>OHRX01000088.1_pt1 | contig 36584 bp, 30 predicted proteins | sample 1578581 | NCBI WGS metagenome assembly OHRX01 (sample SAMEA3879573, study PRJEB24766) | human gut metagenome | biome: human-associated habitat; feature: feces | place: USA | collected 1985/1987 | reverse complement strand
CTCACCGGGTTTCATCCGTCCGTCCGGGCGTTCTGCCACCATAGGCGTACCTGCATAGAAAAGCCGGCCGCCGACCCTGCGCAAGTGATAGCCTTCCTGCTGTCTGGGAGTCCATCCGAGGAAAGGGGGCGGCATACCGTACCTGCCGACCCTGCCATACTCACCGATGCCGATACGGTAGCCGTGAAGTCCCATTGCCACACGACCGTTGGCGTTGCGTGCGTGGACGAAGTTGCGAGGCAGCTCAAAGTCATTCTTTACTATCTCCGTAAAGGTGTTGTATGCCTTTTTGTTGGCATGGTTCGTTCCCCAGTCGGTCAGGGCCTGCATCTGCTGCCTGCTGATGGGGTATCGTAACAGTGGGGAATCGTGCCCCTGTACTACCAGCTGGTAGCTGTCACCCACAGGTACGACATGGGCTTGCATACCGTTGCGCATCAAAAGAGCACGCATTTCGGGTTGCAAGTCCGGTCTCATCGGGTTTGTGTTGGTTCGTATTGCCATAGTCCGTGTTTATGCTTCACCGCTTTCCATGGCGGCTTCTAATTGTTCACTCTTGTAGTGGACGAATTGCTCGGCTGCCGCATCATCAATCGTGAGCGAGTGCGCTTTGCAGTATTCCACCAGTTCTTCCTGCCATTCGGCAGAAAAGTGGTTGACATAATCCAGCCAGCCGTATTCTCCGCGCTCCATCTTCTCGATGAGCTCTTCTTCTGAATAATAGGTGTTTTGTGCCATAATTACAGTGTTTGAAAGGTTTTACTTGTGAAGTCCTGCACCCATATTGCGCTGGGCACTCTTTTTCTGCTCGTTCCAGAGTTCTTCCGTGTATTGCTCTTCAGGAATATAGTCGAGATTGCCGTCATCGTCCATCATCCAGCAACCGTAACAGCCGAATGTGTATTTGTCCCATTCTCTTTTGGTCTGCTCGCTCCATTTCTTGGTGTCTCCCTGGCAGAAGCGGATGCCGTCCTTCTCGTGCAGGCTGATGCCGACTGTTACAGGCTCGTCTTGCATCACAAAGGTCAGCGGTTCGCCCTGCTGCATCACCTTGATTTCGGCATTGCTGAGTTTCAGTTCTTCTGCCGTCACCTGGAGGTTCCTGGCGATGACCTGCGTGGGGACGGACATGACCTGATTGGTCTCGGTGTCGATCTGCACGAATGCCTTTGTCTTTCGCCCGTCAGCCGTTACCGTGTCGGCAAGAATGACTTTGCCGGAACGGAGCTGCTTCTGTTGATCCTCGCTGTATTTCTCCAAGGTGGATTTCTTCAGCACCGGGTAGAACACGACATCGGCTTCTCCGTTCTCCTTGCGCACGAAAGCGAATCGGCTACGGTCGGTGACCGTGTTCCCGTTATCATCGTTTACCTTGATAGGAAGTACAGGCGAGTGCCTGCCGTTGCTGAGTTCTTCCAGGATGTGCATAGGAAGGTCTTCAATCATTTCCCGTGTGAGTCCGAACTGCGAAAGGGTTTCGTAAGGCAGTTCCTCAAATTCAAATCGTACTTGCTTCATACTTTAATATAATATTTTGATTATACTTTGACAAAGGTATATACTATTGTTCATACTTCAATTAGCGTAGTTCTAAATAGCCTGATTATTTGTGTTTATTTATGCTTTAAGTATGATTGTAATGCAGTATTCATACTCTAAACTTATTTAATGTTATATTTTGGAGGTAAATCAAGACATCTTTTGGCACGGTCGGAGAACTGTTCCTACATTTGCATCTATGAGTAATACACGAATCGTTATAGCCCTTCTTTTGTTATTATCCGGGAACCATGTGAAAGCGCAGTTCAACACGGTTTCCTGTCCGGGTAATCGCTATAAAGTCACTGTTGAAAATCCCACCCGGACGACAAACGAAACAGAGGTGACACCCGAAAGCATCACCTCTGAAAATGAAAAGTCCGTACCCGACAAGGTTTCATTGTCAAGTGCAGACACAAAAAAGAAAGAGCAGGTAGCACGCTATCTAAGCGTATGCTATCCGCTCTCGCATATCAAGATAAATTCGCCTTACGGTTATCGGAAAGACCCATTCACAGGGAAGAGGAAGTTTCATAACGGCATTGATCTGTACGCCCGAAATGCCGAGGTATATGCCATGTTGCAGGGGCAGGTGATTGCTGTAGGACAGGATAATGTGTCTGGAAAGTATGTCACGCTCCAGCATGGAAACTTCACGGTCAGTTATTGTCACCTGTCTCAAATCTCCGTATCACAAGGGCAGGACGTTCTGCCGGGTGATGTTGTTGGGATTACAGGTAATACGGGGCGCAGCACCGGGGAACATCTGCATATCACCTGTAAATACAAAGGATACGTAATCAATCCCTCAATTATATTTAACGTGATTTCGTTATACTTCGGTTAATGTTCGTTGCGGGCGGAACTTTTCCGCCCGCAACGGCTTACTGCTTCCTCAAGGTAGGCAATGCTCCTTTAAGTTCGTAACGCCACTTTGAGCCTGCGTTCTGCAAGGCGGTGTTCATGGCATCAACGGCGTTCTTCCAGGTAACGCCAGTGCCGTCCACCTTCGTGGCTTCGGTGCTTTTCTTATTGTAGCCGATACCTTGTTCATGATTGTTCTTCCAATAGCAGGCGGTCATTACGTTGGCGTAGTTATTTCCCAAAAAGCCGCCGATATGCATATAGCCAGTGCTACTACCCGTACTGGTTACGTTGCCCGTGGCATAGCAGGCAAGGAGGCTGCTTCCTGCGTTCATTCCCACCAGACTGCCGCCAGCGATATTCTTTTTGGGGTCCATTTCTATGATCACGTTGCCCGTGGCATAGCAAGCGGTCAGGGTGGCACCCCCATTCGTCTGACCTGCCACGCCGCCGACATAGACCGTTCCCTTCACTGTGGCAGAGGAGCTGCATCCGGTGATGGAACCGTTCCATTGCGCACCCACTACACCGCCGACGTACACCGTGCCGCTGACGCTGCCCGACACCGAGCAGTTTTCAATGGTGCCATCGCTATATCCTGCCACACCGCCGGCAAAGCCCGAACTGCGATTGCTTGTTATCTGTACGTCCTCCATCATCACGTTCTTCACCGTACCAGCATAACCGATAGAGCCGAACAGACCCACAAATTGGTCATTTGTCGTAACGGTCAGCCCCTTGATGGTATGACCGCCACCGTCGAAGGTGCCGGTGTATTTGTTGCTGAAACTTGTGCCTATCGGCGTCCAGTTTTTGCCTGTGAGGTCAATGTCTGTGTCGAGGGTAATGTTAATGTCGCTCTTACCTCCGTTCACTAATTCGGCTATATTCATCAGACCATCGGCAGAGGTCACGGTGTAACTGCCGTTGCTCTCTATGGTATAGCCCAGGCCTTTTGCCGCAGCGAGGGAGACGGTGTAGGTATATTCACCGCCCGCCTGCCAGTCGGTAGCATTCTTCATCTTATAAACGAAGGTCTTGCCGTTAGTGAAGGTGCAGACGATGAAGGTCGTGCCAGCTGCCACACTTTGCGGGGCTACGATGGCGGTGTAGGTGTTGCTGCCCTTGTCATACGGGACGATTATATCCGGGTTGTCGCCTTCAGTGGAGAGACTCGTCAGCTTCACGGATGCCAGCCCCTCGGTGTAGTCCGTCAGAATGATGGTCACCCGCGCCGTGCGGTGGGTGAAGCGAAGCGTGGGGCTACCGTAAGTCACCGTCTGTCCGTCGGCTACGATGAGGTCGCTGGTCTCAAAGTCTTTCTGGGCACTTTGGTTGGCTTTTACCTTTACCGCAGGTGGGGTTGTCTCGCCAGCGGTGTAGGGCCACCACGCTGTGACGGTGATGTCGTTGTGGTTGGTCCAGTAGTACGGGTCAGTGGAGGTCAGCGTGGCGCTGTTGTTGTCGACGGTGGAGGGCGTCACGTCGTATGCCTTCACCGTGCCGTCCATCAGGACTGCCACGCTCTGCACACCCTCCCAATTGCCGTCCACCGGGGCACGGGTGCCGGCGGTGGCTGTCGCGACGGGATTCAGCCCCGTGGCGGTGAAGACGATGGATGTGCCTTCCGCCCCTTCCGACAGGAAGCCTGCTTCGTCCTGTGTGCAGGCGCCCAATAAGAGGGCGAGCGCTGCAAGTGCAAAAAATCTTATCCTCATAATATCTGTTATTTTATTACTCTGGTTGTTTCCGTTGCGGGCAGAACTTTTCCGCCCGACGGTTTACTGCTTCATCAAGGTAGGCAATGCTCCTTTAAGTTCGTAACGCCACCTTGAGCCTGCGTTCTGCAAGGCGGTGTTCATGGCATCAACGGCTTCCTGCCAGGTAACGTCAGTGCCGTCCACCTTCGTGGCTCCGGTGCTTCTCTTATTGTAGCCGATGCCTTGTTCATGATTGTTCTTCCAATAGCAGGCGGTCAAGGTAATGTAGTTATCTCCCAAAAAGCCGCCGATATGTACATAGCCAGTGCTACTACCCGTACTGGTTACGTTGCCCGTGGCATAGCAGGAAAGGAGGCTTACTCCGTCGTTGAATCCTACCAGACCGCCGCCAGAGATATTATCTATGGGGTCTATTTCTATGATCACGTTGCCTGTGGCATAGCAAGCGGTCAAGGTGGCACCAAAAATCGTCTGACCTGCCACGCCGCCGACATTGAGCGTTCCCTTCACTGTGGCAGAGGAACTGCATCCGGTGATGGGACGGTCCCTTTGAACACCCACCACACCGCCGACGCTCACCGTGCCGCTAATGCTGCCCGACACCGAGCAGTTTTCAATGGTGCCCCAGCTAAATCCTGCCACGCCGCCGGCATAACCCAACCTGTGATTGCATGTTATCTGTATGCCCTCCATCACCACATTCTTCACCGTAGCGGCGCCATTATTGAAATTACCGAGATAGCCGAACAGACCCGCATATTTGTCATTTGTCGTAACGGTCAGCCCCGTGATGGTATGGCCGCCACCGTCGAAGGTGCCGGTGTATGAGTTGTCGTAGTCTGTGCCTATCGGTGTCCAGTTTTTGCCTGTGAGGTCAATGTCGGCGGTGAGGGTAATGTTTATGTCGGTCTTACCTCCGTTCACTAATTCGGCTACATTCATCAGGCCGTCGGCGTTATAGACCGTGTAACTGTCGTCGTTCTGTATAGAATAGCCCAAATCCTCAGCTGCGCCGCTCTCGCCGCCACCGTCAGTCCAGCTACCGATGGTGCAACCTTCTAACGTCAGGCCGGTGGCGTTCACCTTAACGGTGTAGGTATAGCGGTTGCCCGCTGCCAGCACGACGTTGTTCTGCGGGCGGAAGTAGAAGGTGCCGCCGCCGAGTTCCACCTTGACGAACCGGTTACCTGCCGGAACGGTCTGCGGGGCGGTCAGTGCCTCGTAGGTGTTGCCGCTTGCGTTGTAAGTCTTGATGGCGGTCGGGTTGCCGTTATCAGCGGACAGGCTCACGAGGCTCACCGTGGCACCGGCGACGCTCGTGAATCCCGTGCCGGGCTTCAGTTCGATTGCGACGCGTGCCGTGCGGTGGGTAAATCCAAGTGTCGGGTCGTCAAATTTCACCGTCTGGTTTTCGGCGGAAATGAAGTCGCTGTTCTGGAAGTCAGCCAATATGCTCTGGTCTTCGGCAACCTTTACGACAGGCATCTGTGTGATGTCTGTATTATCCATGGGCCACCATGCCGATACGGTAATCGGGTTGCGGCTGATCCAGTAGTACGGGTCGTTGGAGGTCAGCGTGGCGCTCTTGTAGCCGTCGGCATCCGAAGTCGCTACTATGTACTCCTTTACCGCATCGCCAATCTTGAGTGCCACGGAATTGACGCCCACCCAGTCGCCGTCCACGGTGGTACGGGTTGATGGCGTTGCCTCCACGGACAGTCCGGTGGCATGGATGACTATTGGATATTCCTCTTTGGACAGACGGCTATCGTCAGCCAGTTCGTCCTGTGTGCAGGCGGCGAGGGCGAACAGCAGCGCGGTGGCTGCGGGGATAAATAATCTATGTCTCATAATTCTTCTTTCTAATTAATTATTAATGTCTTACAGGTCAGCATCCACTTCTCCACCGTCTATATCGTTCCACTTTGCAATGGTGGCTTCGCTGACTTCAAGAACTTTGTTGCTCACCTTGACAGTATAAGTGTAGTTGTTGCCCGCCAGCAGTGCGCCATCGGGCATGGTGAGTGTGGCAGGATATTTCTGACCTTTGTAATTCACAACCAACGGCAGGGATGCAACTGTCTGCGGGAAGAGGATGACCGATGACGTGAGATTGCCGTCTGCCAGATTCATGGTCAGTTCTCCGGTCTGTAGTCCGTTGTCTGCGGTGGCAATACCGTCGGCCGTGTTGAACGTACCGGTAAGTAACAATCCGTCCAGCGTGTAACGTTCAGGCTTGACCACGTTGAAATCCACACCATCGCCCGCCTCGAAGGTAAGGGTTATCCGGCTCATGCGGTGGTGGAAGGAGTTGTCTTCACCGCCTTTGTAGGTTTTGTCGGTAAAGCTCACCACCGGGCTGTTTTTGTCTCCCGTGGCTCCTGAAGCAAAGAGGAAGTCGATGGCAGGCTGGTTCTGCTGCGCCGTGGCATCGGTCGTGGCTGTGAGGATGCCTCCCGCCGCGTTGTACGGATAGTAGGCGCGGAAAGTATGGGTCTTTGCATCTTCGATATAGATGACCTTTCCTTCTGCCTCAAATTTCCCGTTTTTCAGGATGAAAGGCACGTTGCCGTACTGGGAATCGTTGCCGATGTCGGTGATGCCGATACGGTCGCCGGCAGTCCAGGTGGTTCCGCTGGCGCGGGTGGCGGGGGCGATGTTGGCGGTAAACTGGGCGGCCACGGGGTCACCATTCAGGTTCTCGTTGTCGTTGTTGCAGGCTACCAGTGTGAGGGCAAGCGCTGCAAGTGCAAAAAATCTTGTCTTCATTATATCTATAATTTTATTATTTACAAATCAGCATTTACATCATCACCTTTCACTTCTTCCCAGCCGTTGATTTCGGCTCCGTCCACTTCCATGCCTTCGGGAGTCTCAACCAGCGTTCCGCCGAGGGTCAGCGATTTGCCCTTTCCGGTGTTGAACTCCTTGAGGGCTTCTGTGAGGTCGCTTTTCAGCGTGGTGGGGCTCGGGTTGCCGTCTGCATAGCGGATTTCAGCCGTCAGCAGTTGTTCCGTGCCGGTCACACCCAGCAACCGCACCGTGGCTTTCCACTTGCCGGCATCGTCACCTTCGGTTATCTTGGTGAAGGGCAGCACGACGTTTGAAGCGGCTCCGTAGGTATCGGTAGCGAAATCGAGTGTTCCGGCTGCACCCGTCAGATGGGCAACAATCTCCGTGATGCGTCCGGCGGCATCACCCGTCGGTTTGACGACAAGCGTCAGTTCGCGTACCTGCTGCTTCATTGCGGCGGTCAGCGGATAGTCCTTGTCTTTCTCGATGCTCACCTGTTTCGTATAGGTGAAGAACCATCCCGGGGCATTGTTCACAAAGGCATCCGTGCCTGCCCGGTTTCCCGTGGCTGCGGCAATGGTGGCTGTGGTACCATTTACCGTGATTCCTTCAGCTGGGTTCCACACCGCAAGGGTGTAGCTGCCTGGAGCAAACAGATGGTCGGGGGCATGGGTGGCGGAAGTCTCCGTACCCGTATAGTCGCCCATGGTGACCGTCCACGTGGCAGGTATGTTGATACCCTCACCGCAGGCCGACCAGTCGGCTGTCACCGCAATCTTCCCGTAGTCGGGATGCGGCGTGTCATAAAGCGTGTCCTTCACGCAGGAAGAGAGCAGCACGGCGGCTGCCATTCCCATCATATTTATATATTGTCTTGCTTTCATATTCTATTCCTCCGTGTTAGAATAACTTCCATACCAATGTCACACCGGCATTGATGGGGCCACACCAATTTTTTGTCTCGTTGCCGCGGCGTACACGTACACCGTCGATGACTTCATATTTTTCGAAATCGGCATTCAGGTAGCCCAAACCGAGGTTGAAATCAAGAGCCAGTGCCTTGTTCAGCCGCAGCTGATAGCCGGCGGTGATGCCGCCACCCATCAGGTCGCCCTGCTTGCCTGTTTCGGAGAGCTTGTAGTTGAACAGTCCGGCCTTGAACATCGCACCCAGATACCAGGCTTTCTTCTCACCCATGTAATAACGTATTTCCGGAGCCACTTCCCAGAGTGCATAGCGACGATCTTTGTCATTCCAACTCCAAGAAGTCCACGAGCCGTTTACGGCAATGCCCCACGATGGGCAGATGCGCCATTCAAGTCCTAAATCGGGTGTCAGGGTAGCCCAGCGCAATAGGTTGGCACGCAGGGAGAGATGATAATCATTTGTGATTTTAGTTTCCGACGGCGTGCCGGCAAGTGTATTTTGTAGAGCAGCTTTCTCGGCTTCTGCCTTTTCAGCAGCAAGTCGGGCTTCTTCCGCCTTGCGCTGCTCTTCGGCAAGACGTTCCTGCTCGGCACGCTTCTCGGTTTCTAAGCGTTCGGCTTCCGCCTTGCGTCGTGCTTCCGCTTCCGCATCCATCGCGGCTGTTTCCTTTGCGGGTACCGTTAGGCGCACGATTACAAAATCACCCCCTGTCGCATGATTGTGGGTAATGAAGTTTTCTTCCTTGATTTTCGCGCGTGTAATCAGTTCTGATTTTACTCGATTGGCACGAATCTTCGCCGTTGCAAGGTTCTCAGCTTCACCGCCCAGCGAATTGCAGTAGCCGTCAACCAGTAGCGGCAACTTGCCGTCAAAAATTGTTGCTTTACTGTTTTCGATACATTCCAACAGGCGGGCAAGTTCAGTGTCATTGCCATTCCAAGGAACGTAGAACATGTCCTTCTGCGGAACGAAGCGGAAGGTGTAGGTCGTGTCTGTTTTCTGCTGCGCAATGACAGGAAAAGTTACCGTCATCAGCCACAGAAACAAGGTAAGAAAAGTGATTTTTCTGCTCATATAAACTTGCATTTATTATCTTTGTCCTCTCCAAAGATAATAAATGTCATTCTATGCCCAAAAGATTAGAAAAACTTTTGCTGTAAAATTTTATAAATAATGTCGTTTGAGCATCTTTTTGTCGAATTAGCACTTTTTGAATTGTCGAATTAGCACTTTTTTGTCGTTTGAGCACTTTTTGGAAATGGGTTTCTGTGACCTTTTCCGATGTTTTTTTACTACACAATTTATTCCCGATTTGATTTTTTCCATTTGGCAGGCGTACATCCTTCTTTCTCGGAAAATAATTTGATAAAGTTACTTTGGGAAAGAAAACCAGAAGACTCAGCCAGCTTCTGTATATTGATTTCTGGATGCTCCTTCAGTATGTTTTTCGCATACTCCAACCGGAGACTGGTTATCCATTCGCGGAATGTCATTTTATACGTAGTCTTGATATAAGCGGAAAGATAGGTACGGTTCGTATAAAGTATTTCGGACAGTTCTTTTATGGTAAGTCCCTGCTGGACATAGCCGTCTGTCTTTATCCAGTTGTCAACCCTCTCTATAAATTCTGTATAGGACCTAGGAACTTCTTTCTCAAAAACTATTTCATGTTCAGTTTCCGAATTTGTCAGAAGTTCTTCTTCAGATTGTATATCCTGCTCAAACGCTTTTTCTATCTGTTCATAGAACAGCAGGTAGTTCTGATAGCTGTAGAAAAGATAGCTGTAGAACGGTATTGACGACAAAATCCAGATAAAAACATATTCGTCTGGCAGAAATGTCAGCAATCCGCATCCGACACCGAAGATAAGTGCCCAATAAGTGAATATGGAAAGCCATTCGATATATGCGCCTATATCATCCGCCTGAGTTTCATTGAAAATCCGAATGGCTCTACGATATGCAATTATGACTCTGCGAGCTAAAACGACTCCAAAAACGACTAACCATACAGCTAAAGCAAATAAAGAGAATTTTTGCATGATTCCGCTTGGCAACAGGAACAACACAACTCCGGAAAGAGTTGAAAATATAATCCATAAAATGATATGTGTCCACACACGCCGTTTGGTAATGTAAAAACGATCAAGCAACATTATCAATGCCGAACTGAACAGAGAATAGCACAGGAAGTATGTGGACATGTTCATCAATATGGCAGAATCCGCATTTTTGAATCGGATACCAAAGAAGAAATGTACCGAATAATTTGCCGAAAGCAGCAGCATAGCTATACCCATAATCTGTCGGGAGCGGAGATAATTCTTGAAAATTTTCTTTTCAGGAGTCTTTGCAAACAGAAAATAAAAGCCGAAGAATAACATCAATGGCAGTGCGGTACAAAGTGAAAAACTGTATATAGATGGTTCCATTGTTATGCTTATTTGATTTCGATACAAAGTTATGAAAAATATTGGTATTCAGGAATATTCTATGTGTCGTTACGCATTACACTGGAGGCGTTTTCTTTTGGCTTTTCATTGTACTTATATTCAGAGAAATTCGGCAATATTTTTGGTCAAATAGCGTAGCGACATAGCAACAAGAGGCGCTGCGCGAACATTCGGCGAAGGTCTGCGGCGCAGCACTGTAGCTCATTTTGCGAGCAAAGTGAGCTACAGTGCTGGCGCCTCAACAGACGATTATGCGGGCCAGCGCGGGCTGAAAGCCCAGCAAGTCCGTAGCCCAGGGCAACGCCCTGGGCTACGGACTGACTGCCCTTTCAGGGCGCTCGCGGCGAGGGTTGCGGCGCACGCTGCCCCTGAAAGGGGCTCATATTTAGGGTAGGGGCTTGCCCCTACCTCTTGGAGCCGATTTATGAACCTCGCCCCTGTAAGGGGCTCATATCTCGAATCTTATTGCGGGGCAAGCCCCGCCAACGATATGCGCCCCTTACAGGGGCAGAAGCGAGAGTCGGAGAGCTGCGTCAGGAGATAGGGGCAAGCCCCTATCCTGGAATATGAGCCCCTTTCAGGGGCAACGGCGCAACTGCCATGTTATTTGGCTCAAAACCACACAGAGATTTTTCTGGATTTTGAACACCCTATAAAGTAGGTGCTCAAAAATAGTTTATGGGTGGTTCTAAAAAAAAGCAGGCCGGTTCAAGAGAACCAGTCTGCTTTTTATGTGATGACAGGTAGGCAATTGGTTGAGGCCCGTTTTTCGGGCGTGCCTGCTTGTGCTTATTGTTAGTAATTCACCATTACTTAAATCAGATGCCAGCAATCTCCACCACCTTTTCAACGGCAGCGTCAAGACCGCTGAGGTCTTTTCCGCCTGCTGTGGCGAAGTGGGGCGCACCGCCACCGCCGCCCTTGATGAGCTTGGCTGCTTCGCGCACGATGTTGCCAGCATGGAGCTTGCGCTCTGCCAGGAGGTCCTTGCTGATCATGACCGTCAGGAGCGGTTTGTCGTCGTGGTGGCTTCCGAGCACGCAGAAGGTGTGTTCAGGCAGTGTGCCAGAAATCTGGAAGGCGAGGTCTTTCACCACGTCGGGAGCGATGTCCATCGGGATGTTGCTCTTCACGAGGTGGATGCCGTTGATTTCCTGTGCTGAGGCAACGAGTTTCTCGCGCAGACGGCCCACCTGTTCCTTCATAAATTCATCCACCTGCTTGCGCAAACCGTCGTTTTCTTCGATGGTCTTGTGGATGGCAGCAGTGAGGTCTTTGGCGTTGTTGAAGAACGACTTGAGGTTGTTGAGGATGTCTTCCTCTGCGTAGATGCTCTCTTCGGCAGCTTTGCCCGTGATGGCTTCGATGCGGCGAACGCCAGCAGCGACACTGCTTTCGGAGAGGATGCGGATGAGGCCGATGCGGCCTGTGCTCTTGGCGTGGCAGCCACCGCAGAATTCAACGCTATCGCCAAACTGCACGACGCGCACGTGGTCGCCATATTTCTCGCCGAAGAGGGCGATGGCACCCAGTTCCTTGGCGTCTTCAATGGCCATGTCGCGATGGTCTTGCAAAGGAATGTCTTCGCGGATGCGGCTGTTGACGATGCGTTCCACCTGACGGATTTCCTCTGGTGTCACCTTCTGGAAGTGTGAGAAGTCGAAGCGCAGATAGTCGGGAGTCACCAGTGAGCCTTTCTGCTGCACGTGGGTGCCGAGCACTTCGCGCAGTGCTTGATCGAGCAAGTGGGTGGCTGTGTGGTTGGCTTCGCTGGCGCGGCGGGCTTCTACGTCAACGCAGGCCATAAATTCGGCCGATGGGTCTTTCGGAAGTTCACGCGTCAGATGGATGGGCAGGTTGTTTTCGCGCTTCGTGTCGAAGATTTCAATGGTTTCCTGTTCGTTGCAGATGACACCGCGGTCGCCCACCTGTCCGCCCATTTCGGCGTAGAAAGGTGTCGTGTCGAGCACGAGTTCAAAATAGGTCTGCTTCTTCTGCTGCACCTGGCGGTAGCGCAGGATGTGGCAGGTGTGTTCCGTGAAGTCCCAGCCTTTAAATTCCGTTTCGCCTTCGCGCACCACAACCCAGTCGCCTGTTTCCACTGCGGCGGCGTTGCGAGCACGTTCCTTCTGCTTTTTCATTTCGGCGTTGAAGGTGTCTTCATCAACGGTCATTCCCTGTTCTGAACAGATGAGCTGCGTGAGGTCGAGGGGGAAACCGTAGGTGTCGAAGAGCGTGAAGGCCTTCTGGCCGTCAACCACGGTTTTGCCGTCTTTCTTGGTCTCGGCAATGACGTTCTCGAGCATGGAGATACCCGTTGAGAGCGTACGGAGGAAGGATTCCTCTTCTTCTTTCATCACGCGTGTGATGAGTTCCTGCTGCGCTTTGAGTTCAGGATAGGCTTCGCCCATTTCGTGCACCAATGTCGGCACGAGCAGATAGACGAAGGCATTGCGTTGGCCGAGGAAAGTGTAGGCATAGCGCACGGCGCGGCGCAGGATGCGGCGGATGACATAGCCGGCCTTGGCGTTGGAAGGCAACTGTCCGTCGGCGATGCTGAAAGCGATGGCGCGAAGGTGGTCGGCAACGACACGCATGGCCACGTCGATTTCTTCGCTCTTGCCGTATTCATGGCCAGAGAGCTCACCAATCTTGTGAAGGATGGGCTGGAAGACGTCGGTGTCGTAGTTGGAATTCTTGCCTTGCATGGCGCGAACGAGGCGCTCGAAGCCCATACCCGTGTCGATGACGTGCATTGGGAGCGGAGCGAGCGAACCGTCGGCTTTACGGTTGAATTGCATGAACACGATGTTCCAGATTTCGATGACCTGCGGGTCGTCTTTGTTCACGAGTTCGCGACCGGGCACCTTGGCCTTCTCTTCTGGTGTGCGCGAGTCGAGGTGGATTTCAGAGCAGGGGCCGCAAGGACCAGTTTCGCCCATTTCCCAGAAGTTGTCGTGCTTGTTGCCGTTGATGATGTGGTCGGCAGGCAGGTGCTTGAGCCAAATCTGCGCAGCTTCGTCGTCGCGGCCCAAGCCTTCTTCGGGAGAGCCTTCGAAAACGGTGGCATAGAGGTTGGCTGGGTCGAGTTTCAGCACGTCGACGAGGTATTCCCAAGCCATGTCGATGGCGCCTTCCTTGAAGTAGTCGCCAAAACTCCAGTTGCCGAGCATTTCAAACATGGTGTGGTGGTAAGTGTCGTGTCCCACCTCTTCCAAGTCGTTGTGCTTTCCGCTTACGCGGAGACATTTCTGCGAGTCGGCGCGGCGGCGCGGTTCTGGGTCGCGCGTGCCGAGGATGATGTCTTTCCATTGGTTCATACCCGCATTGGTAAACATGAGCGTGGGGTCGTCTTTGATTACCATAGGGGCTGAGGGCACGATGGTATGTCCTTTCGACTCAAAGAATTTCTTGTATGAGTCGCGAATTTCGTTTGCTGTCATCATGATGATTGAATCGTTTTTAAATGATGGTGCGAAGTTACGAAAAAGATTATATATATAGGTGCATGCCAGAACATTAGTTTGGCGCTTGCCGCCCTTTGCCACCTCGTTTTAACACCACCTTATAGAAAAAGGCGTTCAGGAGGGATTTTCCTGAACGCCTTGTATTGGCGGAGGTGTTCTGATGGGGAACACCGTTCTGTCTGGCAGATTATTCGCGGTTGGCACGCTTGCGGGCAAGATGGTCGAGAATCACCTTGCGCATGCGCATGGACTTCGGCGTCACTTCCACGTATTCGTCTTCCTTGATGTATTCCAAGGCTTCTTCAAGCGAGAAGATGACAGGAGGAACGATGCGGGCCTTGTCGTCGGCACCCGAAGCACGCATGTTGGTCAGCTGCTTGGCCTTTGTGACGTTGACCACGAGGTCGTTGTCGTGAACGTGTTCGCCCACCACCTGGCCGGCATACACTTCGTCTTGTGGATTGATGAAGAACTTGCCGCGGTCTTGCAGTTTGTCGATGGCATAAGCAAAGGCCGTGCCTGTTTCGAGAGAAATCATCGAACCATTTGTGCGGCGCTGGATGTCGCCCTTAAACGGCTGGTATTCTTTGAAGCGGTGGGCCATGATGGCTTCACCCTGGCTGGCTGTCAAGACATTCGTGCGCAAACCGATGATGCCGCGCGAAGGGATGTCAAACTCGATGTCGACACGCTCGCCCATGTTCTGCATGGAGGTCATTTCGCCCTTGCGACGCGTCACCATATCGATCATCTTGGAGGCGAACTCCTCGGGCACGTTGATGGTCAGTTCTTCAATCGGCTCACATTTTTCGCCGTCGATTTCCTTATAAATAACCTGTGGCTGTCCCACTTGCAGTTCGTAGCCTTCGCGACGCATTGTCTCGATGAGGATAGAAAGGTGGAGCACACCGCGTCCGCTGACAATCCAGCTGCCCTCGCTATCAGAGGGGCGTACGCGCAGGGCGAGGTCTTTCTCGAGTTCCTTGTTCAGACGCTCGGCGATGTGGCGTGAGGTGCAGAATTTTCCCTCCTTGCCGAAGAACGGCGAGTCGTTGATGGTGAAGAGCATCGACATGGTAGGTTCGTCGATGGCGATGGTTGGCAGCGGTTCGGGATTTTCGAAGTCGCAGATGGTGTCGCCGATTTCGAAGTTTTCCAGACCCACCACAGCGCAGATGTCGCCGCTCTCAACGGCGTCAGTCTTTTTGCGGCCCATACCTTCGAAGGTGTGTACTTCCTTGATTTTCGTCTTTTCGAAAGAGCCGTCGCGGTGTGCGATGGTGCAATTCATGCCTTCGCGAATCACGCCGCGGTGAACGCGTCCCACAGCGATGCGTCCCGTGTAGTTAGAATAGTCGAGTGAAGTGATGAGCATCTGCGGCGTTCCTTCCAACTGCTGCGGTGCGGGAATCACCTCGATGATTTTGTCGAGCAGGTAGTTGATGTTATCGGTCGGCGTGTTGTAATCTTCACCCATCCAATTGTTTTTTGCGGAACCGTACACCACAGGGAAGTCGAGCTGGTCTTCCGTGGCGTTGAGGTCGCACATGAGGTCGAACACCATTTCGTAAACCTCCTCCGGGCGGCAGTTCGGTTTGTCCACCTTATTGACCACCACGATAGGCTTCAGTCCGATTTGGAGTGCCTTCTGGAGCACGAAGCGCGTTTGCGGCATCGGGCCTTCAAAAGCGTCGACCAGCAAGATACAGCCGTCGGCCATATTGAGCACACGCTCCACCTCGCCGCCGAAATCGGAGTGTCCCGGGGTGTCGATGATATTGATCTTCGTGCCTTTGTAGCGGATAGAGACATTCTTCGAGAGGATGGTTATACCGCGCTCACGTTCAAGGTCATTATTATCGAGCATGAGGTCGTTGGTTTGTTGGTTCTCGCGGAAGAGGTTTCCGGCGAGCAACATCTTGTCCACGAGCGTCGTCTTGCCGTGGTCAACGTGGGCAATGATTGCAATGTTACGGATGTCTTGCATATAATAATCGATATATATATTGTTTCAACATGCAAAGTTACTGCAAAGCGCCCAAAAAAACTAAAATGAAGGGTAAAAGTTTTTCGGAAGAGGGGGAATTTCGTAATTTTGTAATGGTGAAAGAATAACTTGACCAATTTTAACCTGTATTTTTGTTGGTTTTGGAATTTGGAAGAGGGAGCATAGCGGGCTATGTGACCGATGACAAATTTCAAAAACGGCAAAAAGATAGGGCATAAGAATTTAATTCCTTCCCTCAAAAATTGGTCAAGTTGTTTTTTTACCATTACTTTGTAGCCTAAAACCTTTATATTTCAAGCAGATGAAGCAAATTTTATGCGGTCTGGCCCTGTGTCTGACCACGTTTACTTCTTGTATCAAAGACGAGCCGCTCAATGCGGAATGCGACATTGTCAGCGTGCAGAGCGAATGGCTGGAGGCCCACAAAACGCTCTTCCGCGGAGAGCCGATTGTGAAGAACAACAGCGTCTCTTTCACGCTTCTCGACAACGTGGACCGCACGGCGCTCAACCCCGTTTTCGTTCTGACCGAAGGGGCGCGTATTGCGGCCGAGGTGGACGGAAAGATGGTGGAAGCCAATGGCATCACGCGCGACTTCAGTATGCCGCAGATTTATACGGTCTATTCGCAAGATGGCAATTGGGATAAGCACTACACCGTGAGTTTCTCTCCCGTCAAGCCCTTGAATGTGCTGAGCTTCGAGAATTTCAAGCTCGACCCCTCTGGGCGTTACTACGAGTGGTTTGAGGTGGACAAGAACGACGCCACCACGCCGCAGCGCGACTATTGGGCGTCGGGAAATTCTGCCTATGCGGTGACGGGAATGGCCAAGAATCCTCAGGAATACCCAACGGCACCGGCCAACAACGGTGTGGAAGGCTTCGCCGTGAAGCTCTCCACCAGCGATGCTGGAGAACACGGTCTCAAAATTAAAATGCCCATCGCTGCCGGCAATCTTTTCCTGGGCAGCTTCAATTCCACCCAGGCCATGCTTTTTCCACGGAAAGCCACGCGCTTCGGCCTGCCGCTCATGACGGAACGCCCTGTGGCCCTGAGAGGTTCCTATAAATATAAGGCCGGCCCAGAGATGGTGGACGCAACGAAGACACCGCAGCCGGCGCTTCACGATACGGCCGACATCTATGCCGTGGTTTACGAAATCGCCACCAAGAGTGAAATCGCTGCCGACCCGAAGAAGAAATTCGTGCCGCTCAACGGCGACGATGTGCTCTCTTCCGATCGCATCGTCCTCATGGCGCGTATTGACAAGCCTGTGGAGTTTGAAGGAACGTTGGCGGAACTGGAAACGGCGCCGTGGGTGAGCTTCAACGAACCTTTCCATCTGCTCAACGGCAAGACTTTCAGTGAGGAACGCCTGAAGGATAACGGATATGCCATCGCCATCGTTGCCACCTCCAGTCGTCAGGGCGCCTACTTCATCGGCGCTATTGGGTCGACGTTGTATATTGACGAACTGCGTATCGTTTGGGAGGGCGAAGAGTAATTCAGCTCCGCCCCCCGACAGCATCCTCTCTTGTTTCATTAACAGGCATGAAAGGCTGAACCTCTGTTCCCCTTCGCAAAGAACCGTCTGGCATGTTTAGACAGACATTGGGACGGGCGAATGCCATCCTGCCGGATTTCCAACGACAACAACAATGAAGAAAACAATATCCATCCTTTTCGCGATGCTCTTCGCGATTTCTGCGCAGGCACAGGGTGTGTCTGAAGCCAAGGAAACCAAGCCCAACCTTGTCAAGGCGGCCCTGAAGGGCTGGCAGATGCGTCTGGGCGGCGGTTTGAGTTTGGGCGGCACATCGCCGCTCCCCATTCCGGCCGAAATCCGCGCCATCGACAGTTACGACCCGACGCTTTGCATCGCCATTGAAGGCAGCGTGCAGAAGAAAATCCACCACCGCTGGGGCATCGCCACGGGCGTGCGCCTCGAATCGAAGGGCATGAAGACCGACGCCACCGTGAAGAACTATCACATGGAGGCTCGCGAAGACGACGGTTCTGATATCGTCGGCGCTTTCACGGGACACGTGAAAACGAAGGTGTCAAACAAATATCTCACCGTGCCCATCCTTGCCACTTACGACATCAACTCGCGCTGGCAGCTGCAGGCTGGGCCTTATCTCTCGTGGCTGATGGACGGCGAATTTTCGGGCGAAGCCTATGGCAAGCCCCTCTATGACGCCGACGGCAACCTGACGGGCAATGATGCCTACATCCGCGACCAGAACCCCACTGGCGAACGCACGGAGGTGTCGCACGCCACCTATGATTTCAGCAACGACCTGCGCCGTTTCCAATGGGGCATGCAGGTGGGCGGAACGTTCAAGGCCTACAAGCATTTGGCGGTGACGGCCAACCTCACATGGGGTCTCAACGGCATCTTCCCGTCCGACTTCACCAGTGTGACGTTTGCGCTCTATCCCATCTATGGCACGCTGGCCTTCTCCTACATTTTCTGACACCAAATCCAAAATATAATATATGAAGAAATTTTTACTTACTCTTTGCGCCGCTGTGGCAATGGCCACTACGGCTTCTGCACAATTGGCTGAAAAGATTGCCGGACAATATGCTGGCGACCTCTACATCAGCCTCGGCGAAGAAATCAATGACGAAACCGAACCGATGCCCGGCCAGTCGCTCGATGTGACCGCAGCTGTCGATGCTACCAAGGGCGGCGTTGACCTCGCCATTCACAACTTCTCCTTCGGCGACATTCCTTTGGGCGACATCCTTCTGCCGTCGATCAGCGTGACGACAGACAACCTCAACCGCGTTGTCTTCGGCAAGAACGAACCCATTGAACTCTCCTTCCTCGACGGCGCCATCATGGCAACGGCCTATCTCGATGAGACGAAGAGCTACATCAGCGGCAACGACATCGTGGCCTATATCAACGTCATGTGGACCATCAACGAGCCGCAGGTTCCCATCTACGTATTGTTTAAGGGCAAAAGAACCGTGGATGCCATCACGCTCCCGACCACAACCCAGAAGGCAGCCGACGTGGTTTACGACCTGCTCTCAGGCCGCCGCATCAAGGCCAGCGAAATGCAGCGCCACGGCATTTACCTTGTCAACGGCAAGAAGGTGCTGAAATAATTTTAGCAAAGCATAGCAATCAATCTCATAAAACAAAGGGGCGTTCTGAACCAAAAGATTCAGAACGCCCCTTGTTTTTTTCATTCGGCGGACTCCGCAACGCCCGTTCGGCCTTTGCCATCGGCCGTTTGCGGAATCACATCACTGGCCCTTTCCGTCGGCCTCAATCAGCGCGAGGAGTTTGCCAACGGCTTCTTCCGTCGGAATGTTTTTCTCCACGCAGACTTTTCCGCGGTAAAGACTGACGCGTCCGCGGCCTGCGCCGACATAGCCGTAGTCGGCATCCGCCATTTCGCCCGGGCCGTTGACGATGCAGCCCATGATGCCGATTTTCAGGCCGCGCAGATGCGCCGTGGCCTCCTTGATGCGGGCGATGGTGCCCGGAAGATCGTAGAGCGTGCGTCCGCAACCCGGACAGCTGATGTATTCCGTGCGCGACTGGCGCAGGCGTGCCGCTTGCAGAATGGCAAAAGCCGTGTCGTCGGCCACGGAAACAGGCAGTGCGGCCTCTCCCTTTGGCGGCAGGCACATGAGCGCCACGCCATCGGTGATTTGGTCGAAGAGCAGACCGCCGAGGTCGGCGGCGGCCCTCAGTTGGAAATCCTCTTTGCGCGAGGCTGGCAACTGATAGGCCATGCAGAACACCACGGGCGTCGGGATGCGCTCGTTCCAGAGCTCATGCACCAAGGCGCGGAGTTCGCCCGTCGGGTTGGGATGGCTGGAAGTGGCGATGAGCACCACTTCTGGATGGTGGCGCAGGCAGGCCTTCATCTCGTCGTTGCATTGCAGATAAGTGGTGAAGAGAAACTTCAGCGGCGCCTGGCAGTTGCCAACGAACATCAACGTGTCGGGCGAGAAAGCGGGGAACGTGTCGGCCTCGCCAGTCCAATAGTCGGCGTCGACGATGTATTTCACGCCCTCCATGCGAGCTTCGGCCGCCGGCAGGTTGCGTCCGCAATAGATATAGTCGGGCTTGAGCTGCCCCTGTCCGCCTTTGCCGTCGGGGCGCATAGAAACCACCACCGGCAGATGGTTGCCGCCGATGTTTCCGGCCTGACAGGTGGCGCGGCGCTCAGGGCGCAGATAGTTAAATTCAGGACAGGGCGTTGCCGGGATTTCCGGATGTCCGCCGCGCGTCTTCGTGATGTAGGAGGCGAGTTGGTAGGCCACGGGAATTTCCTTTTCTGGCGCTTCGCTCAACGACACGCGTAGGGTGTCGCCGATGCCGTCAACGAGCAGTGCACCGATGCCAACGGCGCTCTTTATGCGGCCATCTTCACCTTCGCCGGCTTCCGTCACGCCCAGATGGATGGGGAAGTCCATGCCCTCTTTGGCCATGACGCTACACAGCAGATGCACCGAGCGCACCATCACCACCGTGTTTGACGCCTTGATGGAGATGACGACGTCGGGGAAGTTTTCCTTGACACAGACGCGCAAAAACTCCATGCAACTCTCCACGATGCCTTCCGGCGTGTCGCCGTAGCGGCTCATGATGCGGTCGGAGAGCGACCCATGGTTGACGCCGATGCGGAGGGCCGTTCCGTGTTCACGGCAGATGGCGAGCAGTTGTTTGAAGCGCTCTTCCAGGCGTGAGAGTTCGGCGGCATATTCCTCGTCGGTGTATTCCTGCAGATCGAACGTCTTTACCTTGTCCACATAATTTCCGGGGTTGATACGTACTTTTTCCACCTCTTCGGCAGCAGCAGCGGCGGCAGCGGCAGAGTTGCGGGTAGCCTTGACAGAGCAGACAACCACCTCTTTCGGGGTGACCAGTTCCAAGCCCTCGAAGGAAAGCTCGCCGACCTTGATGCTCTTGCCAAGACCCAGCTTCGTCACGTCGATGTCGAGGTGCTCGGGGATCTGCTGGTACGGAGCCAGAACGTTGATCTTGCGGATGGAGAGGTTCATGCGACCACCAGCGCGAACACCAGCAGCGAGACCCTGAAGCTTCACGGGCACACCCATGACGATAGGCTTCTGGTCGTTGACCTCGTAGAAGTCGATGTGGAGCAGAGCGTCCGTGACCGGGTGGAACTGCAGCTCCTTCATGATGGCCGGATGGCTCTCGCCGTCGATGATGAGGTTGACGACGTAGATGTGCGGCGTATAGACGAGCTTGCGGAGCTCAGACATCGGGGCGACAAAAGACATGGCGACGGGACGGCCGTTCTCGCACTTCTTCTCACCATAGATGTTGCAGGGCACCAAACCCTCCTTGCGGTACTGCTTAGAAGCTTTCTTTCCAAGGGCTTCACGCTTCTGACCTGTAATGTTAATCTCTTTCATTGTGTTACTCTAAATTAAGATTGATTTTATGAAATTGCCTTAATTCACCATCACACGAGACGTGCTCAGCAAAAAAGCGGTGCAAAGTTACGGCTTTTACCCGAACAAAACAAGAAATAATTCAAAAAACACAGAAAAAGAATACTATAATTTGCGTGAATCAATTTATTTCCCTACTTTTGCACTATCGGAAACAAAGTTTGCACAAGAAGAAGTAGTATGATCAACAGAAAGCTAATACGAGTCAAGATAGTCCAGTTAACCTATGCCTACTATCAGAACGGCCATCACAACATGGATACGGCCGAGAAAGAACTCTTGTTCAGTCTCTCCAAGGCTTATGACCTATACAATTACCTTCTTGGGTTGATTGTGGCCATCACGCAGGAGGAGCGACGTCGTGTGGATATTGCTACGCGTCGCGCGGAAAGAGAGGGGACGGAGACCCCGTCTCAGCGTTTTGCGTTCAATAAGTTTGCCACACAGCTGGAGGAGAATAAGCAGCTCAACCTCTTTATGGAGGATAAAAAGATGAGCTGGGAGAACGACGTCGAGGCGGTACGTAAACTTTGTGACCAAATAGAGCGGAGTCCCCTCTACCAGGAGTATATGATGAGTGATGCGGAGGATTATGAGACCGACCGTGAGCTCTGGCGTCGTATCTACCGCACGCTGATACAGGGCAATGAGGATCTCGACGCCATTCTGGAGGAGAAGAGTCTCTACTGGAACGATGACAAGGAGATCGTCGATACCTTCGTCCTCAAGACCATCAAAAGATTCGATCCGGCCAACAAGGCTGACCAAGAGTTGCTGCCTGAATATGACGACACAGAGGATCGCGAGTATGCGCTGAAGCTCTTCCGCAGCACCATCCTCAATGCCGACACCTATCAGCGCTATATGAGTGAGACGAGCCGCAACTGGAATTTTTCACGTTTGGCCTATATGGACGTCGTGCTCATGCAGATTGCCATCGCAGAGATGCTGACCTTCCCCAACATCCCCATCAGCGTCACCATCAACGAATACGTTGATCTGGCCAAACTCTATTCCACTCCGAAGAGTGGTGGCTATATCAACGGCATGCTTGATGCCATTGCACGCCACTTGGTTGATACAGGCAGACTTCTCAAGCCGATGCAGCCCCGTCGCTAAGCCAAGGGATTTCTCCTTATAAATATAATAGGGAGTGAGCAATGGGGGGTGCCATGGCATATAGGCGGCCCCCGTTGGCAAGTCAAGAATAATCATCAATAACAAATAATACGAAAATGACAACATCCATTCTGCTGGCCGCACAAGGTCAGGCTGGGCAAGGAAGTCCGTTGCCCATGATTCTGATGATGGTGGCGGTCTTTGCCATCATGTGGCTCTTCATGATTCGGCCTCAACAGAAGAAACAAAAGCAAATCCGCGAGTTTCAGAACTCGCTTCAGGATGGCGACTCCGTCGTCACGGGTGGTGGTATCTACGGCACAGTGAAGCGCATTGCTCCGGACGCCACAAAGGTGGATGTGGAGATTGCTCGCGGCGTGGTTATCACTGTTGATAAGCACTATGTGTTCCGCGGTGTGGAGGACACCCCGGACGGACAGAAGAAATAAGTCCGGGAGAAGAGAATCGGAACGCTCAACACAGACAACAAAGGACGTCTCGGTATGGAGAATATGTGGCGTGCCCTCGAAAAGGTCAGAAACTGCTTGTTGAGAATACTCAACAAGCAGTTTCTGATTTTTTTGTTCTTCCTTATACTCAGTAGTGTCTTCTGGCTCATTATGACCCTCAACGAGACCTATGAGAAGGAAATGACCATACCGCTTCGGCTGGCTGGCGTACCGCGCAAGGTCGTGATTACCGACGAGCCAGACAGTGTGGTCCGCTTCACCGTGCGCGACAAGGGTTATATGATAGCGGCTTATCTGGCCGATGCGCCCTTCCGCCCATTGTTCTTTGATTTCTCAGCCTACTCCGACGGCAAGGGATCGGGATCCATCTCGGTGGCAGACATTCAGAAGCAGATCTACCAGCAGCTCTCCAAGAGTTCGAAGATTCTTTCCATCAAGAACGACCGCGTCAGGTTCTTCTACAACTATGGCCTCTGCAAGAAGGTGCCTGTAAGACTTTCTGGTACAGTACGGCCAAGGAAGAACTACTACCTCGCTGGCACTCATTTCTACCCAGACAGTGTGACAGTCTATGCCTCGAAGTCCTTGCTCGACAGTATCCATGCTGTCTATACCCAAAGGATTGACATAGAGAACTTCACGGATCGCAAGGTCGTCAACATAGGGCTGCGCCGCATCACAGGAGCGAAATTGATCCCCGATAAGGTGCGTGCCGAGTTTGTTGCTGACGTTCTCATTGAGGAGAGTGTGCTGGTGCCTATCGATTGTATCAACCTGCCCGATGACAAGGTGCTTCGCACTTTCCCTGGCAGTGTGGAGGTGCGCTTCGTCGTGGGGACGAGTATCCTACGAAGGATGCCGAAGACATCTGATGGTAAGGAGTTGTCGCCGGCGGGATTCCGCTTGGTGGTCGATTACAATGAGGTGCTGAAGCGCGGGGGAGACAAGTGTCATATTGCGCTCCATGCGCTTCCTGCTGGCGTGCGTTCGGCAAAACCTGCCACGGAGTGGGTGGATTATCTCGTGGAGCAAAGATAGCGAAAGTATGATAGTTGCCATCACAGGAGGAATAGGAAGTGGTAAGTCTTATGTCTGCCGCTTGCTGGGAGAACGGGGCATAAGGGTCTATGACTGCGATGCAGCTGCTAAGCGTCTTATGCGTACCTCTCGGACCTTGCAGGAGCAACTCTCATCGCTCGTTGGTGTAGATCTCTTTCCTAGTGGGCAACTTCAGAAACCTCTACTGAGGCAGTATCTGCTCCAAAGTCGTGATCATGGGAGGGCCATCGACGATATCGTCCACCCTGCTGTTGCCGAAGACTTTCTGCGATCGGGAGCACAATGGCTCGAATCGGCTATCCTCTTTGATAGCGGCTTCGACGAGCGTATCCATCCCGACTATGTCGTCAGTGTCACCGCGCCTATTGAAACCCGTTTGGAACGAGTGATGACTCGTGACGGTATCGACAGGGAGAAGGCCATGGCGTGGATTTCACGGCAACTGCCACAGGACGTGGTGCGTGCTAAAAGTGATTTCGAGATTGTTAACGACGGGATCATTCCGCTTTCGCCACAGATCGACAGTCTGTTGAAGGCTCTTGGCCAGTCAACTCACGAAACATGAACGAAGTAACGAAACAACAAGATTTAAAACAAGATTATAGAGAAGAAATGAAACAGACCATTCTTTCCATTGCAGGCCGTCCAGGCCTTTACAAGCTCGTCAGCCGTGGCAACAACAGTCTCATTGTGGAGACGCTCGATGAGACGCATACGCGTCGTCCGGCTTTTGCCACTGACCGCGTGACCAGCCTCTCCGACATTGCTATGTACACCGACGAGGAGGACATTCCCCTGGGTACGGTGCTTGCGAGTGTTCGTGACAAGGAGGAGGGAAAGCCTTGCTCGCTCAACTGGCGTAAGGCTTCGGCTAATGAACTCCAGGCATACTTTGGCGAAGTGTTGCCCAACTTCGATCGCGATCGTGTGCACAATAGCGACATCAAGAAGCTCCTGCAGTGGTATGACATCCTTGTCAAGGCTGGCATCACCGATTTTGAGCCTGAGACCGAGGAGGCTGAGGGCGAGACGGCAGAGGAAGCTGCCACGGAGGAATAAATTACGCTGTTTGAAATTCCTGACTTAGGATTTCCCCCGTCATCATTTCACAAGGAATGGAGAGGTAGTCTTCATTGCTTGCTCTTCCAAGAAAAACTGATTGATGGGTGTGTAGATAAAACCATAAACGGGATGGCGACCTTTTGGCGTCATCCCGTTTATGGTTTTATCTATGTAAGATAGTTGCGTGTGTCGATGTCAGCTTGTTTTAATCTCTATTTCAGATGTTCGCCAATCACTTGCAGCAGATTCTCGCCACGCAGATCGACAGCAACAATCTTTCCCTCGCGATCCAAAAGGACGTTGGAGGGGATAGAACGCACGCCATAGACTTCGGAGGCAGCGCACTGCCAGCCTTTCAAGTCAGACATCTGCGGCCACTCCATGCCCAGGCTCTTCACGGCTCCTGCCCATGCGTCCTGCCTGTTGTCGAAGGATACGCCAACGATTTCCAGCCCTTTGTCCTTATACTGCTTGTAGGCTGCCACGACGTGGGGCATCTCCTGGCGGCAAGGACCGCACCAGCTAGCCCAGAAATCTACGAGGACATATTTTCCTTTGCCCACATAATCGCTAAGTTTCACATCTTTGCCGTTGAGGTCTTTCATCGTCAGTTCGTGAAACATCTGTCCTGGGCGCCTTCTCTCCAGACCGGCGAGCAACTTCTTGGGCTGCTCCATCTCTGGCTCGTTGTAGTAGCCCGTCGTGGGGTCGCAGAGTTTCTTCATCTGGTCGTAGTCCAGGTTATACATGAGCTTCTGTACATACTTGGCCGGAGTCTTCGACTGGCGTGTTTCCTCTGGCATGTTGAGCAGCAGGTCGATCTGTACCTTTGACAGGGAGTCGGCGATCTGGCCAAGGGCGACAAGCCGATCAAAGGTCTCGTCGTTTTCCTCACCTTTGAGCAACTGTTCTGCCTCGGACTCCAATGCATTGTACTGTGCGATCGTGTTCTCCATCTTCGTCGCGAAGTCGTCGCCACCCTGCGGTGCGGTTTGTTTGGCTTTCTGCTGTCCGCAAGCCATCATCACTTGGCACAAAAGTACCAATGCCATTACGGTCTTTTTCATATTCATGTTTGTTCTTTGTTGTTTATAGTTCAATTTATTACTTTTGCAAAAGTAGGAAAAAACGCCTACATTCAGGCGGGATTCAGGAAAATTAACTACTATAGGGATAAGGTAGGCTTCATCTCAACCATAAAAAAGGATGGAATTCTTTTTGTATTGTCTTCGATTTGCACTACCTTTTGATAAGGTAGGCTTCATCTCAACAATAAAAAAGAATAGAATTCTTTTTGTATTGTCTTCGATTTGCACTACCTTTGCACCCGCAAACAGGGGTACTTGCTCAACCCCCTTTAACAAAACAAGAACATGGACAATAGTAAAAAGCAGGTGAGTGTGCTGTTTATGCTTTTCAGCATTCTCTTTTGTGTTTGCCTGATTGCGGCAAACATCCTTGAAACAAAGCAAATTTCTGTATTGGGAATCAGCCTAACGGGTGGCTTAATCGTCTTCCCCGTGAGCTACATCATCAACGACTGTGTCTGCGAGGTGTGGGGCTACGGCAAGGCACGCCTCCTCATTTGGACAGGTTTTGCGATGAATTTCTTCTTCGTAGCCACGGGTGCGATCTGTGACGCCATTCCTGGTGCACCCTATTGGAACAACGACGCGGGATTCCATGCCATCTTTGGATTGGCACCTCGTATTGCGGCTGCTTCTTTTGTGGCATTCGTTATCGGTAGTTTTGCCAATGCCTATGTGATGAGTCGTATGAAGCTACACGACGGCGCACGCCGTTTTTCCGCTCGTGCCATTCTCTCGACGATTGCCGGAGAGAGCCTCGATTCGCTCATCTTTTTCCCCTTGGCGCTTGGTGGCGTGGTACCAGCCTTGGAACTGCCCAAGTTGATGCTCTGGCAGGTGGTGCTCAAGACGGCCTATGAGGTTGTGGCATTGCCTATTACCATCCGCGTGGTGCGTGCGCTGAAACGCCACGAAGGGGAGGTCTATGACCGTGGTGTAAACTACAACATCTTTAAGATTTTTGAACTTCAGGGCTAACCAGCCCATTGTCGGGCTTCCCGCTAATGGTCTTGTCTGAGCAACAGCCATGTACGGGTAGCCCGACAAATGAACCATTTGACTATCATCACATGATGGAGAACATTAGAAGAGAAGAGGAGGGACTTACTGCATTGGGGCAGAAGACCCAATACAAGATGGACTATGCTCCCGAGGTGCTGGAGACGTTTGAAAACAAGCATCCAGAGAACGACTATTGGGTGCGGTTCAACTGCCCCGAGTTTACCAGTCTTTGTCCTATCACGGGACAGCCCGACTTTGCAGAAATTCGCATTAGTTACATCCCAAGCCAGAGGATGGTGGAGAGCAAGAGCCTGAAACTCTATTTGTTTAGTTTCAGAAATCACGGCGACTTCCACGAGGACTGTGTGAATATCATAATGAAGGATCTCATACGGCTCATGAGTCCTAAGTATATTGAGGTGACTGGACTATTTACGCCCCGTGGCGGTATCAGCATCTGGCCATACGCCAACTACGGAATGCCAGGTACGAAGTATGAGCGTCTGGCCGAGCAACGGTTGATGGCGCACGAATAGTAGCCAGGTATGCCTTATTGCTCTGTACTCATGATGAACTCGTTAAATCTCTTGAGCTGTGTGGCGGTGGAGAACTGTTCGTCAAATAGTCGGAGGGAAGCCTCGTTGGTTTTGGCGACTTTCAGGGAGTTGATGAGGGAGATGTAGTCGGACGTGTTGTGGCATTCGCATCCTGCTCCTGGGTAGTTTAGAATGGGAATGCCCTCGAAAGCCTCTGCTGATCCAATGACATATTTGCCATAGCGCAGAGCCTCTACAGTCTTGGTCTTAAGTCCCGACCCCGACAGGATGGGGGCGACAACAGCCGTGGCCTGTAGGTAGTAAGGCGCCAGATCGTCCACTCTTCCAAGGAAGTGAACGTTGGGCATGGCGGTAGCATCTTGAAAAGCCTCTGCGATGTTGCCGACGACGAGCAGGGGAATATGGACCGACGGGGCTATCTCCTTTATATAATAATCCATCGCCTCCTTGTTGGCAAAGAAATTGGTGCCAACAAAGAGCAGGTATTGTTCGGGCAATTTCACGGGATCGTGATGCTCTGCTGCATCGTAGGCGTCAAATGAGGTGGGCAGGATGAAGTCTGCCCCTCGGTGGTAGCGCTTCTGCAACTGCCGGTTGTCGCGCTCGTTGAGCGTGATCAGATAGGAGGCGTGGTCGATGCAGCAGCGTTCGTTATGGGCTATGAACCCCACCATCAACTTGTCTTGAGGCTGATGGGTGGTTTTATATTTCTGCTGGTAATAATCCACTTCCACGTTGTGGAAAAAGCAAATGGTCTTGAAGCCGTGGCGCGCAAACTCTCGCAGATAAACGCCATAGTGAGACCCGTCGAAGAAGACGAAGTCATAGGGTTGTGAGAGATGGTATTTCAATTGTTTGCGCAAGCTCCGACGGTCGCCATAACTCTCGCGGAGCAGGACGTTTTTCAGCCTAACTGCCAGCGACGGAACCCCGATGGTGAGTTCCGCCACTTGCAGGCCGAGGGCTTTGAGGAAGGCAAGGTTGCGCTTGGCAACCGCGCTTCCGCCGTCGTTTCTAGCATTGTAGTCTCGAGAGACAAATAAGACGCGCTTCATGATTCTTTTGCTCTTTAGTCAGCCTTGGATGTGGAGAAAACTGATGCTCTGTGGAAACAGTGTTATTCCCAGACCGTCTCGTGGATGGCATCGAGGAATCCGTGGCCATAGAGTTCGTCGGGCTCTACATAGTTGCCCTCTCCCCACTCGTTCCAGGAGCGAAGGAAGAGGATCTTGTGCTCGGGCTTCTTGTTCTTGATGACTTCCAAGGCTTGAAGAATGTGCTTCTTGAAGTTCTCCGGCGTTGCGTTGACGAAGACACCGTCCATATTGCCGGCGCGCGGACTGCGGTCCCACTGTGGCATGATATTGGGATAGACATTTTCCCAACTGTCCTCGGGAGCAAAACAATGTTTCATCACCTCCGGATAGTCGAGACAGAGCGTCTTGAGTTGTGGTATCAGCTTGCGCAGGAAGATCTGTGAGATACGCTTGTACTTTCCTGTATAGATCATCTCGGCACGGGGACGGCCGAAAGAGCAGACTGCGTCGAAGCCAAAACTGAGAAAGTCATTATAAAGCTCCGCACTCGACTCCAGATTGGGCAATACGCGCTTGGTGCTACCGTCGGGCATGCGCTTCACGGTAGAGGTGGAGTGGCCCATGGCGACGAAGTGGACGCCTTTGAGCCCACTCTCCTTTGCCCATTTACGCCACAGGTCCATAAAGAGCGTCACATCTGGAAAATGGTATGGATCCCAGATGAGGAAAATGGGTTTGTCATCGACGGTGATATAGCGATGGTCCTTGAAGGCCTTGAGTGCATACTCGAAGTGCATCCGGTAGTCGGGTTCGCCGAGATACTCCTGTTTGGAGATGATGACCTTAGAGTCTGCCATACCCTTGCCGCGCTGCCACGTCTTGGTTGTCCAGTCGTGATTGGCCCAGGCGAGACAGAAAGGAAAATCGGGCTTACCCGAGGCAACGACCTCGTTGAATGGTCTTTCAAGCAACATCTTTCCATTGCCGCGCCAGTAGTGCCAATAGGCAAAGCCCTCTACGCCCGCTTCACGAGCCAGTTGCGCCTGTTCTTCGCGCACCTCGGGCACACGCAGGTCGTAGAAGCCCAAGTCGGTCGGGATGCGTGGCTGGTGGTGTCCCTTGAACAGAGGCTTACCCTTGACGACGTTGTGCCACTCGGTGAAACCCTTTCCCCAAACGTTGTCGTTCTCGGGGATGGGGTGAAACTGCGGTAGGTAAAATGCTATAACTCTTGCTTTCATGAGTTTCTTAATTTATTTTCTTGATGATTTTTGCTGGACAGCCTGCGGCTACGCAGTAGTCAGGCAAGTCGTGAGTCACACAACTGTTGGCTGCAACAACTACGCCGTCGCCTATTTTCACGCCAGGTAGGATGCAGACATTGTTGGCCAGCCATACATTATTGCCGATGATGACCTCGCCTTTTGACAGTAATGGGCGGCTGGAGGGTGCGCATTGGAGCGCCTCAATTGTGTCTGTGGCGCCATGAGCATTGTCGGTAATGATAACATTGGTGCCCGTCAGTAGGTTGTCGCCAATCGTTATGCCGCGTGTGGCAGTTAGGTGGGCGTATGCCCCTATGTGGCATCCGTTGCCGATTTTTATCTCTGCCTTTCTGTTGTCTTGTGGAAAGACCGTCAGGACGGTGTGTTTGTCAATCTCACAGTCATCACCAATGGAAACTAAGTCTAAACGGTTGGCGCGCTCCAGTGGGTAGCCAAGAATTGAACACTTGCCCCAACGCTTGAAACGGTGGGCATAATAGCCCGTATAGATGTGTACGCCGAATGCGTTGACAAGTTTGAACAAAATGGGTGGAAAGACGAGGCTGAATCCCCGTCCTATTCCTTCTGCTATTGGTTTAATGACTCCTTTCACGTTCGATTCTCTCGTAAAACTGGATAATGCTGTTAATGTACCGTTGCTGCGTATAGTATTCGGAGACCGTTCTCAATGCCCTCTCACGTACGGCTTGCAGTTCTTGGCTGCTTGCAGAGCAGAGTTTCTCAAGGCATAACACCAATTCATCCACGTTGTGGAAGCGGAAACCGATTTCCTCTCCCGTCAGCAGAAAGCCGTTGTCGTACTGTTCTTTTGTCCCTGCGGTGTCGCGGCCGATTGTGATGCAGTTACAGAGCATTGCCTCGGGGAGGCATCTGCCAAAGCCTTCGAAGCGGGAGGGCACGATGGTGGAGATGGCGTGGCGCATCAGATGATGAATGTCCTTGCGCGGGCCGAGGAAGGTTACTTTATCTTTAACGCCCTTATCTTCTAAATATTGTGTGACTTTCTGATAATAGATTGCATCAGTCACCTCTCCTGCGATAGCCAATGAACAACATGCAGACCGATTTCTTTCTGTAAATCGAGTGTAGGCGATGGCCAAATCCATGAGACCTTTCGTCTCTTCGATGCGGCCCGCGTAGAGCAGATAGGGAGTTGGGGGAAGTTGTTTGACATCTTGCTCCTTTTCCATGACGATTCCATTATAGACGACAACAGACCTCGGATTACCCTCTAGGTGGTGGTGTCGCTGGATGGCTTTCGTGATGCAAATGGCGTAATTCGCAGCCAGTTGCTTGTGGAATGTTTTGGAGGAGGGGAAGTAATGTAGGCCGAAATCTACATCGGCGTACTCGCGTATATGGTAGATATGGGGTATTCCCAACCGTTTAGCCACTCGTTCGCCTACGTCCACGACACTCACGTTGCTATGAATCATCGCTATCTTCTTCGATTTGACTAGATTATAGACGGTGTTGACAGCTTTATGTATGAGGATTCTCCGTGCGACGAGACGTGGAAGAAACAGGATAGCTTCCTTGGCGTTGCGCAAGTCGGGGTAGGTATTGGTGCGGAAGGGAATGGTTATTACCTCTACACCCATCTGCCGGAGCGTAATTGCTACGCCCTCTTTGTCGGGAGCGACTACTATTGGTGTGTGGCCCTGCTCCTGCACTCCTTTGATAAGTGTCAGGAAAGACTTGGATGCCCCGCCTAAGGGGTAGGTGGAGTGGAGGATATAGAGGATGTTCATTGCTATTTTTCCTTTTCTTTTTTCTTTTTCCCTGCGTCATCAGGGAGGGGTGGTGCCTCATGGGCAAGGTCGTAATATGTAAGGTAGTTGCTGTACCATAGCGGATAGCCGCGTACGATGAAGCCCAAGAGTGCAAGGATAAACGCACTCGCCGTTGCTCTGCGGTCTCTGATTTTGCCAAGTGAGGCGATATAGAATATGAGCATCAACACTGTACCGACGATTCCGTTTTCATAAATGAAGACCTTGTAGCCGGAGTTACCAAACTCGGGGTTTTCGCGCTTTTTGCCAAAGATGACGGCAGATGACTCACAGAGTTTCTCGAAGTCGGTGTCGAAGTCCTCCGTCACGCGATTGTTGCCTGCCATCTCGCCGTCCTCCACCTCCAGGCGGATCAGGATGAGGTCGTGGAGTAGATTCTCTCCATTATTATAAAAGAAAGAACCCACGACTATGGTGCTGATAAAAGCAACCATCATGATCAGTTTGCCGATAAACTGTTTGCGCTGAACCCATAACTTCAGGAAGATGACAACCACGTAGATGACGTAGGCTGCAAGGGAGAACGTGAGCAGCAGGGCTACGAGGAGGACTATATTATACCATTTTTTCCACTTACCAAATTGCGTGGAGAGCAACAAGGTTGCAGCTGTTCCAAGGTGGCCTGGTTCAAGGAATACCGAACTGAAGCGAGGGAAAAACGCCCACAGTGTACGATCGTCAATCATAAAGAGGAAATAGTTCGTATATGAATAGAGATCGTCACCATAGACAGCGTCGACACCTACAAAGGGGAAACCAACGAGGTATAGGAAGAATGCGGGGATCGAAACCAGAAGAAGACCGCCCATAACCTTGCACAGGAAGGTCATAAAAGCTTCCATTTTCTCCGTTTTGAGGCGGAAGATCGAGTAGAAGATGGCCGTGTGGAAGACGTTCACGATGTAGCCGTTGATATTGGTCTCGTTGATGACGAGCATATAGGTGGAAATGGCTACATAGCCCATGACGGGAGCCAGAAAATGGTCGTTGGTGAACCAGTTGTCCTTGGTGGTTTTCGATATCAGCATTGCCGTACCGATGAGCAAGCCCGAGGGCAAGGGGTACAGTGTGCCCAAAGGCCACAAGAACCAAGGGTGCAGGGAGCCAAAGAAAGCCAAAAGTATGCCTGCGTAGAAGCATATCTGAACTAACTTCTCTTTCTTGATGGTTTGAATGTCAAGTTTCTTAAGTCTCATACTGCGCACTTACCAATGATTCGTTTGAGGATTTGCTCTTTGAAATATCCGCGCTCGTTGCGATCCAAGACCGTGAACCAGCTTACCAAGAAGGAGACGGAAATGGAGAGTACTCCCGTCAGCAGGAAGCGGTACTTGAAATGGAATAGCAATTGGCAGCCGCCGCTCGTAGCACAGGCCAAAAGGGCCAGGGGCAGTAATGGGACTATCACATGTAGGAAGAAATCCTTCATGCTCATCTGGGTTTTCCAATGTATGTATGGAATACGCGCCAAGGCCACCAGCAGTTCGATAGCGACGAACACGCCCATCGCCTCAGCTATTGTACCTCCGTTTAGGAAAAGAATGTAGCTGATGGGAAGGTAGGCCAGTTTCGGCGTGTACATCAGTAGCGTATAGGTTCTTATCTTGCCGATGGCCTGGTTGATGGTGTTGAGGCCCGCTGTCAGTTGGTCGCAGATGAAACTCAGCAGGATGGCGTTGCAGAACAAGGCGCAGTAATCTGGCACCTTTGTGAGCCACACATTGAGAATGGAAGGCATCTCAAACATCAGCGGCACGAGGATGATGATGAGCAACATGGTGGAGTATTTGCTCTCTTTCTCCGCCAGGGCAAATACCTTCTTGCGATCCTTGTTGCCTTCCGCTTTCATAATCTGAGGATTCATCGCGTTGAGGATCGAGGTGGACAAGAAGGAAATGGCTCCAAATACCTGGTTGGCGATGCCATAGGCTGCGTTGACCGTTGTACTGAAACAGATGTTGAGAATGATGGCCATGCCTTGGTTGCGCGCCGCCACAGCTCCCATGCCGTAGGTGGTCCAGCCTGCGAAGCCCAGCAGTTGACCGATGTATATCCGGCTAATATCCCGTTTGCGAATCAGGAGCGAACACTCCGGAAACTGCCAGTTGGCATAGAGAGCGAATGCCAGCAGGTTGAGGAGTTGGATGCCCGCGAGGATGAAGACGTAGAGCAGCAGCTTGTCGGCCTGGATGTAAAGCAGTAGGTAGGCTAAGGCCAACTTTAGGATCGCATCGACCATCTCGACCAGAGAGATGAAGACGATATTCTCTTTGGCTATGAAGAGTGCTTTGAAAGGAGCGGTGACGACGGTGACAAGGAGTATCGCCACCGTGATGTCATAGACAGACTTCGCCGCATCGAGGCGGTCGGGGTCGATCTTGAGAAAATCGTTCATCAACAGTCCTTTGATGGCAAGGAGGGCCAAGCCAATGAGAAGACCGAGGATGATGTGGAGGAACAAGCTGTTGGTGAAGAAGCGCTTCACCTGGCTGGTGCGGTGGCGACCATAATAGTAGGAGACATAGCGCTGGGTCGTGATGATCAAGGCGTTGGTGATGAAGCCAAGCATGGCGATGACGCCTCCGACGACGGAGAAGATGCCGTAGTCGGAGACACCGATAGCCTCCAGTACTATACGCATGGAAAATAGTGACAAGATCGTTGTCACTATTGCCTTGATATATTGTACGGATGTGTTGAGGATGATTCGCTTGTTGGCTTCCATTGATGCGCTTACGGTCTTCGTCCTTTATCGCTTGCTTTTGAAGAGCAGGTCCTTGACGCTGAAGAATGCAATAATGAAGAAGGTCAGGAACACACAGAAGGCAACAAAGATCATGCGCTTCGGGCTCGTGGCCTTGATAGGCACGTCGGCACCCTTGACCATAGTGAAGACGGGCGTGTACTGGCGCAGTTTCGCACGTGCTGCTTCCAGCTGCGTGTTCATTGCGGTATAGGTGTTGTATTGCATCTGCATCGTGTTCTCCAGATCCTCGATTTTCGACTTCTCGCTCTCCAGGATCACATCGAGATTCTCGTCTGCCGTCTTGGCATAGAGGCGGCGCGTCTTCTCATATTCCGCGCGGGCGTCGTTGGCGAGTTTCTCGTAGTACTCCACGTCGCGGCGTGCCTTGTTGGTACGATACTTGATGATGAAGTTCTGCAGGCGCTCGCGCACGGAGTCGGCAAGCGTCTGGCAGACCAGCGGGTCCTGTGCCGTGGCGGTGATAGAGATGACGCCCGTTTTCTTGTCCACGCTGATGCCTATGTCGTCGCGCATCTTGTTGACGATGCCGTCGTCTTTTTTGGAGAGGAAGTAGGGGTTGAACTGATTCTTGGAGGTGTTGCCTTTGAATTCGTTGTTGGACTTGGGAAACATCTTCTCGATCTTCTTCATGATCGTGTCGCCCTGCTGCGAGAGCCAGGATTGGTCCTGATGGTAGCGCATGTAGGCGTAGTAGGTCGTATCGACCGATTTGTCCGCCGTTACGACGCGGATGTTGAAGAGGCTTGCCACGAAACCGTTGTCCTCCATCAAGTCTGGGTAGAGGGTAGGAGAGATGGCGTCCGTACTCTGGACGGCAGACATATCGAAACCGAAGGAGGCTGCGATGGAACTGAGAGCACCACCCGAGCTGACAGGGTTCTCTATCTCTGGCGCCATCGTCGTGCTGGTCGTGTAGGTGCGGGGCACGTCCACGATGATGATGGCAGAGACTACCGCCGCTACGGGCAGCAGGGCCACAAACCACCATTTCTTCTTCCACAGGCGACGACCTATCTCCCTCAGGTCGATGGTGTCGTCCTCGTCGGTCGTTGTGGTGTCCTTGGTCATGGTGGGGGCGGAAGGAGTGGATGGGCTTTCAGCCTGTGTGTCCACATGCTCCTCCGTAGAGGTCTCCAAGGTGGATTCCTCTATCGTGTCTTTGGATTCGCTTTCAGAAGAGGCGGTTGCCTTCTTCTGCTCCCGCTTCTTCTGAAACTCTTCCCATTTACGCTTGATATCGAATCTGTTCATGATTTTTCAAAGTGTCCTTGTTGATGGAACTGACGTGTGCGGCTCGCTCCTTGCTATCGTTTACTTCAAGAGGTTGGCGATGGTGGCGATCACGGCGGCGATGGATGCCGCGCTTGAGCCAATGCTCAGCGTCTCAGCCAGCGACATCTTGCTCTGGGCCTTGGTCGGAACGAAGATCTCACATCCTGGCTCCACCTTGGCGTCATGGCCCACACGGGCCACACTACCATTCATATAAAGAATATAGGTCTGGCGCTTTTTCGCGTCGCTCGCAAAGCCACCTGCCTGATCGATGTAGTAGGAGACCTTCTTGCCAGCTACGTAGCCCACGGTGTTGGAGTGGAGCACGGCACCGTTGATTTTCACCGTACCGTTGTACTCGGGGATGACCAGGCGGTCGCCGTCGCGGAGGATGATGTCAGCGTTGCCACCAGGATTGCGCATGGCTTCGTCCAGACGGATACCCACGGGGTAGTAGTCGGGGATGGTGTAGCGTTGCATCTCCACGTCGTTGGCTTGCTTCATCACGGTAGTGGCACCAGCTGCGTTGGAACTTCTGGTGGCTATCTCCAGGAGATTCTTCTGCTGCTGCTCACGCGCCATGCGTTGAATCTCCTGCATACGGATGCGCTCCGTCTCGTTGGTCTTTCTCTCCAGGTGTGCACCCGCGACGTAGGCCATATTGGTCGGGCCACCACAACGGCGCATGATGTCGGAGAGGCGGGCGTTGCGTGTCTTGAGCGTATAGGTTCCGGCAAACAGTACCTGACCGCTCACCTCCACGTTCTGCTGCTCGTTGTAGCCAGGGCTGCGGTGTACGAACACCTGGTCGAATGGCTGGAGAACGAAGCCCGGTTCGCCGTCGATGACAAA
>OHRX01000079.1_pt1 | contig 40006 bp, 36 predicted proteins | sample 1578581 | NCBI WGS metagenome assembly OHRX01 (sample SAMEA3879573, study PRJEB24766) | human gut metagenome | biome: human-associated habitat; feature: feces | place: USA | collected 1985/1987 | reverse complement strand
TGCTGCGTAATGACCGTATCGGTATCGTCGGTCCTAACGGTGCAGGCAAATCAACGCTGATGGATATCATCGCCGGCAAGCTGCAGCCTACGAGCGGCGAAATGCGCGTGGGCCAGACAGTTAAGATTGGCTATTTTGCGCAGCACAGCGAGTTTCCCGACAGCAATATGCGTGTGCTGGAATATATCAAGGAAGCTAATAATTATATTGAAACTGCAGACGGCCAGCGCATCAGTGCGGCACAGATGCTAGAACGCTTCCTCTTCCCGCCAGAGCTGCAATGGGTGCCGGTGTCCAAGCTCAGTGGCGGCGAAAAACGCCGCCTGTATCTGTTGCGTGTGCTGATGACGGCACCGAACGTGCTGCTTTTGGACGAACCGACAAATGACCTGGATATCCCGACGCTTTCTGTTTTGGAGGATTATCTGGACAGCTTTGCCGGTGCGGTTATCGCCGTTTCCCATGACCGTTACTTCCTCGACCGCTTTGCGCAAAAGATTTTTGCGTTGGAGCAGGATGGCAGCATTAAGACTTATATCGGCGGCTACAGCGATTATGCAGAAGCTCTGCAGGAAGAAAGCGCACAGCAGGCGCAGCCTGTCAAGGCTAAGCCGGTGGCTGCGGCAAAGCCTGCCGAAGAGCCTGCGAAGAAGAAAATGACCTACGGCGAACGTCTTGAGTTGGAGAGCCTTGACCAGGAGATTGCGCGCAGCGAGGCAGAGCTGAAAATGCTGGGCGCGGAAATCAACCAATGCGGCAGTGACTTTACCCGCTTGGCAGATTTGACGAAGCAGCAGGAATCTGTACAGCAAAAGCTGGACGAGATGGTGGCCCGTTGGGCTTATCTTTCCGAATTGGCAGAAGCAGAAGGCTGAGCTTGACAAGCAGGCTGCTTATTGTTAAAATTAAATCTGAAAAATTGTTGTGGATTTTTTCTGATTCAATAGTCATCTTTTCGCCACACGACTGTGTTTGCAGCCGTGTGGCTTTTGTTATATTAGGGAAAATGGGAGTAAGGATATGCTAAAAATTTTACACAAGGATTATAAGGACAAGGCTAAGCGTCTGCTGAGCGTTATGCTGCCGATTATCGGTACGCAGATTGCGATTATGGGCATGAACTTTTTTGATGCCAGTATGTCCGGGCAGGCAGGTGATGCGGATTTGGCCGGTGCTGCTATCGGCGGTAATATCTGGATGCCGGTGCAGACCTGCTTTGCAGGCATTTTGCTGGCGGCGATGCCTTTGATTGCCAACCTTTTGGGTGCAGGCGAAAAAGAAAAAATCTCTACGGTAGTACGCCACGGCATGCTGTTGGCCGTAGCCTTTTCCGTGCTGATAATTGTCGGTGGCATTATCTTTTTGCCGCCGTTTTTGCAGGGCATGGGCCTGGCACCGGAGGTTTATCACATTGCGCTGTGGTATATGGCTGGCTTGGGCATAGGCGTATTGCCATTCTTTCTCATCACGCCGCTGCGCAGTCTTGTTGATACACTTGGCTATACTAAGCTGTCGATGAAGATTTATCTTTTGGCGTTGCCTGTCAACGCTTTCTTGAACTATGTGTTGATTTTCGGCAAGCTGGGCTTGCCGCGCCTGGGCGGCATTGGTGCCGGTGTAGCAACGGGTGTTACCTTTTGGCTGCTTTTGGTGATGTTCGCGGCGGTGGTGATGAAGCTGGAGCCGTTTAGGCAGTACGACGTGCTGGGCTTTGTGCGTCCTGTTAAGCATCTGGTGGCAGAATATCTGCGCATTGGCGTGCCTATGGGAGTTGCCATTTTTATGGAAACGAGCATCTTTGGTGTTGTGGCGCTGTTCATTGCCAAATTCGGCACGGAGGTTATCGCTGCGCATCAGGCGGCACTCAACTTCTCCTCGCTCATCTATATGTTCCCTATGAGCTTTTCGCTGGCGCTGACGATTGTGGTGGGCGTTGAATACGGTGCAAAAAACTATCAGGGAGCGCGCGATTATACGGCATTGGGACTGGAGATGAGCCTTTTTATCGCTATGATTTACATGGCGTTGGAGCTGGTGGCTCGCGAGTATATCGCGCTCATTTATACAACGAATCCGCATGTTATCGAACTGGTGAAGGTGTTTATTATCTACGCTTTGCTGTGGCAGGGAGGCGACGCAATCGCGGCGCCGATACAGGGCATTTTGCGTGGCTACAAGGACGTTAATGCTACGTTTTGGTGCAGCATGCTGGCCTATTGGGCAATCTGCCTGCCGGTGGGCTTATTGCTTGATTACAAGTTTAATAACGGTGCCTTTGCTTATTGGCAGAGCTTGGATATCGGCGTAATCTGCAGTGCTGTTGTTTTGTCGTTGCGTCTTGTTTTGCTGCAGCGCAGGATAAAAGAAGATGAAGAATAGGTAGGGAGCGGCGCAAGCTGCTCCTTAATTTGTATTCAAAATGTAGTTACACAATAGAAAAATGTGCGTGCATAATATTCGTTAGAAAAAATGTCAAAAATAGCATTTTTTCGTAGGAAAAAGTGCAATAAATTACATTTTTCTTGACGAATGAACCAATTTGCTTATTTTAATAAAAAATAGAATTATTCTAAATCGTAAGCAGATGCTAAGCGAAAAGTATGGTATAATTAGTTAGATTTGCATAAAATATGGGGAGATGAAAGCTTTATATGAATTCTTACGCAAGATTTTTTGAGAACCTGCAGCAGGATCTCAAGGCATTTGTTTATTGGTGCCTGGTTTTTACAGTATTTCGTATAGCCTTTATTGCTATTTACAGCGGACAGCTTAATGGAGATTATAGCGACATTCCGATGGCTTTGCTGTTAGGACTGAGCTTAAGCTTAAAGACAGCAGGCATGATAGCTCTGATTGGCTTTGTATTTGCAACCCTGATGAAGATTATTTTGAAAAATTGGCCGTCATATAAATTGCGTTTTTGTTGGCACGCTGTGGCTTTGGTTTTCTTTGCTGTTTGCTTTATGACGCGCATACCATATTACAAGATTTTTAATGCAGCTTTCAATATGATGCTGATAAATGGTGCACATGATGATATTTATGCAATCTTTGTGACTGCGGTTAAAGAGTACCAGTTATTGTGGCGTTTCCCTTTAGCTCTGGTTTTGGGCATTGCTTTGGCATATGGCCTGCGTATATGGTTACACAAGCTCCCTGTCAAATCCTTTGTTGAAGTACAGCATAAAAAGTTGGTGATTGCATTGACGTTGCCTTTGCTCGCAGTTTTATGTGTATTTGTGCGTTATGGCGGCGCTTTTAACTATGCTCATTCCATTAATTGGGAAAGTGCTGCACGTTTAAAATCCAATCTTTTGAACGAAGCAATTTTGGATGATGGACAGGACTTATACCGTGTGCGTGATATGAAGCGTAAAATTGATAAGGTTACCAATATCAACATTACAGTTGCACAGCTGCGTGAAAAAATTGCTGCAAGTGGTGGTAACAAAGCTGCGGATAGCATAGATAAAGACAGCCTAAGCTTGCTAAGCAGCCACGCAATATTGTCATTATAGTGGGAGAAAGTTTTGGTAATTGGCCGTTTTTACCTAAGTACAAGGATTTGGGGTTAGTTGATAATATGCTGGCCCTGCAAAATTCTGCTTATGCTGCTCACGTTGCTACTATGCTGCCACATGGCAGCGGAACTATTTCTGCTGTTAATGGTTTGGTAAGCGGTATTCCTGATATGGGGTTATATGAAAACTATCAGGCAAACAGCTTTAATGGTAAGTATGCTACCGGTATTGGTTATATTATGAAGCAGCTTGGTTATAAAACTGTCTTCTGGTATGGTGGTTTTTCCGGATGGCAAAATATCGGTAAATTTACTAAAGCGCAAAGCTTTGATGAATTCCATTGTGCAGATGAGTTCAGTGATGATAGCGGTAATGCCTGGGGCTGTTCGGATGCTGCTTTATTTAAGCAAATCGAAGCTTATATGAGCAAGAAAAAAGAGCAGGAGAAGGTTTTCCGTGTAGTGCTCACAACAAGTAATCATCCACCTTATACTATTGATGTAGATGGTATGGACTTCCCCAGAGCACAGGTTAAGAGTAAGCTGCCTGCAGATATTGCCAATGATGAAAAAACGCTTACCGAGCTTGGTCATATTTGGTATGCGGATAAAACGATGAGTGATTTTGTAAAGCAGGCGCAAAGCATGTACAGTGATACGCTTTTTATTATTACCGGTGATCATTCGGAGCGCTTCAGCTTTGCCAAGGAGCAGGATACTCGTACTTTGTCATCTATACCATGCATTTTTTATGGTGCTGGTGTGCAGCAAGCTTGGTTTAATGATAATGCTGTTGGTGATCATATGCAGTTGGCAGGAACATTGGCAGAAGTTGTTGGACCTGCTGGTTTTACTTATGTTGCATTACAGGCTAATATGTTTGAAAATCAAGATGTGGTGTTTAATCACAGGCTTTACGCTGCAGATGGCAAAATTTATACGCAAAGTTCTGATACTGATAAAAAAATCATCGATTACATGAACAGTATGCGCGGTGTAGGTGCTTGGCGTGTGCTGAAGGGTGATGCGGTAAAGTAAAAGAAAGGTCATAGCCGTAATTTATTACGGTCTATGGCCTTTTTGTTAACACAAATGATAGCAGATATGGTATAATTAAAAAGATCTTTCAATAAAAAAGTCATTAAAAAACTTATTAGTTTGTATGAAATTACAAATACGAATATTTTGAGATATTGATGTTCGTTAATAGAGAGGCTTATTGATAATTAACACAAGAAAGACTCGTGATGAAGCATTCTGACAGTAATTAGTGAATATTATTAAAATGAAAAGTCATTACTTAGGCAAGCGTTTTTCATCTGATAAGGATAGCGATGAAAATCTAAAATAGTATATAAGGAAAGGTGACCTAAATGGCCAAGATAAGCGTTTTAATTTTAGCAAAAAATGAAGAAAAGAATATTGGGGACTGCATTACCAGCTGCAGCTTTGCCGAGGATATTTTGGTTATAGATGATGGCAGTACAGATAAAACGCAAGAGATTGCTGAAAGTCTGGGCGCTCGTGTTATTCATCGTAGTATGAATGGCGATTGGGGAGGACAGCAGACTTTTGCAATTCAGCAAGCAAAGTTCCCTTGGATATTTTTTATAGATGCAGATGAACGTTGCACGCCTGAGTTAGCAAAAGAGATTGAAGCAGCTGTTGTGAAAAATGAGCAGGTTGCCTATTGGATAAAACGTATTAATAAATTCCATTATGATAAAGCAGAACATGGTGTTTTGCGTCCTGACTATGTATGCCGTGTAATGCCTGCTAAGGATTCTTATGTTGAGGGATATGTGCATCCGGCCATTATAACTCCATATCCTAATAAAAAAATGCAAGGCCATATGTACCATTATACGTATGATAATTGGCAGCAGTATTTTAATAAATTCAATAATTATACTACTCTTGCTGCTGAAAAATATAAAAAGGCTGGTAAGGGAGTAAGCTTTTTTAGGGATATAGTTTGTCGTCCGTTATGGGCATTTATAAAGGTATACTTCTTAAATGGCGGTTTTAAAGATGGCCGCCTTGGTTGGATTTTGTCTGTAGATCATTATTTTTATACTATGACGAAATACGTGAAATTGTACTACTTATATAAGAGCAATGGCAAGCTGTAGGATGTGATAAAATGAAAATAGCGATTTTAGAAAGTATCATTATGCCGGCAGGTCATGAGGTTGAGTTTGACCGTATTTTGGTTGATGAGCTGAATAACCAAGGGCATGAACCGGTGATGCTGGTTCCAGAGAATTTCCCTTTTAAAATTAAATATAATGCTAAGGTTAATTACCTTGAAGGTGGAGAGGTTGTAACTTATGCAGGTGCCAATAAGTTTCAAAAGCTGTGGTTATCTGTAAAGCGTGAAAGCAGGCGCAGAAAGTGGTTTAATTCTGCTTATAAAAAAAGCAGCGAAAATAATTATGATGCTATCATTATTCCTACAGCAACCTACAGATATTTGCGCGCAATTTTGGATACTGACTTAAAGAACAGCAAGATACCTGTATATATTATTTTCCATGGTATTAACCCTCAGGAAAAAGCTAATTTTGTAAAACAGGCAAAGCGTTGTGAACGCTATCCTAATATTCATCTGAAGGTTATTACTTTGCGTAATGATTTTGCAAATGATGGCTTGAAAAATGTAGATTTGATTGTTCCACCTGTGTTTAAGCCGCAGGATTTGCCTGTAGATAAAAATTTGACGTATACGAAGCCGTTGACCTTGGGTTTTTTTGGTCAATATCGTCGTGAAAAGAATGTACGCTTCTTTTTAGATGCATTTAAGCGGGCTAAGTTTACGGTTCCTGTAAAGCTGATTATGCAGGGAGCAACGGCACGTACAGAGGACAGCGAAGAGTTTGAAAAGATTATTAGTGAATACAGGGATGTTCCTGGTATTGAATTTTGGCATAAGAATCTGATTGGTGAAGAGTGGCAAAAGGCGTTGCTTGGGGTTGATGTTATAATAGCGCCTTATGCTGCAGAGCGTTATCGCTATCATTGGAGCGCGATGCTGTTTACCGCAATAGGGTTCTATAAGCCTATTTTGCAGTCACCTGAGATGAATCCGGAGGTTTTGCAGGCATATAATGTTGGTGAGGCTGTCGCGCTGGATAGCGTGGAGTCCTTTACTAAGCAGTTGGAAGCATTTGTTAACAGTTATCCGGAGAAGCATGGGCAGTATAAGCAAGGGTTGATAGAAGCTAATGAGGCTTATAGCCATGAGAATTTGATAAAAGCAATTTTGGCATAACGTTGCTGAAGGATGGGGTATAATGAAGATTTTACTGGCTAATTTCACAAAGATGGTTAACGATAGTGGGGGAATGTCTAAAGTAATGTGCGCATTTGCTAATGAGATGGTTAGTAGAGGTCATGAAGTTACTATAGTATATAGTGATGATAAAGATGGTGATTTTTACTATCCTGTTGATTCGGAAATAAAATGTTATGATTTGCGCAAATTAGGAGCTAAGAGAATTAATTTACCTTTATGGAAGATAATAGAAAGAGAATTATGGAGACCTTTTGATAAAAAGAAGACTGAAGAAGCTAGGCATTTGTACTTTCATAATAAATTAGCGCCGTATTGTGAGGATCTGATTAATAAAATAAGACCTGATGTCATTGTTTCCTCTAATATAAATACCAGTGGTATGATTATTTGTAAAACTAAGACAAGTATTCCTGTAATTACTATGAGCCATGGTGATGTTAGTGACTATTTTACTACTTATCCTGACGATTCCATAAAATCTATGACATTAAGCAAAGTTGTTCAGGTATTATTGCCATCATATAAGAAAATGATGGCAATAGGCGCGCCGGGGAGTAATGTTGTAGTCATTGGAAATGCGGTACCACAGTACGATTTTCAAGTAGATTTAAGTAAAAATAAGAGCACTTATACAATTGCTACAGTGGGTAGATTGACAAAGAATATTAAGCGTCAGCATTTACTGATACAGGCTTTTGCTAAGGTTGCAGATAAATTTTTAGATTGGAATTTAGAAATATGGGGGGCAAAAGACAGAGCTACTTATTATAAACAATTGCAAGCTATGATCAAAGTAAACCATTTAGACAATAGGATATTTTTAAAAGGCGCTACTAAAGATGTGCCTAACGATGTTTTAAAACATGCTGATATTTTTGCTTTTCCAAGTTCAGCTGAAGGCTTTGGGCTTGCTTTAGCAGAAGGTATGAGTGCTGGTTTGCCTGCAGTAGGATATAAAAGTTGTAATGGTGTTAATGAGTTGATAAAAGATGGCAAAACTGGTATACTCTGCGATGATGGTGTAGAACCACTTGCGCAGGCACTTGATAAGCTTATGGGTGATAAGGAGCTGCGTGTACAAATGGGCAAGGCTGCGAAAGCAGATATGGCACAGTTTGCACCGGAGAAGATTTGGAATCAATGGGAAGAATTGATGAAGAAAGTTGTTAAAAAGTAGTTGTCTATGAAAGGAATTAGTGAAAATGCAAATTAAAATATCCAATATAGGCAAAATTAAAGAAGCAGATGTGACTATTAATGGTATCACTGTGATTGCAGGTGAAAATAATACTGGCAAGAGTACGGTGGGAAAAGCTCTGTATGCTATGTTTAATTCATTTGTTGATGTTAAGCAAAGGGTTGATGAAGAACGGATTGGTAGTTTACGACGTACATTGCATGCTTTGGCTAATGAAGTCGATAGCTTTGGATTTTTAAAATTTGATGTAAAAAAAATTGCAGTGAAATTAAATAAGGAAAGAAATGAGCTTACAAAGGAAAAGTTAGCAGCAGTTTTAAGCAGTGAATTTAATTATGAAAATAAAAATTTAGATATTAGTAAGAATGTATTCGAGTCTACCATTGATAAAATAATGCGTATTCTTGAAATTACTGATGAATCCTATACTAAAACGTTGACACAAAAAATTTTTGGCGATGAATTCAAACAGCAAATCAATAACACTTTAGAAAAAGAAGCAGGCTACGTGCAATTAACGATAAAAAAATATGTATCTGAGGTGTATTTTGATAATGACATTGCATCAAAGGTTTCTAAAAGTATAGATATCTTTAATAAAGCAATTTACTTAGATGATCCATTTGTTTTGGATAGAGGTCCTGTTAATGGAGTTTTTTCCAAATTTTTTAAACGTAATGCGTATTATGGGCATCAAGATAGCCTTTGTGAATTGATTTATAGCAATCAAGAAGATTATAATTTAGTCGATAAAATTGTTACTGATGAACGTTTACAAAAAATAATGGGCAAGATGCAGGTTGCTTGCAAAGGTAATGTATTTTTTAAAGATAATGGTGAGTTACTGTATCAGCAGCATAATGTATCGGTACCTTTTAAGGTAGCAAATTTATCCACTGGATTGAAAAGTTTTGCTATTTTGCAAACGTTACTTTTGAACGGAGCAATAAAAGATGGCAGTCTTATTATTTTGGATGAGCCAGAAATTCATCTGCATCCAGGGTGGCAGTTGCTTTTTGCTGAGTTGATTGTAATGCTGCAAAAAGAATTTAATCTGCATATTCTGCTCAATACTCACAGTCCATATTTTTTGCAAGCCATCGAAGTTTTTGCTGAAAAGTATGGTATAGATGACAAGTGCGAATATTATTTGTCTTACAATGTCCATGAAGAATCTTTTGTGAAGAGAGTAACAGGGAATTTGGAAGAGATTTATGCCAAGTTAGCAAGACCTTTGCAGGTGTTAGAGGATTTGAGGTATGCTGATGATAAATGATTGGGATAATATTGAAATATTTACTAAAAATCAGTCAACATTAAGGAATACATCATATGATGATAACAATTCTGAGTACATGACAGAACTCGAACTGCCTGTAATTGATTTTGATAACGTTAAGGAGCAGTATTTGCAAAGCATTGGGTGTCAAGATGAGAGTTTAACATCAGTTGACGCTTTATTGTCAAAGACAAATTGCAATGTGTTTATTGAATTTAAAAATGGCAGCTTTGCAAAGAAAGAAGTACGCTTAGGGATTTATAGTAAAATACAAGATAGCTTGTTAATGCTTTGTGATATTACTGATAACCATATCAGTCAGTTACGCAAATGCTTGGATTTTGTTTTGGTGTATAATGAAGCAAAAAATCCATCTAAAAGCAATAAGGAAAAAGATTATATTAATGATAGACTAATGAAATTAGGTGGAGAAGAGTTCGTTCGTTTCGGTATGAGTCGATATGCTAGAGTGTATTTTAGAAAAGTGCATACATATAATGTGGAAAAGTTTGAGGAATATATTTCAAAGTTAAAATAGAAAGATGAGATTATGCATTGTTTTAAATTTAGAAAATCAGAAGATGATGATTTGGACAGATTTTTATAATGGCAGGAATTCAGCTATTTATTAAAATCAGCTAGGAGAGATAATTTTGTTATTTAATTCATACGAGTTTATTTTTATTTTTTTACCTATAACGTTATTGTTATACTATTTAATTGCCAAAAAGATAGGTAGTATATACGCTAAGTATTTCTTGATTTTAGCTTCTGTAGCATTTTATTCTTATTGGGATATAAGAAATTTACCAATTCTCTTGGTATCAATTGCAGTAAATTTTTTTGTTGGACGTAGAATAGTAGAAACAAAGAAAAAAACCTGGCTGATAACTGGAATTGCATTCAATTTATTGTTTTTAGCTTATTATAAGTATGCAGACTTTTTCTTAGATAATGCCAATGCGTTATTGCATACATCATTTCCTCATTTAGATATAGTTTTACCTCTTGGTATATCTTTTTTTACTTTCACACAGACAGCTTACCTTGTAGATGCATATAAAGGTGAAACTACTGCATATTCAAAAAGTGATTATTTGTTATTTGTAACAATCTTTCCACATTTGATTGCAGGACCGATTATCTATCATAAGGATATGATACCGCAGTTTTCTGAGGAAAGCAGATATAAATTTAATTTTGATAACTTTGCTAAGGGTGTTACTTGGTTTGTTATAGGTTTATTTAAAAAAGTTGTTATAGCTGACTGGATGAGCAATGTAGCAAATTTAGTATTTGAGCATTCAGAGCATCTTTCTATTTTAGAAGCATGGGGTGGATCATTAGCATATACTTTACAACTGTATTTTGACTTCTCCGGTTACTCAGAGATGGCAGTAGGTATTGCTTTGATGTTGAATTATAACTTACCTATAAACTTTAACGCACCTTATAAGGCTTGTAGTATTATTGATTTTTGGCGACGTTGGCACATTACCTTATCAGCTTTTTTGAAAAATTATTTATATATTCCTCTTGGAGGCAATCGTAATGGGCATCATATGCGTAATATAATGATAACAATGCTCTTGGGTGGGTTATGGCATGGTGCAGGCTGGACATTTGTAATTTGGGGGGGAATTCATGGATGCTGTATTTGTATCAATCATTTGTGGCGTAAGCTAAATATACATCTGCCTAAGATTATTAATTGGTTATTAACCTTTAATGTTGTAAATGTAGCTTGGATATTCTTTAGAGCAGAAAATTTTGGACAGGCCTTTAATATTATCAAGGCTATGTTTGATGTTTCTTCCTTCTGCTATCCGTATAGCAGAAGCCTTGCTAAGTGGATGCCTAATATTTCGTATAGTAAAGACTTTTTGTTTTCTTCGAACGATGTATTATGGATAGTATTATTTATGATTATAAGTATAGCGTATTATAGTACTGAGGATTGGATGAAAGAGAGATACAAGCCGAAAGCCATGACAGCTATTGTATTAGCTATTTGCTTTGCGTATGCTGTTTCGCAGTTAAACAAATTAAGTGCGTTTTTGTATTTCCAATTTTGAGAGGTAGAAGATGAATAGTAAACAATTTTTGGGTATTTTTTTAGTATTGACAGTTTGTATACTAGGATGCAATGCTTTTATAAATTATAAATATGATACGTATGGAGTTTTTGACAAGGACTTTAGTAAATTCAGACCTGCATATCTTAATGAGAGATTCGCAAAAATGGATTTTCTTTTGCATGAGGGAAAAGGAAAATTTGATACTTTTATTTTTGGTTCAAGTAGATGTAAGACGTTAAAAACTACTATGCTTTCTGGAAATGTCTATAATTTATCTTACTCTGCTGGCGTACCGAACGATTACTTAAGAGATTTAAAGATATTGCTAGATAATAATATTAGACCTCGAAAAATATATGTTGGCTTAGATGACTTTGATTACAAACGTTTACCAGAGGAAATTCATAGCAATATAAATTTTATCGGTTATGGAAGTACAACCGATAATTTAAAATACAAAATTGCATTATTGTTTAGTAAGCCTAGTAATGATACTATTCGTTATGCTAGAGGTAAATTAACTGATTACCAATGTATTTATCGAGTTAATATTGATGGAAGTATTGGTAGTGAGAAAAGTGATTCTGACAAAAATAAGATAGATTGGAATAAAAAGGTTTATGACAAAATTTACGAATCTCCCACATTTGTACCTGAAAAGAATAACCGTATAAAAAAAACAGTGGCAGAGTTAAAAGAAATAAAGCGAATTTGTGATGATAATAATATTGAATTATGTTTGTTTTTTACTCCTACACATATTACTACGTATCTAAGCGACGATTTAAATAACTTCAATAATTTCAAACAAGAAGTGTCCCAAATAAGTAGTTTCTATGATTTTAGTACGATAAATTTTATCACTATTAATAATTATTTTTGGGGTGAGACTTCTCATGCACGCTCGTTGGTTTTAGATATGGTTGCTGATGTGTTGGAAGGGAGGCAAAACGATAATATTCCAAAGGAATTTGGCGTATTAGTTTCTGAAGATAATATCAAAGAGCATTTAGAAAAAATGAAGCATGATAGAGTACAATATTTAAAAAGTGAACATAGACAATATGTGCCGGTAAATTAATGATTGTGCTTTAGTTGAAAAACACAGCTATTTAATATAATTTGTGAGTCGTAAAAGATGTAACGAATCAAATAAGTTGAAAATAACACTTTATTTTAAGAACATATTTTTGATAAAAATGGAGAAAACACATGGAAAATAATGAAGTTTTAGTAAGTGTATATTGTTTAGCCTATAATCATGAAAAATATATACGTGATTGCCTTGAAGGATTTGTTAAGCAGAAGACTAATTTTAAGTTTGAGGTTATCGTACATGATGATGCATCTACTGATGGGACTGCCGATATTATTAGGGAGTATGCAAATAAATACCCAGATATTATAAAGCCAATTTTGCAGAAGGAAAATCAATATTCAAAGGGAGCATTAATAACATTAGATATTATTTTACCTAAATGTAAGGGTAAATACATAGCGGTTTGTGAGGGAGATGATTATTGGATTTGCGATACAAAGCTGCAGCAGCAAGCAGATATCATGGAAGAGCATCCTGATTATGTTGCTTGTGTTCACGCCAATAAGGTGATTGATTATTTAAACAATACAGAGACAATAAATGCTAGATATGATCAAAGTCAAGTAGTTAATACAGTTGATGTATTGTCACCTATGGTGCCAATATTTCATACTACATCAATTTTCTATAGAAGAAAAATTATAATTGAAAGGCCTGCTTTTTTTTTAAAAACATGGGATTATGCTGTGTTAGTATATTTAGCATTATATGGCAAAATTTATTATATTAACGAAGTCATGTCAGTATATAGGACTCTGACGCCTGGTTCTTGGACTATGAGAACAAGGAAAAAGAAAAATAGAAAAGCGGAGTTAGGATTTCAAAAATATCATGTTGAGTTTTTGAGAGCGGCAGATGAGTATTTTGGCTTTAAGTATCATAAGTTAATAGACAAAAATATATTAAATTTTGAGTATCAAATTTGGCGTGTTGAGCCAGAATTGAAGTTATTATTGAATCCTAGATTATATAAACTTGGGTGTTGGAGAAGTGTCAAAATGATTTTTAGATGCTTATTTTCATTTAGGTAGGAGTGACTGTTTTGAAGAAAATCTTACTTTCAGGTGGTTATGAACAGCAGATTATAGCTAAAAAATAGCCAAGCGTTTGCTTATTAAACAGTGTTGTGCGATTATCTTTATGATAATCTTGAACAGTGCCTAAATTTTACGTTAATAGAGTTGGCAATTTTGCCTTACAAACATATTATGCGAGGGAGGAGTGGAGTTTGAACAGTTTTTATTCTTATGATGAGTTAAGTGATTTAGGTCTAATAAAAATTGGAAGTGAAGTTAAAATTAGTCGTAAATGTAGTATATATAGTAATGATATTATTATAGGGGATAATGTACGAATTGATGATTTCTGTATATTATCTGGGAAAATAAGATTAGGGAATTATATACATATAGCTGCATATAGTGCGTTGTATGGGGGAAAAGAAGGAATATATATTAGTGATTATGCTAATATATCCTCTAGAGTAAGTATTTATGCTATAAGTGATGACTATTCAGGTATGACAATGACTAATCCAATGATTCCCGATGAATATAAAAATGTTGATAGTAGAAAAGTGATAATAAACAAGCATGTGATTATTGGAGCAACTAGTGTTTTGTTGCCAGGAGTGGAGTTGGGAGAAGGAAGTGCTTTTGGTTGTTTCTCCTTTATTAATACGAATTCAGAAGAATGGAGTATTAATGCAGGCATTCCAGCAAGAAAAATAAAAGAACGCAGTAAAGAATGCTTAAAATATGAACAAAAATTAAAAGAAAGATAGGAGTGTTTTGCTATGGCAAACAATATTCTCGTCACTCGTTCTTCAATGCCTAGCCTTGAAGAATACGTAAATGAAATAAAAGACATTTGGCAGTCGCACTGGCTGACTAACATGGGCGTAAAGCATCAGCAGCTGCAAAAGGATTTAATTGACTACATGGGTGTAGAAAAGCTGGATCTTGTGGTTAATGGTCACTTGGCATTGGAGCTTTCTTTGCAGGCGTTGAACCTACAGGGCGAGGTTATCACTACGCCGTTCACCTTCGCTTCAACAACACATGCTATCGTGCGCAATGGCCTGAAGCCAGTGTTCTGCGATATTGATCCTGTGACCTATTGCATGGATGCAACGAAAATCGAAGCGCTGATTAATGACCGCACCTGCGCAATCATGCCAGTGCATGTTTATGGTCATATCTGCGATGTAGAAGAGATTGAACGCATTGCCAATAAATATGGCTTGAAGGTTATTTATGACGCAGCGCATGCTTTTGGCGTTAAGTACAATGGTCGCGGTATTGGCAGCTATGGCGATGTTTCCTGCTACAGCTTCCATGCTACGAAGGTGTTCAACTCTATCGAGGGCGGTTGCGTATGTCATCATGATGATGAGTTTGGCAGAAAGTTTTACGAACTGAAAAATTTTGGCATTCATGGACCGGAAAGCGTTGAAGCAGTTGGCGCTAATGCGAAAATGAATGAGTTCTGTGCAGCCATGGGCTTGTGTAATTTGCGTCATGTGGATGGCGAGATTGCCAAACGTAAGGCAGTAGTAGAACGCTATAGAAGTCATCTGGAAGTCGTTGAAGGCTTGCAGCTCAGTCCGTTGCAGGATGGCGTACAGCCGAACTATGCTTATTTCCCGGTAATTTTCGATGAGAAGGTCTTCGGTGCAAGCCGTAACGAAGTGTTCGACGCTTTGGCAAACATCGGCGTAGGTGCGCGCAAGTATTTCTATCCGCTGACCAGCAGTTTTGAATGCTTCCATGGTCAATATGACGTTATGGAAACTCCTGTTGCCGTGCATATCAGCAAACGTGTGCTGACGCTGCCGCTGTATGCTGATTTGGCATTGGAAGATGTTGACAGAATTTGTGAAGTAATTTTGGGGTGCAAAAAATGAAGGGTATAATTTTAGCAGGCGGCTCTGGCACAAGACTTTATCCGCTGACGAAGGTAACAAGCAAGCAGCTTCTGCCGATTTATGATAAACCGATGATTTATTATCCGCTGTCCACGCTGATGCTGGCAGGGATTAAGGATATTTTGATTATCTCTACACCTGACGATACACCGCGCTTTGAAGAGCTGCTTGGCGATGGCTCTAAGTTCGGTATCAACCTGTCCTATGCAGTACAGCCTAGTCCGGACGGCTTGGCGCAGGCTTTTCTCATTGGCGAGGAATTTATTGGAGATGATACCTGTGCAATGGTACTTGGCGACAATATATTCTATGGCAGTTACTTCCGTAAAAATCTTGCTGATGCAGTGAAGGCAGCAGAGGAAGGCTATGCGACTATTTTTGGTTACTATGTAAAAGATCCTGAGCGCTTTGGCATCGTGGAATTTGACAAGAATCGTAACGTAGTTTCTGTAGAAGAAAAGCCGCAGCATCCAAAATCCAATTACTGCATTACAGGCTTGTATTTCTATGATAACAGAGTTGTGAAGATGGCAAAGCAGGTTAAGCCTTCCGCGCGCGGTGAGCTGGAAATTACTGATTTAAATAGATTGTATCTGAACGAAGGCAAGTTGAAGGTGCAGCTGTTGGGACGTGGCTTCGCATGGCTCGATACGGGAACTATGGATAGCTTGATGGAAGCGTCTATTTTTGTGCAGACAGTACAAAATAGACAGGGGGTAGTAATTTCCGCACCAGAGGAGATTGCTTATATGGAAGGCTTGATTACGAAGGAGCAGCTTTTGGAATCCGCTGAGCTGTATGGTAAATCTCCGTATGGCGAGCATTTGAAGATTGTTGCTGAAGGCAAGTTTGTTTATTGATAAGCATTAGGAGAAATATGATGGATATTCCAGTATTACATTTTTTTAACAATAGATATGTTATACCAGCGGCTGTATCGTTTTATTCGATGTTAGAGAATGCTGATAAAAATTACAATTATATATTATATGTAGGACATAGTGATATTACTAGAGAAAATCAAGAAAAACTGAAAAAAACAATAGAATGTTTCAGTAATGCACAGCTAAAATTTATTGATATGAACAATAAATTTGATGATTTGTTTAGAAAAACAAAACAGGGGGGGAACTTCTCTAAAGAAATGTATTATAAATTTTTAGTCGCTTCCTTATTGCCGCAATATGATAAAGTTGTTGTAACTGATGTTGATGTTGTGTTTTTAGGAGACATAGCGAAAGAATTTATAGAATTTGACATAAATGAAGAATATTATTTAGCAGGTGCAAAAAGTGGGTTGAGTAGATTGGATTCTTGGATTGGTAAGTTTTCTAGTCGGTATGATAAGGAATTTTCTGTTGAAGAACGTAAGTTACTCAACTTTGCTGGTGGATACTATATCTTTAATTGTAAGAAAATACGTAAAGATGATTTGGAGAGAAAGTTCATAGATTTTGCTTTTGAAAATTGCGAAAGAATTATTCAACCAGAGCAGGATACAATTAATATTTGTTGTGGTGATAAAAAGAAAGCACTTTCTCCTAGAGCTTTAGTTTGTACATACTTATATGATATGTACAAAAGTGAAGGGGATTTTAATAAAGGAGTAGGTTATGATGCTGCTACCATAAAAGATGCGTTGAATAATCCTATACAAGTCCATTATGCAACGACTAAAAAACCTTGGCTAGAGGTATGCCCAAAACAAGAGTTGTGGTTTTCATATTTAGCTAAAACTCCTTTTTTTAAAGAGTATATGCGCGGATTGATGCCGGAAAATAGAAAAGTGTTATTTAAATTTACATTGTTTGGAAGAACGTTTAGGTTTACGAAGGAACATGGGAAATAGATTATAATATTATAATCTTCTGCATGAAGGATGCAAGTTATGAATGATGAAGTGCATAAATTATTGAAAGAGATTAAAAATATTGTTTTAGATGTCACTATTGGGAAACCAAGTGTTTCGTTGACTGTTAAAGCGAAAAAAGTTTTAGATAAAGTGCTGGAATGGGTTAATAAATATGAATCTAAAAGCTTTGAAATGATAAATGTTGATATTTATAGTAAGATTTCAGATATCTGTTCTGAACTTAGAAAGTTACAGGTGCTATTAGATGCTCAGAATATACAAAACAAATCTTCTCTTGAGGCGGAACTTCTAATTAATATTAATAATAAATTGAATACTATAAAGAATAGCTTAGAAGATAAAGAACTGAAAGAATTAGATAGTTATCAAAAAAATCGGTTATTAGAAAATGATAGTAAGGAGTATGCTCAGTATGTATTGGAAAAAGTATATGAATGTAAAAAAGCATTAGATAATTATGAAGAAGAATTAAAGAGTAGACGCAGTAATCTTGAAGGCTTAGAGGACGCATTAGAAGAAAAGGCTCAAAGTATAGAAAAAGCACAAGATGAGTTTCAAGATAAGCTGAAGTTAAAAAACACACAATTTACTAAAAGAATACAAGATGAACTAGATAAACTGGCTAGTAATATATATGAAGAGCAGTTGGCTAGTTATTTCCATGAAGAACGGCTTGTGTTAAAAGGGGAAATACAGCCACCAATTATATTAGGTTCTATCGCTTGTACTATCTTATTAATATTTTTTATTTTGAAGAAAACTAATAGCATAATGCCTGATATATCAGAAGGAGTATTTTTATGCTTGCTTAGTTTAGGTATTTTTTCCAGTAGCCTTTTAATACTTGATTTCTTGTTTGAATTCATAAATTATAAATATATTGCGAAAAACATAAAAACAGATAATAGGGTACAGCTAAATAAAATTTTTAGCATGAATTTTAAGCTGAAAACTATCAATGGTTTGATGACACCATTTTGGTGTTGGCTAATAGGTATATTTATTGGAATGGGGAGTATCTTTGTTATTGCTTTAGAGCGATATATTTCATTGCGAAATAGGGGATTAAGTGTTAGTGCTTACATAGAAAATATTATTCCTAGCATAGCTTTATGTTTAATCTTAATTTGGTTTACTTGGTTTTGCTCTAAGCAGTTTTCGTATATAAAACAAATTTGTGACGAATATGAATATAAGTATGTTTTGTCTAAATCTTATTTGAGCTATAGAGATGAAGCTAAAGGTTTGGGAGATAGTACAGAAGTAAATGCCTTATTGATAAGTCTTTTAGATTCTGTTATTAAAAATATTGCCACTAGTCCCGTACGATTAGTAAAATTAGATTCTCACATGCCAATTGCAGAATTGTTAAAAATACTTAATCCTATAAATAATAGTACTAAAAATAATAAGTAGATAAGTACATGAATGATAAAAAACTTTACTGCTAGTTGCCGTATAGCGTTCTTGATAATATAATTAAAACTATGTATAAAATTTTCGAGTAGAGGTGAGCTTATGTTTTTTGTAAATAAAGAATTATTACGAAAACTTTTGGATTTTAAAGATGAGAAAGATTTAGCGGATGAGTTCAATGATTTAGATAGAATAGAACTAGCAATTGACAAAGTAGAAATAGGTGGTTCAGTGATTGAAGCAGAATTGCTTACTAATGAAATATATAATAAATATCCTACTATAGAGTCGATGTTGAAAGCTTCTATTAGTTTACCAATGAATTTCAATGTCACTAACAACTATATTTATAATGAGCGGAGTAATGTTATAAATAAATTACATGTAGATTGTATAATGAAGTTGCACACCTAAGAAAATAAAAAATCCATAGCAGCTTCTCCTGTGTTAGAATTAAGTTGACAGACATAAATCTAAAGGAGAATCGCTATGGATCAACTTAATTCTACCACACATCATCAAAAGGGTAAACATCGAGGAACGCGTAATTATTCAAACCAGGCTCAAGGATAACCTGTCCCCCAACAAAATTGCCTCAGAAATTGGCTGCTCGCCCAACACTGTTCGCAATGAAATCAAACGTGTCACAGTTTCGCTTTACAATGGCAAAATTCAGCGTTATAAGGCTACTGCCGGACAAAGCGTTTATAAAGCCAATAGAGGCAATTCCTGCCGTCGCTGCGAGTACTTAAACAAGCTTGACTTCATCACCTATGTAGAAGATCGTTTCTTCAATGACGACATCTCCATAGATGCCTGTGTAGGCGAGGCCTTGGCTAATGATTATTTCCCACGTAAGGAGATGCTTTGCACTAAGACCATCTATAATTACATAGATAAAGGCCTTATGAAGATACGCAACCACCACCTTCCAGAGAAAATTTCCCGCAAGCCTAAGCGTGAACAAGTACGCAAAAGCAAAAGAGAACTCGGCAGATCTATTAAGGAGCAACCCAACATAGACAACAAACTAGAGTTCGGACATTGGGAAGCCGACCTTGTTATAGGCCAAAAAGACAAGAGTGATGAAGCACTGCTTACATTGCTGGAACGTCATATGCGTAAGTATATGCTTGTCAAAATAGCAGGCAAAACAGCGTCAGCCGTAATGGAGGGGTTTGCTAAAGTCAAAGACTACTTCGGCGATAAATTCAGAGATGTATTCAAGACTATAACCACCGACAATGGCTCAGAGTTTGCTGAGCTCAGCAAACTGGAAGAGGCAAGCAAAACCCTTGTGTATTATGCTCATCCCTATGCTTCATGGGAAAAAGGCAGCAACGAGAGACACAACCGTTTGGTGCGCCGCTTCATAGCTAAAGGCAAGCGTATAAGCGATTATGGACTGGATGCTGTTGCCAGGATTGAGGACTGGTGCAACAACCTTCCTCGTAAGATATTAGGCTACAAAACCCCTGATGAATTGTTTGAAGCTAAGCTGGATGAAATTTATGCAATTTGATTAGGAAAAATGTGCAACTTGTTCTTGCAATTTACGTAAATAAATTACAACAAGATAAAGCAGGAATATGTTGTTATATGATATTGAAGAAAGGTTTGGCTACTTGCGTAGAAGAGGTTATTAAATATGTCGAGAATTAGTTGACTAGTATAAGATGTTTTGTTAATGAAGAATTAGTAGAGTAAGTACTATTGCGAAAGGGTGAGAACTATGGAACGTATTACAATAAAAAAATTTGGACCAGTCAAAGATATAGAATTTACTTTAGACAGACAGTACAATGTCGTTATTGGGGAGCAGGCTACTGGTAAAAGCACACTGGCTAAGTGTATCTATTTTTTTAAAGATGTGATATCTGAGATGGAAAATCTCATTGTAAGGCAGCCTGAAAAAATCATACATTCCAATGCTAATGAAATTTTAAATATGTACTATAATCAGGCGACAAATTTATTTTTAGCTTCATTCGGGAATTATAATGAAATACAAAATTATGAAATCAATTTTTTTTATGACACTGGCAAAATTGCTTACATAAAAAAAATAAGTAATAAGTTATTATTTTGTTACGATAGTGTAACAGAATCGGATATCAAAGATATTATTCAGGAAAATTTAATAAACGTAGAAGAAAAGACATTAAATAATATGTCTTTTTGTGCTTGGAGAATTAATGCATTATTCGGTAGCTATACAGCAAGAATGTTTATACCAGCATGTCGGAGCAGAGTTACATCTGGTATTGGAGATAGTTTCTCTTGGAGAAGCACAAGGAGTACAGATATATATTTAAATGGCATGATAGATAGTATAACGCAGTATAGATTTTTTTCAGAGACATTTAATGAAAAAAAAGCGGTTGAATCATATTATTTAAAAAAAGTATTTTTGAATGATTTGAATATACGTTTTTCTGAGATGAAAAATTTGAAAAAAACTATTTTAAAGGGAGAATATCAGGCTGATAATAAAGAAGGCAAAACGTGGATAAAACTAAACAATAATTCTTTAATTCCAGTTGAATATGGTTCGTCTGGACAGCAAGAGTCGTTATGGATTCTTAATTTCCTAACAATGATTATGTATAGTGCAAGTAGTAGGTTCTTAATTATCGAAGAACCTGAAGCGCATCTTTATCCAAAGGCACAATTTGAATTAGTGAAGTTAATTGCTTTAGTTGCTAATACAACTGGTAGCCAGATAATGATAACAACGCATAGTCCGTATATATTATCAGCTTTTAACCTATTGACTTATGCTGGTAAAGTAGAAAAAGATCAAGCAGAGGGTTTGATAGCAGCTTCTCAGCGTATTGCTCCCCAAAAACTAGGAGCGTTTAAATTAGAAAAAGGAATTTGTAGAGATATTTATGATGAAGCAGAAGGATTAATCAGTTCGGAAGAAATTGACACTGCTTCTGTAGAGATGAATACCTTATTCGATAAGTTGATAGACGAAGAGTGCAATGAAATGAGGTAGATTTATGCTGTGCAAATTGTTTGCTCAATGCTATGCGGAAAACGTTGTGTCTTGCTTAAAGAAGAAGCGTGGATGCTTGGATTTCAAGGGAAAGTGCTCTGTTTTAAAATGTGAAGAAAATCGTAAAGTATATAGATTAACAACAGAAGGTTGTAAGATTGCTAAATATCATGTTGATAGCGGCTTAATTAATGATGCTACGCAAAAGTGTGATTATATGTTGATTTGTTATGGCAATGAATGCAAGATTGTATTTGTGGAATTGAAGGGGAATGACACAAATCACGCTTGCGATCAGTTAAAGGCAACATTAGATTTATTGGCTGACAGATTTACAAAAATAGGTAATAAGCGATTTTTTGTTAGAATTGTCAACACGAAGAGTGTTCCTAATATAAAGACGACAGCACATTATAAAAATTTACGAGCAAAACTAAATTTATTGAATCCGTCTAATGGTGAATATATAAAAATAAGTTCTAGAAAACTTGATGAATCCTTGAGCAATTTAGAAAGTAGTAAGTAATGTACTAAAATGAGAGAGGTATAAACACATGAACATAATCGTAACTGGTGGTGCAGGTTTTATCGGCAGTAATTTTATTTTTCTTATGCTGAAAAAGTATCCGGACTACCGCATTATTTGTCTGGATAAGCTGACATATGCAGGCAATCTTTCAACATTAGAGCCTGTAATGGATAATCCTAACTTCCGCTTTGTCAAAGCAGACATCTGCGACAGAGCAGCGGTGAATAAGCTTTTCGAAGAAGAAAAGCCTGATATTGTGGTAAACTTTGCTGCTGAGTCGCACGTTGACCGTTCCATTGAAGATCCTGGCATCTTCTTGCAGACGAACATCATGGGCACGGCAACACTTATGGATGCGTGCCGCAAGTATGGCATTAAGCGCTATCATCAGGTTTCGACAGATGAAGTGTATGGCGATTTGCCGCTCGACAGACCTGACCTGTTCTTTACGGAGGAAACACCGATTCATACAAGCAGTCCTTATTCTTCCTCTAAAGCTGGCGCAGACCTGCTCGTAATGGCTTATCACAGAACTTATGGCCTGCCGGTGACCATTTCTCGCTGTAGCAATAACTACGGACCGTATCATTTCCCTGAGAAGCTGATTCCGCTTATGATTGCGAATGCCTTGGCAGACAAGCCGCTGCCAGTTTATGGCGAAGGCTTGAATATACGAGATTGGCTGTATGTCGAAGATCACTGCAAGGCGATTGACCTGATTATTCATAATGGCAGAGTAGGCGAGGTATATAATATCGGCGGTCATAATGAGATGCGCAATATTGATATCGTGAAGCTGATTTGTAAAGAGTTAGGCAAGCCGGAGAGCCTGATTACGCATGTAACCGACCGCAAAGGCCATGATATGCGTTACGCAATCGATCCGACAAAAATCCATAAAGAGCTGGGGTGGCTGCCGGAGACAAAGTTCGCTGACGGCATTAAAAAGACCATTAAATGGTATCTTGAGAACCAGAAGTGGTGGAAGGATATCATTAATGGCGAGTATCAGAATTATTATGAGAAGATGTATGGGAATAGGTAAAAAAGAGGCCAGCATAGCTGACCTCCTTGCTTGTTATATCTTCGATTGTCCACAATTAGTTCTTAAATCTTCACGCTTATACTTAAATTTTTCTGATGCCAGCGAATTAGTTTCATCAAAGTGATTCGATTTGATATCCAATATACTGCATAACAGCTCATAGGCTAAGTCATTAGTCCAATAAAAGTTTTCATGCTTTTTCAATGTATCGTATATTTCTTGATGCTGTGCTATATACTCATCAGCAAAATAAGTAAAAAACGGAATCCTTACGCTCGCCAGGCCTTCAAAGTTTGGCGAGCGTCTTTTGTCTGGAACAGTGGCATGATCAGAGAAGTAGACCATCGCCTGTAGGTTAAGGTTATCCTTAGCATAGTTGAAAATTTGCTCAAGCACGGAATCTGTATAAGCAATGGAATTAGCATAGTTTAATTCTAGTTCATATTTTCCAGCAGTACCAAATTTAGTAAAGCTTTCAGGATAACGATTAAGAAAATTAAAATGGCTTCCTTTTAAGTGGACAACAAGAAAATTATTTTTAGTTGTATCTAATTCTCCTAAATAATCTAATAAAGATTCGTCATATTGAATTTGATTAAGTTCCTGTTTCGTCCATTTTGCAACATCGGCAGTATTGGCAATTAATGTGACTGGGGTATCAGCACTACCAAGGTGGCCTTGGTTGCTATACCAGTGAACTTTATATCCCGCCTTATGCGCTATATCGATAATAGAGCATGATTCATAGAATTTTTTATCATTATATTGGTTTATCTCTGTCATTGCATTAGATACAGCTATTACAGTGCCTGGAAGAATAGAGAAAGCATTAGGAAAAAGAATAAAGTTTTTGCATTGAGCCATCCTGTCGAGCCAGGGCGTAGTATCATATTTGTACTCTTTATTGAAAGCCTTCATATAATCGCGTGATGCAGATTCGCCGATAACCAAAAGAATAGTGTGCGGTTTATCAGTCTTGTTCAATAATGTAACCTGTAATTCACTGATGCGTTCCTGCATATTTTGGCTATATTGAAGATTAGTAGCCAGATATTCCTTTACATCTAAATAAAATTCTACAATAGCTGTGCGAATAAAAACGCCATGCTTTTTCTTCCAAAGATAGGTAGATAAAAAGATTGCTATAGCAGCAATTATTGCCAGATTAATGATGGGAGTATCTTTGGTGATTAGCATTTCGTGATAATTTACGAAGAGTGTAGCGGCTGTGACAAAAATGCTGCTCAAGCAAGTAATGAGATTAAGCATGATAGGCATGGATTTAATATATTCGATAATTTCGTTATAGTGAGTTTCCTGAATCATTTCCATACCATTTTCATTGATACAGGCTTTGTAAAGGCCATAGTAAATCAATTGTGCTACAGGAATAGCAAGCATAATCAACTCTGCAATGGTAATAAAGATAGTAGCGGGAATGGCGAGCCAGCCAAACTGCTGTGCTATGATGCCAAGAGAAGAAATCCAAGCGATGAAATAAAGGCCGAAGACTGCTTCAAAGTGGAATTCAAAGTCGGAAGAGACCTTGTGATTGCTGATAAAGTAAAGCGTAGGGTAAGTGAAAATCCAAAGAATAGCTATAATCGTCGGGATTACGAATAAGGGTGACGATAAAGGCAGGCTGGCTAACGCAGCAGGCATTACTGCTAAAATGGCACAGGGAATGAAGCGGCGCATTTGCAGATAAGTCGCTTTATTGCCTAAACCATGGGAAATTTTCAGATAATAGATATAGGAAAACAGGTAAAAGACGACAGATGTTATAATATATGTTGTATCAATGTAGCTCATAATGTAGTGACTCCTTTACAGACTAATATTCAGTCGATTTGAAAACATCTTTATCATAGCAGAAAACTACTATAGAGTCAATTTTAGGGTGGTTAAGTTGATGACGTATAATAAGTTGTGCAAAATCAATTTAAAAAGATAGACATAGGGACTATCTTTGCTTACAATGATTCTCTGGGGATAGAAGGTTTCAGCTGGAACCGTTAGCAATCTGAATCAAAATGCTTGGCTCAAATGTGAAATTTCCATCAGAGTATTGGCTGCGTGTACGTATCGATAATGACAGTACCTGAAATTAAGTATCCAATATTATGCAGATTTCTGATATAATTAACTTGGGATAATTTCTCCTTTATTCGTAGCAGCTGACAAATAAAGGAGAAATTATTTGGTATATTGTTGTAAGGTGTTCTGCTTTTTTTAGGAAATCCCTAGTATTGCTTGAAAAAAGTATTCAGGGTAATATTTATGATATTATGGAGGGCAGTCAAGAAGCCTTTAACTTACGCAAGCAAAAATATAACGTTAGATGAACAATGAGGAAGGGTTATCATGGAAAATAATGAAATAAATCGATTTGAATTAGATGAATTACCAAGATATGTTGAAATAGCTTATAAAAAATTAAAGAACAGTATTTTCTTTGATAAATCCAATGTTATTACACGAAATGATCTCGTTGAATTTGAATATGGTGATCAGTGGGAGAATAAGCTCAAAGATTTAGCGGCATCACTTACTGATTACGCCAAATGGGAAAGTAAAGAAAAAGAGATTTTAGAAGCTATAAATATTTTTACTCTTCCTAAAGCAATAAATAATACTACAGATAAAGAGAAAAGTAAGGTCATTTTCAATAAGAATCATAATAAAAAAATCAACATTAAAGATTTTCAATATATGATTGACATGCCTATAGAAGGGCATATTTTGGGCGTTCTATGGATTTTACTTATTGGTCGCTATCTTGATGAAGATGACAAGATGTATAAGCATTCTTATGGCAATAGATTGCGCAGGAGTATGTTTAAGAAGGGTAAAAAACCTACATATTATCCAGGAATGTTTGAGCCTTATTTTTCTCAATATACGGCTTGGCGTGATAATGGTATAGATATTGCCAGAGAACACCTTGATAAAGGTGATGACATAATTATTCTTACTATGGATTTGCAGCGCTATTACTATTCTGTAAATTATCAACAGGACGAGTTTGATAATATGCTCCAAGTTTTAAAAGGAGAAAATGATGATGAGGAATCCGAAGAAACTGATGTATTAACCCGTATTCATAATTTTGTGTTTAACGTGATACGGAGTTATTCCTGTAAATTACGTAGTGAATGTAAAGATGAAGGTTTATGGATTACAGATAATAGTATTCAGCAAAATAGTGATGAGCATGCTAACAATGTTCTTCCGATAGGCTTTTTACCATCTTGCATTCTAGCAAACTATCGCCTCAATGTTTTAGATCAACAAATTAATAGTCGTTGGAATCCTTTGTACTATGGTCGTTATGTAGACGATATTATTATTGTTGATAAGGTAGAAAAAAATAGTGAGCTGCATAAGCTGATTTATAATCAGAATACAGAGGCTTCCGATATTATAGAATTATATTTGTCAAACTGTAATGCAAAAAAATGTGAAGCTTGTTTTAATCAATCTGAAAGAGCTTTATTTTGTCATAGTAATATTAAACAAAATGAAGATAAAGATGATAAAAATGTTGAAGATCAAGATTATTATTATCTCAATCCTGAATTTTTAAAGGTGCCTCTCGCTAGTCAGAGTAGTCAAAATGCTGAAACTGGCACAATGAAGGTTAATGGAGATGTGTATATAAAGGTTCAGAATAAAAAAGTTCGCTTATTTGTTTTTGATTCTGGATCATCTGATATGCTACTACGATATTTCCAAAATGAAATCTTAAAAAATTCCAGTGAGTTTCGATTTTTAGCACCAGCAGATACGGTATATAGCATTGATGCTTATTGCAAAATATTCGATGTAAAGTATTCAGACACTATCAATAAAATAAGCTCGTTAGAGGATATAGCGATAAACAAATTTGAGCTATCAAAATTCTTAGGTAAGCAGATGTCTATTAGTATGCTTACAGACAGTAAGGATAATCCTAATTTTTGTGAGCTTCTGAAGTTAATGGTTGATGATGTTTTGATAGAAAATTACATGCTTTGGGAAAGAATTTTAGAAGTATTAATATTGAGGCATGATAAGAAAAATTTACTTCGGTTTACTCAGAATATATTAGATAGCTTACGCAAATTATCTTGTAAAGGTGATGCTTCGTCTGATAAAGCTAAAACTTGTAGTAGGGATTTAGTAAGGGTATTCTATTCCGGTCTATGCAGAGTCATGGCACTTGCATGGGGGCATAGAGCGGATAGTGCAATAAAAGATGTCTGCAAGATTTTCAACGAAGCACGGCTTGCAGATGAAGCAACTAATTTTGATGAAAAAACTATCTTCCGTTTTAGAAAACAGTATTGTTTTTCACGTATGCTGAATAAATTTATGGTTCCACTGTGCATTGAAAGTATCATAAATAAACTGCAAGAAAAAATAAAGGTAATGGAAGATGAATTAGAAAAAGAAAATCCCAAAGATGAACAGGAGAATATTTTTCTTTTTGATCTCAAAAATTCTCTAAGCTTAATTAGTGAAATTGATTTTTTAACTAATAAGTACTATTATTCTCCTACAGTTATAAAACCAGAAGAATTAAAGTTTTCAATGTATACAGCTCAAATGTTCAGTAAAAAGAATAAACTGGAAGTAGATGAGAAAATTAACAAGCTTTACGCATTATTAAATTATAACTATAAGCTTAATAATGGAAATACAGGTAGCGATGATTATGACGGAGATAGGTTAGACAACGTTGTTACTATTGTTTCTTCAGATCGACCAGATACAGATAAAGATACATATTATCCTGATGATGCAATAGACAAAACTTTTGTTGCTATCAAAGGTGAAGCTAAGAAAAAGTTGCGTGTTGCTATAGCTAATACCAAGATATATGAGAAATATTTTGAAGATGTATTGAAAGATGTTTATGATCATTCATTAGATAGGTATGAAAAGCTTGAAGAGATCCTAAGGCTGGCGGTTAAGGAAAAAGTAGATATGATAGTCTTCCCGGAATGCTATTTACCTTATGAGTGGCTACCAAGGTTATATAGGTTTAGCGCTACGAATAAGATAGCTATCATTTCCGGCATTGAGATTATAGCATTGAATCATTCTGATGAAAATAGCTTTCAAAAGGATATTTTAAATTTAACGGCAGTTATATTACCGTATAAGATTAATAATTATAGCTTTGCGTATATGGCATTTCATGAAAAGATTCATTTCTCGCCAGAGGAACAAAGGATGGTAGTAAACTATAGCCATTTTCCGCGTGAAGGAAAAACCTTGCAAATGTTTTATTGGCATGATGTTTTCTTTTCTGTATACTGTTGTTTTGAAATAGCTTCAATTTCTTTACGTAGTGCCTTTAAAAATTATTTAGACTTATTTGTTGCAGTAGAATGTAATAAGGATATTAATTATTTCTCTAATGTTATGGAGTCATTGTGCAGGGATATGCATTGCTATTGTTTACAGGTCAATACGTCTGATTATGGTGATAGCAGATTAATTAAACCGGCATCATCTGTTAAAATGAATATGATGCGCATAAAAGGTGGCTGCAACGAAGCTATTTTAGTAGAAGATGTAGACATAGATGGGTTGAGAAATTTCCAACGTAAACAATATGAATTGCAAAGGGATGAAAAAGATAAATTTAAAACAACACCTCCAGGCTTTGATGTAAGTATCGTGGATGCGAAACTTCATAAGCGATTGGTGAAGCGAATTCAAGAGGAGTTAAGAATGGACTAGAGAAGGACTAAAAAAGGCAGGCATTGATCCCAATTTTGTGGTCGACCTAGTCCATGCTATTGGGTTTCAATGGCTGGAGCGTATTACTCCAGCCATTTTTGTAAGCGTAAAATCCGCCGTATACAAAAAAATCAGGACTGCGTAGTGGTCCTGATATAAATCATATTCATTCACCAGATTTTTTATGTGCTAAATAGACAGAGAATGGATTTGAATAGATGGAATGGAGAAAGTTTTTTGTGGAGGTTTAGTGTACGATATATATGACTGAAACCAAAATGAGATTACGTGCTTGACAAAATAGAGAAAAACACCTACAATAATGACAAATACAAGAGAAAGGGGCTGAACTCATGGCTACTCATCTGGAACATTGTTTTACTGAAAAAGGAAGACAAGGGTTATGCAATTTGTTTGAAGGCTCTATTGAATGCAGAAATCAGATTTTAAAAAACTATCCTATTAGAAATTCAAAAGGAAATTTGGTTTGGGACGTATTGTTTAGAATGCTTATGGAAGAAATGGAGTCTGATTTTGGTTTTGTTAGTTGTGAAGCTTTTATTGCTAACAGAGGATGTTGGAATTTTGCAATGATTTATTCGGATGGTATTTTGTTTTCAATTATGCGTGAACAAAGATTTACACAGTTGCAAAAGGAATTGACAAAAAACAGTAAGTCAACACATTATGCTGTCAGTTTAGCTAGAATTCTTAATGTTGGGGTGAAGAATCAACAAGGGTGTTTATTCTCTGTTACTGATGATGAAGTTGACCAACGCTCAGCTGATATAACTAGTAAATTGTTACAACGCTTAGATATAGATAGTGATTTAATAGAAGGCTTCGTTATGATTTTAATTGATGCGGACGATACACATTTATATTCTGTCAGGATGGTATTAGTGAATGGTGCATTGGAAATATGCGATGAATACAGTCTTAAAGATTATATTCAAATTAAGGAGCCTATTATTGTTGAATCCGTTCAAGAATATCCTGATGCTAAACCTGATGATCCGAGCAAAAATCTTAAATTAACAGGTAAAGCTGAAGCAAGAAAGGCTAAGAGACAAGGAGCACTTAAACAAATCAGTGCTTCTGAGGTAAATGAAAATATCAAGTAATACTTTGGAGGTAAGTGCCATGAAGGGAAAATTTAATAATCAAAGGTTAAAAGATGCCATGGAATTACGTTGTATGTCTATTACAGAGTTATCACAAACAACTCACATCTCGCGACAGACAATAACTGAATATAGGTCTAATCCGGAATGTAATCCCGACATTTTAAAAATTAAGCATATTGCTGAAACATTAAATTTTCCGTTCAGCTTTTTCTTTGAAAAAGGCTTGCCGATGAAAAGTAATGCTGCATACTTTAGATCTCAACTTACGACCAAACAGTATTACAGAAAAGCGCAGCAAGTGAAGCTTAAATTAATAGCAAGCATATATGATTTTTTAAAGGAATATATAGAGTTTCCCGCTTTTAATGTTCCTGTTTATGCTAATTTGAAGCCAGAAAATGCTGCAGAACAGTTAAGAAAAGAATGGGGGTTAGGTGAGAGACCTATAGAAAACATGATTCCAATGCTTGAGCAACATGGAATATTGATAGTTTGCCTTGAGACTGAGACTGACGCTATTGATGCTTTTACTCAAAGGTTTTCCCTGGACAATGGAGACAAGATATACGTTATCGGGTATTCTGCTAATAAAAAATCAGCTTCAAGAGTTCATTTTGATTTAGCTCACGAATTAGGACATATTTGCTTGCATGATTGGCAAGAGGTTGATGAACTTGAAAGAGAAGAATTCAAGTCAAGAGAACAGGAAGCCAATAGCTTTGCATCAGCATTCCTATTACCGGAAAAAACATTTTTAAGAGATTTAGATACTTGTGATTTGAGCATAAAAGGGTATAGTAAATTAAAAAGAAAATGGCGTACCTCAATTGCTGCTTTGTTGATGAGAGCTAATAGATTGGGTGTCATAGACAATATGGCATATAAGGATATGATTATTAGAATGCAAAAGCAGGGGATTAGAAAGCAAGAGCCGTTGGATAACGAATTAATTACTGCTGAGCCTAGTATTTTGAAAACAGCAGTCAATTTATTATTGAGTAATAACGTTTTTGACAGGAACGATTTTATGAATGCTTTGACTGATGAAGGATGCATATCTTTGTACCCAAAACAGATCGAAGAATTGCTTGGGTTGCAGAAAGGAACTTTGCAGACTAAAATATTAGATTTTAATCATTTACTTTTAAAACAAAAATTAAACACAGTTTAAGTATAAGAGATGCATAGGGATATGTATTCTAGAGTATAGCAGAACACCGCCAAGCGAGCGCGTACAGCGTGCATAGCGGTGGTTATTGTAGGTGGGATAGTGTTTTGAATGTGCTGGCGTGATTGTAATAGCAATGTAGTAGTGCTATAATTAAAATATGTACTGATGTTTGGCGCATGTAAATGTAGATTTAGGAAAATAGATAGTTCATTGAAGGAGATGGAGGTTAGTGATTAATCAGAATAGTGTCGAAAAAATTTTCTATAAAGAGTATATTGAAAAAGTACTTGGTTTAAAAAGCAATGATTTGAAATTGGCTCATTATACGTCAGCAAGAGTTGCCCTTAGATTAATCGAAAACAAAACAATTTGGTTGAACAATATTCAATATATGAATGATTACAGTGAAATCAAAATAGGAAATACTCTTTTGGCGGATTACTATAATAGCGAAACAGGTAATGAACTCAAAGAAGTAATAGAATATATAAACCATGGAACTCAACGGAATTTAGAACTTAACTACAATAATACTTTTTCTAGGCTGATGAACACATATGCTTTCTGCTTAACTGAACATAGCAAGGAAGAAAATGATTATGGAAGACTATCTATGTGGCGAGCATATGCACCTAATAATGGTGTTGCTATTGTTTTGAATACAGATATTTTTACAGAAGAGGCATTTAATACTAGAGTTTCAACGATACCTATGCTTTATCTAGAAAGAGAAGAATTTATCGATGCTGTTTCTGATTTTACAAATAGATTAAATAAATACAAAGATGATTTAAAGTACTTACCGAATTTCTCGGATCTTGTTTTGAGAAAATTTATAATAACTGCATTAAGTATGAAACATAATGGATTTCAGGAAGAAAGAGAATGGCGCGTTATATATAATGATATTTTCTCAAATATTACTAAAAATGATATTGTTACAGAAGATATAGAAGAGATAAATGGCGAACCAAGAATAATTAAGAAATTAAATTTTTCCCAAATACGTTATGGCAATTGTCCATTCGATATGAATAAATTGATACATAGGATTATTATTGGCCCAAGCAATAATCCAGAACAATTAAGAACAATATTCATACGTGTGTTAGAAAAAAATGGTGTAATCGAGGCAGCTAACAAAGTAGTATGCTCTGATATTCCTGTAAGAATATAATTCTAATTCCCTCCAGCATAACATATATGCCAAATCGATATAACAGAAAAGCAATACTATAAAAATTACACAAAATAATACTATACTATATATCGTACGTGTTTTTTGAGGGGCTAGACGCAAAAAACTCTGCTTATCTCAGGTTTAGAAGATAGACGGAGCAATTTGCACCTAGCGGTTCAGCGTAAGCGTCAACGGCTTACAAGTCATACAATTTAATAGTACAAAGTCTGCGCAGATTTTTTCTATCCAACTATAGGGAACTATCGTAAAATCCCAATCCGCCGTATACAAAAAAATCAGGACCGCTTTTGCGATCCTGGTCAAAAAACTTTATTTCCTGAAATTTAAGCTACGTTTAGCTGGTGTATTTTTTGTAGTAGCAAATCGACATTGCTCTTTTGGACTAAATCTACTTTGGGTTAGCTAGAGCCTACTGCTCCTTAGCTAACAGATCCTTGAAGTACTGGTGTTCTTCGGGCGGAGTTTTTAAAATATCCATGGCTTGGTTGATGGAGACATTCAGTGTAGACATAAGATTTTTGATGCTTTCAGCCTTGCCTTCAGCTTTGCCGTCATTAATGCCAGCTTCATAAATTTGCTTGCTGAAATTATCCATGGTTGCGAGTCCTTCCTTTTGATGGTACGGCAGATGCCAGTGCTTTTTACTGTGTTGTTTGAAACTATACCGGCACGCTATTGTAATAAAGCTCGTCAGGACAAATATCCTGACCTTCAGGCCAGATGACAGTAAATCCGTCTGCCTTTGCTAAAGAAAAATAAGAAAAATCCTTGAGTCTACTATACCATGAACCTTTGATATAAGGCTTTACGTCGAATATTTTAGTTTCACCATTATTGAAAATAACTTTTAGAGTATAATCCTTTTGTACAGTTACGCTGATAGCGGTTGGTCTAAGCATAATTTTCACCTCTAATAATCGTTAACGTAATGGTTCAATTTTAAAATAGCCGTCACCGGCAGATAACAAAATCCAATTTGCGTTTAACTCATCTTCGTGCAAAGCAATCCAGGCAGTTAAAAGCTTTAATTGCTTGCTGGGGAAAGAACCTTCTAAAATTTTTCCGGTAAAGTCCATAACTACTTCATGCTCATTGTAGACAGCATGTAAATGTGGTATGTTATGTTTTCCGCCTTTTTCACTTTGCATACGAATAATAATAATACCATAAAACATTGAAATAGCCGGCATATTGTTTTCTCTCCTTTAATTATAATATTTGCTCCGGCAAAATACAACATAAGCTGCCAAACAAAAAAGCAGTACGCATAGCATCCGGTTAATCCGGATACCATAGGTACTGCTAAATTACTACCGACATGAGCCGCTAGGCACTGCTTATTTTGTTGTAAGTTTAAAGCTAAGCTAAGTATATAGAAAAGGGCAAACAAAGTCAAGAGAAAATTCTGAAAATAATAGCGATATCATCTGTCGCGTCGATAATGTAGTGGATACCGATATTTTGTGCAAATTTCTGTAACCTACTTTACAAAATCTGCGCTATATACTTTTCCTGCGAGAAAAGTGCAACTTTTTGTTGACAGTTACAAAGAATTACTGTATTATCATGGACATAACTTAATAATGGGCGATGAAGAGAAGAGTAAATGTACGAGCCTGGCAAAGAGAGCCTTCGTGATGGTGCAAGAGGGAGCAGGTGGTGACATTGAAGATGGTCTTGGAGCCGATGGGCTGAGATGCATGCATTTAGGCCGTCCGGGTGCGCCCGTTACAGTGCTGGAGTATTAAAGGGTAAACAACCCCTGCGTACTTGATGAGGTCCGTGTGGTGACATATGGATGAATTAGGGTGGTATCACGAAGCGACGCTTTCGTCCCTGTATTTTTACAGGAACGGAAGCTTTTTTTATTGCTCATCCTCCTGTAGCAAGTCGAAAATCTAAGTTAGGAAATGTAGGAGGAACAAACAATGCCGATTAAAATTAATGACCATTTATCCGCTATCTGCCAACTGCAGGAGGAAGGAATTTTTACCATGACAGAGCAGCGCGCGACAACGCAGCGTATTCGTCCGCTGAAGGTGTGCGTGCTGAACCTGATGCCGCTGAAGAAGCCGACGGAAATTCAGCTGCTGCGTCTTTTGGGCAATTCTCCGCTGCAGATAGAGGTTGATTTCTGTCGTATCGTGAGCCGTGAAACTACGCATACCGATAATTCGTATCTTGATCGTGCTTATCTGGAGTTTGATGATGTTAAGGACCGCTATTACGATGCGTTCTTAATGACGGGTGCGCCTGTAGAAACCATTCCCTTTGAGGCTGTCGATTACTGGAAGGAAATCGAAGCCTATCTGGATTGGGCGGAATATCACTGTTATTCTACGATGACACTTTGTTGGGGCGCGCAGGCTGCCTTGTATCATTATTACGGCGTTAATAAGACGATTTTGCCGGCGAAAATGTTTGGCATCTTCCCTTACGGCCTGACAGTGAAAAATCATCCGCTGCTGCGTGGCTTTGACGACAGATATTTTATTCCGCAGTCACGTCATACCGCGGTTGATGATGATGCGATTGATGCCTGCAAGGCGCTGCAGGTGCTGTCACGTTCGGTAGAAAACGGCATTAACATCTGCGCTACCAAGGATTTGCGCCGCATCTTCGTTTTAGGCCATTTTGAATATGATCGCTATACGCTGGCTAATGAATATTTCCGTGATAAGAAAAAGAATTTGCCGATTGATTTACCGGAGTTCTACTTCCCCGATGGCGATACAACGCAGGAGCCTGTATTTAAATGGCGCAGTTACGCGCATCTGTTCTATATGAACTGGCTGAATATTGTTTACCAGGATACGCCCTATGATTTGCACGAGCTGGCACCGGCGAGCGGCAATAAGCTGGATAAGGCTTTGGGCGACTATAACAAAATTCTTTTGCAGCTGCAGCGCATGGGTGCCGCAATTCCTGCTAACCAATAAAATAATATGATGATAAATTGTTAAAGGAGCGATAGAAAATGAGTAATTTCAAGATCAATACAAAATGCTTAGTAGGCGGTTACAAACCGGGTAATGGTGAACCACGCCAGATTCCTATTATCCAATCCACTACCTTTAAGTACGATACAAGCGAGGCGATGGGCAAGCTTTTCGACCTGGAGGCTACAGGCTATTTTTACTCCCGCCTGCAAAACCCGACCTGCGATTACGTAGCGGCAAAAATTGCGGAGCTGGAGGGTGGTGCTGCAGCGATGCTCACTTCCTCCGGACAGGCAGCAAACTTCTTTGCCCTGTTCAACATCTGCGAGGCAGGCAGCCACATCGTTGCTTCTTCTTCTATTTACGGCGGCAGCTATAATCTGATTGACGTAACGCTGGCGAAGATGGGCGTAACAGCGACCTTTGTTTCTCCCGATGCTACGGACGAGGAGCTGGACGCTGCTTTTCAGGACAATACCAAGGCTGTGTTTGGCGAAATTATCGCTAACCCCGCACTGACGGTGCTGGATATTGAAAAATTTGCCAACGCGGCGCATCGTCATGGTGTGCCCTTGATCGTGGACAACACCTTCCCGACGCCGATTAACTGCCGTCCTATTGAATGGGGCGCAGACATTGTAACGCATTCGACTACGAAGTATATGGACGGACATGCTGCCTGCCTTGGCGGTGCGATTATCGACGGCGGCAAGTTCGACTGGTTGGCGCATGCCGATAAGTTCCCCGGTTTGTGCGCACCGGATGAATCCTATCACGGAATTACCTACGCCGAAAAATTTGGCAAGGAGGGCGCGTTTATTACGAAGGCAACGGCACAGCTGATGCGTGATTTCGGCGCGATGCAGTCGCCGCAAAGCGCATTCATCCTGAACCTTGGTCTGGAATCGCTGCATGTGCGCATGCCGCGCCATGTAGAAAACGCTCAGGCTATAGCAGAATTTTTGGAGCAGCAGCCGCAGGTGGAATATGTCAACTATCCCGGACTGAAGTCCAATAAATACTATGCTTTGGCGCAAAAATATCTTGGCAACGGCGGCTGCGGCGTAGTTTCCTTCAACCTGAAGGGAGGACGCAAGGCGGCGGAAGAATTCATGAAGCGCTTGCAGCTTGCGGCAATCGAAACCCATGTTGCCGACGCGCGGACCTGCTGCCTGAATCCGGCAACTACAACGCATCGTCAGATGACGGATGAGCAGCTGGCGGTGGCCGGTATTCCTGCAGGCCTGGTGCGTCTGTCCTGCGGTTTGGAGGATAAGGAAGATTTGCTGGCGGATTTGCAGCAGGCTTTGGCGGGCATTACAGAGTAAAGCGTGTTAGCATTATAATAAAGTTCGAAGGCCGGTCCTGTGGGCCGGTCTTCTTTTTTACATAGTTATGCTATACTATTTATTTACATCTTGCTTATTAAAGTGTACAATAAATGTAATCAAGTCTGGCAAAAAACAGATATTTTGCTTAGATAAAAGCTGTAATAAATGGAGGAAGGGGCTATGTGTATGGATTTGTATAATGTACAAAAGCTGCTGCAGGCCAAGGTTCTGACCGGCAGCGAGCTGATGCACCGCCAAATTGAGTCCTGCTGCGGCAGTGACATGATGAGCGATGTTCTGGCCTTTACCAAACGCAACACCTTGCTGTGCACGGGACTGACAAATATGCAGGTAGTGCGCACCGCCGATATGACGGAGCTGAGCGCGCTGGTATTTGTGCGTGGAAAGGTGCCTGATGCTGATATTGTGGCAGCGGCGGCGGAAAACAATCTGCCGGTTCTGGCTACCGATTATACCTTATTTGAAGCCTGCGGCATTCTTTACGGAGCAGGTATCCGTGGCTGCAGCAAAAAGGAGTAATGCAAATGACAGACAGTAAATCCGTAAAATTGGCCTTTGACTGCGTGGGCGGCGATTTTGAACGCGCAGGCGAGGCTTCCTCTAAAATAAAAAAGATGCTGCAGCGCCTGGGCATTCCGGCAGACATTGTGCGCCGTATTGCTATCGGTACCTATGAGGCGGAGATGAATGTTATCATTCACGCCGGCGGCGGCAATGTAGCGGCTGAGGTTTTCCCGGATGCTACGGTGATTACGGTAACCGACCACGGCCCCGGCATCCCGGATATCAACAAGGCTTTGCAGGAGGGCTGGTCTACCGCGCCCGATTACGTGCGTCAGATGGGCTTTGGCGCCGGCATGGGCCTGCCTAATATGGTGAAGTGCTCCGATAAGTTTGATATTCAGTCCAAGGTGGGTGAAGGAACCTGCATTACGATGCAGTTCAAGCACCAGAGCGAGGATTTGTAAGAGATTTTAGGAAACGAGGTGATACGCAATGGCTCCTCAACCAACAACATATTTCCATTCGGTGGAATTGCAGCGGAATAAATGTCAGGGCTGCGTATCCTGCGTCAAGCTGTGTCCGACAGAGGCCATCCGCGTACGCAACGGCAAGGCGGAGATTTTGGGAGACCGCTGCATTGACTGCGGTGCCTGTGCTGCAGGCTGTCCCTATCATGCCTTTAACGTAAAAACCGACACGCTGGAGGGCCTGGCCGATTATGCTTATAATATTGTGCTGCCTGCGCCTTCATTGTATGCGCAGTTCCCGGATAATATTCCGCTGGAAAGCATCTGGCAGGGCCTGCATAATATAGGCTTTGATGAAATTTTTGATGTTTCACTGGCTTCGGAGTATATCGCCCTGGAAATAGAAGAATATGTAAAAAAGAACAGCAACGGACGCAAGCCGTTGATTTCATCTACCTGTCCCGCAGTTATGCGTCTGATTCAGGTAAAGTTCCCTGAGCTGATTAAGCAGGTGGTACCTGTACTGCCACCGGCAGAGGCTGCCGCAATTTACGTGAAGCGTGAAGCGGCGGCACGCAAGCAGCTGCCGAAGGAGCTGATAGGCGTATGGTTTATCTCGCCCTGTCCTTCCAAGGAAACTAATATCCGCCAGTCAGTAGATGTGCATCATACAGAGCTGACAGGCAGCTTCAGCCTGTCGGAGATTTACGGCCTGCTGCTGAAGAATCTTGGCGGCACGCATGAGCTGAATGTGCGCACCGGTTCCTCCTATGGCATGGCCTGGGGAACCTATGGCGGCGAAATTGAAAGCGCCGGTATTACCAACGGTCTGGCAATTCATGGCATTGATAATGTGTATGACCTGCTGGAGCAGGTTTCTATGAATAAAATGCCGCAGCTTGATTATGTGGAATGCAGTGCCTGCAAAGGAGGTTGCCTGGGCGGCCTTTTGGCAGCAGAAAATAAGTTCGTGGCCGAATGTAACCTGCGCAGGCGTATCGCAGGCCTGCGGGAGCAGGAGCCGGCGGACAGGCGTGAAGCCATGGCGCGCACGATGGTGCTGGAGGATTTCCCGCATTCTGAGGCCTATCGCAAGAAGCTGGTAGCGCGTCCGATGATGCAGCTTGATGATGATATCATGGAAGCGATGAAAAAGTTTGAACGTATGGAAGAGGTGCTTTGCTCCTTGCCCGGTCTGGACTGCGGTGCCTGCGGTGCACCCAGCTGTCAGGGACTGGCGGAGGATATCGTGCAGGGCAAGGCGCACGAAATAGATTGTATTTTCAAATTGCGTGCCAGTGTACATAAATTGTCACAGGGCATGCTGGAGCTGGCTAAGCAGATACCTATTTATCACGAGCCGGCAGAAATAAATAAAACGGAGGCAGACAATGATGAAGGTTAAAGAGATGATTGAGAAGCTTAATTTGAAGCTTCTGACTAAGGATGTAAGCGAGGACGCTTTATATGCAGAGGTAGAAGGCGGTTATGCTTCCGATTTACTGAGTAATGCTATGGGCCAGGGCCAGCCAGGTATGGTTTGGGTAACGATGCAGGGACATCAGAATGTTGCTGCCGTTGCTTCGCTGATTGGCTTTGCGGCAGTTATTGTAGCAGGCGACGGTCCGGTTGCGGAGGATACGCTGCATAAGGCAAATCTGAATGATGTTGTTGTTGCAGCAACCGAAGCACCTGCCTTTGAGGTTATCGGTAAGCTGTACGCATTGGGTGTTGGCAAGAAGGACTAAGCAATGCAGACAGTTCTGGCGGATTTACATGTACATACACTGCTTTCGCCCTGTGCCGAGGTAGAAATGACTCCGCATCATATTGTGATGCGTGCCGCCGAGTATGGCATTGGCGCGGTTGCTATTACCGATCATAACGCCAGTGCCAATGTGCCGGCTGCGCTGGAGGCAGCGCAGCGCTACGGCGTGAAGGTGTTCCCCGGTATGGAAGTGGAAAGCAGCGAAGAGGCGCATATTGTGGCGCTGTTTGATACGCTGGAGCAGCTGCAGAGCTGGCAGCTGCTGGTTGATGAGCACATGAACGGTATGCTGAATGATGCGGAACGTTTCGGTGCTCAGTATGTAGTAGATGCCGAGGACGAGTTTGTGCGCGAGGAGCAGCGTCTGCTGCACGCACCGCTGTCGCTGACAGCGGCGCAGGCGGCCTATGCGCACGGTGGTGCGTGGCATGAGGCACTCAAGCAATATCTCGACGAGAACTTCGCGTTTGTCAAGGCGTTTCTGGCCC
>OHRX01000071.1_pt1 | contig 41696 bp, 39 predicted proteins | sample 1578581 | NCBI WGS metagenome assembly OHRX01 (sample SAMEA3879573, study PRJEB24766) | human gut metagenome | biome: human-associated habitat; feature: feces | place: USA | collected 1985/1987 | reverse complement strand
GATATAGGCTTCCTCGGTCTCGGGCAGATGGTAGTGGATGATATGGCTGATGTCGGGGATATCGAGTCCGCGGGACGCCAGGTCTGTGCTCACCAGCACGTTGGCGCTTCCGTTGGCAAAGCGATAGACCGCCTGCTCGCGCTCCCGCTGGTCCAGTCCGCCATGGAGGCTGCTCACGTCGAAGCCTGCCTCGGCCAGATAGTCGGCCACGCGGCCCACGGCGTCACGATAGTTGAGGAAGACCACCGTCTTACCCTCGCCCAACTGGCAGAGCAACTGCAGCAGGGCGGGCAACTTGTCGCGCTCCTCGCTTCTCACCTTATTTATTAGTACGCGATCGGAGACCACTTCGTCGTCAGGCAGGAAATCGACCACCTCGGGGGCGCCCTTCAAGGCATTGCGCATGAAGGCTGGCACCTCCTCGGCCCTTGTCGCCGAGAGCAGGACCTTGCGGCGCACTGCCGGCAGACTCGCCACGAGACGGCTCATCTCGGCCTGGAATCCCATTTCGAGACATTTGTCATACTCGTCGATGACCAGCACGCCCACGGTCTCTGCCTCCAGGTTGCCCTTGTCGATATGGTCGTTGAGACGGCCCGGCGTGCCGAAGACCACCTGCGGGCGCACCTCGCGCATCTTGCGGTGCTCCTCCATCGTGGGGCGGCCGCCATAGACCGCCATCGAGCGAAGTCCCGTGCGCATCGACTCCAGCACCTGCTGCGACTGCAGCGCCAACTCGCGTCCCGGCACCACAACCACGGCCTGCACCTCCTGCCGCGCCGCGTCGATCATGGCCACCAGCGGCAGCAGATAGGCAAAGGTCTTGCCCGATCCCGTCGGCGAGAGGACCACGATGTTGCGGTCCGTATGGAGCAATCGGTCGGCCACGGTCTCCTGCATCGGCGTCAGCGTGATGCCGATACGGTCAGCCAGCGTATGTATCTTGTTCATCTCTGTTCTGTTGTTCTGATGTTCTGATTCGGTTATTGTTTGTTGATCTCGTCAAACTCCTCCCCCATATTGAGCTTCAGGTAGATCGTGTAGAGCGGCTGGAGCCAGCGGTTTCGCTGGTCGGGGGCCAAGGCCCGGTAGCGCTCCAGGTAGGGCAGCGCCTCCTTGTAGAGCCTCGTGATCTCCTGTCGCTTCTCGCGGTGGCGCTGCTCCACGATGTCCAAGTCGATGGCCTGGTTGAAGTAGGCCAGTCCGATATAGAAATGGGCGTCCGCCAGCGAGTCGTTCTGCTCCAGCAGCCCCTTGCAGATCGCGATGCAGTCGTCGTAGCGGCCCAGGTTGAGGAGTATCGATCCCTTCGTCAACCGGAAGAGCACACTCGTGGAGTCGGCCTCCAGCGCCCGGTCTGCCACCACCAGCGACGAGTCGTGGTCGCCGTGGCGCTCGTAGTAGGCGATCAGCCTCGGATAGAAGAAGGAGAAGTTGGGATAACGGTCGAAACCGTCCCGAAGGGCCTCCACGTAGCGCGTCGAGTCCCCCTGGAGCAGGTAGGCCTCGGCCTGATACTGCCTGACGAAGTTGAGCATGCTCGTGTCGCGCTCCGCCAAGTCCTGGTAGCGGATGATCTGATCCGCCGACCCCAGTTTGTAGCCACAGTACATCGCCAGTAGGCGGCATGGGGCAGCAGTGGGTCGCGGTCCGCATAGTCGTAGCCCGTGAAGATGGGCCAGTCCTTGCTCTGGATATAGGTCTCGTAGAAGCGGTAGGCATCGGCATACTGGCGCTTGCGGGTGTAGAAGACGCCGCCGTTGAAGAGATTGGGGCGGATGGAGTGGAGGAAGGCCGCATGGCGCTCCCTGTGCTCTGCGCGCACTCTTCCCTTGCTGTCGGGCCTCACGTCGAGACTGTCGAAGGCCGAGAGCGTCTCGAAGAGGCGCATCGTCAGCGAGAAGATCGTCGTCGTGTCCGTGGCCTGCTTCAGGTAGAGGCGCTCGTTGCTCTGCTCATACTGCGCCTTCAGCGCGTCGCAGAGCACCAGCCAGATACGCGGGTTCTGACGGTTGGCGGAATCGCTCAGCAGTCCCTGCATCGAGGCGACGGCCTTGGCGAGGTCCTTGCCCGACTTCACCTGGTCGCGCGCAGTCTGTATCTGCTTCTTCTGTGCGCAGAGCACCAGCGGAAGGAGCAGGAGAAGTGCGAGCAAAGCCAATCTGTTGGATAGTTTCATACTAAAATGCGATTCCTGATTCTCTGATTACGGTTTGCAAAATTACATTTTTTCATCGAGATAGGCAAATAAACGCTGCCCATTTCACCTTATTTAGCCTCCACGCCACATCCCGCGCTCTTGACAACGATAGGGGAAATCCCCGCCAAGTTAGGGAAAATCCTTTGCAAGGCTCGTTTTTTCTTCGTTATTTTGCATCGTGAACCCAAAGAAAGGGTCACATCAAACGGAAGTCTAACATTTTAACCAAGGAATAAAGATGAAGAAGTTATTGTTCACCATGGCTGCCCTGCTCCTGCTCGCCTTGCCGTCCAGCGCCATGAGCTATGAGCAAGCACGCCAACAGGCATTGTTCCTGACCGACAAGATGGCTTACGAGTTGAACCTCAGCGAAGCGCAATATGAAGCTGCCTACGAGATCAACCTCGACTACTTGATGAGCATCAACACGGTGGATGACCTTGCCGGCAACTACTGGCGGTGGCGCAACCTCGACATGAGCTACGTCCTCCTGGAGTGGCAGTATCGCGCCTTCTGCGACGCCGCCTACTTCTATCGCCCGCTCTATTGGGACACCGGATGCTGGCACTTCGCCATCTACGCCCGCTATCCCCACCGCGACTACTACTACTTCGGCCGCCCCACGTTCTACGGTGTCTATCGTGGCGCCCACGCCTGGCATCACAACGGAGGCCGCAGCTGGTACCACGGTCGCCACTATGGCGGTCCCGGTCCTCGTGGCGGAATGCGCGACGGTTTCGGTCGTGGCGACTTCGGCCATGGCTACAGATATCGCGACGGCCACATGGTGGCTGGCAATCAGCACGACCGCCCCTCCTACGGCAGTCAGACCGACCGTCCCTCCTACGGCGGCCAGGACCATCGCCCGTACAACGGCAGCCAGCCCTACGGCGGCGTACAAGGTCGCCGCGAGAGCAGCACCCGCACGACGGTGAGACGTCCCAACCCCAATGGTTCGCAGCAGCGGCCCTCAGCGTCGAGAAGATACAACGGCAGCGGCCAGTATGGTCCCGCCACGGGCGTTCAGCGCACTTCTCCCAGTTCGCCGCGCTCCTTCGGTGGTTCCCGATCCAACCCCAGTCAGCCGCGTTCCACCTTCACTGCGCCGACCCGTCCCTCTCGCCCCACGCCGAGCAGTCCGCGTAGTGGCAGCCCCCGTGGTGGCGGCAACTCTGGCGGATCCCACGGATCCTTTGGCGGACACCGCTAAAGAACCCTCCCCTTTTCATACGAATGCAACCTATGACCCCAAACATAGATAAAACAACCCGTCGCACGGCCCTTAGAGTACCGCGCGACGGGTTTTTCTTTTGCAAAGCGTTGTCCGTGTTGCTCAGCCGCCGATCTCCGACAGCTCCAGCCAGCGCATTTCCTTTTCATCGATCAACTCCTTGACCTCGGGCAGCCGCTTGCTCTTCTCCGTCAGTTCGTCGATGGAGAGCGTTCCCGAACAGAGGGCAGCCTCCAGTTGCTCGCGCTCCTTCTCCAGCTCGTCCATCTCCTTCTCCAGCCGCTCAAACTCCATCTTCTCCTTGTAGGTCATCTTCCGGCGCGTCTCGTTGCGGTAGTCCGCCCGCTCGCGCTTCGGCTTCTTCTCCTCCTGGCGGCGGTCGTCCTCCTCCTTGCTCTTGAGCTTCTGGTAGTCGCGATACTGCGTGTAGTTGCCTGGGAAGTCCTGAATGTCGCCCTCGCCATGGAAGACCAGTAGATGGTCCACCACCTTGTCGGTGAAGTAGCGGTCGTGGGAGATCACGATCACGCAGCCTGGGAAGTCCTGCAAATACTCCTCCAGCACCTGGAGCGTCTGGATATCGAGGTCGTTGGTCGGCTCGTCGAGCACGAGGAAGTTGGGATTGCGCATCAAGACCGTGCAGAGATAGAGCTTTCTCCGCTCGCCACCACTGAGTTTCGCCACGTAGTTGTGCTGCATCTCGGGCGGGAAGAGGAAGTAGTTGAGAAACTGCGACGCCGTCATGTGGCGTCCGCCTCCGAGGTCGATGTAGTCGGCAATGTCCTTGACGATGTCAATCACCTTCTGGTCCTCGCGAAACTGCAGTCCCTCCTGCGAGAAATAGCCGAAGCGCACGGTGTCGCCGATGTCGAAACGTCCTCCGTCCGGCTCCACCTTGCCCAGCAGCATCTTGACGAAGGTCGATTTTCCCGTGCCGTTCTTGCCCACGATGCCCATCTTCTCGAAGCGCGCGAAGTTGTAGTAGAAGTCCTTCAGGATCACCTTCTGCGTGCCGTCGGCCCGCTCAAAGGCCTTCGACACATACTGACACTCAAAGATCTTGCTGCCGATGTAGACGCTCGAGCTCTTCAGACGCATCTGGCGCTCCTCGATTCTTCGCTTTGCCTTCGCCTCCAGGTCGTAGAACGCCTCCTCGCGGTAGCGCGCCTTGTGTCCGCGCGCCTGTGGCTGCCGGCGCATCCAGTCCAGTTCCTTGCGATACAGGTTATTGGCCCTTGCTATCTCCGCCCGCGCGTTGTCGATGCGCTCCTGGCGCTTCTCCAGATAGTAGGAGTAGTTGCCGCGGTAGGTATAGATGGTCTCGTCGTCGATCTCCAGGATCAGGTTGCACACCTCGTCAAGGAAGTAGCGGTCGTGCGTCACCATCAGCAGCGTCTTGTTACCTCGCCGCAGATAGCCCTCCAACCATTCTATCATCTCGAGGTCGAGGTGGTTGGTCGGCTCGTCGAGGATCAGGAAGTCGGGCTCCAGCAGCAGTACGTTGGCCAGGGCCACCCGCTTCAACTGTCCACCACTCAGTTCGCCCACCTTCTGCTCCAGGTCCTCGATGCGCAACTGCGTCAGCACCTGCTTGGCCCGCAGCACCTTCTCGGGATTGCCCTCGTGATTGAAGCAGGCGTCGAGGACGGTGTCCGTAGGATTGAAATGCGGCGTCTGCTCCAGATATCCCACACGGATGTCGTTGCGATAGACGATCTGTCCCGCGTCGTAGCCCTCGTCGCCGTGGAGAATGGAGAGCAGGGTCGATTTGCCCGTTCCGTTGCGCGCCACGAGCCCCACCTTCTGTCCCTCCGACACCGAGAAACTCATGTCGTCGAAAAGCACCTTCTCTCCAAAACTCTTCGTGAGATGCTGGACGTCCAAATATGATTCCATAGTCTGACTGGTTCTTGATGATCGTATGATTATTCTGCCTCCGTCGCGTTCTCCGCCTCTGCAGCGTCCTTCGCAGCGTCCTCTGCTGCATCATTCACGGCGTCCTTCGGGGCAGCCTCAGCAGCAACCTCTGCAGCGTCCTCCGCGGCAGCCTCATCCATGTGGATGCACTGCTCGATATAGTCGAGCACGGCCTCGCCTCCCTCGTGCTTCGACGAGCTCGTGATGAAGTAAGGGGGCAGCGACTCCCAGCGGTCCTCCAGGGCGTGCATCCATTGCTCCGCATTGGCCCGCGCCTTGCCAGCCGTCAACTTGTCCGACTTGGTGAAGACGATACAAAACGGCACCCCGCTCTCGCCCAGCCAGTCGACAAACTCGCGGTCGATGCGCTGCTGTTCGTGGCGGATGTCGATGAGGACAAAGAGGTTGACGAGTTGTTTGCGCTGGAGGATATAGCCCGCGATCATCTGCTCCAGGCGGCGTTGCGACGACTTCGTGCTCGCCCCCTGGGCGTAGCCATAGCCCGGGAGGTCCACCAGATACCACTCGTTGTTGATAATGAAGTGGTTGATGAGCAAGGTCTTGCCCGGCTTCGACGACGTCTTGGCCAAAGCCTTGCGGTTGGTGAGCATGTTGATCAGACTCGACTTGCCCACATTGGATCGTCCGATAAAGGCAAACTCGGGCTTGGTGTCCTTCGGACACATACTCTCCCGCGGCGAGGAGATCGTGTATTCGGCTTTCTTTATTATCATCTTGCGTTCTATTTTTATATAAGAAGTAGCGCAAACGAGCCTATGAAAACGTGTTTTCAAATGTCCGAATGCAGTCTATCTTTTGCAAAGTTACAAAAAATTACGGCCACGCGTGGCTGATTGAGGGAAAATGTGTAAATTTGCACCTATTCTGTGGCCAACGGTACGAGGAGAGGGGTCTTTTCCCTGCAGCACCCCACCCCTTCCTTCCTATCCACACGCCACGCTACGAACAAATACTTAGGCAAGATGAAAGAAGTCAGATGGGGCATCATAGGATGCGGCGAGGTGACGGAGAAGAAGTCCGGCCCCGCCTTCAACGAGGTGGAAGGTTCTCATGTCGAGGCTGTCTTCAGCCGCAACGAGACCAAAGCGCGATCGTATGCGGAGCGACACCATGTCCGCAAGTGGTACACCGACCCACAGGAGCTGATCCTCGACCCTGACATCAATGCCATCTATGTCGCCACACCTCCTGCCGCCCACACCACGTTTGCCATCATGTCCATGCGTGCCGGCAAACCATGCTACGTCGAGAAGCCCCTCGCCGCAAGCTATGAGGACTGCATCCGCATCAACCATATCTCCGAGCAGACGGGCGTGCGCTGCTATGTGGCCTACTACCGCCGCTACCTTCCCTATTTCAAGAAGGTGAAGACCTTCATCAACAGTGGCGTGCTGGGCAAGATCATGACCGTGCAGGTACGCCTCATCGCTCCTCCCAAGCCCCAAGACGCCCAGACCGGCTCGCTGCCCTGGCGTCTCCAGTCCAGCATCTCCGGTGGTGGCAACTTCTACGACCTTGCCCCCCATCAGATCGACCTCCTCCAGGACTACTTCGGCATCATCACCAAGGCCCACGGCTACAAGGCCAACCGCGGCGGTCTCTATGCCGTGGAAGACACGGTCAATGCCGTGATGGAGTTTGAGAGCGGACTCACCGCCAGTGGTGCCTGGTGCTTCTGCGCCCACGAGAGCGGACGCGACGACCGCATCGAGGTCTTCGGTTCCAAGGGGCGCCTGGCCTTCTCGGTCTTCACTCCCCAGCCCATCCACCTCTACACCAACGAGGGCGTGCAGGAGATCGACATTCCCCGCCCGTCCCTGGTCCAACTGCCGATCATCCGCAGCGTCATCGAAGACATCCAGGGCATTGGCACCTGCGACTGCGACAGCTTCAGCGCCACGCCCACCAACTGGGCCTTGGACCGCATCCTCGGCAAGTTCTAACCCACCAACGCTGATCCTCCCATCACGAACCCGCTACGCATCATAGTCCTCCTCTGCCTCCTGCTCCCCCTCGCCACCATTGCCGCCAGGGGGACAGACCTATCGTGGCCTGCCGACACACTCTGCGAGACTCCGAGGAGAGACACCGTCACATGGATGCGCCCGCCCGTGAGCGAGACGAAGCAGAACGAGAAGAGCTGGCTGAAGCACAACATCCGCAAACTCAACAAGGTCGATACCACCTATATCGAGCCGCAGCGATACAACTACGCGTTCATGATCCAGAACACGAACACCTACGAGCTGTACCGCATCAAGTCCAACCTCGGCTACTCCGTCACCTTCGCGCCCAATATGTCGCTGCGCGTCGGTCCCTACTTCGGCTACCGCTGGATCTTCATCGGCTACACCATCGACGTCACCCACCTCTACGACGAGGTCAACGACCGCACCGACTTCAACCTCAGCCTCTATAGCAACAAGATCGGCCTCGACCTCTACTACCGCAAAACGGGCGATGGCTACTATATCCGAAACAGCTATTTCGGCGACGATTTCAATACCGAACCCCTGCGCGACGTGAAGTTTGGTGGCGTCACCACCAGCAACAAGGGCTTCAACGCCTACTATATCTTCAACCACCGCAAGTTCTCCTACCCCGCCGCCTTCAGCCAGAGCACCGTGCAGCGCCGCTCGGCAGGATCGCCACTCATCGGCATCGGCTATAGCAACCAAAACGTCACGGTGGACTGGCGGGCTCCCGCACGGGCCGCCGTATCATTGCCGAGGAATACGACTCTACGCGGGAGAGCTCCACGTTCCACTACGACGACATCAATATCTCGGGCGGCTATGCCTACAACTGGGTCTTCGCCCGCAACTGGCTCCTCGACGCCTCGCTCTGCATCGGCCTCTCCTACAAGAAGACGCGAAGCGACGTGCAGGGCAAATGGCTGTCCTTCCGCGACTTCACGGCCAAGAACCTCAACCTCGACGGTACCTTCCGCTTCGCCGTGGTCTATAATAACATGAGGTGGTACTCGGGCATGAGTATCGTCACCCACGCCTTCAAGTACCGCTGCGAAAACTTCGAGACCGAAAACCTCTTTGGCACGCTCAATGTCTATGTGGGGTTCAATTTCGGCCACAAATACAAGAAAAAGAACCGCAAAGGAAAGAAAAAATGAGAATTCTCCTCACCACCCTCTGCCTGACCCTCTCGCTCGCCGGATGCGGCCACGCCTCGGGAGCAAAGGAACAGGCCGCCCCCACGCCTCAACAGGCCGATTCCACCCAGGCTACCGACACGGTGGCCCACAACAACCAGGTCCACGACACCGTCGCCGCTCCGCTGCCCGATGCCACGCGAGAAGACCGCCAGCTGGTGGAGCGCATCCTCCGTACCACCCACGACCACTATGCCGCCTGGGGCAAGGAGAAGACCATCCTTTGGATCGCCCGCCAGTTTATCGGCGTGCCCTATGTGGCCCATACCCTCGACCGGTCCGACACCGAGCAGATGGTCATCAACCTCCACGAACTCGACTGCACCACCTATGTCGAGGCCGTTCTCGCCCTGGCCCGCTGTACCTTTGCGGGCAAGACTTCCTTTGCCGACTATTGCCACGAAGCCCAGCTCATTCGTTATATGAGCGGAAAGGTGGACTACTGTGGTCGCTTACACTATTTCCAGTGGTGGGTGAGCGACAACGAGCGCAAGGGTTTCATCCAGGAGATACACGCCCCGTCCACCCTTTTCACGGGTCGTCAGCGCCTCCGCATCGACTATATGAGCGCCCATGCCGACAATTACGATATGCTCCGCCACCATCCCGAACGGGTGAAAACTATTGCCCAGCAGGAACAGGAATGGCTTGGCAAGACCGTCACCTACATTCCCAAGAGCCGCCTCAAAGACCCAGCGCTCAGACAGGTGGTACGCGACGGCGACATCCTCGGACTCGTCACCAACAAAGCCGGACTCGACGCCAGCCATCTTGGCATCGCCGTCTGGCACGAAGATGGCCTCTACCTTCTCAACGCATCAAGCCTCAAGAAGAACGGCCACCAAGTGGTGGAACCCAAGGAGACGCTCTTCGCCTACCTTGCCGCCCGGGCCCACAATACGGGCATCCGCGTCCTCCGCATCAGCGAGTGAGGCCGCTTGCCATAGCAACGACGAACTATCATTTAGAATCATCAATATGAAAAAGAAATCATTCCTTACCATGATCATGGCCTTTGCCATGGCCTCCCTCTGCTGCCTGCTCACCGCCTGCAGCGATGACGACAACGACGACACGCCCCAGCAGCCTATCACCTCGGGCACGTTCACCTATCTCTTTGCCTTCAACAAGGACATCCTCCAGTGGTCCGACTTCTCCCTTACGCTCACGCCGAGCAAGGGATCGCCCGTCACCACCTCGCTCAACGACCCCTTCAATCGCAAACTGGACGAGATGCTGGAGTACGAGAAGTATTTGCTCGACCCCTCTACCATGGTTCTGCCCGGCCGTCTCCACGACTACGTTTTCTATTCCGTCCCCATGAGCGTGACGGAGTTTCCCATGACCATCAACGTGAAACTCAACTGGAAGGTGAAGGATGGCTACCAAGCCCAGGACAACGACTTCTACACCGTCACCCTCGTAGAAGCCTACGGCGTGAGCACCAACACCAACCAAAACTTTGCCAACTACCAGCACGCCTTCAAATACTCCGGCATCCAGGGCAAGCACCTTGCCGAGTTCGCCCAGGGACGCTCCAACTCCGACGTGACCCTCACCCTGACGGTAGAAAACAACAAGGTAGTGGTCAAGCGTAGCGACAAACAATAATCTATAAAGAATAATCTGTGATCGCCAAGCGCATCAATATCTAATAAAAAAACTTGGGGGTGAGCCAAAACCATTGTTCTGACTCACCCCCAATTTTCAGTTCTGCTCATGGCTTACCGAAAGAGTTGTTACAAGTTGTAAAAGTTGTTCAAGTTGTTTTCCCTATAAGCAGGCTATAATGAGGAAGTATTGTTGTTATTTCGCCTCCCGCCGCTGCAACACCACCGGCCCTCTACCATCATAGTACAAGTCGTAGGTGGCATCGAAGGCACGCTCCTGCCGCCGCTCGCTGACGATGAAACGACAACCATCGCTATACCGTTGGCGAATATAATAGACCGCCGCATGATCCCTCAATAGCACCAGACTATCCCCCACGAAGCAGATCTCCTCGCCCCCCACGATCTCTCCCCGCCTGTAGGGTGTGCGTCCACTCAACCGAGGATCAAACGGGAAATAGAGGTCGCCATCTTTCTGAAACTGCATAAAACCGATCCTCACCAGCAGCGGCTTGCTGTCAAAGCATACCCCACTCTCAAGATCCACATAATACGCCCGTCCCTTCTCCTTATATATATATAGGTAAGCATCATCCTGAAGTTCCGCATAGTCAAACTGCGGTTCCTCACCCACACCGATCTTCTCAAAATACTGCGTGCGCAGGAGATACTTCCCCTCCCAGTTGCGCACCACCCGCAACCCATAGGCCGGAGGAAATATCTCCCGATAAGATCCCACGGGTTTCCACCGCTGCGCCATCACGTCATAGACGAAAGCATGATACCCTTGCTTCCCGCTCCGCGTGATACGCACGTCCGAAACCTCCTTGTAGTCGGGCAAGTGATAACCAGCCATGACCTCCGCCCGCACCGTATAGGGAAACACCCTGCGGTCCGCACACAGTTTTGCCTGCCTGTCAAAGGATCGCAACGTGCGTCGCCACAGTTCCTTCTCTTTCTTCCACGCAGCCAGCGTGATGGCCTCCAACCGCACGCCCCAGCCTGTCCGCAGACAGAGCGTCCCGTCCTCAGCCTCCAGCAACACCCGATTGTCCATCTGGTCCTTCACCACATAGATCCTTGGCGTCCCCTCCGTCGGCGGGATATAGTAGTCACGAAAGCGCAGACCGTCGGCCAGCCCATGGCGCAAAGCCCCTGGCGTCACGAAGTCCGACTCCCGCAGCCGCCGCGTCTCCACCCGCGGGTACAGGCGCAGGCCGTCCGCCGTACTAAACGACAGGAAGCCACACCGCCTCACCGTCGGCCTCTCGGCAAAGCGCAGCCCATTGCGCAAGTCCATCCACGGACGATCCCGGTTCACCTTCCGCCGCGACGTCAGGCGGGCAAAACCATAAGGCAGCAGTTCCACCTTCTCATACCGTGGCGGCAGCACCTCCTCGCCCTCCAGCGTGGCGACGCCCATCCTTCCAGCCTCATTCCGCACCACTCGGTAGGCGTAAGCCGCCTCCAGTTCGTTGCGCTGGCCGTCGTGCGTCATCACCGTCACCAGTTCCGTCCGGGCGTCAGCCGTCACCGTCCGTCCCGTGTCCCCCAACACCGAGAAGGCAGCATACACGCTCCGCTCCTCCGCCTGCTTGAGGTGGGCCTTGCCAGCCAGCGTCCCTTCAAACATCGCCTGCCAGTCCCTGTCCTCCGAGGGCAGACCAAACAGGCGGTACAGTCCCACGTTGTCCAGGATCAGACAGTAGCGCTTCCCGTCAAAGACACGCATGCCACGCCCCACCTGCTGCAAGTATTTCGATAGCGAAAGCGTAGGCCGCGCCAACTGGATAAACTCCACGTCGGGACAGTCGAAGCCCTCGCCGAAGAGGTCCACGTTCACCAGCACCTGCGTATCTCCCGCCTTGAATTGTTCTATCAACCGACAACGTTCCTCCCCTGATGTCTTCGCACTGATCGCCACCGCGTCAATACCGTGTTCCCGATAGTACGCAGCGATATGCTCCGCGTGCCGAATGTCAATCGCATAGACGATGCCCTTCTTCTCCCGCGCATAACGCAACACCGTGTCGCAGAGCCGCCCGATACTCGGCCTCACGTCCAGCCGCTCGCTCATCTCCCGCAGCGAGAAGTCGCCATCGGCCCCACGTCGCTCCAGCGACCGCACCACCCGCCAGTCCTCGTTGTCCGCCCTCACCGACATATAGTCGTAGAGCGACAAACGGCCCTCGGCGATAAAGCGATTGTACGGCCACGACTGCAGCAGCACCTCAAAGAGGTCCGTGAATCCCCGACGCGTCAATCGGCAGGGCGTGGCCGTCAGTCCCAGCACCTTCGCCCCGGGACAGGCCTCCACCACCGCCTTGTACGTCTTCGCCACGGCATGGTGGGCCTCGTCGATCACCAGCAGGCCTGGCCTCTCCGCCAGTTCCCCTTCGTGGCGAGAGAGCCACTGGATACTATATACCCGCACCCGATGGTCCAAATCGCCCGAAAGTTCTCCAGCCTGGAGCGTCCCGACGATCTGTTCAACCAGTTCCCTGCGGTGCACCACGATCCACACCGTCCCCTCGTTCTGCGACAACCACTCACGCACACACGCCACCAGCAGGCACGTCTTTCCCGTACCCGTCGGCATCTGCACCATCACGGACCGGTGCGACCCAAAAGTCTCATCCACCCGCCGTTTCATATCAAGCTGATAATCGTAAAGCTGCCTCTCCTTCATACCATTCTGCTATAGCGCATCCAGCTCATGCGCAGAAAAAGAAGATTCATACCCCAAAGCACCAAGGCTGCTTTGATGTTTCAATGCAACCTTAGACAGATAAAAAATCAGGGAACTTGATAATTGTTTACTATTCCCCTATTTTTCCAAAAAGATCAAATAAAAACGTAGATAAAGTCAGTTCAAGTAGTTTGCAGAAAAAAAGCGCACCTATATCTCTATCGTGTCCACACAGCAATAGCCACAAAAAAACAAAGAGCCATAGCGGAAGAAAAATCAAATCTGCGGCCTTACTGTCAAAAGGATGCCAGAGCTGACAACAAGGTCTGCCACCCAAATATCACCCTGGCAAACCATAACGCCACTGAACGCACTCTCAATCTTAGTCATAGAACGTAGCAAAATTCGAGAAGTCCGTCATGATAAGCTTCATGATACGGTCAAAATAGTTACCACGAATCAGACCATCAGCATCCTGGAGCGTTAAGTTCTTCTCATCAACCTGCGACGAAAACTCACCATCCTTGATTTCCCAAACAGAGACCTCTTTTGGATCAATCCAACTATCCTCATTAGCCTTTAGCTCAGATATTTCGCTGGGTATTTTATCCTTCACTTTATAACCAAGCATACAGTTGTTGAGAGCATAGAGCACATACGGACTATGCGTAGCTATAAACAGATGATCCTCATGCAGTGCAGCATTCTTCAATAGCGCATACACCAATTCCACCTGCGTCAAAGGAAACAAATTCTGCTCCGGCTCTTCTAGATAAATATCTGAATGCGATGTTTGCGTATAAGCCAATACAAGTTGTTTGAATTCATCAAAATCCGCATCCGAGGCAAACATTCGCTTCGTCACTCCAACCTTGCCAAAGACTACTTTTCCCTCTTCCCCAGCTTTTTTTGCCGCTTTCTTATATTTGCAGTCATAAATATGCTGTGCTATCTCCTCGTTCTCTGTCTCAGTCCTCGAACTTGACATTTCTTGAGGATAGTATTGCTTCCTAAATAGATAGTCCAAATACACCCACATCGGAATCACCGACTGAAGGCCACTCGAAGCATCCGTCAAGTCCATGCGCTTTTTATCATTCAGCAAAATATAGTCTTTATCGGTCTGCTTGTCATAAAAGAAGCGCACCCCAAGATTCAAGATCGGCAACACCGCATCATCCCCGCACAACTTATGCGCATAAGCCCAATCCGCAATAAAACTCTTCAAATTGGTGGAATCCATCTTCACGTCAAACCAATTAGGAATGGACGAGACCAAATTCCTTTCTGCCGGTATATAGGAGACACGCGGTCGCTTGTAGTCGAATCGCTTTTTCGCGTTACCCCAGCGGAGATCAAATGTCTCGTTCGCAAAGTCAATCACGAAAACCATATAATCACTTCTGTACTCTATACGGCTATCCTCGTGCAAGAACCCCTTTAGTTTATGAAACGCAAGTAAATTCTCCCTTACATATTCAAAATCAGCAAAGCCATTTTTCCCCTGCTCCAACTGAATCCTTTTTTCAGCCCAGGCACAAAAGCAAGCAACCTTCAGAACACAACTCTTGCCAGCACTCTGAGGGCCAATTACCACATTGATGCGTTTCAGCACCAAATCCACATGTTTTACAGGGCCTATATGATGAATCACCAGTTTTCTCATTTTCTTGCTCTTCCTTTTGATTATAAAGCGCTCTGCAAAGTTACGGAATACTCTTCACACTGGCAAGAATAATACAACAAGAATGATATTCAGAGTATTATTAAACTGAATTTTCAAAAACGATTTGCTTTATATTGTCCCTACATGTTGCTTCCATCCTCAGCATACGCTCCATCCCTCCCCTCAAACACCACGCACGGTTCTATCACCTCCACGCTATGCCACACCCCCTTCGGGATCTGGCACCCATACCGAGCCTCAGCAGGACACAGACGGATGCGGCGTACCTCACGGTAATCGACCCTGCGCACTATGTTCTGCCCATCCATCCCCTGCGGAAGCCCATGGGGAGAGGCTGACTCATACCCTACGATCTCCTCGTAGAGCACCACGTCCAATTTGCCACACAAGCAGAGAACCGTCTCCGCCGTCGCCTCATGCCGATGAATCGGCACCAGCGTACCGGGCAGCAATGCGCAGAGCGCACGCTGCCCAGTATCCTGCGGCGATGTGCGCAAATCACACACCTGCCGACGACGAGGACTGCCCACTGCTTGCTCAAACAAGGCACCTAAGAAATCCTTGTCAAACTCCATCATATTTTTCTCAGTGCAATATACTACAAATGAGAAACGATATCGACGAAGTTCTCGATCACATACTCCAGATCCTCATCCGTCATTTTCGTGTTCAACGGCAAAGTGATCTCGTTCTCAAACAAATGATAAGCATTCGGGAAATCCTTGATGTCGAAGCCCAACTTCTTGTAAGCCGTCATCATCGGCAGTGGCTTATAGTGGACATTCGTGGCAATGCCCCGCTCCGCCATCTGCTCTATCACCCGGTTCGCCTCCTCGCGCGTCTTGCCCAGCAGGCGCACCAGATACAGATGCCCCGAAGAAGCATAGTCCGCACCATAGTGATGCAGCACTGCCACGTTCAGCGATCGGAAAGCCTCATCGTAGCGCGCTATCATCTCGCGGCGACGCTCCAGCATCCCCTGGTAGCGCCCCATCTGCACCAGACCGATGGCAGCCGCCACATCCGTCATGTTACACTTATACCACGTTCCGATGATGTCATACTCCCAGGCACCCACCTTCGTTTTCGCCAGCGCATCCTTGTTCTGACCGTGCAGACTCAGCAACTGCGCCTTGCGATACAGGTTCTCGTTCCACGTCTCGCCCGCTATCTCAGGCACTCCGCTAAACGTATTCTCCACCTGCTTGTCCAAGTCCTTCACCACCTGCTCGTTGCCGAAAGGCAGATGCCACGTCAGCGCACCACCCTCCGCCGTCGTGAAGTTCTTCACGGCATGAAAACTAAAAGAAGAGAAGTCGGCGATCGAACCCACCTTCTTTCCCTTGCGCGTAGCACCGAAGGCATGGGCCGCATCACAACAGATCGCTATGCGCCCCAGCATCCTCTGCAGGTCCGTCTTCGGAACAAACAAGTCCCTCTTGCGCTCCACGATCGCAAACAGTCGGTCGTAGTCACACGGGATACCCGCCAGATCTACCGGGATAATCGCCTTCGTCCGCGGCGTGATAGCCCGCTCCACGGCCTCATAGTCCATTTCCAGGCAGTCCTTCTGCACATCCACGAAGACCAAGGTAGCCCCCACATGCGTCACCACCGACGCACTCGCCGTATAGGTATAAGCCGGGACGATCACCTCGTCACCCGCGCCAATCCCCAGTAGCCGCAGGGCCATTTCCCCACACGCCGTCTGTGATCCGAGGCAGACTGCCTTATCTACCCCTACAAACGCAGCCACTTCCTTTTCCAGTTTCTTCGTACGCGGTCCAGTGGTAATCCAACCAGACAGTATGGCGTCGCGTACTTCCGCAGCCTCCGCCTCCGTCATATCCGGCGGAGAGAAAGGCACATTGCGCAGTTTCATTGTCATAAACAAAAATATTTAGTTGATGAATATTTCTCACAGCGAGGGCTTCAGCACATGGCTCCACAGTTGCGTACACAGCGATACCGCCGCCCGCTCCCGATACACCATGTCGTGCTTCCATCGGTTCGCATACCACCGACGAAAGCGAAAAGCCACCTCCCTCATCCTGTTTTTGTGTTCTTCCGGCTCCACTTCGGGAACCAATATATCCTGTATGCTCCGATCCACCAGTGCCTCCTCAACAGGCAAGTCAGGAAAGACCGAAGCCTCAAAGCCCAGATACCGCACACAGATAGCATTCAGCACCGCCAGATACGGTCTCATCCCCACCCTGTCCAGCTGCGCCAACAGCCAAGGCCAGTCCACGGGATGCCTCCTGACGTAGAACGCCCAGTCCAAGACGATACGCAGGCTGATATCCACCGAGGCAAAATGCTCCCCACTATGGCGCAGCAGATACAGCGAGTTGAAACGTGAGGAAGGCAAGGAGACGTTCACTATTCCCGATGGCTCCACCTCGTCAAGCTGCCCCTGCAAGATAGCCTCTATCTCGGCCGTCGAACGATGCGCATGCACATTGAGGAAACTATAGTGATTCTCCACCATCGTCTGCCTCAGTTGAAACACCGAGTGCTTGTGGTGCGAGTTGTCTATCTCCACCCCAAACCGCGCCTGCAACCGCTCGTCCGCCTCCTGCTGTTTGCCAAAGAGAAAGATGTCGATATCCCCCGTCGGGCGATGCTTCGGCACAGGGTATGCTAACGACAGTCCATACCCCTTCAGGAGCAGCATACGCACCCCCATCTCGGCATAGAAAGCAGCCAAACCCGCTATCACCTGCCTGTGGTGCTCATACATCCGCTCCATGCGCATCACCATTCCCATCCACTCCAGCACCACCTCCTTCGGCGGACGCTGTCCAGCGGGAAGTTTCTCGACCACGTCAAAGACGATACCTCCCACCCCTTGGCGGAAAGCCCGCTCCTTGATCTCCCGCCAGTCGATGTCAGCAGGCAGGTCCACGACCTCCTCCCTCACCGCCATCCGCAGCAGGAGCAACAATGCCCGGTCGTTATTTCCCACGACACACGCTTTTGATGACCTCCACATACTTCTGTGTACCCACCTCACGCGTCAGGTTGTCCATCACAAACTGTCGTCCGTTCCGTCCATACCTCCTGCAGAGTTCACAGTTCTCAAAGAGCGAGATGATCGACTGCTTAAACGCCTCCTTGTCCCCCGCCTTGGTGAAGATGCCACATTCGTTGCCTGCCAAAATATCCTTCAACTCATTCTCGTCGAAGTTGGCCAGCACAGGCCGCGATGCCGACATGATACTCCACGTCTTGCTTGGCACACTATTGGCACCCACCCCAGGCTTCGAGATGACAAGGCCCGCATCCCCCAGCGAGAATACATAGCTGATGTCCTCGTAGGGCTGAAACGGCAGCATCGTCACGTTCGTCAGCCCGTCGCGCGCCACGATCTCCTCCACCTGCTTCTTATAGGCACCTTCGCCCACCAGCACCAGGCCAATCTCCGGATGCGACACCTTCAGTTCCTTCATCACCTCCAGCAGCATATCCATATTCTGTGTCAGTCCGATGTTACCCGAATACTCGATGTAGAACTTCCCTCGGTCCAAATGATACTTGTCAAAGAGCTTGTTCTTCTCACGCGGCACATCCACCACGGCGTTCTGATCCACCCAGTTATAGACCACCACGATCTTATCCTCGGGCACGCCCTTCGCAAGCAACAGTTGCTTAAAGTCTTCCGAAATCACAATGATTTTGTCAGTACAAGCATAGGTGATCTTCATCACCATCGAACCGATGTTCCACAACAGTCCTCCTTTTTTAGCCAAGCCCGTTCCTGCCAAAGAGTCAGGAAACAAATCTTGTGCATTAAAGACCACAGGTTTCCTACGAAGCAACTTGACCAATGGCAATTTCAGTCCTTGAATCGGAGGCGTACTGTCTATAAAGACCACGTCATACCCTTTCGTCAGACAATACCATAATTGTATCACCTCGCTCAACAGATAGCGCAAAGCCCGCGCTATCGGATTCTTCCCCTCTCCATACAAGGGAAAGCGATAAATGCTAACCTTGCCACCACACTTTTGCTCATGTCGTTTCCACACGACGTTCGAATCCACATCTCGTGTCGGCGTGGGTACTGTCAGCACAGACTCTATACCTTCTTCAGCACACCGCTCCATCACATTGTCCAAGATATACAATCCCGCACAAGTTTCAGGATAGTAGTATGCCGCAGGGAAAAACACTTTCATAAAATTTTATTCTGTGATAAATTTCACTTCAGAAACCAATCTCTCAGCCAGTTCCACAGCTCCCTTCGGAGTATCGTCCGTCACGATCACATGTCCAGAACGAGACAGACTACTTGTCACAGGAGGTATCACGTCCCCCTTCTTTGGATAAATCTCCCAAAGATACACATGGGGATTACTCAATACCTCCGTGTTAGAAATACTCACAAGCTTTCCAGGCTTCGGACAGAAATAACGGATACAGACACCTTTGGGCTCTTCTTTGGCGCTTAAGTCAGGTTCCACACCCAAAGCCACATCAATAGCCGCTGCCACCATATCAATACCCGTACTCAGATGCGTCAACTCTGTAGAAATAAAATCTCCGCCAAGGCGCGCACCAACCTCCATCAAATACGCCTTACCGTTCATCAACTTAGCCTCAGCATGACAAGCGCAATTGTTCACACCCAAAGCCCTCACGCCAGCAATCGCTGCAGCCTTCAGCGTTTCAACCTCAGCGTCAGAGAAACAGGAGGGTTGATTATGCCCCAACTCCACAAAATGCGGAGCGTCCGTCGTCTTTTTATCAGTCACGGTAAGCACGTTCACCTTGCCGTTCCATACAATGATTTCTATAGAAAACTCCGGACCCTCTATAAACTGCTCTATCAATACAGAATGATCCCGACTTTCATTCAGAGCCTCACCATAAGCTCTGATGAAATCACCCTTATCCATATTACGAGAGACCTTTGCAATACCTCTTGAACCTGAATTGCGGGACGGTTTCAATATCGCATCGGTATCAAACTCGCTCTGCAAACGACTCCAAGCGTCCTCGGCATTCACTGTCAAGATACTTTTTGGCGATGGTGCATTACCTTTTTCAAATGCCTCACGCATCAAATGCTTGTTAGTGGCCCTGATGGCTTGCTCACGCGTAATACCCGAAAGCCCAAACTCATCATTAATTCGCCCCATAACGCTCATGCTTACTTCCGAGCAAGGATGGATCACGCCATCAATCTGCTCGTCACGCAATGCTCTCAAGACCTCCTCCTCCGAGGTGATGTTCACCACCAAGGCCTTGTCGGCATATTTAAGTCCCACAGCATTGGGATTTCCATCCGCAGCGATGACATATATACCCAACTCTTTAGCTTTTTTTATCACTGGCAGCTGCAAGATGCCCGCTGCAAGCACCAAAAGTCTTTTCTGCATAACATTTAGTGATTTACGTTCTCTCTAAAAAGTACCGTCTTAATAGTCTTCAGAACAATCTTGACGTCCATCCAAAAGTTCAGATGCTCCGCATAGTAGTTATCATTCTTCATTTTTTCTGCCCCATCAATACTATTACGGAAATACGCTTGGTTATAACCCGTTATACCAGGCTTGATGGTCAATACTGACGGGTATTTCTCCTCATATACATGGAGAAAATCCGGCGTATCTGGACGAGGCCCGATAAAACTCATCGTACCGTTAAGTACGTTCAAAAACTGCGGAATCTCGTCAATACTTGTCTTACGCATCAATCGCCCGATCTTTGTTACACGCGGATCATCATCACCATTATACGTATCCCCATTTTCCATGCGAATATCCGGCGCATTCATGATCATCGAACGAAATTTGTACATTCCAAACATCTTTCCACCTTTGCCTATTCTCTTGGCCTTATAGAAGATAGTACCCTTGTCCGAACAATAAATGATTGGTCCAAGCACACAAATGAAGATTACCACAAAGGGCAAAGCCAACAAGCCGATGACAATATCCACCAGCCTTTTTCCAAAAAGTTTATACATAAGAGATTTTAATTATTTAGCGCACCAAGGATGCCGTTCCCGTTCGAATAAGGACAAAGCATCCGCTTTGACCAACGCACGCTGACCAAAAAGTGATACCATACAACAGCAAGGGAATACGATTCCCCGATGTATGGCTAAGCAAAAATATGGTTACAAAAACGCTTCCCTTATGGGAAACTATAGACAGTTTTAGGATTCAAAGTTCCTCATCATGGTATCGCTCCATGCCCTGCCGCCACTCGGATGAGGATAAGATATTACTTCGCTACAAGTTCAGAAGCCCGAGTGGCAAAAGAAGAAAGGCCACCCCATTCGCTCACGACGGGTTGCTCATCCAAAGCATCAAGGGAGGAAATATCAACACTCTCCACCTTCTCACCCTTTCTTTCAAAAGCGTAGGTTCTGATAGACTTGTCAAAGATGCCAGCAAAGATACCAGCCCCTTTCCCCGATACATCAAAGAGTTTTGCCAATCCAGCCTCTCGGTTTTTATTAGCCGATCTTTTTAGGATATTGAAAGCCCACACAAACTCGAGAGGGACGGTAGAGTGAGTAGATACGATGACTTTTTTGCCCATCTGTACCAACTCCAGTATTTCCAACAGCACAGACATAACCGCTTTGGGATGAAGCCCCATCTCTGGCTCCTCGATCACAATATAATCATACTGATCTTTGTTGAGCAGCTGCATAGGAGGACCCGACACACAGTAGAAGCCCATCAGCAAGGGCATAAACTCCTTCTGTCCAGCACTCCACGTCATAAACGGCATATCCATCCCGTCCACCTTCATACGCATTTTGCGCTGTCCGTTCTCATTCTCAAGTTCCACTCTTCCACCATGAAAAATAGAAGAATCAAAAGATCTCTTCTGCGCACTCTTCAGGCGAGTTTTGACGGGAAACAAGGTAGTATTCCCTCCCAAGCCTATCGACATAAACACACGCAGAATCTCACTAAACTGGCGCAACACATAAGGAGCCGTTGGGTCAAACTCTGAAAACGCCTTGGGCCGCCCATCCGAAATGCTAAACACCCTTTGAGCAGGTATGTAGAAAACCTTCTCCTCTGCCTCCTTCACCTTATTCTTCATCAACGAAATGACAGCAGAAGCCTCTCGCCCGTCATAAACTATTTTGGTGTTCTCTCCCCAAACGCCAGCCATACCATTGCCGAAGTACGCCTCCAACAAATAGGATACGTTATTCTTGCTGATGATATAATTATACTTCCTCAGCGTCTCGACAATAGCATCCTTGTCTTCCAACAGTTTCAGCAGTTCAAGAAACAGGCTTTTACCCGAAGCTTGCGCGCCAACAAGAATGGTAAGGTCACCAAACTCCACATGAGCCTTGCCTATTGGTCCAAAGTTTTCTACTTTCAGTTCATTCATATTTCAAAAGTCAAATGAAGTCTGCAAATATACACTTTCCTTTGCTTCCCTGCAAATTTTCCCCAAAATTTCTTGCCGTATCGCAGCTGTAGTTCTAGTTGTTTCCCTTACCAGCATGTATTTGAGCATAGAATAGGTCAACAATTCAGGGCGAAGATGCTAAAACATATCAAACATTCTCAATACTGCTTCCCCAAACCTTAAATTGCAAACTTTTTCAATTGCCGCAAAGCAATCGTAACGAAAGACACATTAAACAATTTCTCCTTACGCTTGCTCCATTTCTGTATCTCTTGCACTAGGAAATCGATAACAGTCTTTTCATCAACATCCTGCCACCCCTTCATCTCGGGCCTGTTCTCCAACAGATAATCCACCGTAGAGAGGAGTTCTAACGAATAGTTGGAATAATTGCCACGCAAGAACTGCATCGCCTTATTACAAATATCTCGCAAACTACTATCCTTATAATTATCAACGTATTTCTGAGCCTCCGACGCAGCGTCATCAGTCAGCCAGATATAGTCAAATGGGCGCACGTTCATACCACCCATCCCTTTCACATAGCTACCATTCATATAGTAAAGAACATGAGCCACCTTACCACCAGAATAAGGACCATAATAATAAGGTTTAAAGTCTATGCGAAAGTATCTTTTCGCTCCGAATCGCTGCATAAAGTATATCAGTTTCTCGGCAGCAAAGACAGAAGCAAACTCACCCTCACTATTCATATCGGCGAACATCAACAAAAGCATGGCTCTGGCCGGTGTGAGCTTTACACGCTCCGTTTTCATCCTTTCCACGATGGCATCAGAAGGCTCGTACAAATACACATCACAGTCCACTGTAGATAGTTCCTGCTCCACCATTTGCTTAACCCGTAGCCAGTCAAGCCCCCCATTGTGTGAACCAAGAGGCGGAATGGCAATGAAACGAATCTGACGGGAAAATCTTCTTCCAAAGACGCACACTCCTCTATATTATACTGCTCACACATATGGTTTCCTTATTATCTATCATCATTTAAAGAATTAAAAGTCGCCTATCACCCAATGACCCTCCTTACGTCCTCCTTCACGTTTAAGAACGTGAAAATCTTCTCGCAAAGCCTTTAGTTCGCTTGAAATCTTTCTTGCAGAAAGACCGGTCTTTCTTGCTAAATCTGCTATAGTAGTCTTATTTTCCCTATATAATATTTTTAAAATAAGAGACTGAATATCAGACAGTTCTTTCTTGCACTCTTTCTTGCACTCTTTCTTGCATTCTTTAGCTATCATCCTAATGTTTCCCTACTCCAATACTCTTGTAGGTTCTCTTTGACACACGTCATCACTACTGAGAAGTCTATCTGTTCTTTCCAACGTATCTTTTTCAAGAAAGCCTTCCACAAAACATTGCGAGTTGAGTCAGCTGCAAACTTGTCTGTGAAAAGAGCTAGGTTCTCTCGGTAAGGTGTATTCCTGTTCTTGAATGTACAGACAATAGCTTCCGCTAGAAGTTCTGTATCAATCTCATGGTTGGTGAACAGCTGGTACACATCAAAGAAATCTTTCATGCGACTATTGCTTTCGTCACGGTCAACCATTGCATGAAACTTCTCTGCTATAAAAGTTTCCAATGAATAGGCATATAGTTCCACGGCGGGAACATCTGGCAACAACAACGGATAGTCCAATGACAGAGGATAAGGCGTTACCACATCACCAAATCCTATATCAACAGATACCTTTTGTACTATAGTGTCTAAATGAGCTACAACTTTTACACAGGTGCCAGGGTATTTCTTTTCAACGGCTATCGGCTCTAATTCTAGCGAGGCTGCATCAAAAGTTACACCATCGTCCTCACATTCAATGGCGCACACTTTTTGAAAGACGCCTTTTAGATTTTCTCTGTCATTACTGATGTGCTCTCCCAACAGGTCAATATCAATGGTTGGACGAGCCTTGAACTCATCCAGGGCATACAACAAAGAACTGCCCTTCAAAAGAAAGTGGCTTTTGTAAGGACTTGCAGAGATACGAAACAACAAGCGTTCATGCAAGTATCTCACCAACAATTTCATATAGTCTTCCTTCTCCTTTTTGGCGAGGTTCAGCAAGCGTGTCCTAATAGATTTTCCTACATTTTTTGTCATAGCCTTGTCTCCAAATATGTAGTCAATATTTTTTTCACTCTCAGTTTCTGTGCGTATTCATGAAGTAAAGACACATTGCGGGTCTCCTTTTTGAGATAGTTGTCTATCACCTCACCGCAAACATCAAGCCCAATCTTGTTTCGGTACTTTACGGCATCACAGACCGTTCGCTCCATATCCGTAATGAGTACTTCATATACTGATATGTTCTTCTTTACTATACCAAACTCCAAATTCTCCTTTTTCCAATAATAGAGGTCAATCGGGGGATATTCGTGCAAGCGCACCTTTCGTTTGGCTTCAATGGCAATGCAAGTAGCGGAAGGCACTTGTGTGGAAAGCCCATAATGAGCAAACGCACTATACAGGCAAAGCACTCCATGCGGAACTATACGCTCCACATCTATCATGTTATTTGCCAACGCAGACATTTCCACATAAACACCATTACGAATCCGCATAAGCGTTCCGTCTTCTATTGCACGACGAAGCTGTTCATACTCGCCACGGCATTTCACTTCGCCTGTGGTTATGAACCCACCTCGCTGTTTGAGCGTGTCAATAATTTTACTTCTATCCATACCACTCTTTTTTTCGTGCAAAGATACAACTGCTTATTGAGAATAAAGAATGTTTTATGTTAAAAGTTACGGAGAATGCACACAACACCCGTAACACATTACACTGCAACCAAACTTCGGTTAGTGCTCATTTTAGGGCATAACCCAGGCTTGTGTCAGCTTTACCCGCTCCGTTTTCTTTTTTATACCATCATTTGAAGATTTTAAATTCATTGCACAAAGTTAAGAAACTTTTCCCAATACGGCGATCCCCGCTCACTTACTTTAAATTTTATGGAGCATCCTCAAATACAGAGCCCTTTGAACTGATGATAAAGCGGAACCGTTTAATATTTCTATATGAGAACGGAAAAAAAGATTAGCGGCCCGCTCTAGATCACTGGACACATTACAACCTTTTAACCTCCCATCTAACATGAACCTACTATTAAGCCTTGCAGAAAAAAATCTGTTTTCGAATCCGTTGCGATACAAAAAATCGAAATAAATAACCACGTTTGGTCGATGTAATTTAGATATAGCCTTCACTAACTCTGCCCAATAAACAGAAGTTAGTTCTGTGGACAATATTGTTATCATTATCCCCCTATTACCCAATTCCTCAATATGAAAATCACCCATCATACTCTTAATCCCAATGAGAACATAGATTATTTATAACCGCCAAGGAGTCATACAATACAGTAATAGCCTCACTATATGTCAATAGTTTTGAAGTTTCTATCTGATCATCTACATGAAACGTTGAATGCCGATACTTACGGAAATGGGTATATGCTTTTTCCAAGGCTCTTTTCAATTCTGCATGACTATCATATAACGTTGACTTAAACTTATAGGTTTTCGTTCTATCATCACGCACAAAGTAATCACCAAAATTATCAAACTGAGGTACATCTTCCAAAAGCCTCAACTTTAGTAATCCCTCTATTGCCTTTAGAACCCCATAGGTATAACACCCATAATCATTAACCTTTATGCCAGACTGCGCTAACTGCAACGACGTTTCCATCATTTTTATTATCACGTCACCGTCTGGTCTTATTCTATCAATATGTTCTATATGCTTTGAGACATCACATTCTATGTCACAAGAGACATTCTTTAAGCCGATAACGGAAGTAGTGCTCTCGAAAATCATCATCGACTGTAAAGCAGCATTCATAATAGACACGAACAAAGGTGTCACGGCTCCTTGGATTAACAATGTTGCATTCTTATAAAGGGTTACAGTTATTGAAGCCCCAGTTTTGTCGCTCACCCTAATGCGTTCATGAACATTGACATCATTAGTATTTAAAACCACAATGGTTCCGCCAATATCCAGCTTAAAATATTCAAAATTATCTATATTAGCCCTTTTAATAGTAAAGGTTTGACGAACAGTATCTGGTAGTGAAGTTGATTCGATAACATAATTACAACATTCATCACCGAACTCAGCAGATTTATTAGAACAAGATATAGAAGTCAACCCATTCTTTTTATAATATATCGTTACAAAGCTATTAGTTTTACCTTTACTCAACTTAAATGTATCTTGGTCATCCCGTTTCGACGTCCAGTTAAACTCTAACCCTTTTAACCTTGCAAATTCTTCTATCGCCGATGGAACTTTTTCTCTGTACAAAGAACAATTAATCGCCACAGCCTCACTCTCTATTATCTTTTATTATTCTCGCGGGATTCCCCGCAATGATCACATTATCGGGGAACGTGCCACTCACAACGCTTCCAGCACCAACCACGACGTTCTTTCCCAATGTCGTACCTTTTAATATGATGGAGTTGGCTCCAAGGAAGCAGCCCTCCCCTATCACAACGGGGCGCATTTTCAGAAGATCAAGCCGTTCCACAGGGTAACGCTCACTATAGGGTAAGGGGTGGAAATCGTTGTCTATGATTTTACATCCCGAACCAATATCAGTATTGCGCCCGATGGTAATGCTCTCCATAGAGTAGATGGTACACCCACTCATTCCAACCCCTTCGTTGATAATGATCTTTCCACCGTTTTTTGCCACAATAATGCATCGTTGCGACAATCCAAACATATTGCTGAATGGATGGGAGAAAATGTTGATTTTACCCCCCCCCAGCGTTGTTAAAAAGGATATTAGACCCTTTCATAGCACACACCACGCTAAAGCCCCTAAAGTATACCTGATTACGATATATAATGCGGCATTTCAAATACAGCAAGAAAAAGAACACAGTACGAATCAACATTTCCATAATTATATTTTTTTACTCCATATTTCCGAAAGCTGTTTCCAAACAATAGGAATAGAATAAGTACTTAGCACTTTTTCTTTAGCCATTTGTCCTAGCTTGCAGCTTTTTTCTTTATCAGGAAGAAGAGTTGACAAGCCATCTGATATAGACACTACGTTTTGCGGTGCTAACTCCACGCCACACGGATGATAACTATCAAAGTCAAGCATTTCAGGTATAGCCCCCACCCTAGTTGCCAAAATAGTACAAGAAGAAGCCATGCTCTCAAGAATAACATTAGGGAAGCCCTCCGTATAAGAAGGTAAAACAAAATATCGAGCCGACAACATTTCCTTTACAACATCAGTATGGGACATTGAACCGCGCATTTTTAACCAAGATCCATTATCACGCTGCTGAGCTATCGCTTGCAGATCAGTCTTGATTGACTCGTCCACTGTACCGACAATATGCAGTTCGATTCCAGGTACATTCAAGCAAGCTTTTACCAACTCATAGACTCCTTTGGTAACAATTACATGCCCCACAAAGAGCACTTTTTTATCAACACGCTCTATTATCTTTTCATACTCAGCAACCTCTTCTATTATAGACTCCGAGAGTGGATTTGGTACATAATGAATATTCGTAAGCCCTTTAGCCTCAAGGCATAAATAGGAAGACTTGTCCATCACGATAACAGAATCAGCAGCCCTGCAAACCTTCAAGACCATCTTACCTTCCCAATTGTTTGCCTTGACGACCTTTGGGATTCGTCCGAAATGAAAATGCACGACTGTCTTCACCCCTTTACGTTTGGCCCTTTTTAGGATATACAAGTCCTTGTAAAGGCTCAACTCTGCGCTCGTACACAAGTGAAGTACATCTATACCGCCCGCATCAATGCGAGCAAAAGTATTTCTGATTGATCCCCAATAGTCCTTGAGACCCAAACACAGGCGTTTAATCGCACTGTCGGTTTCTCTTACACGATATTTACGGTCGAAGGAAACGGGTGTTATAGCGATGGAAGAGTCTATCTTGCTGTGATAGCTTAAGATATTATTCGCCCATATCCCAATTCCTCCAGAAACCACTTCTGGAGACTGCAAATAGGGAGTACAAAGTAAAACATTAGTCATGACTCAATTATTTTTACATAAGCATCAACAAAAACATCCTTAGACAACTTGCCAAGAGCTATTTGTCGACTGTTCTTCTGATATTTTTCAAACTCAAGAGAAGATATATACAAGAGCTGTGAAATTTTATTTGCCATGTCATTCGGATTATTCGGATCGAAAAGGACACCATTGCAACCAGGCTTCACATAAATATAATTATCACACACATCGCTGCAGGCAACTGGCAGTCCTGTGGAGATTGCTTCACATATTACATTAGGCGTACCTTCGTAGAATGATGGAAGACAAAACAGATCTGCGTTATGGTACACATTTTTTATCTGCTTGGTTTTATCTTTCAACTCAATATAATCTTGAATGCCATATTCTTGTATTTTTTGCAGGCTTTCGTTGTAGTAATCCATATCAATATTACTTTTCCCATACCATGACACATGGAACCTACTGTTTCTATCTACAAGCTTCTTTACTGCTTCTATAAAACCCAACGTATTCTTAGAACTCCATATTGTAGCGGCAATTACGATCTCGGGAACCTTGCGCTTTTTACGCTCAATAAAGGAGAAATAATCAAGATCCACAAAGTTGGTTATTGTTTTTAGCTTCTTTTGCATCCATGGATAATGGCTTGTTAGATAATTCTCTTGCGCATAACTGTTGGGAACGATTGCGTCTGCCCAACGATAAAGGAAGAAGCGCACACGTTCGTTCATTCCAACTGCTTGCGTCGTATTTCGTTCGCTCACTATCAAACGAAACTTACAGCCAGTAACCTTAGCTATACAAGCAAGTAAAGAAGGCGTCTCTTGATAAGATACCACCCAATCGGGTCTTTCTTTTTTTAGGAATGTACGCACTGCCCAAATACGCGTCTTTTTATTACTACCATTTGGTATTACAAGATTACGAACGCCCGCATCGTCTAATTGCTTCTTGTAAAAATCTATATTGTGATATGTGGCGACAGTCACATTATAGTCTTTTTCCTTAAGCATTATCGCCAAACCTACCAATTGACGCTGCGCTCCTCCCGCCCCAAGACAATCTGTAAATAAAATAATCTTCTTCATCGTGAATTTATGCTTTTTTGTACAATCTGCATTTATTGAGTTGATTCAGTTTAAAATTTAAAAAGCCCAATAACAGAGAGAGTGAGACTTCCATACTTTGTATAGACATACTAAACAGGGTCTTAGAAAAAGCTATAAAAAACAACACCAAATATGCGATGAAATAGTTTTTAGAAAAGAGGGCCTTTGAGGAAAATGCATCCCTAAGTAGGCGAAAATAAAATCCAAGAAGAATAAGCCCTCCAACCAGTCCATTATTACAAAGGGTTTCCAACCAATCTTGATGAGCATAATCTCCAGCTACTGACCAAGTTCCATCAGCTCCTCTTCCAAATAACATATAAAACAAATTGGGTTCATTTATGATACCAGCCCAAAGAGTTTCATAAATTTCGTCTCTTCCACTTGAATCTCCTGATAAAGTCTGCTCCACTCTATATGCAAAATAGCCCCCCTCAGCCATCATATTTGATACAACTGCAACAGTAGTCACAACAAGTACAACGGCAAACAACAAAGACCAGATCTTATGTTTGGAATCTTTAGAAAACAGATTAGACCAAATAAGTGCAATTACTGCTAAAGAGCCTATGACAATAGCCCCTCGCTTCATACAAATGATGATATACAGCATTGTGATAGCAAGTAAGGTATACTGAATAAGAGGCTTCGAGGTGAAAAAGAAAAATAAAGGAATAATAGACAAGAAAGTATATCCCATATTATTTGTTACTTCTTCTCTATCAGAAGCCAACATAATTTGGTCTTGTTGGTAATAAAACTGAGGGATTAGGGACAACAATAAGACCATTGCATACACACGAATTCGACTTGCTGTTATATACCCTACGCTTGCATATTGGAAAAACACATATATTCGTAGCAAGGAGCGTAATGAAGATTGAAGATATATATACTTTGCTGGTAGATTGGGAATATGCTCAAGTAATGGGTTTCCAAAAATAATGAGAATTCCTCCATACAAGCAGTACATGAAAACCAAAACAGAGGTAGCTTTCAAGAACTTTGTTTGTCGCGCGGGAACTGCAATATAGCGCATGAAAACCACCAAACCCCATATTATAATAATCAACTGAAGCATTTGATTGAACGCTCCCGAAGGATATAACAAGCCTTGCATCGAATATAAAAGATTCAATGCCAAATACACATCACACCTATTTAGTTTTTTTAAACCGAACATGAATATCTTCAACTACAAAAAACAAATTCTACCCACTTTACCACCTATTACTTAGCTTTTTGAAAGATTATAGTTTCTCATTTAGAATTTGAAGGCAACACTATTTTGCTCCCAAAAAACAAATCAGCTTCGGGTAACCGATTGGCATCATACCCAGAGGCTGGAAAGAACGTATATTCTCCAAAATAAATCTTTCCATTCACATCATAGAAATCCATTCTTACAAACGGGAATCCCTTTGACATTTCAGAAGCCAATCTGAACATTTCATCAACACCTTCAGGCTTTGGAAGAGTAAAGTCTGCAGGAGCTTCCTTACCACGCTTATTATAACGACAAAGTTTCCAATCCTTATCAAAGAAATAGAATTTGGCAGCACCTACCTGACGGTCAATACACAAAAGAACGCAATCAGCATTTCCATCAAAACAATAAAACTTGTAATCAACCAAATCAGCCCCAAGATATGCCTCTGCAAATATTTTTTTCTCCATATCCTTATAAGGCCACTCACGAAAGGCTCGATAAACATCTGCTTTCAGAGATTTTTCAAGGATTGTTTTCGCTTCTGCTTTATTGAGTTTCGACTTGTCTTGAACTACAACAACGCCAGTATTACCTCCACTATGATTGGTCTTTAGTACAAATTGATTCGGCAATTTATCGAAATCAATTTCATCAAAACTGTCCCAAACACCAAGAAGGGGCACAACATATTTTTCGCCGATTTTTTTTGCAACAATGTCCTTCACCTTCACCTTATCCACAAGATCTCTGTATTCCTCTTTGCGGTTGTATAATTTAAGCCATTGAAGCTTTTCGTTCATCGTTTTTGGATTCTTAAGATCCAGCTTCTTTCCCATTTCCAAACGATAATACATCTCGATTTGAAACTTATCAGGAAAGAGTCTTCCTCCACGGCGAAGGATGCCTTTCAATATTCTATTTATTGTATTCATTTTTACTTATTTTTTAAATGAAGCATATTTCCCAACTTTTCGTTGAACTCTTCGGGATGATACGGCGTAAGACCTCCTCCTGGATAAAATGTGAGTTCCGCTACATACAATTTGTTTGGAGTATCAAAAAAGTCCACCCTAATAAATGGAAATCCTTGACACAGTTTGAATGCTATTTCCTTCATCTCATCGAAATGGAGAGGCTTAGGTATAAAATCCTTACGGTGATTGCCGTACTGGACGTCCATTTGTCCCCATTCTAAATCATAAAACGAGATTGGATAGAACTCGTCTTGGAAATGCTCTGTTGCGGCATAGATACAATAGGGCTTTCCATCAAAACAAAAGAATTTGTAGTCGTACAATTGATCTTTTACAGACTCCATATACTCCTCTGCAAGGATTCGGGGAACCGCCTTGTAATATGCTGAACAGAAGGAATGGATTAAGAGGTTCTTAGGCCGCAGCCATTCTTTCACGTCATCGCATAGTTCCTCAAGATCTGTTTTGGATTTCTCTATTACTTTTATATACTTTCCGTCCGATTGAAGCGTTGACTTCAAACAAAACTTCTCAGGCAAAGAATCCCAGGCATTTCTAAAATCATTCACATTCGTCCACGCCCCATACATTGGTATCGTAAAACCATCTCCAAGCTTCTCTTTGATCAATTGCTTGAAGAGGTATTTGTCAACATATCTAACAATGTCCTGACGTTTGAAGCGGGTTTTCTGCCACTGTATCTTTTCAGTAAACGTACGAGGTGTGTCGAGATCAAAAGTATAGCCTTGCTTTTGTTTGTACAATTGCATATTGGCATATTCGAGTAAACAGATAGGCCAATGATTCTTCGTGACACCTAACCTTACTAAGATTCGGCAAATTATATCCTTTATTTCCATTTATAATACGTATATGATGTAAATTATTTACCATTTGCAAAATCGCTCAGATAAGCGAAACGTTCAGTGAGCTTACCATCTCTAAGTATAGTAGAACGATCTATCACCGGCGATTGCTTTCCTTCAAGTAAGGGAGTAAAGACATGCTTGATCAGCATTTCTCCAAAGTATTCGCTTGTGTCTCGCGGCAGAGCATTGGGACACGTATCTACAGCCATCACGCTAATGTTGTTGGCATTAGAGAACGCTGCTTCTTCGGTCTTTGTGACGGGATTATAATCATAATACGGGTCGGCATGCGTTGATGAGCGCAGGGTAGAATGAATACTTCCCATAATGTCACAGGTAATGTCTCCTATCATTTTTATCCTAAGTTCCTCATCTTGTAGTTCTTCAGAGGAAAGATATACAGGAGCGTCAGCTGCCCAATAGTGCGCACATATAAGGACATCAGTAGCTCTTGCCCAACGCATGAAATCACTCTTATAATTCTGTGGGTTGGCCCTAAAATCCATAGAGTCAAAAGGTTGATTATCAATCCTTTTTACCAAAGCATCAGCTTTTGCCACAGCAAAAGAAATAGTATCAAGCTCTTTTGAAGACAGGTATTCGTCCTCGTTTAATTGTCTCGCCTTGATATAATTCAAAACATATTGAGCACCTTGTGATACCCTACCATTGCCAGTAACAAGCAACTTGACTGCAGGTAGAGAGACGCTGCACAAATTGCCTAGCAACTCCTCAAGTGTAAAACGAATATCCGGCTTTGGCAAAGAATACAACTTGGTCCTTAAGCCATAACCTCTTAATGTGTAGTAAACTCCAACAGCTCCAGCCCACCATCCAAATGCACAAACTCTTTGGTTGTCATCATCTACAAGATACTCATAATCAGAGAAAGTCAATTTCTTCTCTATCATGGCTTGAATCAACGGACGGTTATATGACTGCATTTTTGCAATATGCCCAAAAAACACATAGTGTTTGCCTGGAATTAAAGTCGGGATACTTGCCTCTTTAATGCCAAACAACACATCACAGTCAGACAAATCGTCAACTACTTCAACCCTATGTTGGCGATACTCCTCATCCGTATAAGCTCTTATATCACTTGATTGCACAACGATGCGGTGATTGGGATACCGTTCATTTAGCAATGCAACCTGACTTGGAGTTAACGCAACCCTGTTGTCAACAGGATCCTTTGTTTCTTTAATGATACCTATTTTCATAATGATGTTAATTATTGTGCGTTAGTGCGAAAAGAAGCTTGTCATAATGCGCCTCACACATAATATGGTTAAGAATACTATACTTTTTTGTACCCCTAATTATCTTGGGCAATAAACCCATACTATACAATTTCATCAAAACACGTCCCTTGTAAGGCTCAAGAAGGGAATGTTCATAAGAAGCAACCTTCATATAGTAAATATTAACCTCTTCTTGCAGTTTTTCTTTACTACTTATTACCTCATTTATCTTCTTTATCTCGTCAGTAAAAGCACTTTCTTCCAACAACTTAATTTGAGGTTCTTCGGCATACTGATAATAAGGGATGATACGACTATGAACTGATTGGCCAAAATCTATTTCCGCCATATAACCATAGTTCCACGGACGTTTGGATACAGTTTTTTCAAGATCAAAGCCAAAATTGCCTACTCCATAAAAGATAGGCTTTTCATTATATACCTCATACCCAGAATAACAATGCTGATGGTGGTTGACAACGGCATCTGCTCCAGCATCGATAAAGAAGCGATAGGTTTCAACCATTCGAGGAGAAGGCAACTGGAACATTTCGTGTCCACCATGTACTATTACAAGCACATGGTCAGCCTTATCCTTAGCTTTCTGAATAGCATAATACTGACGTACGGGATTAAGAGGGTTGGCGCCAGCTGATGTTTCTGTTGCAATAGAAAACTCATGTTCACAACAGTTGATGACAGCAATGGTTTTTCCGCTTTTTTTTATATAAAGTATTTCTTCTGCATCCTTCAAGCAATTACCTACACCGACAACATCAAGTCCTTGTTTTTTGCAACACGCTACAGATTTATGTAATCCCTCGCTCCCAAAATCAAGGATATGGTTATTTGCCATTGTTACACCTGTGAAGCCTGCAAATTTGATAGCTCCTGCAGCCTCGGGAGTACAATGAAGATTTGGTCCACATTTAGGAATCGGCTTATAGGTATCTTCTACTATAGGACTCTCAAAGTTGACAAACGAGAAATCCACAGATTTTATCACTTCACGAAGATTCTCTGGGAAAACATCCGAATACCGCTTTCCCTCTATCTGCTTCGCGAGTCTTGCCTGTGGGGCAAAATCTCCTGCTACAAGTACTTTCATTTTCTTTTCAACATTTTCTTTAAATTAAAGCATATACTCCTTTCTTCTGGGAATAGCAGAATAACAGCAAAGTAAATGCAAACACAAATTACCACATATAATAACTGGATGAAGATGCTCTCGGATGAAGGAAACAATAATATCAGAAGCATTAAAGATGCTGCTATTACAGACGGAAGTATATTAGTAAGCATCTTAAGAACGTTCATCTTGACAACTACTGCCATTATTATCAACTGGACAAGCACAAGCTCCAAGCGCACGAAAGATCTTGCTACATATAATGCTTCAAAGCCCTCTTTCACAAAAAACAATAGCACGGGCCAAAGAACTATTATGTGAAGCCATTGAGCTAATACAGACAGTTTTGGCTTACCTATAGAACGGTACACTTCACTTGAATAATGAGCAAGAACAATAGATATCGCACTCGTCAAGCCCCATAAGCCTATGAACGGAGAAGCTTCCATCCATTGACTACCCAGAAGTATTTGGGTTATAAGATCGCTAAAAAGGAATATACCAATCCCTATTGGAATGATTAGAATGCCAACAAGTTTCTGAAATCTAAAAAACATTTCATTAAACTGATCTCTGTCATTTTGCAATCTCGAGAGTGAAGAGAACAGGACGGGAGTAGTCGCAGCGGTTATTATTGAGGTTATCTGCCCCACCGTACTCATAGACGTTCTATACAATCCAAGGCAGTGCTGACTTAACATGGTACCGACGATAAAAATATCTACGTACGATGTCAGCCATATACTGATGGCTTCAAGCATTGACCACATTGTAAAGGAAAACATTTCCTTAAACAACTGGATGTTATAATACCAACGAGGTTTCCATTTAGACTTAATAGTCAATATTAAAGCATTGGTAAAATTCAAAGCTATCATTCCTATAATAAGAGACCAGTAACTTCTGGTAGCAAAAGCCAATGGCACCGTCACTATCAAAGGAATGAGAATACCTATAATTCTGACCCAAAAGAGAGTTTTAAAATCCAAATCTCTCCTAAACAAAGCCATCTGAATACTCGAGAAAGCCTCCATAGGTATACATATACAAGACACGGCTATAACAATCCCTTCACCGTCACAACCAACAAGTCGAGCTATAGGATTGGCAAAAATACTGATTCCTGCCCAGATAGCCAACGACATTATGAGGTTTGACCAAAATGCTACCGCGGTAGATTTGAACTTCTCATCGTCATCTTTGAATTCATGTTGAACAATATATTTTTGGAAGCCTGCATCAGTAAAAATTTCTGCAAAAGAAATGACCATCTGAGCAGTTACCATTACTCCAAAAGCGTCAGGCGTAAGTAGGCGCGCAAGAACCATTGTAGTAATTGGTGCTACAAGTTTTGCAGCAATCTCCGTTAAGCCAGACCATTTGGTGGCAGTCGCCACCTTCGTATTTAGTGATTTACTTGACATCTATAAATCTATGCACAAGTGAATAGTGCACACTCCATTTAAAACAAAAACTCTCTATATTAAGATTCCCTTGCATAAGCAGTTAAGCGAGGGTCTATTTCTGGTTTTTCCAAGGTTTTGAAGACACAAATTTGTATTTAACACAATCATTAAATGAATCATAGAAGGGCGCCATCTCATCCACACAGTTACTATACTCTTTAAACACATGAGTCCCATCTAACAAACAAATACAATTGGCAGCAGATTTATTCTGTATATACTGATACTTGTTAATAGCCAATACGTGTCTCACATTGTCATCAATATACACTTTAAAATCATTATAACTTTCTAATTCAGGATACTTTCCTTTTTCTATATATACTAACTTACCCCCATGACGCTGCTGTTGTTTTAATATATCAAGAAGATGCTGAAGGAAGTCATTCGTTATTTTTTCTTTATCCATATTATTTAGTTTTGGGTTTAATGTGTTGTCACATCTGTTTTTTTTGATAGGATTTATACCACTCTGCAAAGTGTCTCAATCCTTCCCTCAGACTTGTATTCGGCTTGAAGCCAAAGTCTTGCTCCAGAGGTATTGTGTCGGCGTAGGTGACGGGGACGTCACCAGGCTGCATCGGAACGAGTTCCTTATGGGCCTCAAAGTCGTAGTCTGTGGGTAGCACGCCAGCGCGCACCAATTCTTCTTGGAGAATCGTGACGAAGTCGAGGAGATTCTCGGGGGAATTGTTACCGATATTATATACCTTGTATGGCGGAATGGGAAGACCGTCCTCGCCGTTCTGCTTCTCGGGGGCATGCTGCATAATGCGGACCACTCCTTCCACAATGTCATCTACAAAAGTAAAGTCGCGCTTGCAGTTGCCGTAGTTGAAGATCTTGATGGTCTCGCCCTTGACCAATTTGTTGGTGAAGCCAAAGTAGGCCATGTCGGGACGACCTGCAGGGCCATAGACGGTAAAGAAACGCAAACCTGTTGACGGGATGTTATACAGCTTACTGTAGGCGTGCGCCATCAGCTCGTTGCTCTTCTTCGTGGCGGCATAGAGTGATACAGGATTATCGACCTTGTCATCGGTAGAGTACGGCACTTTCTTGTTGCTGCCATAGACCGAGGAGGAAGAGGCATAAACCAAATGCTCGACTTCGTGGTGACGGCAAGCCTCCAAGATATTGTAGAAACCGATAAGGTTGCTCTGGATGTAAGCGTCGGGATTGGTGATACTGTAGCGGACTCCAGCCTGAGCGGCAAGGTTCACGACTACGGCAATCTTGTTTTCCGTGAAGATTTTCTCTACTGCGTCTTTGTCAGCGATGGAGGCATGAACAAAAGTCCAATCCCCATGCAAGGCTTCGATTTCTTTCAGACGCTCATACTTGATGTTGACATCATAGTAGTCAGTAATGGAGTCAATACCGATGACCTTGATATTCTTGACATCGTGGACGAGTCGCTTGACGAGGTTGCTGCCGATAAAGCCGGCAGCTCCCGTCACAAGGACGGTCTTTCCTTCGAGATTTATATTATACTTTACCATGTTTTCTGTTTATGTTTATAGAGGTTATACGTTTAATATGGTGTCTCGGCACAAGGCTAAGAGACGTTGAGGGTATGGTTGGCAGGCAAACTGCCAAGGGGGTTCACATTAATCGCCGTTAATCGAACATTAATCGGTCATTAATACTTTGCGGAAGCAATCCATTTCTGTAAAGACCCAGAAGGCTGGAATACTACATACATTTTCTCATTATGACAAAGATCAAGCAAGCTGGCAATGCTCATAGTTTATCGAAAATGTTCCAAATCTTCGCTGCTGTACATAAATCAATGTTTAAAAATTGGCAGCAAAGTTACACCTTTCAAAAATGAGCCCTAATTTGAGTGCTCACTAAAACATTTCACCTTCTTAAATCTACATTACACAACCTCTCTAATTCTTCTATCCATTTTGGTACATTTCCTGTTGGTGTTTGATTTATGTATTTTTGAGCTATTTCGTCTTTGTGTGAATCAATAAAACTTGATATTACCGATTTATCAGAAGCCAAATCACGATCTGAAGATTTTGATTTTAATATGCTGTAATCTCCTTTAATCCTACTATTGTTTACATTAGCGTTAAATTCATAATAGTTCCATGTTTCTTTTTCTTCATTAGTAGCAAACTCTTGTATAGCTTCATCCACACTTTTATAAAAAAGTAAGGGTTCCAATACTTCCTCTACTTCTGTTGGATTTTTTTTATTATCATCGCACTTAATAATGCAAGCCACTTCATTGTCTTCTTGATGAAGTCTTCGCATCATTAAAATGTTCGACGGCAAATCTTTCTCGAATCCAATTGTTGGACATGAAATATCTGTATCTATCAAGCATATAATCTTGTAGTTCCCAGACTTAGGTATCATTTCCTTGTCGGACATAGGTGTATAGAGATAACCAAATATTTTCTTTACGTTTGAACAACCTCCAACAGGTATTATAACTAAATTTTCAGTAGAAAGATAATACTCTAAGTATCTTTTATCCTCAAAGCCTTCTACAAGTATCATTGTCTGTTTAGAATTTCTAAATGCATATAAAAGTGAGGATGATAAATCAAAGTATCCCTTTAATTGAATGTCGTTAGGCAAATCCCCTCGTTTTTCAAAATAATTCATTAGCTCACAATAATTGGCCTTCGCATTATCAGCTATGTGTATCAACCCACCACACTTTAGCACTGGTAAAGATCCATACCAATGAGTCGTAACAAATATCTGATGGTGAAACTCTATAGCTATTCTATTTATTTTAGAGAATTGTTCATAGCATTTTGAGATATGCAAAGAACTTTCAGGCTCATCTATAGCTACAATCAACTCTCGCGATGGATTATTTTTTTGAATAAAAGCAGAAATAATATCTACAAGAATCAAGCGTTTCTCTCCAGAAGATAAATCTTCTATCAATTTTCCATCTTTCTTAAAAACACGCTTAGAATAGTATGCTTCTATTATCGTATCTGCAACATGATTTACCGTAAGTTTAGAACTTTGATTCGGTTTGGGGCGATAACTGTAACCGTCATATTCATTTTTTATATCAGTTTCTACACTGTTTACATATTCCTCCAGTATTTCATTTATCAAGTCAAGCAATGACAATTTCTTTGTTGTCTTTCCTTTGGTTCTAGCAATACGTTTATCTTGCAAACTTTTTGATAAAGCATCTTTTATTTGTCTATCCATTAGCATTTGCATGCTCATATTTTGCAACTTCACAAAATCACTAACAGACGTCTCTATTGGTATATAAATATATGCATGCATAGCAAGAATTCTACTTAACAACCTATGTATTATGGAGTCGGATGGCTTTGGCTCTACAGTCAATGCATTTCGTACAGACTTATCAAAAGATAAGAACCCTAAATTTTTGGAATCATTTGTCTTTCCAAGAAAAACAAGATAATGGGTTTTATCAAATTCTTTGTGATAGTCTCTTATATCAAAAAGATGTTCATATCCTTTAAAGGGAACCATAGATGGCGTGAAATTCCAAAAAAAGTTACTGATTTCCTCTAAAAGGACTAATTCTTTGGCATCGATAAATCCTTTAACTTTGCTCTTATTTAATAAGAAAAGAGCTCCAGTTTGAGTCTCATTTTTAGACTTTGAAGCGTTGTTTATAATCCAACGTGCGTCATTAAACAAAGTGTCTAGCCCTTCTAATATAGCACTTTTTCCAACACCATTATTTCCGATAATAATATTTAGAAAATTATGACTTTTATCTGAAAATGGCAGAACATTTATACCCTTGTAGCATTTGTAATTTTTTAGTATCGTTGCTATAATCATCGTGCTTATGTATAATTATTATCGTTAGGTTAGTGCTCTATTTAGGGTAGAACCCTATGTATAGGCACTCTTGTAAATGCCTAAATATTGAGTTGTTAAAAACTGCTTGCTATTTAGCCATTGCATTCATTTTCTTCGATCGACAATTTGAAAGCAAGCTTTCATTGTTCTCAGTTATCGAAAATGCTGGCGTTTTGGTGATTAGTTATTTATTGCTTCCTCATCAGTTAGCCTTTCAAATGATCCAGCTCGTCCTGATAGGCAGCTAGACGGGCATTGAAGTCAGAAGCAAGTTTCTCCCGTTCGTGGGCGTATGATTCCTTCAACTTTTGTTCGCGTAGTTCATATTCAGCGCGAATCTCTGCGACTACTGATTGGCAGAGAGAATCCAAAAGGGTTGCGTCCCCATTGGTTGTCATGTAGGAGATTATCTTCTGCATTAGGTCGTTTATTTGGTCTATCTTTTCGGATAGCTGGTTGTTCAGCGTTGAAGCCATAGCCTCCAGTTCCTCTATTCGCTTTTCGCGAGCTAGAAGTTCTTTGCGAAGCTGCTGATTTTCGGTTGCCCAGTCATGCGATTGCACATGAATCGCTTGTGTGTGTGTTTTTTTAGGTTTCATAATGGAGAGACACAAATAGCGTCGTTTACTTCTAATGGCTTGAGATTTTACTATGTAAGGATGGTTGACAGACAAGCTGCCAAAGGGTTTTCACATTAATCGCCGTTAATCAGACATTAATCTGTCGTTAATACTTTTAGGGACTGACGTCACTAATAGTTGAACGATTTTTGCTCATCCACCACCAGTTTGTTTAGCAATGGCAGTATACGTTCTATCTTGCGGCACTTGACCTTGTTGTAATAGAAATCTATATCGTCGAGCAATTCATAGCTAAGGTCTTCCGGCATGTCTCCACCATAACCGCAGGCGACAACGGATATTGCAGCGAGTCTTCGGGCGTCTTTGTCGCCACGAAATTCGCTTAAGCCTAAGAGAATATTGGGTAGGCAGTCGTACATGATATTGCAATAGTGAAGTAGGTCGGAGAAATCTGGCGATTCTATGAGGTAGGCTTCAAGCATCTCTTCCTGGTATTGACGAAGCAACAAGAGGAACTTCTGCTTTGCCATCCGCCCCCTTATGTTTTGGGTCATTACCCAGAACAGGGCATGGGATAACACAATGCGGTCTTCAGAAGAGTGGCAATAGAAGCAACTGTCTTCGGGCTTGCGGACCTTTAGCTGTTCTTCGAATAGACGGAACATCTTCTTACGCATTTCGTTTAATTGGGTAGTTGCCATTTCTTTTTTTTACATTAATCGCCGTTAATCGGACGTTAATCTGTCGTTAATACTTTTCCGTCATTCGGACGGTAATACGACATTGTTCCCCATCGCAGTATCGCTCTGCGCTATGCCGCCACTCGGATGGGGATAGTTTGTTATTGTATTTGTCTAACCTTGGTTACTTTTATATTCCTGAATGTCAGACCTATATGGCGATTGCTTCATACGAAAACATCTGTATTCCTCCTTTTTAGTATTTGAAATAGCACAAATGTACGAAAGGCATATCGAGTCGAGCGAACGCAACCGTTTACAGATTTCCACGATCTGGTCCTTGCCATAGTAGCTCAGCAGAAGTTTCCAATCATTCCAATTGCCATACTCCAGAACCCGCTGAACAAAGAAGGACGGATACTTGTCCATGTCAGCCTGTGATTTGTCTATGTCCCAAAATAGAACAGGAGACAACTTTTTAATACATTCAGCACCGTTCATCGTTATTGCCATTTCTGTTGAGCAGCAAAGGTAAGGCTAATATTTAACATCACAAAGGATTTTAGCGATTTTTGTGATTAGTGTTCATGCGGTGCGTTACTCTTTATAAAAGGGAACGTCCTACATGGAATGGGTGGGGGGCGGGCAA
>OHRX01000047.1_pt1 | contig 52860 bp, 83 predicted proteins | sample 1578581 | NCBI WGS metagenome assembly OHRX01 (sample SAMEA3879573, study PRJEB24766) | human gut metagenome | biome: human-associated habitat; feature: feces | place: USA | collected 1985/1987 | reverse complement strand
CTACGGCTCCTGCGATTAAAAAGGCCCTTAGGGGTGAATTTTCCGAAGGAAAAGAGGGGGCTTCCCCTTAATTCCTTCCAAACACATACAAAAATAAAAGCATAAGGACTCATGGTGCAGCCGGGAACCTCAGGAATGGGACGAACTCCGGTTCCGCGTACGTGAATTGCAGGAACGGGCTCTGGAATGACAGGTGGAACTACGGCTCCTGATATTATTTATATCAAAACCAGTATTATTTGCATCATGTTTCACACCTGAAAAGGGTGTAGCCGAAAGGTTCTTTACGCATAAGCGTTAAAATAAGCAAGAAAGGCCAGCTGAAAGCCGGGGACGGCAAGTAAGGAATACAGTGTATGAGACTGTATTCGGGGCTAGTAGAAAAACCGGAAACCCTCTTTAAAATAATCGAATGAAAAGATATTGCAAGGCCATTGATATAACAGACCGCGGATTAATCAGCACAGCGGTATATAAATGTCTGAAGAAAAAGTACAAAAGAAATGATGTACTGAGATTACTTAGTACATATACGACTTTGGATGTTAATCAAATTTACTGCATTTTCAGAAGAAACGGAAAGAATGCCATTCGTTTTCTGGTGGAAGCAGTGATTGATGATATCCAGAATGAAATCATTAACTGGGACATTAAATTCCCTCCGGTATGGTACCGGGAAAAAGTAGACCCATCGTCCGGGAAAATCCGTAGAATCGGAATCCAGAATATAAAGCATCAGTTGTATGATTACATAGCAGTTATAGCATTGCAACCTATTCTGAAACGCATTGGAGAGCATCAGTACGCTTCCATCAAAGGGCGTGGGACTCTAAAAGGTGCAAGGGACGTAAGAAGATGGTTGAGAAACCATAAGCTCACATTCGTTGCTCAGGCAGACGTAAAGAAATGTTATGAGAGCATAGATAGGGATAAGCTTATGCAATTCCTGGAATGCCACATCAAGAACGATCTGCTGATTAAATTGATCAGAAAATTGATTTACAGTTTTGAGAAAGGCCTGAGTATAGGCTCATATCTTAGCCAGTTTCTCTGCAATCTGTATATGAGCATCCTGTATCATCATGTTGCCGAAGGAATGTACCGTACCAGAAAGCACCGGAATGGATGCAGTGAGCGGATTAATCTTGTTAAGAAGCAAACGTTTTATATGGATGATACGCTGTTTGCCGGAACAAATAAGAAAGACATCAAGAAAGCAATGAAAATGTTCATTAGAAAAGCAAAAGATATGGGACTGACCATTAAGAACACCTTCCGTATCTACAAAATAACTGGAACATTCGTGGATATGATGGGATACCGGATATATCAGCATAAAATGACTGTTCGCAGAAGAAACTTCCGTAGAATCAGAAGGGCATATAAAAAGGCCCTAAAATGTTATGAGACACATAAACCAATTCCATTTAAACTGGCAAAACGATGTAGTAGTTTCTATGGATTCCTGAAGAATACAAATAGTAAGCACATCCGGAAGAAATGGAAAGTAAAGAAGATTATGAAGATATGTAAAGGGGTGATAAAACGTGAAGAAAGTAAAATTTACACAGAAACAGCCATTGCTTAAGACGTTTGATTCCGGAGACGGAATTTATGTATTTATCTGTGCAAACGAAAAAGAAATCACAGAAGAAATACAGCAAGGAAATATATCAGAAGAATCACAGAGCCACACAGAAACAGTATACGAATATGACTGTAATGAATTTGTGACATCTGCAGATCGGCTTTCTGATATTGAGCAGAAGCCAAAAAAGTATCTTGACTATGTTCCAGAAACTAAAAAGAGCACAGAACAGCTTCTAGCAGAACATTCAGAACAGATCACAGCGCAGGCAAAACAGATTGAGATACTAAAAGAGTGCCTGTTAGAAATGAGTGAACAGATTTATGCGTAGGAATTTAATCATTATGTTATTAAGCAAAGGAGATAAAGAAATGATAGCAAAATTAGGGTTACAGAAATCTTAAGCAAAGAAATAATTGAAGAAGCAAAAGAAGAATACAAGAGAACACCGAGACTCCTGAAAGAAAAGGTAAAAAAGCTCCTTATTGACGCAGGCATGGAGGAAATCGTTGAAGAATGACGAAACTGTAGATAATCAGTAAGCTCTGGTCTATCATCTACGACCTGTTCCTTTTCGAAAAGGGCGAAAGCAACAAAACCCTGGAAGAAATCGAAAAGGAGATGGACATTGCAGAATACAACTGCCGCCGGTATGCAGATGTCGACGATGATGAATTGCCGGAAAATATCCGAGCAGAGCCGCTGAAAAATGCGCAGCCATTTTAAAGAAAACGCATGAATATACATTCTAAAAAACCGAATAAAAGTACCCTTTTCACATGGGAAGTGTTATAATATACATAACACAAAAAGGGAGCTGAACTCCCGACTACCAATCAAAAAGTTCAGCTCCAGCACCACAAAGGGTACGGGTATATTATAGCACGATACCTTCCCTTTGTGAACCCAAAAGGAGGGTATTTTTATGCGTGAAAAATTCGTGAATGGATTTATGACCAAACTGTATGGAGAAATTCCGGAAGAGTATCTGGAAACAGTCAGAAACAAACTGGCGTTGTATGTAAATGATTTTGATATCGGTCAAAGAGAAACAGCAGTTGTAAAGTATACTGGATATTTGCCAGATTTCTACAAAACTTACATTGTAAGTAGGAAAATCGAGGGTTTGAGTAAAAAGACGCTCGAACTCTACAATCTTTATCTGGATGATTTCTTTTTCACAGTCAATAAAAACGCAGAAGACATTACCGCAAATGACATTCGTGTATATCTTTATAACGCTCAGGAGAGTAGGGGATTGAGTAATCGAACACTTGATAGTAGAAGAACTGCCATACACGCTTTCTTCGAGTGGGCTGCAAACGAGGGATATATAGGCAAGAACCCATGCAGAGTTATCAAAAACATCAAATATGAGCGTATCGAAAAGCAACCTCTGACAGATATGGAGTTGGAAAGAATCAGGCAAGCGTGCGAAACCGTACGCGAAAAAGCGCTAGTTGAATTTCTGTACAGTACCGGAGCCAGGGTTACAGAAGTGTGTGGTGTAAAGAAAGCAGATATAGACTTTTACAAAGGTGAAGTAGTTGTTTTGGGGAAAGGCAATAAGCATAGAACAACATACCTAAATGCCCGATGTAAATTACTTTTAAAACAATACTTCGCAATTAGAGATGATGAGTCGGATTATCTTTTTGTAAGTGAAAGGAAACCACATAATGTACTCAAAAAAGAAGCAATTGAAAGAATTGTACGAATAATCGGTGAGCGGTCAGAACTTGACAGACCTCTAACACCGCATCTATTTAGACATACTCTTGCGACTCTTATGCTTCAAAGAGGTACGCCGATTACTGAGGTGCAGAAGATTCTTGGACATGTCAACATTAACACGACAATGATCTATGCAAAGGTATCTGATGAAGATGTAAAAGTGTCTCATATGAAATATGCAATATAAGATTAAAATAAAAAGACTCTTTTTGAAGGGAGAAATCGCCATGAGAGGATTGAAACGTCAAAAACAGACAGTGTATTGGTCAAGGGTAACTGAAGACCTTGACGGGATAGACACAATCAAAACGTACCAAAAGCCAGAATTGCATCACCTCTCCGTATCTGCGACTGCCGGAACGCCAGAGGAATTATCGGCCGGTTATATCCCGGACTACGACAGATACATCACAAACTTCGACCGTGGCTTCAAGCCACAGACCGCCGATGTATTCTGGATTGATCGCAAGCCGGAACTGACCGACGCAGGCGAACTTGTTTTAGGCGAAGATGGAGAGCCTACAGTCCCGCCAGACTACCGTCTAAAAAAGATTCTTGATACCAAAAAAGGAAATATGGCACGATATGGCATCAAGTATATAGGAGATGGCTCAGATGGCGAATAAGACTATCAAAATGGAATTGTCGCATAAATCTATACAGGACACAATAAAGCAGCTCAGAGCGTATCAGAAGTCGCTTGCAAGCAAGAATGAAGAGTTTGTCCGCAGGCTGGCAGAACTTGGAATCCCGGTCATAGATGAAAACATAGCATTGGCGCAAGGCGATTCTGACAAAAACCATAACACCTATATCAGAATCAATAACTTTGGCGGTTATTCTCAGGCGACGCTTGTGTGTGAAGGCTCTGACCTTTTATTCATTGAGTTCGGGTCGGGCATTCACTACAACACTCCGGCGGGAACCAGCCCACATCCAAAAGGACAAGAATTTGGATATACAATCGGTTCATACGGGCAAGGGAACGGAAAGAATGAATCGTGGGTTTATTTTGCCGATTCTGGCGAATGGGTACGCTCTTATGGTACCGAAGCCACTATGCCGGTATATAAGGCAAGCGTGAAAATCATGCAGAGTATTAGGAAAATTGCAAAAGAAGTATTTTCTTCATAAAAATTCCATACAAAAACATACATCGAAAAATGATATACTGTAACATATAAAAGCATCTACCTGAGCGGTGGGTGCTTTTTCTTATAACGAGGTGATTCTATGCCAGACACGATTAACAACCCAGTATCAGAAGTATTTTCTAGGTGGAGTAAAGATATTCAACCAACAGTCGGCAAAGGCAATTTTTCCATGGAAAAAAGCCAGACAATAGCATCTGGTAAAACGAAATACGCCAGATTGTTCATGATGGGTAATCCCACACAGTCAACAAGTCTTGAAGGTCACGAATGCGCAACAGTTCTTTCGTTCCAAACAGAAAGCTACGCATCTGGGACAAAGGCTTTATCGACTGCATACGAAATCGACAGCAAAAGTCATCAGGCTATGGTTTCGATGGGCTTTCGCCGGACATACGGACCGGAAGAAGTTGCAAACTCTGAAAAGAGTTTCAAACGAATCATAAGCCGGTACAGCAGAATTTACACCGGGCAATTATTGGAAGCGTAACAGCTTCTATTTTTTATACCAAAAAGAAAGGAGAGTGTCCTATGAGTAAAGATAAATTACAATGGCTGAAAGCTGCGGGAATCAGAGCTGTTAAGACAATTGCTCAAACAGCAGTTGCGACAATCGGAACCGCAACAGTCCTTGGAAGCGTTGACTGGAAGATGGTCGTATCTGCGTCCGTTCTTTCCGGCGTTTTATCCTTGCTTACATCTGTAGCAGGGCTTCCAGAACTGAAAACAGACACAGATGAATAGAAAGGACGGTGATCCTTTTATCTCCCGGGCACAGGGTTACGTGTCAGAGCCGACAAGGCTTTTTTTATTGTGATTTTATAGCTGAATAAGCAGAAAGGAGCCGAATATGGCAGAAAAAGGAAATATAGCAGGCGTAAGTACCGTTGGTTCGCTTACTGGATATGCAGTTGAAACAACAGCAGGTACTAAACCGACAACATTTAAACTTCTTCACAGAATCAATGCTTCTGACGAAATCAAAATTGACGTAGAGACAATCGACGCTTCTGCACTTGAAGATGAGGTTGAAAGAACTATCGCAGGACGTGGTTCTACAGGTGGTACATTCAACGTAACTGTGAACGTGACCGATGAAACTATCACTGAATGGGAAACCTTAATCAGCGAATATAAAACAGGAAAAACAGATGGAAAATCTATGTGGTATGAAGAATACTTCCCGTCTCTTAAGAAAGCATTTTTCACAAAAATCGAGCCACCGACAATCATTCCTAAACCGGCGAGAGATCAGAATGGCCTGTTAACCGTTGAAATGTCTCTTACTATCAATGAATATGTCGGACCGAGTGAAGCAGTAGTTCCAACTGACAGCGGCCTTTAAACACATTTGGGAGGACAAATAATATGTATAAAGTTTTAAAAATCGGTGACAAAGACTACAAACTTGAATATGGAATTGAAGCATCACTGTTTGATGATTGCGTGAAATCCGTAATGAATATGCTTGTTTCCACAAGCGGCGGAACGGACAGGAGTCTTAAGGAAATGGTTTCTGGAATGAGTAGTATTCCAAATGTTGCACTCAATGCGTTCTATGCCGGATTACTTCAATATCACGGCAACCATTCTGACGGTGATGGCACTGTCCCGGATTTAGATACCGCCAAAAAACTTGCAACACAGTATATGACTGAACATAAAGATGATGAGCAGGGAAACTTCTACGGTCTGTTTTCTATGTGCATTGAACAGATGGAGGAAGATGGTTTTTTCAAATTAACCGGTCTGGAAACGTTCATGGACAACATGAATGCGGCAATGGACTCTGTGAAAGCGAAGAAAGCGCCGAAGAAACCGACAGATCATCTGAAAAAAGCTACAGCGAAATAATCTGGGATGAATTATACCCAATGGCTGTGCGTATTGGGATGTCAAGAAAAGAATTTCTCAGAAGTACCCTGAAAGACCTAAGAATCCGTATAGAACAATATGGAATCTTAAAGAACGAAGAAATTCAGTCGCAGTTAATAAACATGGACTATCAGTCGTGGCTGACCGGATTGTATGTGAAAACAAGTATTTCATGTGCATTGTTCCCACGAAAGGTTAGTTACCCGAACAGACCAATTACGCAGGAAAAACAGAATAATTGGGTTGAACACAATCCAGATATGCCAAAGAAATCAGAAGCAGAACTAAGACAAGAAGAACGTTACTACGAACTTCTTATCAGGCAGGCAAATGCAAATATATCTGAAATAGGTAATAAAGAGGGCAAGCAGGATGAATAGTAGTCTTGCTTGCCCTTTATTTTTTTGAAATAAAGGAGGTGCTTATATGCCTGACAACACAATAGATAGCCTTGCGATAGAGGTCAGCAGTAACGTATCAAATGCAAGTAAATCCATTGATGATTTATGCAATAAACTGAATCGCCTGAGTAGTCGTATGTCTGAGAGTATCAAGTATCTCAGACATTTTTCGTCCTCTGTCGGTACGGTCAATTCTGCTGTTCAAGCACTTAACAGCATAGATTCCGGGAAGCTGACTACAATAGCTGCGCAACTCGAACGTCTCAGCAAAATAAATTTGAGCAATCTTGAAAATAAGAATCTCAAAGTGAACGTAGAGATTAATTCGGCGGATATGTCTGAAAAGCTGAAATATTCTGTCGAAAAATCTTTGGATGCTACAAAAATAGACGCATCGGCTTTGTCCAGACAGCTCGCAAGCGCATTTGAATTAAAAGGCGGCGCCGCTTCCAAACTTCAAAGACAGATAGATTTGTTGGCACAGCAGCTTACAAATTCATTTGACGGACAAAACTTCACAGCCGGTGACTGGGGAAAGACTCTGGATGATATTGCAAAAAGCATTGAGCAAAGCGGAAAGGTTGTAAAATCTAATCTCGGAAGTTATCTGGATGGTGCAGAACAAGAGTGGCAGGACTTTTACAATTATTTCAAGGGCAAAAAAATCTACGTTTCCGATATGCTCAAAGCAGACATCGGAAAAGGCGAGTTCAGGGAATTATTGCAGCAATACCTTGGCAATATCACAGTTGATGCGACAAAAGGAATTAACCTTAACTCGGCATGGGGAGAATTATCAGAAAAGTTCCCTACATTGATTCCAAATGATACCATCAACGACGCAGATCAGTTGATAACTGTCCTTGAAAACCTCAAAAAAGTAAGGGATTCCATCAAGCCAATATCAATTCAGGCTTTGTCCGGTTCGGATGCAGCAATGGCATCGGACAGGGTATACAGCTCGGTAAATGAGTTAGGTACGCAACTCGGTGCGTCAATCCAGAGGAACATTGCGTCTGCCATGGAGTCTGCAAACGGTCAGATTCCAATTGACGTAAAGATTAATGAAGAAAAGATTGCCAGAGATATTAGAAATGCTATCAACAAGGCATCCACGCTTACCTACGACCCGGTAAAAGTAAATCTCTCAATTAATACGGATGAGCTCAAGAACAATATCGAAGCAAAATTGAACGGTCTGGATTTATCGACAGTAAACAGCCAGTTACAGCAGTTCACTCAGTCCATGAGCACGCTTGGAAGTCTTAATCTGAAAGATAGTGGATTAAATTCGTTTGTAAACTCTATCCGTAGATTGAACGAAACATTAAATTCCACAGGTGATGTGTCTGGAAAGATTCAGAACATGATTTCCGAATTATCTGGTCTTAGCAGTATTCCAGACGTATCAAACAACGTGAACCGGTTTATTTCTTCACTGGCAAGACTGGCGAATGCAGGCAGCTCTATTGATGCAGTTACATCAAAACTTCCAAATCTTGGGGAAGAACTTAGAAAAATCGTAGTTTCATTCTCTGGAATAGGCAATATTTCTCAGCCAATTAATACATTTGTTCAGTCAATATCTCAGTTGGCAAATGCAGGAGATAAAACTGGAAAGACAGCAACTCAGCTTAATGATCTGGCAAATAGCTTAAAATCATTCTTCCAGACGATGAGTACCGCTCCTAGAATCAGTAGCAGTACAATTCAAATGACTCAGGCTATTGCTCAGTTGGCAAATTCTGGATCAAATGCTGGTAGAGCGGCAAGGTCTACCGCAGGCGCATTTTCCAGATTAGGACAGGGTGCGGCTGCTTCTACAGGAAAGGTCAGAAAACTTGGCAATGCAGTCGGAAACGTAGGAAGCAAGGCAAGGAAAAGTTTGCCTAGCATCATGTCTCTGGTGGCGAAATTCTGGACGTTGAAATTTGTTGTTGGAAAATTTGGAAGCGCAATTGAAAGTTCCATGAATTTTCTCGAAGATTACAACTACTTTCAAGCGGCGTTTCGCCAGGTAGCAGATAAAGCAGGAGAAACTTGGCCAGAGGCAGGCTATGATTCTGCGGAAGCTTATGCAAATTCATTTAGTAATAGAGCTAGAGAACTTACATCCAAAATGTCTGGGTTCGATGTTTCTGATAATGCGATTTTGACCGCAAATAAATCAGGTAAATCACTCGGTATGGACCCGTCCATGCTCTTGAATTATCAAGGACAGTTTGCGCAGTTATCATCATCTATGGGAACGACTTCTGAGCAGGCATTAAAGCTGTCAAATGCACTGACGATGATTGGTGCCGACCTCGCATCTGTTAAGAATCTTGATTTCAGCACAGTTTATGAGAACTTATCCTCTGGATTAGTAGGCATGAGCCGTGCTGTGGATAAATATGGTGCGAATATTCGTGTGGCAAACTTACAGCAATATGCGGCAAATCTTGGTATACAAACGTCCGTCTCTAATATGGACCAGGCAAGTAAGGCAATGCTGAGAACAATAGTGATACTGGATTCCACCCGGTACGCATGGGCGGATATGGCAAATACGATAAATATGCCAGCCAACCAGTTACGTATACTTCGTGCAAACTTAGTATCCTGTGCCAGAGCATTAGGAAATATCTTTATGCCTGTAGTAGCGGCAGTGCTGCCATATATCAATGGTCTTGTGATCGCATTCCAGAGATTTTTGACATACATTGGTTCGCTTCTTGGAGTTGATACCAAAATCGGAAAAATGTTCGGTTCTATCGGTGGCGGAAGTGAAAATCTCTCGAATGCACTTGATTCCATAGACGATTCTGGAATTTCGGACGTTGACGATGCTACAAAAGATACAAATAATAATCTGAAAGATGCGACTAAGAACGCAAAGAAATTAAAACAGTTCCTCGCATCTTATGACGAATTGGAAATTATGAACAAAGACGATAGTTCTCTGTCAGACCTTGCAAATTCTAAAATTAAAACGCCAAAAATTGACACATCTGCAATTGACGCAGGAATCCTAAATGATGCACTGGATAAGCTTCTGAATGAATATCAGAAGAAATGGGATGCCGCCTACAATTCCATGGAAAATAAGGCTATGGCGTTCGCAAATAAAGTTACAGACACATTTAAGAAACTTGCAAAAGCCGCAGAACCTACCACAAAAGCACTAAAAAATCTCTGGAACAATGGATTAAAGCAGCTCAGAGATTTCACATGGACAGCATTAAAAGATTTCTGGAATCATTTTTTAGTTCCACTTGGTAAGTGGACACTTGGGGAAAAGGGATTACCACGACTTATCAATGCTTTTAATGATTTCCTTGTGAAAATCAACTGGGACAAAATCAATGCTTCTCTTATGCAGTTGTGGGATGTATTAGAGCCATTTGCCGAGAACGTCGGAACGGGATTGCTTGATTTCTTCGATGATTTCTTTGACAAGGCGGCAGATGGAGTTAATAAACTTCCTGATCTGATTGACAGGTTCAAAGAATTTATCGCAACATTCTCACCGGAACAAGCACAGTCTATCGGATATTTCCTTGGACAACTCCTGACAGCTTTCGTAGCATTTAAAGGGCTTACATGGTTTGGAGGTATCTTCGGTAAGGACGGAGTAATAGGTAAAGGCATTGCCATGTTAGCGGCACATCCATACGCTTCAATAGCGGCAGGATTAGGGCTTACTGTTGCCGCACTTGATAAATTCGGAGTGATTGATGTTGATTGGGACGGGTTATGGACAAGAATCGGGAATCTTAAAGACGTAATTGTGAATTTCATCAAAAACATTGATTGGGATTCGTTAATAAAAACAATCGGCGATGTATGGGATGTATTCCAGCCATTTGCCGAGGGATTCGCAGATGGATTTATCAGCTTTTTCGATATAATGTTGAATGATATCGGTGCCCCACTGATTAATACATTAGTAAGCGTCTTAGATGCTTTCGCAAAAGCCTTAGGAAAGCTTGACGATAAACAGATAGAAGCTCTGGGCGAAGCTCTGGCACGGTTTTTTATTATAAGGGGAAGCATTAAGTTTGCCCGAAATATATACAATGTAGTCAGTTCTATCAGCGCACTCAGAACAATCTTCGGTGGGTTAGGAACGGTTCTTTCCACAGCCAGTGGTGCATTGCAGACATTCTTTGGCTCTGGACTTGGTTCTACACTTGCGGCAGGATTTGCAGATAGCATGGTTGTCTTAGGAACTGCAATGGCAGGTTTCAACCTCGGAAAATGGATAAGCGTCAATCTGTTCGGCGGCGAAGATAAAACTTTTGGAGAGTTTCTGGAAGATAATGTATTCGGATATCAAAAAGGAGATTTTACCGGTGCTATCAACGAATGGATGAAAGATATATTCGGAGTCGGTAATAAGCTTACAGAGGATGATTTAAAGGTATTTCAGGAGTATGAAGATGCTATTCTCGGTTTGGTTCACGCAAGCCAGATTTCAGGCGAACAAGCATATCCTTTATTAACATTCCTTTCCGAGCTAAAAGATAACGGATATAGCACAGAACAGGCATTATTTGAACTTGAACTTAAGCTTAATAATCTTGGAGTTTCGTCCGAAGATTTCGAGAATGCAATAGCAGGAGTAAACAAACCAGTCAAAGACCTTGGAAATACAGCGGAAACATCCTCTAATCAGTTTTCAAATATGGCTGATCGGATTAACAATGTGTCGTTTGAGGATATCTCAGAACAACTCACAGGATTCCAGACGCTTATCCAGACCATTGACTTTGCAACTCTGGTAACAGATACAGCAAATGCAATTGATGAAATGGGTGGTATCTGGGAGAACGGAAAACAGATTCTTGGCGAAAAAGCATTACAGATTTATCAGGAAATTTCAAAGGGATTAGAACCGGATGATAACGGCTACTATACTTTAGCAAACGGACAGATGGTGCAGTTTGGAAAAGGTATTTCTGATTATGAAAGCACTCTACAAAGTACAATGGATTCAACTTTACAGGGGGCAATCAACGGCGTTCTGGATAACAATTCTGGTTTTGAATTAGTCACAGAACTCGGAAAGAATCAGATTCTTGCCGTAGGTAGTGGGATTGAGCAAAACGGCAGTAAAGTCACTGAAAAGCTTAACTCAACAATTCAATCATCTGCGAAAGGTGCAGAAGAAACTGCGAAATCAAGCGGTAAAACCCTTGGAAGCAACATTGCAGAGGGATTACAGTCTGGAATTAACGGGAAGAAAGAAAGCACAAAGACTTCGATTCTTGACCTAATGAATAACAGCGTAAAAGCTCCTGCACAGGAAGCAGTAGACTCCCATTCTCCGTCCAGATGGTTCAAGCAGCTTGCAGAGTACTGCGGTCAAGGATTCCGAAACGGATTAGAGCCGGGCTTTTCTGCGTCGTTCACATGGTTCGGAAGAATCCGAAGCAGAATCAGCAATTCCATTGGAAACCTGTATAATATCGGTTGGAACTCTATTATTGGCTTAAATAATGGAATTGTAGGTGCGGCACAACAGCTTTATGCAAATGTGCAAAAAATCGCACAAAATATATCAAATACGTTCCGCAAAGTTCTTAAAATTCATAGCCCGTCGCAGGTAATGATGGAACTCGGTGGATTCACAGTTGAGGGATTCCAACTCGGTATGCAGAATATGCTTCCAAAAGTCGAATCCACCATCAACGATATAAGCGCCGAAGTGCAAAAAATTAATACACCAACCGCAGACATTATCACAAAGAGTGCGTCCTATCAGGAAGTAAAGAGCAGAATGTCAGTTGATACAGATGATTTTGTGGATGATATGCGAAAAGAAATCATGGCAATCAGCAGTAACACGTTTGACAATAATCAGATGATCGGGCAGGCGGTCAAAAATGCCCTGAACGGCATGGCAATCTACGCAGACGGACATCTGATTGGGTATCTGAAAGAAGAAAATCAGCAGTTCAGAAACCGTAATGGCTACGGACTGTTTGAAGGGTAGGTGATAGAATGAGTGACTTTATTGCAGGAAGTAGTTTCCAAGGTTATTTTTTAAAGTTCGGGGGAAGCGTTCTCCCGAACAAATTCTTAGCCTACGATGATTATTCCGCAACTCCGAATCAGCGAACAGAGATAGAAGCCTATAGGGACTTGAACAATCTCTTGCATAGGGACACAAGCCCGAATTTTAAGACAAAAATAGACTTCAACACACGACCGATGTGGCTACCGGACAAAATTGAAATGCAGTCTGTTTTCAAAGCAGGCTTAGTCAATAAGGCGCAGCGAAAATACAAGGTTACATACTGGGACGATGAAGAAAACACCTACAAGACAGGCGTTTTTTATATGCCCGATGTTGAGTATAAACCTATCAGAGCTGTAGGAAATAACATTTTGTATAACAAAATCAGAATTGCACTGATTGAATACTAACAATCAGAGTGCATGGGTGTCACAGCTCATGTGCTCTTTTATTTTATAGACGGGAGGATGATTATGGCAAATACAGTATCTTTTGATAGTTTATTGAATACGACGGCCGGGATGACTGCCATTGTCAACAATGTGAAACACGATGATGATGTAGTCAGTGTCACAGGCGTTGATTGGTTTACCTATGCGGGCAAGACCGCCAGTACCATATATGTTTCAGGAAACAATTTCATCGGTTTCGGGCAGAATGCTGAACAACTCAAAATCTGGTACAGGAATGGCGCGATTTATTATGTTTACCGCCAAGAAGGGACACTTGCATCAGGAAAAAGATTCCTCAAAATCAGAGTCGAGGGATATGTATATCATTCAAGCACATCCTCATCGTATGCGCTGAAATATGAAGTGTTTTTGATAGAGGGACAGACTCTTTTTGTCAATGTTATTCAGAGGCCTATAAGCAGTTCATACACTGGCACATCGTCAATCACCGACGGAAAGACTACAACAAGCCTGAATATTTCCACATCTTCTACGGTACCGATTTCGATTTTGGTCAAAAACGCAGGCGTATCTCAGGAGATTACTTATGAAAAATATTCTGATTTAGTAATCGCTAGTATAACTGTTTCCAAAATGCCAGATAAGACCACATATTATCAGAAAGAGCTGTTTGATAAAACTGGGCTTGAAATATCTGGAACAACAAGCACAGGAGAAACAGTCAGTGTCACAGATTACGAATTATTGGGCTTTGACAGCAGTTCCGCAGGTACAAAGCCCATAACCGTTACTTCATCTGGCAAGACCACAACGTTTGAGATTACCGTCTTAGAAGTCTCTATTATCGCCATATCAGTAACTACTATGCCAACCAAGACAAATTATCACATAGGAAAAGAATTTGATTCTACGGGCATTGTGGTTACTGCAACGGCAAGTGATGGAAACACCATAGATGTTACAAAAGATTGCACGTATTCTGGATTTGACAGCAGTTCTCCAAAGCAATGTGAAATTACAGTTCATTACGGCAGTTTCACTTGTGCATTTGAAGTTACGATTATGCAGCCAGAAAGCATTTCAGACATAGTAAGCTATAATAATGTTTATTTTGTGGGAGATACCACAAGTTTATCTGTTCGAAGTATAACCGTTAAGTACTCGGACGGGTCGGAAGTCGTAAAAAGTGGATATACTGTCGATAATACACTTGTTACAGAGGCTGGTCAAATTCCCATAAATATTAATTATTTCAACGTGGTAGGAACTAAAAATGTTACGGTGTATGACTCGTTTTCTGTACATATAGGCTCGCCGAATCACGAAGACGTAACAGCCGAATTTAATCTTGATGCAAACACACTTTCAATTTCTGGGACTGGAAAAATTACGATCTTACATGAAAATTCAGAACACCTTATAGTCCCCGACAGCCTATTTAAAAGATGCGTAAAAATTATTTTCAGTGATGGTATTACCGAAATTTCCGAGGGATTTGGCTATCAATTTGAAAGTTTAACACATATCGAATTAGGGAACACAATTACAAGTATTGCCGGTGGAAACTTTACTACTTTTTTTGGAATTAAGTTAGAGTTTCCTGCGAGTCTTAAAGCTATTCAAGGTGGCACGTTCAGTTCTTGCCCCAACCTAACAGAGATTGTTTTTCATGAAGGCTTGCAAGAAATTCAAGGTGGAACATTAAACGGATTTCAATCGTTGGATAGTGTTGTTTTTCCATTATCATTAAATTTACTATCATCTGGTGCTTTTGCAGGTGCCACAATAAATAATGTAGAAATTGGAAGCTCAGATTCCACGATTAATTCATCTGGAATCTATATTCCAAGTTGCAAGAATTTGATGATTCGAGGCGGAACTATTGATGGAACGGGTGGTACGAAAGCGCTCTCTATACTCGAAAATCTTACATTAAAAAGCACGGTTAAGTTTACTGGGGCATCACAGTTTACGCCATGCTTCTATGCTTTAAAAACAGTCACTATCGAAAATGGAATAGCAGAAATACCAACATCATGTTTTGCAAGTTGTAGTAAAATCACAGAAATTGCCATTCCTGCAAGCGTTACAAATATTGGAGATAATGCGTTTTCCGGTACTTCACTTAAAAATCTGGTAATTCCTGACGGTGTTCAAACTATTGGTACTCAGGCGTTTTACGGCACACAACTCACAAGTGCTACTATTCCTGCAAGCGTTACATCCATTGGAGCAAATGCTTTCAGCACGCCTGTAACAACAAGTGTCACTCTGAACAAAAAAACAAACGAAATTTCCGGTTCCCCGTGGGGAGCGAGAGGCATAATCACATGGTTAATCCGGGTAACCAGACTTGAAGTTACTCATATGCCAACCAAAAACAGATATTTCGTAGGCGAAACTTTTGACAGCACAGGGCTCATAATTGCCGCATATTACAACGATAATACGTCCGAACAAGTAACAGGATATACCTTATCAAGCCCAGATATGTCAGTATACGGAAATAAAACTGTAACGGTTACATTCGATGAAAAGACTGTAGATTTCAGTATTCTTGTGGTAGACATTTCTGGAATCGAAGTAAAAACCATGCCTGCAAAAATCGAATATCCAAAAGGAGGTGCATTCGACACAACTGGATTGTCCATCCTTGTTAAATATACTGATGACACATCAGAAATAAAGACAAGCGGATTTGAAGTATCTGGCTTTGACAGTTCATCTGTTGGTGAAAAGACAATCACAGTAACCTATAAAACCCATACCGCCACTTTCAAAGTGACTGTATATGACCTTTCTGGAATAAGAATCACAAGCTTTCCGTCCAAGGTCTACTATAAAATCGGAGAATCATTTGACCCATCCGGGCTGACTGTTGCAGAGATAAGACAGGACGGAACCGAGAAAGAAATTACAGATTATGACATATCTGGATTTGATAGTTCCACCGCAGGTTCCAAGACTATCACGGTTTCTTATAATACAACAACCAACGGCGTTTCCAAATTTATCGGCTCTGATAGCTTTCAAATTAAAGTCACGAATGACGGAAAGAACCCATTCGACGATAGTTCAAGTGGTGGCTCTGGCGGTGGTTCCGGTGATGTTGAAGAAGAAAAAACCGAGCCAATAAAAGTAACAGTACACTGGATTAACGGCGAATTTGCTGACCTCACAAATGAAAATATCGACCAGAATACGCTTACTTTGCAGGAGTCTATTTGTTCTGAAAGCTATTTCATTTTTGGCGGTTGTGTCTGCAACCAGATAACATTTCAGGCTCACCACGATCAGTTTAATGGAACTTCGGAAGAATTTTACCCGTCTGGAAAAATCGAAGTCTACATTGAGCGAAAAAAAACAAAAATCAAAATTTTCACAGGTGAAATCGACAGTGCAGAGCGAAAAGCAAACTCCCTGACACGTAATTTTATTGCATACGATTATCTGTATAAATTACGAAATACTGACATTGCTCGATGGTATAAAAACCAGACGACTGATAAGAAGAAAAAGCTGACTCAAAAGCAATTCAGGGATAAATTATTTGAGTTTTTAGGTCTTGAACAGGTCAGTACAAAGTTACATTGGGACGACACCTATGTCCCTGATACGAATAACTCGAATGAGATGAACGTAGTAAATATTCTGAAAGATTTATGCTTGCAGAATGACCGTTTTGGTTGGATGAACAGGGATGGCAAGTTTGAGTATCTGAAGCTTCGCCAGAACAGTTACAGATACGGGCAGACTACCGATAATCAGAACATTTATAAATATTATAACAACGAAGAAATACATCTTGATACGTTCAAAAGTTTTAACGCAAAAGAGGGCAGAATCTGGTTCCCAAATGTTATATTTTGTGACCCCGACCCGAATAGAGCTTTTGGATTTACGCAGGGCGATTACACAGCACAGGAAGCATATGACAATAATGTCTATTACAACAGAAACAGCTTCTTTGTAGGAAATGAAGACTGGTTAAATTACGTTTGGGATGCAGACGAATATGGCGGTATTTCAAGGGCTGAACCGATTATGAAAATCTGCTATGGCGTATTCGTAAATCAAGATTTGCGGAAATATTATCGTGCGCAGGGATATACCGCCGAGGTTCAGGGAAACCCACTGAACATGGTCGGGCAGGCAGTCGAACTCTACTATAAAAAGCAGATTCAGCACGACGATCAGGAGCCTACAGAACTGCAATGGTACGTTCATTCATACATCATGAGTAGGACGCTTAAAATCGGCGCTACAGACATGATTGACACCTATTCTGCTAACAATGCACCGTTTAATAGTAACAGCCAGCAGTTAGGAAAATATACTCCCGAAATATCTGGAACGGTCAATCTTACCCGTTCAGAAATGCCGACAATCAGCTATGCAGAGTTTACAGATGGTTCGGATTCTGAATTTTCACCGGCAACGATTGATGATTTTACAGACGGTTCTGGTGGTTCTGGAAGCACTTCTGAACAATTAAAAAAGGCACAATTAAGGTGTGTAAAGCGAATAAAAAAAGCTGATTACGACGCTCTTGTAGCCGCAGGAACTGACCGGGCAGATACATTGTATTTCACATTCGAGGAGAAATGATAGGATGATATATAAGGCATTTTTGAACAGACAGGAAATCACTGGGTTTCCTGTCAAAGGCAAAGAAACGAGTGAGATATGGGGCGGAAATGTATTACTGTGGAAAAAGCAAGGGAAGAATTCCCACCCATTTTACTCACAGTATTTTATGGTAAATGATCATATATCCAATTACGGAGATCATTTGATTGACGAGTACGGAGCAATGCTTGTTTTTAACAAAGAAGCAGAGATAACGAAATGCGGAGCATATGTTGAAAAAAGAATTGGTGGATTACGGCCGGGATATCATAGAACATTAGCGTGCAGAGGAAAAAACATTACATACGTAACTTACGTCCCATATCTTGCATATAGAGGAGAGCTGATTTACGATGGACGTTATGTGCCCGGAATGAAAACTTTTGATCTGTCTGAAAGTGCAAATGGGGTTTGGTCGCATGAACATTACTCTTTAATATATGCTAATTTAACTGATAAAAATGGAATTTCATTAACAGTTAATTCGGTTGGATATGATACAAAAAATGCAAGACTGTTTGATGATTTGAAATTAATGAAAGATTGGTTAAATAAGGAGTAGAAAACGAATTATATAATGAATATAGGAGTAGAGCAAAAGACTCTTTTGCTTATTTCAGCACCAATTTCATCAAATAAGAACCACAAAAATGCAAACAAGAGCGCATTTTCCTGAAAAATTCAAATAAGCCCTTATTTGCCGAAATAATCTCAAAATCTCAGTCCTGACCGTACTAAAATGTAACTATACCAAAAATAAAAAATGAATAATTTGTAAACGTAAATTTTGCTTGTTTTCAGAAAAATTCAATTATCTGAGAAAATAATAAAATTTAGAAATAAGTATTCTGTCAACGAGCAATTTTCATTTACATAATATCTCAATGTAACGTTACAATAACGTTACCAGTAACGCAATGTAACGCAATAGAATAAGAATAAGAAATAGAATAAGAATATAATTAATATATATACAAGATATATATTAATCGTCGAATAAGTGCTATTCGACCCTGACATTCTCAATTCGTTTCAGCCCAAAGCGAACCATTTTTATTAACAACCTTGTATTTGACTCATATAGCGATTTTACGTGCGACTCGATAAAATCCTCGAACGACATATAAAAATTGATTTTAGGGGCAAATACGGAGCTTACAAGGCATATTTAGCAGAAAGGAGCAACACAATATGACAAACGAGCAGAAAGCAGTTCTCAGGAAGATTATTTATGCAGTCGAAACCGGCGGACAGGTTTACGGACAGCAGGATTATTCGGACTTCACGGAAGCCTATGAGAATAATTCAGATGAACATGCAATCACGATTGGAGCAGGAGCGTGGTACGGAACCGAAGCCAAGGCGCTTCTGGAACGAATTTACGATGCTGACCCGGAACAGTGGGAGAAGATGGACAAGGTCAGACTTCTGGAACAGGTCCAGACCGCAAACTGGGAATGCTTTAATATTTCCAGAGTGTCACAGCTTGCCGATACCATAGTTGCCCTTATTTCGTCCGATTTGGGCGTTAAATGTCAAGATAGCCTTATGGATGAACAATTAGCCACCTATGCAGAAGAAGCCCTTAAACAGGGCGTTACGGACGCTAGAGCGCAAGCTATGTGTGTGAACTTTAGACACCAAGGCGGACAGGGAGCAGTAACGAGGATTCTGGCAAAGACTCAGAAGCCATATACGCTCGATAATCTCTATGCAGCTTGTCAGACGGACACAGGGAATCAAGTCGGGGCATATGAGAGCAGGCAGAGATTTGTTTATGGCGCATTAAAGACATATTTTCCAGAAAGTGAGGAGACAGACATGAACGCAATTGATAAATTAATCCAGATCGCAAAGAATGAAACCGGATATCTTGAAAAGGCAAGTAATAGTCAGCTTGATAGTAAGACAGCAAATGCCGGAGAAAATAATTATACGAAATATTGGCGTGATATTAAGCCGGATTATCAAGGACAGCCATGGTGCGCTGCATTTGTTTCGTGGTGCATGATGAAAGCATTCGGCTTAGACACAGCGAAGAAACTTTTGAAACACTGGCCATACGTTTATTGCCCGACAATGGCGGATTTGTTTACTCTGAACGGCAATCCAAAAGTCGGAGACATTGTTATTTTCTACAGAAACGGAGAATTTACGCATACTGGAATCGTAATAAAAGTGTCAGGAGATCGGTTCTGGACAGTCGAAGGAAATACTTCTGGTGGCTCTACAATTATCGCAAATGGTGGTGGTGTATGCCAGAAAAGTTACTACAACAGCAACCTTCCCGGAACAAAATTCTGCACTCCAAATTACAGTTTAGTTAAAAATACAACGTCAGTTTCAGACTCAGATACAGTCAAAAAACAGAACACTAGAGCCTACATTGCGCAGATTAAAAAAGGCACAAAATGTTATACAAAATCAAACAAAAACAGCCCATCTAAACTGTTTCCAAAACTGAAAAAAGGTGCAGTTGTAGAGGTGATGAAGTACACAGAAACCGACAGCTCGGGACTCAAATGGTACTTCATCCGCATCCCTTATCCGAACGATGATGGGTTCGTTTTTGAATTTATTCCAAAAGGAACATTCACCAGAATTACAGATATTTCTAAATGACAGTTGTAATATGACTTTTATAATGCTATAATAAAACGTGTTCGATATAGTAGTTCGTATTGCAACCCTTTTATTTATTAAGTGTTGAAAATGAAAATGACCGCCAATTACTCCTTCCCGGGTTGGCGGTCATTCTTCGCTGTCAGCTTATGTATTCTTCGTACTTTTCTTTAATTTCCTTTGCCCCATTCTGTCTTATCTGGACAATGTCCCCAGAATCCATGACGAAATTATCACCTGCCGACTGAATATGATCCATGTTCACCAGATAACTCTGATGGCAACGTAAGAATCGCTTATCAGACAGCTTTTCTTCCAGATCGTTCAGCTTGCAAGTGGTCACGAAACATCGGTTATTTGTAGCGAAAATATGGCAAACTCTTGCCTGACTCTCGACGTACTCAATTTCATCGTATTTGAGCCGGTTTATCTGCCTACGGAATTTGAACGTCAATGTTTCATCCCTCATCTGTGACAGAATCTCGTCAATAGCCCGGTATATTCTGCCGTATTCCTTGCCCTTGACCGCATACTGCATAGCGCCGACGTCAAACGCTTCTTGCAGATGAGAATCGTCGGCTGTCCAGAATATAATCTTTCCATCATATCCAATATCCCGGAGCCGGTTCGCAATCTCCAAACCGTTCTCATTTTCCAGAATCATATCCAGTACAATTACATCGTACCATTTACCCTCTTTCACATCTTCAACAAGCGGATAACCTGCCGAATACTCGCTAATTTCATACCGGTAATCTCCTTTGCGCCGCAAGAATCCCGATATGTGCTCTTTAAACAAGTCAACTTCAAGCTGATTATCGTCACATATGGCTATTCTCATATGCGCGCCCTCCTTTCGTAGTCTCAATTTTGCCAAAATACGCAATGATTTTGACAGCACACACATTTTTCTTCCTGTTCGTGGTATTATTGTCCCACAAACAAAGTGTAGCACTTAAAATTGTTAGTGTAAAGCGCTAAAGTTTGACATAATTCGCAAAATATGGTTTCTGTGTCCGGGAGGATGTGTGGATAGAGAGACTGCCTGCGAGAACGACAGGCAAAAGAAAGAGGGGCGGTTGCCCCTCTTGTTTATTTCGCTAAATACAAAACTGAAACAGTATCTATTTTTACGCACATTCCATTCTCTAACGGTAGATTCCCAATTTCACTGGAATACAAAGAATTAATGCTTTCTAAGTCAGAATCAAGACTTTCTTTATATTTTTTTGAAGCGACATGGTATTCTTCTGAATGTTCGTAATCATCATTCTTATAATCATCGTAGCTGTCATATACGCTGATAATTCCTGCTCCGTCGGTTATTGAAAAGGTGTACTTTCCGGCAGGAATATCTTCGCCAATAATATAAACACCTGGATTTAGCCTGCCGGTATTATCAAGAGAATCGTTTTCCTGAGAATTAGAATTTTCGCTTTCCACGTCTTTTAAAACAGCTTCTTTTAATTTAGTTCCGTCTGAAAGACGCGTGATTGATAGCGAATCATCCCAAATTGAGCAAGCCAGAGTATCATTTTTGAAATTCCAAACGTTTGTTAGAACTACTCCATCATAACCGCTCTTATAGAAATCATCGGTAACATAATCATAATCATACCAATCCTGCTGAGATGCTTCCGACAATACACTGGAAACCTTTGAAGCAAATGTGCCAACTTCATCATCTGGCACGTTCTCACTTATAACGATGCTTAGATGCAAGGATTTAGTGTTTTTGTCAATCACACATTCAGATGCTTCGACAAACCCATCTTCACCATTGATCTTATTAAGCATTTCATTAATGTTGTCAAAGGAAGTAGCACTGGCATTGACAGGCGAAATGCATAAAAAAGCACACATCGTTATAATTCCGCAAACTCTCTTTTTCATAAAACCCTCTTTTCTGCTAAAGAAATCTCATATACTGCACTGCAATAAAAACTACTTCAATAATTCCGACAATAATTCCGAACCATGAGCCAATATGCCTATATTCCTCTTTCTTTGTGCCAATATCTACTAATCCTACAATTGCTCCTGCCAGAGCCAGTGGAAACGACAGGATAATTGGCAATGGAAGAATGAATGCCACACCTGCCAGAATACAGGAAATGACGCTCAGGGTTGAATCTTTCTTCTTTTCGCCTTTGCTCATACAATCCCCTCCCTTGTTAAAATTTTATAATATTATACCACCTCATACAAACTGTGCATAGTAAAATATTAAAAAAGTAGATTATTTTTGTAGAAAAACTCCATGATTTTACACTTCCCGGAAAAATCACACAAGTTTGTGCTATAATGCGTGATATATTTTTAGAAAGAGTTGGTAATAATGAAGAAGAACAGATACAGGATAGTCGTACTCATCCTGATATTTTACGAAATATTCTGTGCGGTGCATATACCGTCACATGATATAGCAGAACGGCACCGCAGAGATGTGCAGATCACAAAGGAAGTTACGGAACAAATTTGTTCCGCCCAGATGCAGGAGTTGAACGAGATCAAAGAAATTTGCAATGTCAGATGTTATATTTGTGAAAGCGCAATTTTCTTTGGAATTGAGAAGTTTGCCTATGAAATAACAAAAGTCCATGTGTATATTTGGCAGTTGCCACGGGGAAATATTGATGGTATAATGTTGAAAACGAACTTATGTTCGGTTCTATTTCCCACAGCCGGACATATACTGTGATGTAGGTGGTAGTTGTGACAGGGAGGGCTATTTATGGATTATAAGAAAGAGATTATTGAAATGGTGCAAAAGATAGATAGTGAAAAATTTATGAAATTCTTGTACAACATGATTGTTTCATTCAAGAGTCAATGGGGATATTAGAAAAAAAGACAGGGAATTAATCCCTGCCTTTTTTGTGAAGAAATTCAATCATGTCGAAAACGCTTTTCTGATCAGATTCGCTTAATTCAATTAGTAACTTAACATGTTCAACGATATTTGAATTTGACATCAATTTTGGAATAAAATCTGTGTCTGTTTCTAAATTATTTTCCCAACCCATTAGATAAGCCGGAGTAGTACGAAGTGCTTTGGATAATACATTCATATATTCGGCAGGAACTTTATCAATATCGCCTTTTTCATATCTGAATATAGTAGACCTTGACACTCCCAATTTTTCTGCTAACTCATCAGCACTCATATTAAGTTGTTTTCTTCTTTCTTTTATTCGTTCGCCAGTTTCCGACATTTTTCACACCTCCTTTCTGAATACATAATAACACTAATGATGCAAAAATGTAACAAAAATAATTGCAAAAATGCGATTTTATATATTGACATATGCGACACTTTGGCGTAATATATAATCACAAAGTTGCATTAATGCTACTGGAAAGGAGGAACGCGAATGGTTGTTAATATAGCTAGACTTAAAGGAAAAATCGTTGAACGTGGAAACACTCAGGAAGCTGTTGCAAATGCAATTGGAATGGACAGAAGCACATTCTACAGAAAACTAAAAGATGGCGGAGAGAAATTTACAATCGGAGAAATCCACGGAATCGTAAATGCAGTTCCTTTAAGCAAAGAGGAAGCTATAGATATTTTTTTTACATCATAGTCGCAATAATGCGACTTAAATATATTACACGAAAGGAGACAAATGAACAGCTTACAGATTTTTAACTCAGAAGAGTTCGGAGAAATCCGAACAATAGAAATTGACGGGAAACCGTATTTTGTTGGAACAGATGTTGCGAAAGCACTTGGATACAGCAATCCGAGAAAAGCCATTCTTGACCATTGCAAGGGAGTAACGAAACGTGACACCCCTACATCTAGTGGCGTTCAGTCAATGTCATACATAAATGAGGGAGATTTGTACCGCCTGATTATGAAATCAAAACTTCCGTCAGCGGAGAAATTCGAGTCATGGGTTATGGACGAAGTTCTCCCGGCAATCCGCAAGACGGGTTCATACCAGAAACCGATGACCGTAGCAGAACAGATTCAGTTACTGGCTCAGGGCAATCAAGACCATGAGGAACGAATCGAGAAACTTGAGAACACAATGACCATCGACTACGGGCAGCAGAAATATCTTGGAGATTTAGTTTCCAGAGTAGTAATCGAAGTGCTAGGTGGCAAGAAATCCAATGCTTACGACGAGATCGGCAAGAAAGTATTTGCAGAATGCAACCGGGATGTCAAAACTTACTTTGATGTAAATGCCCGGAATAACATTCCAAAACTGAGGTATCAGGAAGCAGTTGAATATATCAAGGAATGGACGCCATGTGCAAATACAAAGATTATGATTCGAGACTGCAATGCACAGGGAAGATTAGCTGAGTAGGAGGAAAACAAATGAAAAATATTGATAGCCGATTACACATACCTGGTGACAATGATGAAATTTTTCATTCTATTATCGGCTTTAAACTTGTCGATATATCAGCAGGCACAAGTGGAAGTCAAGAAGAACCGACACTTTTATTGAAGTTTGTGAATGAACACCATGTTGAGATTGATGTCGTTATTCAAGAATCTGGCGTGTTTGTCACTGAACCATTTGCAGTAAAAGAAGATTTAACCGTTGTTGATGATTGAAAAGGGAATGCAAGTCGAACATTTTAAACGCCATTCCCCTGTCAGCAATGTTGGTTATTTGCAGTTACGTTTCTTACCGGCACGGGAACAGTAAATGCGTCGGAAGAAAGACAGGACTGGTTTGCACAATCACACTTGGAATTGTTGCTATGATTCTTGCAGTTCGGAAACTTTTTCACCGTGTTGATGAAAACCATCAATATGCGGTAATAATTGCAAAATTTTATCTCATTTCATTTTACCCGGCATGGCGGTACCTGTAAGGACATTATAAGGAGATACAGAATAAAACTCAATATCATATCGGAGGGATATAAAAATGGCAAAAGCATTAATCCTATCAGCTCTGATCGGCGGTATGTCACCGTACCTGCCGTTCTGGAGATTTGACAGTGCATCACAGCCGGTTGCAGTAGCAATCGTAATGTTTATCTTATCATTCGTGGTTATTTACCCGGATGAAATTAAAAAAATCGGAGGAAAAGAAAGATGATTGAGACAAAAATGGGAGAAATCACACTTAAGGGCAGCAAAGCAGAATTAATAGCTGACTTAGCTGTTATCGTTCGAGGAATCAAGGAAACCATTATGGAAAATGGCAAAGAAACAGAGGAATCTGTGAAGCAGGAGATTAACGAAGCGGTCAAAATCGGACTGATGAACGAAGAAGAATTTAAAACTATTCAAAAAGAAAAAATCAAAGAAGTTGTAAAAACATTATTTGATGATTTGCTTGGAGGGCTTTTCGATGAAGATAAATGAATTTGATAAGACCGTAGATGAGCTGTACCAGTTGTGCAGGAGAGTTCAGAAAGAAACCGGCAGAACGGTAGCATTTCATTTTGCAAACTACAAGATCGGATGCAGCTTGCACATCAACATATATAAGAAAGAATCATTAAGAGAGTTTGATATGTACAGCATTGTAGAGGGCGGTTGCCAGCAGGGAGAAAATGTGAAGAAAGTAACTGACCATTTGAACAAAATTTTGATGGACAACAAATGCCCGTATTGTGAGGAGGATTGCGATGGAGAAAGAAAATAAGATGGATTTCAGAGCAGAGACCGTAGCCGAGGAATACGCCGAATTAGTTGGCAGACTAAAGGCGGTCAAAGCATACCTAAACTCTGGCGAGAGCATAATCATCGACAAGAAATTATGTATCGCAATGTTAGGTCTCGACTCAGAATAAAAGTTGGCTCCACAGGTACCGACATACCACATGGAGCCGCGTATCTAACTTAATTTGGCTAAGTTAAATACAGGACAAGTATAACACACCTTCCTGTATTTATCAAATAAATAATTAGGAGGGCATTTTTTATGTCAAAAACACACACATCCAACGAACAGAAACCACTTGCAAGCGAGATTATTTGTGATCTGGAAGCGGAAAACGCAAAACTCGAAGCAAGAAACAAGAAACTCAGTAACATTGTTTTGAAGCAGGCAGCAGTTCTTGTGGAGACATTATTGCTGTTGAATGAAGAAGGTGATTTAGGAAATGAAGATGCGAGATGAGAACCAAGTGCTTTTATCAGGTGACATTCCGGCGGGGTTCGTATTCTCACATGAAGAATACGGTGGAACCAAGATGTACGAGGGAAGAATGACAATTTTTAGAAAGAGCACATCTTACGATATTCTTCCGATTATTGTGCCAGAATACATGATTTCAAGAGAAACAGAGTTGATTGCTAGTGTATATGGCGAAATGCGAAGCCGTACAGTCCGGGAAGATGGTAAGAAAAGCCTTACAGCATATGTAAGAGCAATGGACATTCAGTATCTTGAAAGACTGGAAGAACATGATGCAAACGAAGTTTATCTGACTGGATATCTGATTAAAAAGCCGACAATAAAGATGATTGGCGCGAACAACGACAGGAAGCTGGCAAGAATACTTCTGGCGGTAAATAGAAAGAAGAAAGCCGGATATATCAGATCAGACGCAATCAGTTGTTTATGCTGGGAGGAAAACGCAGATGCCGTAGAAAATCTGAAAAAGGGAGCAAAAATCAAACTCCGTGGAAGATTTCAAAGCCGGGAACTGTGGTCGGACCAGAGTCAATCATGGTTAACCGCGTTGGAGGTATCAGTAAAAAGATTGGAGATTTTGTAATATGAAGAAAATCGAAGTAAGAGATATTAGATTGACCGATTTTAAAGGCCAGTCAGAAAAGAAAATAGAGTTCGGACACAGAACAGTCGTTTCCGGGAAGAACGGATGCGGAAAAACCACACTGGCAGACGCTCATATGTGGGTGTTCTGTGACAAGGACTACAGTTTAAAGAGCAACCCGGATATCAGGCCGGATGATGGCAGAGAATGTCTGCCAAGAGTTGATATTGACCTTGTAATTGATGGGAAGCCGGTAAGCGTAGCAAAGTTCCAGAAGCGCACAGAAAGTAAGCCAAAGGACGGAAAACCGGGAAAGGTTGCATTATCAAACAAGTACGAAATCAACGGCGTTCCGAAAGCTGAAAGAGACTTCAAAGCCGATTTGAAAGAACGTGGGTTTGACTTTGATAATTTCCTTATGCTGTCTCACATGGAAATCTTCACAGACCTGAAAGATGCAGATGCCAGAAAAATTCTGTTTTCCATGTCAGACGGTGCCGGGAAATCAGATTTAGAGATTGCCAAGACAGTTCCAGACTGTGCTGAGTTGGTACCACTTCTGGAAACTTATAAGGCAGACGAAATCAAAGCCATGAACAACGCAACGCTGAAAAAGGCAGAGGAACAGTTGAAAGCCATTCCAAACCAGATTATCGGCATGGAACAGGCGAAAGTCGATGCTGATACCGCCGAATTGGAATTGCAGAAGAATGCCTTGCAGGAACAGATTTCTGACCTCGAAACGCAGATTGCACAGGCAGGGAACGAGAAAGTTGGAGAGATTAAAGCGGAACTGGCAGGGTTAAGAACCAAACTGTTAGAGATAGACTCAAAGGCTAAAGCGGACTTGTTAGAGAAGAAATCATCGGTTTGCAATAAAGTTAGCACTCTTGAATTAGACAGGAATATCAAAACATCAGAGTTGAACAAAAAGGCTTCCGCATTGGAGTACCTGAGAGCACAAAAAAAAGATCTTCTTGAAAAATTGCAGGATGCCAGAACGCAATATCCCAAAATCAAAGATAAAGAATGGGACAACACAGTTCTGGAAAGAATTAAATCCGAGATATTCAAGGACGCAGATACCATTTGCCCGACTTGCGGTCAGAATCTTCCGCCAGAGCAGATTGAGCAGCTAAAGAGAAGATTTGAACAGAAGAAACAGGAAAGAATCAATCAGCAGTTGAAAGCTCAGGAAGAATGGGAACGTGACAAGAAACGCAAACTTGATGAAGTTATTCAAGTTGGCAATAAAGCGTCTGCCGATATGAAAGAAGCGCATAAGCAGGAAGAAGCTCTCACATCCGAGATTTCCAAACTGACAGATGAATTAGAGCAGATTAAAACTTCTCTGGACACAGAAAACAAAAATCTGGAAGCCATACCGAAAGAGCCAGATTTCTCAGGAAACGCTGAATATCAGCAGATTCTTACATCAATCAAAGAGAAAGAGCAGGAACTTAATTCTCTGGATGATGGCGAAGAAGCAAAGAAACAGCTTTCAGAGCAGTTATCCGGCAAGAAACAGGAACTGGCAGCAGTCAATCAGAAAATCGGAGAATCCAACAACAACGTCCGAATTGACGAGCAGATCGAGAAGCTTCAGGAAAGCCAGAAACAGTACGCGCAGAGCAAAGCTGATGCACAGATGATTCTGGACGAACTGAAATCCCTGAGCATGGCGAAGAATACAGCCCATGAAGATGCGGTAAACCAGTATTTTGACGGAGTTAAAGTGAAACTGTTCGATACACAGAAAAACGGTGAAGTCGTAGATACTTGCATCTGGTACGTGCAGGACAAGGACGGCAACTGGAAGAAACTGATTGGGAACGCCAATACAGCCCTGATGATGAAAGGCAAAATTGCCATCATGGACGGCTTGCAGAAGTTTTACGGTGTGAGTTATCCGATATTCGTAGACTGTGCAGCAGAACTGGACAACAGCAGTCTGGCAGGAATTAAGGCAGATGCACAGTTGATTTTCTTGAAAGTTGCCGAGGGGGATATGACGGTAACGGAGATTTGAGAGGGGTGAGTAAATGCAATTAGCTACATGGGGGAACATTCAAATTTAAAACAGACACAGAAGTGTTTGAAAACGAGAGGATAGATTATGGCAAATAAGGAAATAAGGGAAGAAATCGAAAGGCGACGTCTGAGATATTATGAAGTCGCAAATAGAATCGGGATTTCACAATACACATTTTCACATTGGATGCAGAATAAATTGACACCAGAACAGGAGGAAAGGACAAGAAAAGCAATTGAGAAATTAAGTGAGGAAATGAAATGGTAAAGAATACTAGCAAAAAGGAGAAACGAACATGGAGAATATGGAGCTAAGAAACAAAATTGTTGGATTGAGATTAAGAAACTATGAAGTTGCAAAAGAGCTTGGAGTGACTGCTAATACATTCAGTAGATGGTTGCAGGTACCTTTGACTCCAGCCAAGCGAGAGTTAATCGAAAATGCGATTCGCAAGTTATGCGAGAAAAATCAGGAGATAAAATATCAAATTTAATATCAAAGAAAGGAGAATAAATATGGCAGAAACTTATGACATTTTAAAAGCAACAAAAGCACAGGAAAAATATTGTATGGAAAAAGGCTATCCGCACTTTGCACCACATAGCGGAAAATGCTTCAGTTGTGGGCAGAATATCTATTCTGAAAAAGGACGAACAAGAAGCGGAAAAGAGCGGAATGGAATTTCTGTTGAGAGAGCATCAAAGGAATTAATTACAGGATGTCCGTTTTGCAATAGAACTTATTGTGATTAATAGAAAAGGAGAATTGTTATGGCAAACAAAGCACAGTTAGCAACAGCAGGAGAACAGCAGGCGGCAATCGTAATCAACAACTCATTCATTGATGGATTGGTCAAGCAGCTTGAAAAAAAATGCGAATACGGTCTTTCGTTCCCCAAAGACTACAACCTCAGTAATGCACTCATGGGGGCATATCTGACTCTGAAAGAGACAAAAGACAGAAACAATAAGCCAATTCTGGAATCTTGCACAGCTACAAGCATTGCAAACAGCCTTATGAACATGGCAACACTCGGACTTTCAGTTCAGAAAAAACAGGGTTATTTCATTGCCTATTCCGGTCAGTGCCAGTTCCAGAGGTCTTACTTCGGAAACATTACAATCGCCAGAAGATATGGAATGAAAGATATTCACGCTGAGATCATCTACGATGGCGATAAGTTCAAATATCATATCGAAGATGGAAACAAGGTTCTGGATTCTCACGAACAGGATTTTAGGAATATTGACAACGATAAGATTCTTGGGGCATATGCAGTGGTTCTGATGGAAGACGGAACAAAACATCTGGAAGTAATGAACATAAAGCAGATCAAACAGTCTTGGTCACAGGGATATGGTTACAAGGAAAACGGTAATGGAACACACCAGAAGTTTACTGACGAGATGGCAAAGAAAACTGTTATCAATCGTGCATTAAAGCAGATTATCAATAGTCATGGTGATATTTTTATTCAGGAAGTCGAGGAAGCTACAGAAGAAATTCCAAAGCAGGACATTATTGAACATGAAGTTGCTTATGAAATCGAGCAGAACGCCAATGCAGAAGAATTTATCCCAGATGAGCCAGTAGCAATCGAAGAACAGCCTAAACAGCCGACAGTCGTAGAAGTCGTAAAAACTGCCGAGAAAGAACCAGTTCCGGCAGCAGACAAACAGGAAACAGAGATTCCAGATTTTATGAAGCCAGAAGAGATGTGATCGCATATGATGTACTTCGACTGCATCAATTTTGATTGGCGCGACTGCGGTAAGTTCGGTCACGGTATGGCTCAGATCGGGCGGTGCGAAAACTGCCCGTACTATGAGCCGGCAAAAGACTTTTTCGAAAAACGAGGTGAGAACTATGAGGATTATATCTCAGAACGGGGAAATCAATCTCCCATATGACCTGACAGCTATTATTGTGTCTGAAAATCATATTCAGGCGGTGTTTTCGGGCGATACGCGGAAAATCCCGTATTTGATGGCAAGCTATTCATCAAAGAAGAATTGCGTAGATGTAATGTCAATGCTGAATGATGTAAGCCTTGGAATACATGTTAAAAGCCTTGCGGGAGATGTTACTAAAATTGGAATGAATGAAGTTATATTTAGATTTCCGGAGGATTACGAGGTATGAAGAGAGTAGACAGCAAGAAAGACTGGGAACAGATAATAACCATTGAACTTCCGTTGAAGCAACTCAAATTAATACGAGATAGTATGTGCAAAGTAAGCTATTCAGAGTTAGAAAGCATAAACGGAAATGATATCCCATATACCTATTCCGATTTAGAGAAAACCATAGACGAAGCTGATGCTATCTTAGAAGCATAAATGCAATGTAAAGAAAGCGAGGTGATACAAATTGTTCATGCGAGTAATAAACACAGGCAGTCAACCCGGAAACTGCTATGCGCTTAAATCCGAATCTGGCGAAATCTTACTTTTGGATTGTGGATGCAGATATTCAGAGATTCTAAAAGGAATTTCATACAGGATATCAGAAGTTTCGGGTTGCCTACTGACGCACGGACACGGAGATCACCTGAAATCGTTTCAGAATCTAATGCAGTCCGGCATTCAAATTTACACTAATGACGAGACTGTTGAGAGTGTAAACACAACCTCTGGTGAGCTGATGATCGGCTTACCAGAAAAGAAATCGAAGGACATAGGTTCGTTCCGGGCAACGCCTTTCTACGTCCCGCACGACAAGACGCCAAACTTTGCATACCTGATATCTCACGAAGAATGTGGACGACTGATATATGCGACAGACTTCTCATATTTGCCGTTCACATTCAAGAACATGAGAATAAATCACTTCCTTATAGAATGTAATCATCTTGACGAATCGCCGGAGCAGGATTCATTCAAGTTTGAACACTCCATCCGGGGACATAGCAGCTTATCTACTGTAAAAGAGATTATCCGAGTGAACAAGACCGCTTCGCTCAGAACCATAACGCTGTGCCACCTGTCAGAGGGATGGGGAAATCTGGAAGTGATGCAGAAAGAGATACAGGACGTTGCCGGAAATGATGTTCTGGTGCAGATCGCAAGACCGGGACTGGATGTTGATTTGAATTTATGTCCGTTTTGAAAGGAGAAAAAATGGAAATTGATAAATCAAAATTAAAGTTGGGAATTTGGTATGAGGATGAAAACGGAAATTTAATTAAGTCAGAAGATGATTTGGCATGTGAAGCACCAGAAGGAGCGAGAACGTACCATTCCTGCTTTCCGTTACAAATAACAGAACACGTTTATGTAGTGCATGGCAAAGCTGAGAAAGAAGCGTGCAAGCACAAACGGAAATATTGGAAAAAGGATACAGGTCTGATAAAGGGATTGAAAGGCCATATATGCACTAATTGTGGGTCTAGCCAAACAAGAAAGTGGTGGCAGCCATGGGGAAGAAAATGGGATTATGGAACGGATACTACACCACTTATTGACTTTCATACAAGTATTGGAGGTGGAAATCAAGATGTCATAATGGCAATGGTAAACAGCGGAGATTATACATTACAGGAAGCACTTGTTGTTTTTTCTACGGCCTGCGAAAGATGTATGAATGTGCTTGCATACAAGTATTTGAACGGAGCAGATGGATATGAAGAATATTCAGACGAGTGGAAAAAATGCAATACTGAATGCGATTTTTGCAAGAATAGTTAAATTGAGATTCACGAACCATACAGGGAGGAAACAAAATGAAACAGTGGACAGAAGAAGAACTTATTAATGACGGAAACAGATTAAGAAATGCTGAAATTACAAATGTATCATTGAATTTTAAAGATCACGGAGTACTCACCCTTGACCTTTATCTTTCTGGCGGTGGCTGGGGCGTTGTATTCGGAGGATATGTTTTAGGACATGGTTACCTTGGCTCGAAAAACTTTAAAGGTTCAAAGGCAGGGCTTGAAGCGATTATGAGAATCATGGACGTTGTTGGCGTAGATGACCTGACAGAAATGAAAGGAAAACACGTCAGAGTAGCCTTGAAAGGCGTTGGTGATTCAGTAAAAATCATCGGAAATTTCATTAAAGATGAATGGTTCGATTATGAAAGTTTCTTCAAAGATGAGGAGCCACCATTTGTGGAGGATTAAGCATGGTATCAGCAAATTTAAAGGACTGGAAAGAAGTCACCAAAGGCATTTACAGATATGTGATCTCTGCAAATGCGGCATACGAAATCCACATTAAATATTGGAATATGGACACAGACATTTTAAGTGCGAATGCAAGTCTATACATTGTTGGGGATTGGCGCTCAGATGATGGTAAAAACACCATAGAAAGAGAATGCTTGCTTGAGTTAGGACCGGTTATGGCTTGCCTTGGTGAGGCTGTAGAGGATGATAGAGAGAATAACAGTTAAATAAAAAAGCACCGACTATTTATCGGCGCTTTTTACAAAATCTTGGAGAACAGTAATGACCAGATTGTTAAAACTCCTGTTCTCCTGCTTGGCAATCTGCTCAAGCTGTTCTTTAAGCTGTATCGGGAACGTGATGTTAGTTCTGGTCTTATCAGACTTGACGGTCATGTGAAATCCCTCCCTTGTTTTTAGAACATTGTAGCATTTTTGCCTGTCGGTGTCAATCAGGTATCAAAGTGGTATCATTTTTATCTTGCAATACAGGTATCGTAGTGGTATCATAATGGTATCAAAGACACACCGAAAATGAATCGAGGTGATAAGTCTTTGAATAGTAACTATAAAAATTTTGTAAAAGCTAAGGCGATTGAAGCTGAGAACCGTAAGAGATGGCTGAAAGTCGACCCGCATCTGAACGACAATCCCGGAATCTACATTTTGACAAGAATTGATGAAGACGGTTTTAAGTTTGGGTATGCCGGTCAGGCAAGGAAACTAATTACCAGATTATGTCAACATAGTGCAGGGCATCAACAGCACATTGATCTTAGTTTGAAAAAACATGGATTATATTCAGAAAAAAATCCATATGGTTGGCGTGTAGTACATACTAATTGTCCAGAATCAGAACTTGACGAAAAGGAACAGTATTACATCAGATGGCTTGCAGATCAAGGGTATCAGCTTAGAAACAAGACTGGTGGCTCTCAGGGAGCAGGCAAGAAGCAGATTGATGAGTACAGACCGGCAAAAGGTTATTATGATGGTTTAAATCAGGGAAAGAAATCCCTTGCCAGAGAACTATCTCACATCATAGACACACACTTGCAAGTTTCACTGAAACCAGAAAAACAGAGTAACAAAGTGTCAATCCGGGCTTTTGAAAAGTTCCAAGACTTGATTAACGAGAAAACGTATGAATAAAAAATGAAAGGAGCTTGCCTTCATGTGACGTAAGGGTGCACCGGGCTTCTTTGAAATATGAAATTAAAATGTGAAATATACAGAGACTCAATGCAAAATTACAAGAAATATGCAATTCCAAGAGCACAGCTCGTTATAGCTGATGTTCCGTATAATGTAGCGAATAATTTTTACGGAAGTAACCCTATGTGGTACGTAGGTGGGGATAATAAAAATGGTGAAAGTAAACTAGCAGGAAAAGCTGCCTTTAATTCAGATTTTAATTTTAACTTATATGAATACTTTCACTTTTGCTCAAGAATGTTAAAAAAAGAAGATACAACACCTGTGCCAAGAGGAAGAAGTAGCAATTCTCCATGTATGATTGTATTTTGCTCGTTTGAACAAACGCAAACATTGATTAAAGCTGCTGAAAAACATGGTTTTGTACATTATATCCCACTTGTTTTCATAAAAAATTACAGCCCTCAAGTATTAAAAGCGAATATGCGTGTGGTTGGAGCTACGGAATACGCATTATTGTTTTACAGAGACAGGCTTCCTAAGTTTAGGAACGGCGTTCAGATCGACGAAAACGGAAAAACAATCAGAGGTACAGGGCACATGGTTTTTAACTGGTTCGATTGGGAGAAAGATGGAAAAGATATTCCTAAAATTCATCCGGCACAAAAGCCAGTCAAACTTTTAAAAAGATTGATTGAAACGTTTACTGATCCCGGAGATGTAGTAATAGACCCATGTTGCGGAAGCGGGACAACGTTAAGAGCTGCACATGAAATAGGAAGAAATGCTTTCGGCTTTGAAATTGATAGAAATTTCTTTAAGAGAGCAAAAGAAGAAATGCTTGTTTTTGAGGAAAACAGTCAGATAAGCATAGAAGATTTTTTGTAAAGGAATCGTGAATATGGACGCATTACGACATCAAAAACACATGCAATGGATTCAGAACCGCAAGGATATTTATTATTTCATCCGTAAATACGCAATATCTCACAAAGGGACTCCAACAATCAAGAAGATATCTGAGGAACTAGATATCAGCAGGAGTGCTGTTCAGAGGCATCTAAGGCAGTTCGAGGACGACGGATTGATCGTATTTCACGGAACTGGTTCGCACAGGACATACGAACTGATAGGAGTAAAGAAACATGAAACTGTATGACGTATACGACGGTTCAAAGTATATCGGGGAACTGACGCTTGCTGAAATATCAGAATTGACAGGAAAGACAAGAAGTCAGATATCGCAGGCAATCAGCGGGGCATATGACATTAACGGAAGATATGCGGTCATATATGATGGGCAACAAACAATCGCATACTCAAACAAGAATGATCGCAGGATGTTGATGGAATTTGATATTCTGACTCAGAAGATAAGGAGGGCTGTAGGTTGGGAAAGTTGAAGATTAAAAAGCCAAAAAATCAAAGAAGCTTAATCCCGGCGCCACTTAACATAACTGGATTTACAATGGAGCAGGCTTCCAGGCAGACTGGCGTAAGAATCGAATCTCTTAAAACGTATTTGGATTCAAAAGAACAGGAAATTAGAGAGCAGCTTATCAAAGAATCACAGGAAAAGCTGTGGAAAGCAGAAGATTATATTGCTGTGGCAAATATTTTAATTTCTGTTATTGCAATCAAGAAAGCATGGGGATTCAAGAAAGCAAACCAGAATTTCATTGATAAGATTACCGAAGCCGAAAGATATGTTGAGGAAGTCGGTGTTGAAGCAGCATACAAGGAAATTAAGGAAGAAATGGGTTTGCAGATTGAATTTGATTCTTTTGATATTAACAAGGAATTTGGATTCGGAGAGAATGAAAATAAAAATGAAGTTTAAACATAGAAAGGAATAACACTTATCCTCGTGAAACGAGGTTCCGCCTAATCAGAATAGGCTGGGTAAAATTTGGTAAATGCTAGACTGGAATGCCTTGGTTCTCCTGCATAGTGCAGAACAGACTAATGGTCAGAGGTAATAACTCCCAAGGCTATAAAGCAGATTGTAAAATTGCCATACGGATATTTGTAGTATGGCGTGTGAAAGAATTAATTGAAAAGTCCATAGATAGATTAAAGCTGGCAAGTGATATTTCATTGAAACATTATAATAAACCACTTGTATGTGAGTATTCTGGCGGAAAGGATTCAGATGTACTTCTGAGATTGTTCAGAATGTCTGGAATCCCGTTCGAGGTTCATAATTCGCATACTACTGTTGATGCACCGCAGACAGTAAGACATATCAAAAATGTGTTTTCTGAATTGGCGAGTAAAGGTATTAAATGTGAGATTGACTATCATGTACAGGAAAACGGCAACCGTCTTACAATGTGGAATCTCATTCCTAGAAAGCTAATGCCACCTACCAGAATCGTTCGGTATTGTTGTTCAGAACTGAAAGAAGGCGGGAATCCCAACAGAATGATCGCAACAGGCGTTAGATGGTCTGAAAGCAGTAAGAGAAGCAACAGAAGCCCATTTGAAGTATTGGGGCAGATGGCAAGTAAAAGTATCGGTGTTTCTGATGAGAAAATGCTTATCACCGACAATGATAATACTAGAAGATTATTTGAAAATTGCCAGTCGAAAGCAAAGACGGTAGTTAATCCAATTATTAATTGGACAGATCAGAATATCTGGCAGTTCATTGGTGAGAAAGACGTTCAGGTATGCGAACTGTATCAATGCGGATATGATCGGTTAGGCTGTTTGGGTTGTCCACTTGCATCAAAGAAGCAGAGGGAAAAGGAAATGTATGATTTCCCAAAGTACAAGCAAGCCTACATACATTCTTTTGACAGAATGATTGAGGAACGCAAGCTGCGTGGAAAAGATACGAAGTGGAGTTGTGGCGAAGAAGTCTATTTATGGTGGATGCAGGACAACAATGTAGTTGGTCAGATGGAATTATCTGATTTTATTGAATATTAAAATCATGGAGGACTGCACAATAGCGTGTCAGTTGCTTACATGGAGAAAGTGAGGATGGGAAATGGAATTTAAAAGCAATGCCAAGTATGGCGAAGAACCTAAAACTGGAAGTGTTTTCGCCTTGAAATACAATTCTTTAGGAATCGTTATCCACAAATACGTTGGTTGCGGAGATGCACTGTTTCTCAACTGTAGTGCATTGGATATTTTCAACTACGATCTTGAAACAGAAGATTTTGAAGAAGCTGTCAGTAAAGCGAAAGAAATTATCATGTGTAAAGTCAAGAAAATCAGAGAGGATTCATGCAGATTCTATTCAGACAGTAACATTGAATTTGACAGATATTAGGAGGGTAGAAAATGGATAAACTAAAACCTTGTCCGCTTTGCGGAAAAGAGATAGATACAGACAAAGATATGTATATCCCAGAAAGAGATTGGAAGCCATCTTTTTACGATCCTGACAGTGGAGGTTATCCGATAAGTATTCACTGCGAATGCGGATTAAGATTTTACCCGGGCGTATGGGATTATAAAGAAGCCGTAGAACAGTGGAATCGAAGAGCAAGCGACAAGGAGGATACAAAATGAAATTATATTTCTACATTTTGGACAGCGACAGAAAAACAGATGAATGGAATCTTCGTCTTGAAGAATGTGAAGTAATAGAAAAGCCGAAGACATATAAACCGGCAACTAAATTTCCTGACGGAATCTACGCTTCGTTTATAAGAAAAGAATCAATAGGTAATTTCATTAATGAATACAGCAAAGTGGTTGTTCTGGATGCACCTGATTATGAAAAAGCAAAAGAAGTATTTTTAAAAAAATACGACAACGAGTTGGATACACTTAGAAAAAGAATTAATTTCTACGAAAAGCTTAAATCAGCGATCGAGGATTACAAGGAGGACGCAAAATGTTAATCAGAAGTCAGGATAAAAGCCGATTGATCAGTCTTAACAATACAAGAGAACTGCGATTCTGGGAATGTGCGCAAGGGTTTAATATAACGGATTGTGTGTGCCCAATTGGTCATTATTCCACCAGAGAAAAAGCCATGAAAGTACTGGATATGATTCAGGAAGCATATGCGGACGCAGAGTTGATTCCAATGACAGTGCCAAATATCGGGAAGATGTTCGCAGAAGCGTCAGCATCAAAAGAAAATGAACTTCTGGCTGAAGCTATTGGAAAAGCACTTATGAACAAAATGGTCTTTCAAATGCCAGAGGATAGCGAGGTGGAAGCATGAAGTACAGAAAGAAACCAGTTGTAATTGATGCTATACAGTGGACTGGTACAAATAAGCGAGAAATGTTCGATTTTCTGACAAATGGCAATTGTCCAGACGAGTATATGACATCTGATTTCCCGATTGTATCTGATAACTTCTATATCGACAAATGGAAAGTTCAAGGTGGATTGGTAATAAAGACATTAGAGGGTGAGCATCTTGCAAACATTGGCGATTACATCATCAAAGGTGTTCACGGAGAATTTTATCCATGCAAACCAGATATATTCAGAAAAACTTATGAGGAGGTGGAAGTATGAGTGATGTAATGGAATTTGTTCAGAATGAAGATGGTACGTTTAGCGCATACGATGATACCTATGACATTGTAATACACTGTGAGACAGAAGAGGAACAGAAGAAAGTTATTGAGCATTTAAGAGGAATAAAGCTTCAGGAGGACTAAATGGGAAGATGTAAATTAGAATGTCCGGACGGCGAAACAGAATGCTGCATCTGCTGTGCTAAACAGGATTCCTGCCAGTGCAGATGTGATGAGATGGACAGCTATGAATATGCGGAGGAATGCGAGGAATATATCGCAGAGGGAGAAAATAATGAATAAATATTTTGCATTAGTTTTAAGCATTGCAAATGCTGCATGCATTGTTGTGAATATAATCAATCAGAAGTGGGATGTTATGACACTTAATATTATAGCATGCGTGATATGCATTGCTAATTTTATAGTAAATGATTGAAAGGTGGTGGAGTTGAATGAGAGAAATTCTTTTCAAGGCAAAGCGAAAAGATGGCGGAAAATGGATTGAGGGATATTATCAGAAAAGATATGACCTTTTAGGCAACGAAGAACATTTAATCTTCCACGCTGATAGTTATAAAGTGTGGGAATATGCGGAAATTGTTCCTGAAACCATCTGCCAGTTCACGGGACTTTGCGACAAGAACGGGAAGAAAATTTGGGAAAATGATATTCTGATGGCACATTTGGACGAATCCTACCCAGAGGATGCGACATATGAAGCTGTTGAATGGAACATTAATGGATGGGGAACGCGTGAAACTGGTAGCTTAGATAGAGAATATTTTGGAGAGTTTGATCTGCAACATTTCAAAGTAGTTGGAAATATCTTCGACAATCCAGAATTATTACAGGAGGAACACTGATGCAAAGAGAATTTATTTGCGGTGACTGCATGAATTTTCTCCCGGACTTTCCAGATAATTACTTCGATGTGGCAGTTGTAGACCCACCATACGGAATTAGAGAACACGGCGGTAAGAATCGTAGTAAATATGTAAAGCAGAAAAATGGAAGTTCCATTTATGTTCCTGATGGCGGCTATAAGAATTATGGTTGGGATAATAAACCGCCAGATCGAGAGTATTTTAAACAGCTATTCAGAGTATCAAAGAATCAGATTATATGGGGATGTAATTACTTTGATTACCCAATGGCAGGCGGATTGATGGTATGGGATAAATGCAATGATGGTTCAGATCAATCAGACGCAGAAGTCGCTTACTGCAGTCTTACAAGAAGGGTTGACATTTTTCGCTATATGTGGAGAGGAATGTTTCAAGGAAAATCAATAATTGAAGGAACAATACAGCAGGGCAACAAAAGACTGAACGAAAAGCGAATCCACCCAACCCAAAAGCCTGTAAATTTATATCGTTGGATATGCCAGAAATATCTGCAGAAAGGAATGAAGATTCTTGATACCCATGTAGGGAGCGCAAGTTCATTGATTGCCTATGAAGAATGTGGGCTTGAATATATCGGGTATGAAATTAATGAAGATTATTACAATGACGCTCACAAACGGTTAGAAGAATTTAGATCACAGATTACATTATTTGACTTAGGAATGGAGGAACACAAATGAGTAGTGCAAGTATGAGATTCGGAACTAAAGCGTATGTATGCGCAAGATATTTTCAGAGATTTACATGGGCGAGAGTAAACCATTTAAACCCTGTCGAAATTCCAATTCCAAACATATTGAATTTTTATAGTAGCAAGATGGTCACTTGCAGAGACAATGATGAAAGAATATTGTGTGAAGCATCTGAAATCGTCGAAGATGAAGAAAAGGTCAAAGATGCAGTAAATCTTGTCAGAACATTTGCTAAAAAACCAGACAGAACAGCATTGACAGGCTCATTTATTGAGTCTTTGAAGTTACTTGCAGATACTGTAGAAAGCCAGATGGAAGAGGTGAAGTAGTTGATAAAACCAGCTCAGTTATATAGAGAAGAAGTAACTAAAAAATATATAGAAACTTGGTATGATCCTGAATATATGTATTATTCTGGATGGTTTGGAAATGGTAATTTAAACATACCAGATGATAATTATGAATCTCATCACTTTGTTTCTATTCATAATGACAAAGTTATAGGGTACATTACATATTCTGTTAATTGTGGGACTATGAACGCAGATAACTTCGGAGCGATTAGTTTTGATAAAGGGAATCCTGTTTTTGCTAGTGACTTATATCAAGTCATATGCGATATTTTTGAAAAATACCATATGAATCGGCTTGGATGGGGTTGCATAGTTGGGAATCCTGCTATGCGAGGATATAAGCATTTTGTCGAAAAGCACGGTGGTAAAGAATGCGGATACCGTAGACAAGTAGCGAGATTAATGGATGGCAAATTACACGATGCTGTAGAATTTGAAATTCTTGCAAGTGAATTTAAGAGGTGAAGTAGGTGGAGAGATTAACAGAAAGATATGTTCCAAATGATGAAAAGAAAGGGATTACAGGAATAAAGGTATTTGAATCTGAGAATAAAATACCTCTTGTTAAAGTATTAAGCGAAGAGTATTTATATCCTGCAATTGAAAAGCTTGCCACTTATGAAGACTTAGAAGAACAGGGCTTGCTTGTGAGATTACCGTGTAAACTTAAAGATAAACTATATCATTTTTACGGAATAGATCTTGAAGATAATTTTGTAGATGTAATATCAGACGAAATCATAATGGAAGTTGTAGCAACGGAATTTGTAATTGATAGTTATGAAATTGCAATTAAGTGTATCACTGATTGGAATAGTCCATATGAATATTTGCCAGCGGCAGAGTTTGGTAAAACAGTATTTCTCACCCGTGAAGAAGCTGAAAATAAGTTGGAGGAGATGAAGAATGAATAAATGTTGCGCTAGTCAAGATGGTATATGTAGAAACGTTATCCTGTTCGGAACTAAATGTGATGGATATAAAGAAAAATGCACACTTAAGCCATGTTATGAAAACCTCGAAAAGATGGTAAAAGGTTATCAACATAATTTGAGAAAAATGTTTGGAGTGGAGGATTAATATGAAATCGGAAGAAGCAATTGAAATCTTGCGAGAACGAATTGATATAATCAAACAAGACTGGTCTCTTGTTGAATATCAGAAAGCGTTGGAACGTGCGGTTAAGGCATTGGAGAAGCAGATTCCGAGGAAAGTGAACAACTTGAGTGAAATATATTTAGACTTCGGAGCAGGCAAAAAAATAAAAGTTGGTGCTTACGGTAACTGCCCAAATTGTAATTACAACATAGATACTGTTAGTAAATACTGTACTAGGCGCGGTCAGAAATTAGATTGGAGTGAGGAAAAATGATAGAAATAATATATAAACTGATAATATGCCACTTGATCGGAGATTATGTTCTTCAAAGCGATTTTATCGCAAAAACTAAAGGAGAAAACTGGTATCACTTACTGGTTCATTGCATTCTTTATTCAGTTCCTTTTTACATAGTGTTCGGGTGCTCATGGAAACTTGTCTTTGTAATGACTATGCATATAGTAATTGACCCTTTAAAGGCACGATACAACAAGATAAGTTACATGGCAGACCAAATTATACATTATGTGACACTTTTAGTTTATTTATTCTAAAAAAGGCAGAAATTATGGCAGATAAAACATGCAAAACTTGTATTAAAAACGACAACGGGCTGTGTGACCGCGAAGGTATCCTGATAGAGGAAGATGATAGCTGTGAAAATCACACAAAAAACTGGATGGACTCTTTAATGGAGAAATTCATCCGAAAATCAATGCGGTAAGGACGGAAATGTCCTTACCAGACGGGAAGGTGGCTAAATGACAAAGGTGAGTTGGATTCGATTAGAAATAGATATGTTCGACAACAAAAAAATCCGGCATATCAGAAAACTTCCAGAGGGAAACAATATTGTGCTGATCTGGATGATGCTCCTGACGATGGCGGGACGATGCAATTCAAACGGGATTATTTTTCTGACAGAGAATATTCCATATACAAATAAAATGCTGGCTGACGAGCTGGACTTTGATGAGAGCGTGATCGAACTTGCACTGACAATTCTTGAAAAGTTCGGCATGATAACCAGAGATGGAACGTTGCTTTCAATCCCCGGATGGGAAGAGCATCAGAATATTGACGGGCTTGAAAAAATCAGAGAGCAGACCAGAAAACGGGTCGCAGAGCATAGAAAACGCCAGAAAGAATTATCAGAGGAAGAACGTATGCCGGAGATTCCAGAGCAGATTTCTTGTGAGAAAGATTTAGTCAAGCCCGGTGATGTGCAGAAAGTGGTCAATGAATGGAACAAGCTTCAGCAGTTCGGGATTCAGCCGATCGCAAGAATGACAGCAAGGCGAACTCAAATGTTGAAAGCAAGAATCCGAGAATACGGTATGAACAAGGTAATGGAAGCACTGAAAAATGTACAAAATAGTGACTTTCTTATGGGAAAGAAAACTGATTTTATGATAAATTTTGAATGGTTCGTGAAACCAAACAACTTCTTAAAGATACTCGAAAACAAATACCACAACAGGGAGGATATGCGAAATGGAACTGACACAACTCAAAGAAATGTCGAACCACTCGTCCCGCTCGGAGAATGGGACGGAGGAGAATCAGACACGCCATTCGCTTGAATGCCCTGAGTGTGGGGACAGCGGGTGGAGATGGGTAAGAGACGCAAGCGGTATTCCGTATTGCGAGGAATGCCCTTGCGGAATCAGAAAAAGAATAATCCTTGAAAATCAATTGAAATTTGCAGAGCTTCCAAACGTGTTTAAAGGCTCAAATTTCAACGATTTGAAGTCAAGTGTATATTTGAACGCCGAGAGCCGAAAAGTATTTTCTCAGGCGGCGCAGGCGGTAAATTACTGGTTTAAAAATCTTCCTGATATGCAGAAGAAAGGAATAGGGCTATACCTTTTCTCAAACGCAAAAGGTTCTGGCAAAACTAAAACAGTATGCAGCTTGGCGAATGAAATTATGAAGAAATACCAGAAGCCAGTAAAGTTCACCACATCCCTCAGGATTCTTGATGAGATCAAGAATACATGGGGAGACAAAGGGAATACGGAAGGAAAGTTGATAGAGGATTTGTCCAGAACAGAAATCCTTATCATTGACGACTTCGGCGCTGATTCTGGTAAGGAGTGGATTAACGAAAGATTCTATAGCATTATCAACGGGCGGTATGTCGACAGGAAAATCACTATATTCACGAGCAACTGCCAGATATCAGAACTGAAATATGACGAGAGAATCACAAACAGGATTCTGGAGCGATCACTTGAAATCCCATTTCCAGAGGAATCTGTCAGAGAACATATAGCACAACATTTGAAAATGAAGATGGTACAAGGAATGCGAGGTAAAGAGAATGAAAATAGCTGTTAAACCATGGGGCGAAATGTCTTTCAGAGAAATTCAGAATTTAAAAGAAAAGCAATGTAAGCATTGTGATTATTTTTCAAAGAATAATTCTGGAGGGTTATCATATGGAACTTGCGATTACATCCTTATCAATGATCACATGAGAGGATGCCTACCGACGGAATGCATAACGAAAGGGATTTTTAAAAGAAGAACAGGAGCAAAAAGAAGAGCAGCTTTGAGAATTTAACTGATTCATCTCAAAAATTCTCCTACCTCTATAGGGATGAATTGAGATAGAGAATATACAAATGAAAGGAAGTGATTATAGATGTTGGTTGCATATAAATATAGATTATATCCAAATAAAGAGCAACAAGAATATTTTGCGAAATGTTTTGGATGTGTACGATTCATCTATAATCGTATGCTTTCAGATAAGATTGATTATTACAATGAAACAAAACAGAAATTAAATAATACACCTGCTCAATATAAGAAAGAATTTCCTTGGTTGAAAGAGGCTGATTCTCTTGCATTAGCAAATGCACAGATGAATTTACAAACTGCTTATAACAACTTCTTTAAAAGACCAGAAGCAGGATTTCCTAAATTTAAGAGCAAGAAAAATCATAAATATTCTTATACTACTAACAATCAAGGCGGAAACATATATGTATCTGATAAATATATTAAATTACCAAAGATTGGATTGATTAGAGTAAAGAAACATAGAAATTTTGATGGTTTGATTAAATCTGTTACTGTGTCTCAGAATCCTTCTGATAAATATTTTGTTTCTGTGTTAGTAAATCAAAAAGATAAAGAGAAATTACCTGTTAACAATAATGAGATTGGAATTGATCTTGGAATTAAAGAATTTGCTATTACATCTTATGGCGAAATGATAGAAAATCCTAAGTATTTTAGAAAGTCTGAAAAGAAACTAAGAAAATTACAAAAGGATTTATCCCGTTGCCAAAAAGGAAGTAAGAACAGAAAAAAATGTAGAATAAAAATTGCAAAACAATATGAAAAGATTACGAATCAAAGAAAAGATTTTTTACATAAATTATCTAAGAGACTTATTAGTGAAAACCAAACAATATGTCTTGAAGATTTAAAAGTAAAAAATATGATGACTAATCATAAATTAGCAAAATCAATAGCAGATGTATCTTGGAGTGAGTTTGTAAGACAGTTAGAATATAAAGCAAATTGGCATGGCCGAGAAATTATTAAGATTGATACATGGTTTCCATCAAGTCAGATATGTTCTAATTGTGGACACAAAGATGGAAAGAAAGCATTATCTATCAGAGAATGGACTTGCCCTGTTTGTGGAACACATCACGAAAGAGATATAAATGCTGCGATAAATATTCTCAATGAAGGAATGAGAATAAGAACCGTAGGAACTACGGGGATAGCCTAAGTAAACTTGTCTCGTTAGAGATATTGATTAGGAAGCTTAGACTTCTAAGCAAAGCGTAGGTCTTGAGTAGTTCACACCTTTGAAAGGAAAAGAAATGAGAACAATAAGCGAAATGTATAAACGTTCCGGCGGAACTGCGTATCAGCACAATTGTTCTGAGTGCAGATTTTATAGGGATGGAAAGAGAGAAAAATGTCTGATGTACGGCGGTGATCGGGACTGGCACGGAAATTTTATTGCCTGTAAATTCTTCAATCTTGAAGATGATATGCTGGAAGGACAGATGAATATTTTTGATTATGTGTGAAAGAAAGGAGGAACGAGGAGCCGCTGGCCAGCGAAAGGATATCCCGGTTCCTCCTTATTTTTTATGAATAATGACGACTTGAAATATGCAATTGAGAATGGTATCATCAATTTGTCTCACATACAAGAGCAAGTTGAAATGAATAAAAGGGAAGATATATTAAAGGAATACAGGGACAGTATATGGAAAGCATCTGATGGATATTGGAAAATCCGCATGACTTATGATGAAACCGGACAGAGGAAAATGTTTAAGCGTCGGTCTAAACAGGATTTAGAGGACTTGATTGTAAAGACACACCGTGAGAAAGCAGAGAATCCAAAGATCAAGAGTGTATTCGAGGAATGGGCGCAGCGCAAGGTTGATTTGAATAAGATTTCAATACAAACTTATCAGAGATATCAGCAGGACTTTAATCGTTTTTTTGGGACCATGGGAGAACGCAGAATTAAAAACATTGAGTCAGAGGATATCAGCAACTTCCTGGAAGAACAGATCAGCGAACACAATCTAACCGCAAAAGCTTTCTGCAATCTTAAGACAATTACCAGAGGAACCCTAAAATGGGCAAAGCGCAACAAGCTGATTGATTGGAACGTGCAGGAATTATTCTATGACTTGGATGTCACCGATAAATCTTTCAAAAGAAATATCAAAGAAGATTCGGAAGAAGTATTCAACGACGCTGAAATGGACAGGATGATTGACTACTTGAAGGACAATCAGGACATAGTAAATCTTGGCATTATGCTTATGTTCGTAACTGGTCTGAGAGTTGGGGAGCTATGCGCTTTGAAATGGAATGACTGGCTACCACATATCCGTACGATTAAAGTCAGAAGAACGGAAGTAAGGCATTTTGAAAACCATAAAGGCATTTTCGAAGTAAAAGACTTTCCGAAAACAGAAGCAGGCGTAAGAAATGTAGTGGTTCCTCAGGGGTGTATATGGATATTACAGAAGCTTAGAAATATGTCGACATTCTGCGAATATATATTTTCCAAAGATGGAAAGCGATTAAATACTTATTCGTTCAGGAACCGGTTAAGAACAGTGTGCAAGAAAACTGGCTGTATTCAAAAATCACCGCATAAAATACGAAAAACATATTGTACGATATTACTCGATCACAGCATAGATAATCAGATGGTCACATCACAGATGGGCCACACAAATATTTCGTGTTCCGAGAACTACTACCACAGAGACCGAAAGGACCTCAAGAAAAAACAAAAAATCATGGACAGCATAAACGAGTTCATGGTAGTGTCGAGATAGTTTTTTTGAGAGGGAACAACTAGGGAACAAAAAGGAACACCCTGCAAAAAGCTAGAAGCATTGGTTTTATAGGAAAGATAGCAGTTTAAAGATACGTTCGATTCCCGTACTGGCTGCTAACGAAAACCTTGTAAAATCAAGGTTTTTTGTGCTTTTTAGGGGTATGTAAAATAGCCGAGGGAACAGGCTAGGGAACAGGTAAGGAACAAGAACAAATATTCGAATTAAAACCATAGGAGGAAAACTTGTGTGTGAGACACAGGAAAAACCATCATAGGCGGCAGAAATGCGGTCTTTTTTTGTTTCCCAAATTATGTTAATATGGTTGTATGGAGGTGGTGTTGTGATACATACCGCATATGATGTGATGAAAGAATATCTGATAACCGGTGCAGAATTTGATGGACAGTTTCAGATACCAATGCTTCCAAAAGTGGCTTTCTCGCCGGGCAAGTCGATTGACTTTGTATCTTCAAAATCCAGATCATTGAAAGGTCATAAGGACCTGACCGTAAATTTTTACATTGACGACAAAAGTTTTCTGCAGGTATGGAATCAGCCGGACCAGTACATTGAGCACTTAAAATGTTTCAATTCAGTTTGCAGCCCAGATTTCACAATTGCTTCCGGGATGCCAAGTGCGTTGAACATCTACAACCTGTACAGAAACCATGCTTTAGGCTATTATTGGGCGGTTATGGGCGTTAAAATTATCCCGTCCGTAAATATTATTAGTCCAAAGGAAATGCCCTGGATATTCGATGGAACACCGCACAGGAGCACGGTATCATGTTGCACCAATGGCAGAGTCCGGTCAAAGTCTGCCAGAATAGAGTTTTGTGAGAATTTTAAGGAAATGTTGGACACAATAGAGCCAACAAAGGTTGTGATTGTGGGTATTGTACCAGATGAACTCAATGTGGACATGCCAATCATAAACCTCAATTCACGGAGCCAGAACATGAAGAAAATGTTCGGAAAGGAGTAGGCATGGGAACCATCAGCAGAGAATCAGCGAAGCGCAGAAGTAAGGAAACGAGCCGGCAGAAAAGACGTAGGAATAAGATTTCTGATATCACGAGAAGAAAGAATACGACTGAAAAAGACGAATTGAATGTAATGAAATAAAAATTTACATCACGCCGAGGTACGTTGTAGGAGTTTATATACAAAATGCACAAAATAAAAAAAGTCGCAGGTCTGAATTAGTTTCAGATTTCTGCGATTTTTTTCAGATTCTCCCAGTTCAAACCGATCTGGTTTTGATGCTGTTTCTGACTTGTCGTACATTTCCTTGGTGCCTTTGTCCCTCCCGGGACCATCCCGGGAACCTCCGGCCGATCAGGAACAGACCGCCACAGGGAACCTATGAAACCCCATCGCTCGGCATGATCTGGCAGACCAAAGCCAAACAGAGAGCCAGAAACACAGCCCGCCGGGGATAACCCGGGAGCGGACCGGGAACAGCTACGGAAGTACCGAGCCAGCGCCAGACACAGCCAGAGTCAAAACCAATTCCAATATAACGTTGTAAAACACGTTTAAAAACGTTTTTCGTGCAACCGTGGTAAAATATACAGAAAGCACATAAAGCACGCTTAAAAAGCCAAATACGGCGTTATAGAAGTGTTTAAGGCATAGCTACCCCAAACAAAACGCCTTAAAGCGTACAGAAACAAGACCGCCGGAGCGATTACAAACAAAGCCCGCATAGCTTCGCACAATCTGGAAACATAAAGACTAGACCGGGCAACTATACAGAATAATAATAACCCCGTTATGCTCTGCCGTCAATCCCTGTTATTAATTCGATATTTGAAGATTTAAGACAGCTTTATATACTTGTGATAAAATATACCAGAATCACGATAAGAGCCGTTAAAACGTCAAATAGGAGCCGATACAGATATATATAATTGTCAATGTGCATCAAACCGGAGAACAAACCCCGGTGAAGTCCTGGCACAGGTCACGAACCACCGCCGCCCGGAGCGGATGCAGGACACCATAAAAAGAGCAGCGCTTTACTGCTCTAAATCAGAATATTTTTCTAAAAAATTCAATAGTTCCGAATCTGTAAGGCTTGCAGCTTCTTTACAAATTTGGTCATATTCTCCAATATATTCCATCGACCCGGCTAAAATCTCAATCGCAGCCTGTTCTAATTTTTCCCTTTTAGCTTTTGACATAATACCGTCCCCCTATTTAACAAATACCAAGTGATGCCAAAAAATCAGCATTAACATTTCCCCAGCAACTCGGAATAAGAGAAGAACGGCCGCAAATATGCATAAGCCCGTATAAATGCTGTCTCAGGTTTTTAACGTCGCACCAGACAGACGCACCGCAGCCGAAGTCTTCGACGGGAATACTATACACAGTCCCGTTATATTCCCATAAATCCCAATTACCACCATCATCGGCGATAAAAACACCATTTTCGACGATTTCCCGGGCATGATCGCGCCAGATATCGCCCATTTCTGAATAATTATATTTTCTCATTTTTCTCTTTTCTTCCCTTTACCCATGGGAGCCGGGTTATAAAAGGCGTTGCCGGGAATCGAACCCGGCGGGAACCGTTACGCCTGAAAACTAAATCCTTTTTGCAAACTCGATTTCCGTATAGTTTTTCCCGGTCACCTCGTTTACAAATGCCAAAATTCCGGTTCTTGTGAAATCGAAGCGCGAAAAATCAAATCCCTTTTGTGCAAGCCTATATTCATAAGAGTGCCCGCATCCCTCAGCGTCGTAATATGTGCCGTCGACATGTAACGCGTTAGGCTGCACCACTGGGCACCCTTTTTTATTTGCGTCGCGTCTCTGGTAGCCGCCAAAATCTGCAACAACGCGCAGGCCGTCCAGCGTGTCAAATTCTGCACGAACTCTACAATTTGGCACATCTGAGCCGTTTCTGTAGCCTGTTCCCGTGCATCCGTATTCTACCAATGTTAATTTTTTCATGTTTTTAATCCTCCTGATTTTATTTTAAAAGGCCGCCGGGGAAATGCTCCCCGGTACGCTTGCCGGCCTGTTAATCGTAGATATACGACCAAGAATTTACTTTTGTTGTTCCGTATCTTTTTAAATATGTGTCAATCCGTTTTTCAAATGCTTTTCTGACTTCTTTAAAGCCGTCAATAATTTTCTGGATATCGTCCGCACCCAGCTTTTTTATATCCTTGCAATTAATCCAACGCATCGGGGTAAATTCTGGGTTATATCCGGTTTTCACCACCGTGAAAGCCTTTAGTTTGCTGTCATCTGGCTGCCCCATATAATGAGTGTATGTATAACACTCGTATTCATAACCGCTCAAACATTTTTCAAGAACCTCTATATCAGAATCAATCTTTTTTAGATTTTGTTCTCTAAAATATTGCTCACTTTTTCGGGCTAATGCCGCCATGTTTTCGGCGTCTTTCATTTCTTCATTGGTGCAAGTACCATAAGAGCCAGCACCAAAACAAAAGTCCTTTTTTATAGATGGTTTTTCAATATCTGCGATATCTCCATTTGAAAATTGAACCACATAAGCGCAATTTTTCTTTGCAAAATTTTGCATGTACTCATCTTCCCAGACCTCTGTTTTAATAATATTCATGTACATTTCTTTTAATTCTTTCTGTGTCATAGCTGTTACGCCTCCTTTAAAATTTCAAGAATCTTTTTGCAAGCTGTAATGTATTTCTCGGTCAGCACTTCATTTTTGAAGTGTTCGCCGCGTGTTCTGGACTCGAGCCAATCAACAACGCCGGCGCGGTTGTTTCTCAGTTCTTCCAGGAACTCATCGTATGAGGAAAAATCCTCATTTTTGATAAGTTCCGGGACAAATCGAGCAAAGCCAAATATTGCATTTAAGCCGTTTGGCTCCCTGTAGATGCAACCGCCGTAAAATTTGCTTGTGGTTCCGTCACAAGTTTTGTGAAGTGCTTTGCAACCATAACACATTGTGTTATATGTCAGGCTGTCGAGTGCCAGCATCGCATCTTTCATTTTCTGCTCCTGTTCAGGAGCTAAAAACATTGTGTTTTTCATAGTTCATTTACCTCTCTTTTTTATTTTTTTTGAAATCCGGCGGTTGCGTTGGGGCTACGGCTTGACCGCCACCGGAAGGAATTATTTGATTTTTGCATCTGTCCAAAGATCAAGGATAGAGCGAAAACAATTTAATTCATCAACGGTAAATCCCCCGTCATTAATATGGAATATTGCATAATCACCATATTGTTTGTTTATATCCTGTATATAGTTGTAAAATTCTTCGAAACGTTCTAAGCGGTCAAGATCAAGTATGTACCACTCGTGTTCACTTGGAAGCGTTTTTCTAAAGTCCTCTGCATTTACCGGATAAGCAAATAAACCAGCAACGCTTATTTTGCTTCTGTGGTCGTCTTGTGTACTGCGGTCGATCATTGCGAACACCGCCCAACTTAAATACTTTGTATATTTATTAGTCATTGTTTTTTACCTTTGCCCCTGTTATGACGGGGCTTCCTTTCTTATTTTTTTATGATGCCAGCTTGTAAAGAATCAAGAACTTCAGTTCTTCATACTGTCGGGAGTTAATCCCGGCGAAGTCGTTTCCGATCAGGTCCAGGAGCTTCGCCAGTTTTCTTTTTGTGCGGGCCTTTTCAATCTGTCCCAGATAGATGTTATATCTCATTTTTTAACCCTCCTGAGACTCAAAACAACATCGTCTTTCATGTCATAAGTACCGCGACTTTCGAACGTAATGACCACCGGTGTGTTATTTTTTAGTCTTGCGTCAAATCCCCATTCTTCGCCGCGGATGTCGGTTACTGTCTGGGTTTTGCTGTGATATACGCCCGGCATCGTGTAAATATTGGCGTTCTGTGGTGCGTGGGTGAGTGCGGCGATCATTGCCGCGATAATTAACTTTTTCATGGTTGTTTTCCTTTCTGCCCTGCCATCATCAGCACCGGGAGGACGGTTCCGGTGGACGGTCATTTCTGACCGTTTCGGCTATCCGTTTATTGCCGCATCTATGGTGTTCCATGCCTGTTCATAACTTCTTAATACTTCGCCCTTATGAGGCCCTACTAGAATAACGGTTCCCCACTTTGGAACGCTAATTCTATCAGTCATCATTTTTTTTATCAGGTACATATTTCGCTTTAAATGTCCTAAGCGTCTTCATTACGTATCGTTTATATTGTTTCTTTGTCATGTCTATTACCTCTTTTCTTAAATTTCTGAAATAAGCCCTTCAGCTTCTTCTAAGTTATCAAATGCTTCTTCGATATCTGAAATATACTCTTCCATCTGTTCGCCACGCTCACTATACTGGAAACTTTCTGGCAGATTATCGAATGCGTCCTGTTCTTCATCTTTAACTTCTTCTAAAATGTCTTTAGCTTGCGAGATCAGATCAAGTGCCTCAGCCAATCTCTTTCTTCTGATTTTATTCATATCCTTTTTCCTCTCTTTCCTCCGGCTTTGTGTCCGGGTTGTTTGTTCTCTGTTGATGATTATATAATACTCTAAAATT
>OHRX01000002.1_pt1 | contig 146354 bp, 109 predicted proteins | sample 1578581 | NCBI WGS metagenome assembly OHRX01 (sample SAMEA3879573, study PRJEB24766) | human gut metagenome | biome: human-associated habitat; feature: feces | place: USA | collected 1985/1987 | reverse complement strand
AAAAGAACCCTCTGTCGTCTATCTTGACCTTTTTTATATGCCATATCTTTCTTGTATTTTAATACAAAGATACATAAAATAATTGAGAATCAAGAAGATACAGGGTTAATTAACTATAAAGAGCAAAAGAAAAATGCTCAATTCAGTTGTTTGCTTCCCTAATTAAGTTTTCGGACGGCCTCCCCCATGGGCCGACTATCCCCTGTTACTCTATCGTCCCCCAGGCATCACATTTGATGTCTGGGAGCAAAATAAAAAGCCCCGGAGCTATTACGCTTCGGGGGCTGTTTCTGCTTTCTAGGTATCATGTTGATAGGTAAGTTCATGAACATCCACAACATTTTTTCCGAAACTTTTCTCCTGTTTTCTTTGTACTTTCAAAATAAAGTCGTAACTTTGCAATTAAGATAGGTTAAAAAAGGAGGTTGCGATGCCAAAGATATTTGAATACTTCGGATTTATCTTTCTGTTCTATTCGAATGAGCATGAACCGATACACGTTCATGTAATGAAGGATGAACATGAAGCTATTTTCGAGATAATATTAGAAAATGGTGAACTTGTTGAAATTCACAGAAGAACTTCTAGCAAGATACCACCTTTAAGTGAGAAGGATGCTGCTACAGCAGAGGCCTTTGTGAAGAAGTACTATAAGAATATAGTTGATAAATGGGTAAACTTCTTTATTTATAAGAAAAGAATACGTTCAACTAAAATAACGAAGAAATTATGAACTTAAGTATTGTTTCTGCAAGATATGTGGCACCATTAAAAGTTGAATTACACTTTAATGATGACACTGTTAAGACGATAGATGTTGGGGCTTTTATTAGAAATCACCCACATCCGCAATATAACTCTTACTTGAATGAAAACAAATTCAAAAAGTTCAAGATAGAGTTTGGAAATATCGTTTGGGGAAAAAATTGGGATTTGATATTCCCTATAGATAAGTTATATGCTGGCGTTTGCTGCTGAACAAAATGCCCCCGGAGCTATTACGCTTCGGGGGCTTTTTCCTCTTTTTTTCTTCCCATATTGCGTATAGTATATTTCTATATGGGTGAAGAGGGGTGAAGAGTGGGTGAAGAGATAAAGAAAACTCTTCACCTCCCGAAACCCCGATAAACAGAGGGGGTACGGGCGAGAAGGTGAAGAGTGAAGAGATAAATCGGGATTGTTTATATTACAACTCATTTGTTGAATTGCCTGCATAAATTTTCTGGCTGAATCATCAGAAAACAGTTTTTTCTTCTATAATTGTACCTTTTACCATTATAAATCTACCACTTATTTTTAGAACTATGAAAAATGTAAAGTCCTGATAATCAAATGCAATTATAAAAACAGGTGGTCATTTTTACCACTTAATTATTTAATCAACCAACAAATATCAGACATTTTATATACTTTTGCAAACGGAAACCAATCATGGATGGGTTCCCGACTATCAGACAACAATTTTAAACATAAATGAGAATAACTAAAGTTTAAATTATGAGAAAATCAAAAAGTAATGCGGTGTTGAGAGGACTAGCAGCCTCAGCACTCGTCCTAATGGTCTCGGCGACAGCTTGGGGACAGAAGGTGAAGATTACGGGTACTGTAATCGACAATACCAATGAACCCGTTATCGGAGCTTCGGTTCTGGAGAATGGCACCAAAAATGGTGTTGCTACAGACCTGGATGGTCACTTCACCATCGAAGTACAGCCAGGTGCCAGACTCAAAATTTCTTATATAGGTTATAAGAATAAGGAAGTGAAAGCTTCTAACGGCGTACAGATTATGCTCGAAGAGGAGTCTAATATGCTCAACGAAGTGGTGGCTATCGGTTATGGCTCTGTCAAGCGTAAGGATGTAACTACTGCCGTATCCAGTGTGTCAGCCAAAGACCTTGATACTCGTCCTATCGTATCTGCCGCAGCAGGTATGCAGGGAAAGGCAGCCGGTTTGCAGATTTCGCAAGCCAACGGTCAGCCAGGTGCTTCACCAACCATACGTGTGCGTGGTACCACCTCTTTAAATGGTAGTAATGATCCGCTCTATGTAGTAGATGGTGTGCCAATGACCAATATCGACTTCCTGGCAGCTGATGATATTGATAATATCCAGGTGTTGAAGGATGCCTCTTCAGCTGCAATCTATGGATCACGTGCAGCCAATGGTGTCATTATTATAGGTACAAAGCAGGGTAAGGCTGGCGTAGCCAAGGTATCTCTGAATGCACATTATGCATTTAATACTGTACGTGACAACCAGGAATCTCTCAATGCGGCTCAGTATAAGGAACTTATGGATGAGATAGGTCTGGTGAAACTGCCAGAAGGCTTGAAAGACCAGACCGACTGGAAAGACGAGGTGTTCCGTACGGGTAATGTACAGGATTATCAGCTCTCTATCACCAATGGTACCGATAAACTGAGATACTTTATCTCGGGTGGCTATACAGGCGAAAATGGCGTCATCAAGAAGTCAAGCTATCAGCGTTACAACTTCCGAGCATCTGTAGAGAACGATATACGTAAGTGGTTGCGACTCAATGCCAGTGTAACTTATTCTGATTATACCAACAAGGGTACAGGTATCATTTCGGGTGCCGGTTCTAACCGAGGCGGCGTAGTAACCGCTATCGTCAATACGCCAACCTATGCACCGGTATGGAATCCGGAGAATCCTAGCCAGTTTTACAACAATTTCTATGGCGTGAACATTACCTCGCCAGCAGAGAATATCGCCCGTACTCAGAATAATAAGTCGGCTTACAACCGATTGCTGGCAACCGGAAAGGCTACTTTCACCTTTATGCCTGAACTGACTTATAACACATCTCTCTCGTTCGACCGTACACAAGGAACAACAACCAACTTCCTTGACCCGATATCTACCACCATCGGCCGTCAGGAATTCGGTACAGGATATGATGGTAGAAACATCAGCAGCGTTATCGTATGGGACAATGTATTAAACTATAAGAAGGCATTCGGAAAGCACAGTCTGGATGCGATGGCTGGTAGTTCCTGGACACAGAGCAAGTGGAGCCAGAACTATATCAATGGTAGCAACTATGCCAACGATCTATTCCCAACCTTGAATGCAGCCAACAAGATTTCCTGGACAGGAACCGGTTCGTCAGCTTCTGATTGGGCTATTCTCTCTACTTTCGCCCGTTTGCAGTACAACTGGAATGATACCTATATGGTAACCGCCAATATGCGTGCCGATGGTTCTTCCAAGTTGGCACCGCATCACCGTTGGGGTTACTTCCCATCATTCTCTGGTGCCTGGCGCGTAAGCAATGAGAAATTCATGAAAGATATCAAGTGGATTGACGACTTGAAGATTCGTGGAGGCTGGGGACAGACCGGTAACCAGAGCGGATTGGGCGATTACAGCTATCTGGCAAGATACAATATCAATCGTGTGCAGTGGTTTGGCGAGGGAAATGATGCCAATTCTATTCCTACTTTCTCACAGGGCAACCTGAGTAACCCTGAGCTGACTTGGGAAACAACAACCCAGACCAACATCGGTCTCGACTTGACCGTACTGGGCAACCGCCTCACCTTCTATGCTGATTACTATTATAAGAAGACCAAGGATATGTTGATGAACATCACCTTGCCGGCAGGTAGTGCTGCAGCAAGAAACCTGACCTATAATGGCGGTTCGATGATCAACAAAGGCTGGGAGTTTGCCATCTCTTCACAGAATCTGACAGGCGCCTTGAAGTGGAATACAGATTTCAACATCTCATTCAACAAGAATAAGTTGGAGAGCCTGTCTCTGACTCAGGTATATTATGAAGCCACGACTACCGATTTCGTCAACGAACAGGTGGTTCGCAATACGCCAGGTAAGCCATTGGGCAGTTTCTGGGGATATGTAGCAGAAGGTGTGGATCCCGAGACCGGTGATATGAAGTATAAGGACGTGACCGGTGATGGTCTGGTATCAGCCAGTGACCGTACTTATATCGGTGATCCGAACCCAGACTTCACCTTCGGTTTGACCAATACCTTCTCTTATAAAGGCTTGAATCTCAGTATTCTTATCCAGGGAAGCTATGGCAACGATATCTACAACGTTTCACGTATGGAAACCGAAGGAATGTATGATGGTAAGAACCAAAGCACCAAGGTGCTTGCTCGCTGGAGAGTTCCTGGTCAGATTACCGATGTGCCAAAGGCTAAGTGGGATATCCGCAACTCAACCTACTTCGTAGAAGATGGCAGTTATCTCCGTGTAAAGGATATTTCTCTCTCTTACGATGTGCCTCGCAAACTGATTTCACGCTTCGGTCTGACCCGTCTGCAGCCATACGTATCAGCAACCAATCTGCTTACCCTGACCGACTATTCAGGTATGGATCCGGAGGTTAACCAGTATGGCAACAGTGGTAGTGTGCAGGGCATCGACTGGGGTACATATCCACTCAATAAGAGTGTAGTATTAGGTGTAAAAGTAGAATTCTAAACATCGATAACAATGAAAACATATCATACAATCAAGACATTGGCGCTCGGTGGCATCGCAATGTTCTCTTTGGCAAGTTGCTCTCTCGACTACGAGCCATTATCAGAGCCATCAGAAATAACACAGGGCGGTCAGACAGAGACCTCAACAGCCGTATTGAAGGACAAGGCTGCAGCAGATGCACAGCTCAAATCGCTCTATGAGTTGTTCCGCAACCGTCAGGAGCATACCCATCTCGACTATCTTCTGATAGGCGATTCACATAGCGACAATGCTTATGCCGGAACTACCGGTGCCGAGGTGGTACCTTATGAAACCAACTCTATCGATGCCAGCAACTCGGTATTGAGCCGTGACTGGAACCGCTATCTGGAGGATATCGCACAGGCAAATGTGCTGATTAATGGTGTTGAGCAATTGAAGGAGAATGGTCAGATATCAGAAGCAGAATATCATTCCTATAAGGCACAGGGCGAAATCTTCCGTGCCCTGATGATGTTCCGAATGGCTCGTCTGTGGGGTTCTTTCCCTGTCATCACGACCATCGCCAAGACCATTACATCCGAGAATATCAATGAGGTATATCCTACCTATTATCCACCTCGCAAGACGCCGAAGGAATGTTATGAGCAGATTATTGCCGACTTGACGGATGCTGAGCAGTATGCACCGGATAATGACAATTCCGACCGCACAAAGATGACCAAGACCGTAGCTCAGGCTATGCTTGCCAAGGTTTATGCCGAAAAGGAAGTGCAGGATTATGACAAGGTAATCGCTTATGCCGACAAGGTGATGAATACAACCGGTGTAGAGCTGGAAGACAGTTATGAAACTCTTTGGGGCTATGATGAGACTGCGAAAGACTGCATGAAACGCAATACCAAAGAAGGTATTCTGGAGGTGCATTGGACAACCGGTAGCGGAAACTGGGAAACCTGGATGTACGGCCGTCAGTTAGACAATTGGGATTATAACTTTACCTGGGCAAAGTGGATTACTCCTTCACGAGACATCATCAATGACTTTGACAAGGAAGGTGATGAGGTTCGTAAGAATCAGGCTATCGTATATTATGCCTGTACCTGGAGCAACTATTATCCGGCTTCCAACTATCCGTTCATGTATAAGTTACGCTCTTCATACAATAATATTTACTGGGTTCGCTTAGCTGATATTATCCTGATGAAGGCTGAGGCAGAAGCCTATAAGGGCAATCTTGCCGAGAGTGCGAAACTCGTGAACCAGATTCGCAAGCGTGCCAAACTGAAGGAACTGACATCCGACAAGACTGGCAGCAAGGAATCTATGATAGAGGCTGTTCTCCATGAGCGCCGTCTGGAACTTGCCTTTGAGGGAGAACGCTGGTTCGACCTCTGCCGCAACAACAAGGTCGAGAAGTATCTCAACGGAATAGACAACCGTGACAGCGGACGCATCAGACAGGTAAGACAATTTGACAGCAACTTATACCTGTTGCCAATTCCACAGACCGCTCTTGACCAGAATACCAATCTAGAGCAGAATCCAGGTTACTAAGCTAACCTGGATAGCTTTCAACTCAAACCGTTATTAACAAATAATAGAAGAAACGAATATGAAATACTATAGCAATAAACTGATGATGCTGGTCTGCGCAACAGCTTTCTCTGTGACAGCTTGCAGCAGCAGTAACTCATTCTCAGATCCTGTAGACTTTGATACTCCTAGTGAGGCACCAAATCCAGTACCGGCACAAGGAACAGCCAAAACTTTCATTACCACAGCCGATGGAGTCTATTCATTGGCACAGGGTGAGGTAAAGTTGTATAATGGAGTATCTATGGCACCAACCACCATCGAACTCGATTTAAATAAGAAGTATCAGACGATTGATGGATTCGGTTATGCCATCACTTATTCATCCTGCTATAATCTGATGCAGATGACTCCAGAGGCGCGTCAGGCTCTTTTGAAGCGTATTTACTCTACAACAGAGGGTTATGGCGTAAGTTATGCCCGTATCTCTTTGGGATGCAATGACTTTTCAAGTACAGAGTATACCTATTGCGACACGAAGGGCAGCGAATCTGACCCTATCAGCAACTTCGCGCTCTATAGCGATGAGAACGATTATGTGATTCCTGTGTTGAGGGAGATTCTTGCCATCAATCCTAATCTGAAGATTATTGCAGCTCCCTGGACTTGTCCAAAATGGATGAAGGTGACAGACCTTAATACCAAGAATCCTAAGGATTCATGGACAGATGGTCATCTCAATCCTGATTATCGCGAGGCTTATGCCAAGTACTTCGTGAAGTTTATCAATGTGATGAAGGAGAAAGGCATCAATATCTATGCTGTTAGTCCTCAGAATGAGCCATTGAACAAAGCTAACTGTGCATCTCTCTATATGCCTTGGCAGGAAGAGGCTCCTTTCGTAAAGGAATTGGCAGCGCAGTTTAAGAAGAATAACCTGCAGACCAAGATTTATGTCTTCGATCACAATTACAACTATGACAAGATTGCCGATCAAGAAGATTATCCTGTGAAACTCTACAATGCTATCGGTGATAACTTTGAGGGCTCAGAGCTGGTTGTAGGTGCTGCTTATCATGATTATGGCGGCAACAACAGCGAGTTGACTGATATCCACAACCAGCGTCCTGACAAGGAATTGATATTCTCGGAAACCAGTATCGGAACCTGGAATAACGGACGTGACTTGAGTAAACGACTGATGGCGGATATGAAGAATGTGGCGCTCGCTACGGTAAACCAGTATTGCAAGGCAGTGCTTGTATGGAATCTGATGCTTGACAATAAGATGGGACCTAACCTGGATGGTGGATGCCAGACCTGCTATGGTGCTATTGATATCAATCAGAATGGTTACAACCAGTTGAGCTACAATTCTCATTATTACATCATCAACCACATGTCTAGTGTCGTTGCTCCTGGTGCGGTTCGCATTGGTAATACGTCCCGCACCGTTAATGACAGCAAGATTACACATGCTGAGTTTGTTAATCCTGATGGTAGTTATGCTGCTGTCATTATCAACGAGGGAGATGAGGCTAAGTCAATCAACCTCAGTGATGGAACTCATAATTTTACCTGCAATGTTCCTGCTAATGGTGTGATTTCTTGCAAGTGGAATAAGTAATCCATAAACTATAGTAAATGAGTCATTAAAGATACGATCATTATGAAACATATCAGATATTATATCATGGCGTTGCTCGCCCTGCCACTGATGGCATCTTGCGGCGATGATGATTACAGTGCGCCTACTCCTGCCGGTAATCCTGTGATGAGCTATACGGCTCCTGCTGCAGCTGTATGGATGGGCGATGAAGTGGAGGTGAAAGTAAACTGCAAGGATGATGGAGGAGTGGCTCTCTCTACCTTGAAAGCAAACCTCCTGTTTAGTGGGCAGAGTGTAGATGAAACTACCATCCGTACCAAGGAGGCTGGTGAATATACAGTCAAACTGAAAGTGCCTTATGCACAGAATGTTCCTGATGGAAAGGTGGATATTCAACTTACTCTGCAGAATGTATCAACCAAATCGAATACAGAGACCTTGTCGTTTGATATCAAGCGCCCTCATTTCAACAATCTGCAGTTTGTGAGTGCTGATGGTGTTAAATATGACATGACAGAGAAAAGCGACTTTGTTTATCAGGCTGTTCTTCCTAGCAGTAAGAAGACCTTCAAGGGATATTTTGCAACGAAGGATGGAAAGTTTGTCTTCGGTTCCAGCACAGGTAAGGATATCAGTTTGGGAGAAACAGGCAACTTCAACTTCACTTCTGAGAATATGAACGATGTAGTTGTCACTTTCGATGCCAAGAACTATACGGCTGGTCCTACCGACGTATTGCCGGTTACTATCCTCGATTTTGCCGATACTGATGCAGGCAAGACTTGGATTGGTGAGATCAAGCAGGGGGCTACCTGCAACCTTACCATCAACGGCAATAATCTGCCAGATGACTGGTATTATGACAGCGACTGGTTCCAGAAAGAAGAGGATGGAAGCTATACCTTCAAGGCTATTACCGGCAGATATACCGTTCTGGCAGACTTCACCCATAAGTCATTCCGCATCTGGACAATGAATGGAAGTGAGCCTATGTCACTGAATGGCGATGGTACTGGTGCACTCTGGATCATCGGTAATGAAGGTGTCAACAAGCCAACTTGGGACGCTGTAAATCATGGCTGGTGGACAGGTGTTGATTCTGACGTCTGTCTCACTCCAATCAAGGATAAGGTATATCAGGTTACACTCACCGTAGGCAAGCAACTCAGAGCTACTGACGTAAACTTCAAGTTCTTCGGTCAGGCAAACTGGGGTATTGAGTTCAAGGGTCAGGATAACAGCCATCTCATCTCAACTGATAGCGAGGTGTTCGGCATCGGTGACGGTAACGGTCACGACAACGGCAATGTTTACCTGAAAGATGGAGTAGAACTGAAGGATGGCGAGACATACGTTCTTACAGTTGACTTGACTGCCGGTGTAGACAAGGCAGTTCTCAAAGTAGAAAAGAAATAAGTTGTAGGTTGATATTCATAAGCATTTTAGGTTTTAGTTTAAATAATTTAGGGTATAAAGCTTTGTTTAAGGCTGCTCCAAACTTTTTGGGGCAGCCTTTTTGGGGAGGTGCAAGGATGTAAGAATAACAAACGTAAAAAAGAAAATCAAAAAAATGCAAGAAAATTTGGAAATATGCCCAAAAAACTATACCTTTGTCTCTTGAATGTCCTATACAGCAGTAAGGGCTGGTTCTAATGATACCTATACAACAAAATATTATCAGCTAATGATAGAAAGATTATTATCTCTATTGTATATCTGGTGTTTCGCTACACTTACATCATGCTTTGCTCAAAAGGAAAGCATCAGTGAACTGTATGCCCAACTTGATCGGGCTATAGAGCAATCCCAGCACTATACCAAACTGAAAGAAAGCAGCATCGCTCAGTTGAAGGAATTGATTCATCAGGAGAAAAATCCGAAGTTGCTCCTCAATACTTATCGCAAAATCTGTTCAGAATATAAGTCCTATCAGAACGATTCAGCTGTGGCTTATATTCAGAAAGCGATTGTGTTGGCTCAGAAGGAAAGGCTTTCGGCTGAAGTTGCTGGATTGAAAAGTCAGTTAGCTTTACAGTATTCTACAGCCGGAGCTTTTGCTGAGGCTTTGGAGGTGCTCAATCATATAGATAAAAAGACATTGGATGAATCGAACCGGAAAGATTATTTCATCGCCTATTACCATGTCTATGGTGAGTTGGGCTTTTCTAATATGCATGTAGATACTGATTTAAGTCAGAATTTCTTTAGTCGTCAGGATGCATATCGGGATACTTTGTTTGCTATCCTTCCACATCATAGCGAAGATTATCTCATGCGTAAAGAGGTGATGCTTGCCAGTCAGAATAAATGGAATGAAGCACTGAAGGTGAATGATGAACGGTTGAATTTATGTAAGGAGGGGAGTCATGAATACGGCATCGTAGCCTACTATCGCTATCTGATTTACCGTTCTCTGAAAAACGAAGAAATGCAGAAATATTGGTTACTTAAATCTGCCATATGTGATGTGAAGTGTGCTATCAATGATCAGGCTTCGCTCTGGATGCTCGCCGATATTCTGAGTCAGGAGGGAAATGTTGAGCGTTCCTATAAATACATCAACTTCTCCTGGAATGCCAATAAGAGTTGCAGTACCCGTATACGTAACTGGCAGATTTCGCCAGTGCTTGGAACCATCGATCATAATTATCAGGCACAGCTCAAGAAGGCAAACCAGCGTCTTGTCTTTGCCATCATCTGTGTCAGCCTTCTGGTTCTTTCTTTAGGTGTTCTGGCTTTCTATGTCAATAAACAGAAGAAATATGTTACCATAGCGAGAAATGAACTGAAGAAAACGAATGAACAATTGGAGGAACTGAATAAGAAACTTTCTGCTACCAACGAAATGTTGAAGACTTCGAATGATAAACTGAATGAGTCAAATGGTGTGAAGGAAGAATATATAGGTCAGTTCCTGGGAGCATGTTCTCATTATATAGACAAACTGGATAAGTTGCGTCTCCATGTCAATAAGATGGTAAAGAACCGTGAATATCAGGAACTTTATTCAATGACGAGAAGCTGTGAACTGAAGGAACACGAGTTGGGAGAACTCTATACAAATTTCGATAAGGTCTTCCTGCATCTGTTCCCTGATTTCGTGGAAGACCTCAATAGCCTTCTGAAGCCGGAGGCACAAATCCATCTTACTGATACAACAAAGTTACCGGCAATGGTGAGGGTATTCGCCTTGATAAGACTAGGTATTGATGACAGTACGAAGATAGCAGATTTCCTACATTATGCAGTTAATACGATATATAATTATCGGGCAAAACTGCGTAATGGAGCTATTGGTGAAAGAAATGAATTTGAGAAGAATGTGAAAGAATTAGGAACGATAAAAGGAAAAGGTTAATATATAAAATCAAAGAGGGTGTGTCACAAATACAGACACACCTTCTTTGTTTTTTATTACAACTGATAGAATTTGGTGAAAGCCTTCACGCAATATTCGTGGTCGATAACACTACCGGTTTCGCGGCAGCTGTGCATAGCGAGGATGGCATTGCCCATATCCACACCCTTCAATGGGATGGAAGAGGCGAGGATATTGCCCAAGGTGCTGCCACCTGCCACATCGCTGTGGTTTACGAAACGCTGGCATGGTACACCGGCTGCATCGCAGATGTTGGCGAAGATGGCTGCTGATACAGCATCGCTCGCATACTTCTGGGCTGCATTGAACTTGATGACCGGACCACCGCCCAACTTAGGATGATTCGTAGGGTCGAATTTTTCGCTATAGTTAGGATGCCAGGCATGCGCATTATCGGCTGAAATCATGAAGGCACGCTCTACTGCCTGATAATAAGCCTCTTCTGTATGGCTCTGTGCCAGAGCGATGCGCTGAAGCATATATGAAAGGAATGGACTTCCGGCTCCCTGTTTGGTCTGAGACCCCGTCTCTTCATTATCGAAGAAGGCGAGAACCTGGGTGGTATCATTGGCATCAGATGCAATCATCGCCTCTACACCAGCCCAGCACATAGACAGGTCATCAAGTCTGCCTGAAGAGATAAACTCATCGTGTACACCGAAGGTGCAGGCTGGAGTGGCATCAGCCAGGTAGAGATCGAAATCAAGAACATCCTCTTTCAGGATATTCAGTTCGTCGGTTATCACATTCATCAGGAGGTTACCCTTCTCCAGTTCATCATTGATGATGCCGAGGATAGGGAGTACATCCTTCTGCTTGCTCAACTTCACACCATCATTCACCTGACGGTTGAAGTGGATAGCGAGATTGCTGATCTGCAGCAATGGGCGCTTCACATGAAGAAGGAGCGTCTGGGGATTCATCGCATTCTCGCCCTTCACGATAACTCTACCTGCCAGGGTGAGCGGCCGGTCGAACCAGGTTGACATGATAGGACCACCATAAACCTCGGTATTCAGTTTTACGATACCGCCCTCGCAAAGCATCTCTGCATTTGGCTTGATGCGGAAGGTAGGCGAATCGCAGTGGGCGCAGATCATGTGGAAACCGGCATCTGCCAAAGGTTTCTTTCCGATTTGGAAGGCGTAGATGGAAGAGTCGTTCTTGGTAACGAAGAACTTTTCACCCGCTTCAATCTTGCCCAAAGGCTCCTGTGGGTTCATACGGCGGAACCCGTTCTTCTCCAATTCCTCGGAGATATTCTTTACTGCCAGGAAATTCACTGGCGATGCGTCTAGAAAGGATAATAATCTTTTGATCATAGTCTATATCTTTATATTAATATCTTGCAAAGATAATAGATTTTTTTCATTTTATCTCATTATTCTATTTGTTTTTCATTTTTTTGTATTATCTTTGTCCCCAAATAAGATCAATGAAAGAATTATGAAACGATATAAATCCTGCACTCTAATTATATTGCTGCTGTTGGCATCGGCTCTTCAGTTATATGCGCATATTTCCAGAAATATGTTCATGCTTTCCAATCTCAATACAGACAATGGTCTTTCCAGCCCTCGAGTTTATTCTATTGTCGAGGCAGAGGATGGTGCCATGTGGATAAGTACTAAGCGTGGAGTTGACCGATATAATGGGCAACAAGTAACCAATTATACTTTATACACAGAGATGCCGTATAGTGATGCTAGTGGTAGAAGTATTAAACTGACTAAGGATGCGCAACATCTGATTTACGCCTACGACAACAAGGGAAAGGTGTATATATATGATAAGAGGAAAGATACATTTGTTTTGAAATGTAATCTTCAGAAAATTTTAGGTGGAAGTATCGTGTTGAACGAACTGTTGGTAGACGAAAAGGGCAATTTCTGGTTAGCTATGGATAGAGGCATTTATTGCTTATCAGCAGCTACTGATGGAAAGGAGATAGTTCGGGAGACAGCTAAGGGTAAGTTTGTATTGAAAAATACCTATATTAATCATATCCAATTTATAGGTGAGAAACTCTTGATAGGAACATTTAAAGATGTTTATTGCTATTCGATGTCTGCCCGGAAGTTAGAAAAGAAGATTAGTGGCAGTTCTGTAGTATCCTCTTATCATGATATTGTGGGACATCGTATCTGGCTGGGTACTTTTCACGAAGGAGTTAAAGTGGCGGATGATCGTACTTGGAAGCTGATAAAATCTGCTGATTTCCAATCTTTGCAAAACATTCCTAAAATTCCCGTACGTTCAATCATTTTATATGATAAGCAGACTCTTCTGATGGCTGTAGATGGAGCTGGAATATATGCTTATGACAGTTCGAATAAACAAACCAAGCTCTTGCTTGATACAGACGGACGTCCTGGTAACGTGTTGAATGGCAATGGATTATATACCTTGTGCTGCGATCGTTTTGGCGATTTATGGACAGGCTCTTACTCGGGAGGAGTAGATTTGGCAATACCGATGAAACATACATTGGAATATATCACACATGAATATCTCAACAATCAATCACTGATAGATAATTGTGTGAACGATGTTTTCCAAAGCCGTGATGGGAAAATATGGTATGCCACAGATAAAGGAGTAAGTGTTTATGATGCGCAGACTCGTCTTTGGCATCATGGATTATATAATAAGGTGGCGCTTACGATTTGTCAGACTGTAGACGGCAGAATTCTGGTTGGTACCTATGGTAATGGCGTATATCAGGTTCATGCTGATGGCACTAGTATGCCTGCTTATTCTGTGGAAACAGGAATGTTGAAGAGCGATTACGTATTCAGTCTTTTTACTGATAGCGATGGTAATATTTGGGTGGGATGTTTGGATGGAGATATGGCTTGTTTCCCTTCAGATAAATATAATTTGAATGGAACGGGAAAGTCGGTATTCTATCTGCCTGTCAACGAAGTGCAATGCATCACGGAATCACTGGATAAGCGTTTTATTGCTGTAGGAACTTCGCATGGAGGCTATTTGATTGATAAGCGCGAACCTTTGCATCCTCGTCGTTTCTTTTATCCTGAACAGTATCCCGAAAAAGACATTAATTTGTTTGTCAACAGTATGGCTTTTCAGGATTCCCGTCATATCTGGATTGGAACGGATGGAGGAGGACTCTATGATTATGATTTACTGACAAAGAAGTTTAAGCGTTATACTAATCAGGACGCTTTGCCTTCTAATACTGTTTATGGACTTATAAAAGGTATTAATGGCAATTTGTGGATCAGTACGGATAAAGGTTTGGCGTTCATGAAACAGGGGAAGATAGTAAACCTCAACATCTTTAAGGGAATGGAACGTGAGTATAACCGAATGTCTGTTGCGTGTACTACAGATGGCAGGGTGCTTTTTGGCAGCAACGATGGAGTTGTCGCTTTGACTCCTATGTTTGCCAAAGGTTTGAATTATGCCGCTCCACTTCGTATTCATAGTGTTGAGGTTGAAGGTGTCGAACGTTCCGATTACTGGAATGAATGTCTCTTTGAAATGTTGAAGGAAGGCAAATTGAGTCTTAGCCATAATGAGAATACGCTGGTTGTTTCTTTCGAGAGTATCAATTATCAATACCAGTATGATATTCAATATCAATATTATTTGGAAGGATACGACCGTAATTGGAGTAAACCATCTTCTAATCAGTTGGTACGATTTGTAAATTTGCCTTCGGGCAGCTATGTGCTTCATGTAAAGGCTATCTGCAGAAGTAATGGTAGAGAATTGGGAGAAACAACTTTGGAGATTCATATAGCCCAGCCTTGGTGGAATACCTGGTGGGCATGGATTATCTATCTCTGTACTTTTGCTGCCATCTTATATTTTGTCTGGCAGTATTACAAAGAGCGCTTACAGCGAAAGTATTATGATGAGAAAATCAATTTTTTCGTTAATACTGCCCATAACATACGTACTCCTTTGAGTCTCGTGTTGGCTCCTCTTGATAATCTGGCTAATGATTCCAATTTGAGTGAGAAAAGTCGTGGATTCTTGGATATGGCGCATCGCAACGGCAACAAACTATTGAAGATGGTTACAGAATTGCTTGACTTCCAAAAGATAGAGCAGTCTGCCGAACAGGTTCGCCTGCAAGATATAGAATTGCCGATGCTTTTACGTGTGCAGTTGGAAAAGTTTGTATTGGCAGCTCAGGAGAAGCATATTCAACTGTGTATTGAAACGTGTCCGCAGCAACAGATTCATTCTGATGTCAAAATGATGGATCTGATATTGGAAAATCTTCTCTCGAATGCTATCAAATATACACCTCAAGGTGGAAAGGTTACGTTGTCGGCTTCTGTTGAAGGTAAGATGGCTGTGATTCATGTATGTGATACAGGTATAGGTATTCCAAAGGCCGAAATTAAGAGTATCTTCAAGACCTTCTTCAGGGCTTCTAATGCGATAAATTCTCAGGAAATGGGAAGTGGATTAGGACTGATGCTTACACGAAAGCTTGTAGAGAAATTAGGAGGAAAGCTTAGTTTCGTAAGTGAGGAAGGAAAGGGTACTACTTTCTGTGTGAAGATGCCATTAGGTAATGTAACAGATTCTTCTGTCCGACTTGTTGGAGAAAAGAAAAATGTTGTAACTGAATCTTCTTTAGCTGAAGATAAGCATGATGAAACTTGCCAGACTGTGTCTTCTGCGGTTCAGCAGGATGCTGATGTTTCTACGGATACACTTCTTTTTGTCGATGACAATGAAGATCTTCGCAAATATATCAGAATGACTTTTGGTGATTCTTATCAAGTAGTTGATGTGGAGAGTGCAGAGGCTGCCTTGAAATATTTGAAAGAGGGCGGGGTATGTGATATCGTTGTTTCTGATGTCATGATGCCGGGAATGCACGGAGATGAGTTCTGTCGCAGCATCAAGGAAAATAAGGAAACCTCATGGCTGCCTGTTATCCTGCTGACTGCTAAGGCTGGTCGTGACTTTATGATAGAGGGACTCGGACTTGGTGCTGATGACTATATAGCCAAGCCATTCGATACTGCTATTCTTGCGAGTAAGGTTGCCAGTATTTTGAAGAATCGTCGCCGGTTGAGTCAGTATTATATGGACAGAAGCCTTGCTCTTGTTAGAGGAGAGGTTGCTTCTGAGTCTGCTTCTTCCGGGCAGATGGTGGGTTCCGATTCTTCCAATGAACGCTTGGAACCTACTGGAGTTTCTGAAGAGAAAAAGGATGATACTGTCTTGAATAAGCAAGGCCAGACATTCGAAAAAGTGGCAGAAGCTGTTCTTGATCCGCAAGACCAGGCTTTTGTAGATAAAGCTACCCGTTTGGTGTTGACTCATCTGAGCGACACAGACTTTAATATCGACCGACTCTGTAGAGAGATGGCGATGAGCAGAACGCTTTTCTATGGTAGGCTGAAGACTCTTACGGGTCAAAGTCCGCAGGATTTTATGCGTTTGATACGTCTGGAGCAGGCTGCAATCTTCCTGAAACAGGGGGATAGTGTGCTGGATGTATCTGTGAAAGCCGGTTTTGTAAATGTGAAGTACTTTAGTACTGTATTTAAAAAGCACTTTGGAGCTTCTCCAAGTAAGTATCTGTAAATTAGAGTTTTAAATTCAAAGAAAAGGTTTCTGTTTAGACGATATGTCTGAATTGAAACCTTTTTTTGTTTGTTATCTAACCCTCTGAAAGTTCCTTTTCTTTATCTTTGCAACCAGATTCTGTTAAGTAAGTCAAACAGTTATTTAAAAATCGAAACAATAACAATATAAACATAAAAATGAAAAGGAACTTTTTGAAAATTAGCCTCTTTTTAATAGGCGTCTTCACATGTTTCTCATGCGAAGCAAGTACGTTGCCCTCATCCGGCAGTTCTGATGGTGTAGGCGAATCCATACCTACTGCCCAGCAATGGAATAAAGACGTTGTGGGATGGAATCTTGGCAATGAATTCGAGTGCTCAGCTCCTGGACAGGATGGTGAGTCGATGCAGATTGGCAACCCTGATGGTTCTATCCATGCAGAGACAGCCTGGGGCAATCCCGTTGTTACCAAGAAGATGATACAAGCCGTGAAGAAGGCAGGTTTCAATGCCATCCGTATTCCAATCCGTTGGCAGTGCCACATTACCAACGCTCAGGCGATGAGCATCGACAAGGCTTGGATTGCCCGCATCAAGGAGGTGGTAGGCTGGTGCCTCGACAACGATTTGAAGGTTATCATCAATGTGCAACATGAAAAATGGCTCGAAAGTCGTCCTACCTATCAATATAAGGAAGAAAACTGCCAGAAGCTTGCGCTCCTCTGGATGAATATCGCCTCTGAGTTTGCCAATTATGATAGTCGCTTGGCTTTCGCCGGTACCAATGAGGTTCACATCAGGGACAATTGGGGCAAACCTACTGCCGAGAACCTCGAAGTGCAGAATGCTTACAATCAGATATTCGTAGATATGGTTCGTGCCACAGGCGGCAACAATGTCAAGCGCCACCTCATCTTACAGACTTACGTTTGTAACCCATGGTTTGGCATCGAGAATGGAGATTTCATCATTCCGAAGGATGCCGAAGGCAATGGCAACAACTATATGAGTGTGGAATTTCACTACTATCAGCCATGGAGCTACGCCGGCGATTGCACCTACGATTACTGGGGTGATGCCTACAAGGATGCTGGCAAGATACCTGCAGACAACGAGAAGACGATGACGGATTTCTTTGACAAGGCGGTGAATACCTGGAGCAACAAAGGACTGGGTGTCGTAATAGGAGAGTGGGGAGTAACCGATCACTATAAGTCAAACTCAGAGAAAGTGCATGAAAACATGACCTACTACTGTAAGTTCTTGACTACGGAGGCTCGCAAACGAGGCTTCTCTACTTTCGTTTGGGACAACAACCACTTCGGCAACGGCTCTGAGAAGTATGGCATCTTCGACCGTTTCAAGAGTATGAAGGTGAATGCTCCTTGGATTCTCGAAGGAATCTTTGGGAAAGAATAATGTTAAACTAAAAACAATATATCAATTATGAGAAAGAAAACTATGTTTCTCGGCCTGCTCGGTGCAGGTTTGATGTGGATGCCTGCTTCTGCCATTCTCGCTGCCCAGATGAACAATGCAGCGATGAGCGTTCAGCAGAACCAAGGCATTAAGGGTACAGTGGTGGATGCTACTGGCGAAACCTTGATTGGCGCTAGCGTGAAGGTGGCTGGTACAACCAACGGTGCCGTTACCGATATAGATGGTAACTTTACGTTGAACTGCAAGCCTGGAGCAACGCTCGAAGTGAGCTACATCGGTTACAAGACGATGACCGTGAAAGCTGCTAATGGCATGAAAATCACGATGCAAGAGGATGGTAAGGCCTTGAATGAGGTCGTTGTTACCGCCCTTGGTATCAAGCGCGACCGCAAGGCTTTGGGCTATGGCTTGGAGGAGGTTAAAGGTGAGGAACTTACCAAGGCGAAGGAAACCAACGTCATCAACTCTCTTTCAGGTAAGGTGGCTGGTCTCGTTGTGCAGAACACCGCTGGCGGTGCTTCTGGTTCTACCCGCGTGCTTCTTCGTGGTAATACAGAAATGGCAGGCAATAACCAGCCTCTTTACGTGGTGGATGGTGTGCCTTTGGATAATACCAACTTTGGCAGTGCTGGTGAAGCTGGTGGTTATGACCTCGGTGATGGTATCTCTGCCATCAATCCTGACGACATCGAGACGATGACCGTATTGAAAGGTCCTGCTGCCTCTGCCCTCTATGGTAGCCGTGCTTCCCATGGTGTTATCTTGATTACGACCAAGAAGGCGGAGAAGGATAAGATTGGTGTAGAGTACAATGGTTCTTTCACCATCGATACCCAGTTGGCTAAGTGGGATGATGTGCAGACAACTTATGGTATGGGCTACAATGGTGCCCTTCCTACATCCAGTACAGCTGGTACCAACTCCAGTTGGGGGCCTAAGGCTGATGATTTCGTCTTCAAGTATTTCGATGGCGAGGAGCGTCCATTCATGATGTATCCCAACAACGCCTCCGATTTCTTCCGCACAGGTTTCACCGCCCAGAACTCTGCCATCCTCTCAGTTAATTCCGGTAAGACGGGTATGCGTTTCTCTGTTACCGATATGCGCAACAAGGATATCTTGCCAAATACCAATATGAGTCGTGACAACTTCAACCTCCGTGTGAATACCTCAGCTGGTCCTGTTGACTTCGACTTCACCGCCAACTATACTCGTGAGAACGTGAAGAACCGTCCAGCCTTGGGTGATTCTCAGAGCAATGTAGGTAAGAACCTCATGACTTTGGCTGGTACCTACAACCAGGCTTGGTTGAAGCACTATGAGGATGCCGACGGCAACTACTCCAACTGGAATGCTAACGACCAGTATAACAAGAACCCATACTGGGATCTCTATAAGAATGGCAATACTTCTAAGAAAGATGTGTTCCGCTTGACAGGTAAGGCAATCTGGAACATCAACAAGCACCTCAAGTTGCAGGGTACCATCGGTACCGACATTAACAGCATGAACTTCGAGGACTTCATCGCCAAGACAACTCCAGGTACACCAGCAGGAAAGCTTACCGACCAAATCTTCAATAACAGAACACTGAACGCAGAGCTCCTTGCCCTCTACAACAACTCATGGGGCGATTTCGATGTCAATGCCACAGCGGGTGGCAACATCTTCAAGGTGAACAACAAGACCATCACCAATACCGGTCTTAACCAGCAGATGAATGGCATCCAGAACATCATGAACTATCAGGAGCAGAACACTCGTGAGAGTATGTACAAGAAGCAGATCAGCTCTCTTTATGCCAGCGCGAGCCTCGGCTACAAGCATACTTACTATTTGGAGGGAACCCTCCGTGGCGATAAGTCGTCTACGCTCCCTACAAATAACAATACATACGTATATCCATCTGTATCGGGTAGCTTGGTATTCTCCGAGTTCATCAAGAACAAGAAGTTCATCAATTATGGTAAGATTCGCGCATCTTGGGCAAAGGTAGGTAGCGATACCGACCCTTACCAGCTTGCACTCAACTACTCCACAGGCAAGTATAGCTACTCGGGTTATACCATCGGTATGATAGCCAACTCAACACAGCCAAACAAGGATTTGAAGCCTACAATGACAGGTTCTTACGAGGTAGGTTTGGAGATGAAGTTCCTCAACGGACGCTTGGGCTTGGATGCCACCTATTACAACCAGAACTCCAAGAACCAGATTTTGAGTTTGGCTTCAACCACCACCTCTGGCTATGCTTACCGCCTCATCAATGCCGGTGAGATTCAGAACCAGGGTATCGAGATTGCCCTCAATGCCCGTGCCTTGCAGATCAAGGACTTCGCTTGGGACTTGGGTGTCAACTTCTCCAAGAATACCAACAAGGTGAAGTCGCTCGTAGATGGTATGGACTATTTTGAGCTTGCCAAGGCCACATGGTGCGGTGTATCAGTAGGTGCTCAGGTTGGCGAGAATTATGGTGCTATCCGTGGACACGATGTTGTTCGCAATGAGCAGGGACAAGTTGTCATCGATGCAGCCACAGGACTTCCAAAGGTTGACCAGAACGTGAAGACCATCGGCAACTCTTCTTGGGATTGGACTGGTGGTTTCTATACCACATTCTCTTACAAGAACTTCCGCCTCTCTGCATCTTTCGATGTGAAGGTGGGTGCTGATATCTACTCTATGTCTATGCGCTCTGCATACCAGACTGGTAAGGCAAAGGGAACATTGGCAGGCCGTGAGGAGTGGTACGCTTCTGAGGAGGCTCGTCAGGCAGCAGGTAAGGACATCTCGGCATGGCGTGAGTCTGGCAACTGCAAGGGACTCGTAGTGGATGGTGTTATCGACAATGGTGATGGTACTTATCGTAAGAACGACATCGCTGTGAGCCCAGAAGATTACTGGAAGCACATGGCTCAGAACGTACAGAGCGAGTTTGTATATGACAACTCTTACGTGAAGTGTCGTGAGATTACTTTCGGCTATACCTTCCCAGAGAGCATCCTGGGCAAGTATGTCAAGGGCTTGACCGTATCCTTCGTGGCTCGTAACCCATTCATTGTTTGGAAGAACATTCCTAACATCGATCCAGACTCCAGCTACAACACCTCAGGTCTCGGCCTGGAATATGGTTCCCTGCCATCTCGCAAGAGTTATGGTTTGAACGTGAATGTGAAGTTCTAGTCTCGAAAAAATGAATCAATTTCTTTAGAAGAGTTCTAATATATAATAAGGTAAGAAAATGAACAATATAATCAAGAAATATATAGGTAAGAGCAGCCTGATGATGGCTTTCGCCCTGATGGCAACCGGCACTGCGATGACTTCTTGCTCTGATGATACCTTGAGCAACATCAATACCGACAAGACCAAAGTGAACGAGCTCGATCCTAACGCACAGTTGACAACAGCTTTGTTGCAGACTTACGGTGACTTCAGTCTGATGGATACCTACCGTAACTATATAACTGGTTTTCCACAGTATTTCGCTGGTGGTTGGAATGTAACCAATTACGCTGGTTCTAATTCCAGAGAAGATGATATGACCCGTCGAGTTTGGGACCGCTATTATGAAATCGGTATCAAGAACCTTGTGGATGCCATCCACAATTCTGCAGACAAGGCAAACTTGAATGCGGCACTTCGTATCCATCGTGTCTATCTCACGGCAGTTTTGGCAGATATCTACGGTGACGTGCCTTGTTCGGAGGCAGGTCTGGGTTATATCTCAGGTATCTCCACCCCTAAGTATGATACCGTAGAGGAACTCTACAGCTGGTTCTTCAAGGAACTTGACGATTGCGAGAAGCAGCTTGGCACAGGTACCGACCACATTTCTGGTGATGTCACCAGCATGGGTGGTGATGTAGCTAAGTGGAAGAAGTATGCCAATGCACTCCGTATGCGCTATGCCATGCGCATTTCCGATGTTAATCCACAGAAGGCAAAGGAAGAGTTTGAGAAGGCTGTGGCTGCCGGTGCTATCGCCAGTGCAGCCGATGATGCTTATATCAAGTATGCTGATGCACCATTTACCTATTATGATGGAGCCAACGACTACGATTTCCGTGCCAATGCCTTGGGAGAGATACTCTATGGTCAGGATGCCACATCGCCTACCATGGTATGCTCTACCTTGTTCTATCAGTTGCAGAATACCAACGACCCTCGTCTCTATCGCATCTGTCGCCACTATTACAACATCAAGCGTAGTCAGGTGAAGCCAGACAAGGAGCAGAACATCGACTTGACCGATGAGGTGTTGGCTTACTTCCAGCGTCAAGGTATTGGTGAGGAGCCTTGTAATCCTGGTGCTGCTTGGTATAGCGACTGGATGAACGTGCCTGAGGTATCAGAATTTCCTACTCTCGCTAAGTTGGCTAAGCAGGATGCTAACAATTATGACAACTCAGATTTTCGTGCACGTATGATGCGTCCATGCTTGAACATCGACTTTGAGATGCCTTCTTGCCCTGGTATTCTGATTACCTCTGCCGAGGTGAAATTCCTCATGGCCGAGGCTAAGACCAAGGGTTGGAATGTAAGTGGTGACGCTGAGACTCTCTATGAGGAAGGTGTTCGTGCTTCTATGGAGATGCTCAACAACTATTATCTCACGTCCAACAAGATTTCTGAGGATGAGATCAATGAGTTCATTGCCAACAACAAGTTGGGTGACAATCCTAAGGCGACCATCAACACCCAGGCATGGATTCTCCACATGATGAACCCATCAGAGGGTTGGGCTAACTTGCGTCGCTCCGACTATCCTGCTATCCTGGACAGAAGCCGACTAGGCATCTTTACCAATGGTTTCACTTATACCGATTCTAACATGGCTATGCCTACTCGCTTGCGTTATCCAGAGTTGGAAGGTCAGTATAACAGCGTCAACTATAAGGCTGCCATCGAGCGTATGGGTGGTACTGATGATTGGCACAAGCAGCTTTGGTGGGATAAGACTAACATCAACCTTCAGCCAGAATTCGCTCCAGCTAATGGTAAAGGATACATTAAGTAATTAAGAATTTAGAATGAACAATTAAGAATTGGCTAACGCCATAACTATTAATAATTATCAAGATGAAAAAGATAATGAATCAATATAAAGGTAATGTCTTGAAGGCAATGATGATGCTTTTTGCCATGAGCTTTGCGTTCGCAGGCACTGCTACACTGTCTTCTTGTTCCTCTGACGACGATCCTTTCTTCACCGTATCAGAAGATGACAATCCTCGTATCTTGAACACCGACTTGGCTGACAAGAAGTTGGATCGCAAGACCAAATTGAACTTGGAAATCAAGGTGACTCCAGTTCACTACACCACTGTGATATGGTTGCTCGACGGCAAACAGATTGCCGAAGGTACCACCTTCGACCAGACTTTGCCTTTAGGTGATCATGAACTGAAGATTGTGGCAACCACCACCAAGAATAAGACCACATCCCGCACCTTGAAAGTTACCGTGATTCCTGCTGCTGATGATCCAGCCTTGGGTACCAATGCCAGCGAGCTTTGGGTAGCTCCGGGAGAAACTACAACCATCCGCAACTGCAAGAACCTGGTGGATCACGTTCAGAAAGTACTCATCGCTGGTAAGGAGGCTGCCTTCGAAGTTCTCGATGAGGGTAAGGCATTGAAAGTTACAGCTCCTTCCGGCCTCGCCAATGGCGATTACGACATTACATTGGTAGATGGCAGTGGTGTACAGTTCCCTTGCGGTACCATCAAGGTAACCACAGAGCCACGTCCATCTATGGAGACTACCCTCTGGGAAGGTGAGTTTGCCGTGACATGGGGTACACCATTCGAGGCCTTGAAGGAAACCTTCCTCTCAAAGGTGAAGGCTGGCACCATCCTCCGTGTCTATGTAGATGGAAAAGGTCAGGGTACCGCTACCACAGCGTCCTGGAACAACATCCTTACTGGTAAGGGGGGCGACATAGAGCGTGGCGACATCATGGTGGATGGACCAGCTAAATGGGAGTTTAAACTGACCGACCTCTCTATCCAACTCTTGAAAGAGCAGTGGGGTCTCATCCTCGTGGGTAACGGTTACACCGTAAAGAAAGTAACTATTGAATAATATATTAGAAAGATTTCCGCTTTTATCATAAAGCGTCAAACCTTTACTGTTTATGAAGAAAATTTTATTATCTATTTCATTATTGGCATTGGCTTATACAGCCAGTGCCAATGTTCCAGTTATCAAGAGCGACCCTAAGATAGAGGCTCAGGTAGAACAAACCCTGAAGAAACTCACCTTGGAGGAAAAGATAGGTCAGATGATGGAATTGGTGACCGACCTCTTTGGTGCCAACGACAAGAACGGTGTGTTCTATATCGACGAGCACAAGACCGATTCTATCCTTTCCCGCTATAAGATCGGCTCTATCCTCAACGCTCCAAATACCTGCGCACCAACCGCCAAGCAGTGGGAGAAGTACATCGCGCAAATCCAGAAGATCTCGATGAAGCGCATCGGTATCCCTTGTGTCTTCGGTCTCGACCAGAACCACGGTTCTACTTATACACAGGGCGGAACCCTCTTTCCGCAGAACATCAATGTGGCTGCCACCTTTAATCGTGAGATAGCTCGCCGTTCGGCTGAGGCTACCGCTTATGAGACTCGTGCAGTGAGCATCCCTTGGACTTACAGTCCTACCGTTGATCTCGGTCGTGATGCCCGTTGGCCTCGCATCTGGGAGAACTTTGGCGAGGATTGCTACCTCAGTTCAGAGATGGGCAAGGCGATGGTCTATGGTTTCCAGGGTGAGGACCCAAACAACATCGACCAGTATCACATTGCCACTTCAATGAAGCACTTCATGGGCTATGGTGTGCCTTGGACCGGTAAAGACCGTACGCCAGCCTATATCTCTCCAGCCGACTTGCGAGAGAAGCACTTCGCTCCTTTCCTGGCGGGTCTGCAGGCTGGAGCCTTGACCGTGATGGTCAATTCCGCTTCCGTCAATGGTATGCCGATGCATGCCAACAAGGACATCCTGACAGGATGGCTGAAGGAAGAGACTGGATGGGATGGTGTGCTTATCACCGACTGGGCAGACATCAACAATCTCTATACTCGTGAGATGGTGGCAAAGGACAAGAAGGATGCGCTCCGCATTGCCATCAATGCCGGTATCGACATGATTATGGAACCTTATTCTTGCGATGCTTGTGGCTATCTTGTAGAACTGGTGAAGGAAGGTAAGATTCCGATGAGTCGCATCGACGATGCCTGTCGCCGTGTGCTTCGCATGAAGTACCGTCTCGACCTCTTCAAGAACCCAACCCAGAAACTGAAGAATTATCCTAAGTTTGGTGGCGAGGAGTTTGCCAAGCTCGCCTTGGAGGGAGCTACCGAGAGTATGGTGCTCCTGAAGAACGAGGGTAATATCCTTCCTTTGCAGCATGGCAAGAAGATTCTCCTTACGGGTCCTAATGCCAATCAGATGCGCTGCCTGGACGGTGGATGGAGCTATACCTGGCAGGGACATCGTGCCGATGAGTTTGCCGGCAAGTACAATACCATCTATGAGGCATTCTGTAAAGAGTATGGCAAGGAGAATGTTATCTTGAACCAGGGTGTTACCTATAATGAGAAGGGAAAATACTGGGAGGAGAACGAACCTCAGATTCAGGGGGCAGTGGCTGCAGCGAAGGATGCCGACGTCATCGTGGCTTGCATTGGCGAGAACTCCTATACAGAGACTCCGGGCAACCTGACCGACCTTTGGCTCTCAGAGAACCAGCGCAATCTGGTCAAGGCTTTGGCTCAGACAGGCAAGCCTGTCATCTTGGTGCTGAATGAAGGTCGTCCTCGTCTCATTGCTGACATCGAACCATTGGCACAGGGCATTATCGACATCCTTATCCCTGGCAACATGGGCGGCGATGCCTTGGCAAACCTGGTATCGGGCAAGTCAAACTTCAGTGGCAAGATGCCTTACACCTATCCTAAGGAAATCAATTCGCTCGCCAACTATGACTTCAAGAAGAGTGAGGAGGTGGGTACGATGGAAGGTGCTTACGACTACAATGCGAAGATTACCCAGCAGTGGGGCTTCGGATATGGTTTGAGTTATACCACTTACAAATATAGCAACCTGAAGGTTTCTCAGTCTGATTTCCGCCACGGCGACATCATCAAGGTGAGCGTGGATGTGAAGAATACGGGAAAGGTGGCAGGCAAGGAGAGTGTTCTCCTGTTCAGTAGCGATCTCATCGCTAGTATGGTGCCTGATGGCCGTCGTCTCCGTGCCTTCGACAAGGTGGAACTTCAGCCTGGTGAGACCAAGACCATGATATTTGAATTGAAGGCAGACGATTTGGCCTTCGTAGGTTGGAATGGCAAATGGAGATTGGAGGAAGGCGACTTCAAGTTGATGATAGCCGACCAGAGTGCTGATATCCATTGCACTGATACTTATCAGTGGCCTACTGCCAACCGATAATGTATATTTAAAAGATGATTTAAAGAAAAGAGCGTGCCAAGAGTGGTGCGCTCTTTTTGTTTGCATAGTAAAATGCAGAAGAGTTAAATATCTACAAGAATCCCCCATGATGTTTGGTGTTGTGTCTTGAAATGATTACTTTTGCAAATCATAATTTTTGCAGATTTACAGAATCATTCAAAACAAGGATAAATGGAAATAGTAATTGGAATCATCATAGGGCTTGCCATCGGATTCTTCGTGGGGAAACTGATGGAAGCAAAAAGTGCGGGAGAGGAGAAAACCCAGCTCGTAGCGAAGGCTCAGGTGCTGGCGGCTAACATCGAACAGATAAAACTGCATCATGCTTCTGAGGTTCAATCAATGAAATCTCAAATGGAGAACGAGCGGCTGTATGCGGCAAAACTCAGGGCAGAAAGCGACCAGCAGTGGGCACAGAAACTCGAGAGCCTGAAGCAGGAAATGCAGCGAATGACGATAGAACAGCAGAAGGTGGCGGCTGAGCAGTTGGCTGCCAAGCAGTCGGCTCTGCAGGAAAACAACCGTCTGCAGATGGATGAACTCCTGAAACCTATCAAGGAACAGTTTGCTGATTTCAAGAAATCGGTAGAGGAGAGCAAAACCCAGAACGAGGTGAACAAGAAGGAACTGCAGAACACCTTCGAGGCAACGATGAAACTCTTCCAGCAGGAACAGCAGCAGGCTGTACTGAACCTGAAGGAGCAGACCGAGAAGATCGGCTCTGATGCTGCCAACCTGACCAAGGCATTGAAGGGCGACAGCAAGATGCAGGGCGACTGGGGCGAGATGGTGCTGGAAACCATCCTGGAGAACAGCGGACTTCGTAAAGATGAGGAATTCTTCATTCAGGAGAATACGAAAGATGAAGAGGGAAAGAACTATCGTCCGGATGTCATCGTCAGATTCCCGGAAGGCAGAAGTGTGGTCATCGATTCCAAGGTTTCGCTTACCGCCTATTCCGATGCTCTGGCAGCTGAAGATGAGGCTGAACAGGAACGCCTGATGAAGGCACATGCGCTGAGCGTACGAAAGCACATCGATGAACTGGCAGCCAAAGACTATTCCAAACTGGTGGATGATGCCATCGGCTTCGTACTGATGTTCATTCCTAACGAGACCAGCTATATCGCAGCCATGAAGCAGCAGCCTGATCTCAGCCGTTATGCTTATCAGAAGAAGATTATCATCATCTCGCCAAGCAATCTGCTCATGGCACTCCAGCTTGCCTATAATCTCTGGCAGTATGACCGGCAGAACAAGAATGTGGAGAAAATCGTGAAGACGGCTGCTGACCTGTATGATAAGGTGGCTGGCTTCGAAGATACCTTTATGAGTGTGGGTGATCTGATAACCCGCCTTTCGGGTACCTTCGACAAGGCAAGAAAGCAGCTTTACGATGGAAGTGGCAACGTGATGCGCAGGGTGGAAAGCTTGAAAGGTCTCGGCGTAACGCCGAAGAAGCAGATCAAATCGCTGGAGGAATCGTAACATTTTCTTTTCCTGGTCTTACCATATTGTTCAAAAGTATTTGTTAATCGTTCAATTTTTGAAATTAGTTCTCTAAAAATGAGCGGTTTTCGATTTTTCTTTGTACTTTTGCCACGCCTATTCGGAAAGATAGGCACATACATGGAACAATCAAAAAATAACATATAATCAAATCAAAAATACCGTATAATCATGAAACTGAACGAAATTCTTTCTGACAGCTTTAATGCTGCAGAATGGGAAGCTAAGGGTTATGAGCTTCCTAAGTATGACATCGCAGCCGTAGCTAAGAAGACTCACGACGAGCCTACTTGGGTTCACTTTGGTGCAGGTAACATCTTCCGTGCGTTCCCTGCTGCTATTCTTAACGATGCACTTAACACCGGCAAGTACGATCGTGGTGTTATTGTTGCTGAAAGCTTCGACTACGAAATTATCGACAAGGCTTATCGCCCTTACAATAATCTCTCTCTTCTCGTCAGCCTCCAGAGCAACGGAACCATCGAGAAGAAGGTCATCGCTTCTATCACCGAAAGCCTCAAGGCGGATAAGCAGTTTGGTGAGGACTGGGCGCGTCTGGTCCAGATTTTCCAGGCTCCAACTTTGCAGATGGTTACTTTTACCATCACAGAGAAGGGATATTCTTTCAATGATGCCGATTTGGCTCGTGGTCTCGATGCAGTCTTCGCCATGGGTAAGCTCACCGCTCTGCTTTACGAAAGATACAAGGCTGGCAAGTTGCCTGTAACCCTTCAGTCAACAGACAACTGTTCTCACAATGGCGACCATGTAAAGGCTGGTGTCAAGGCTTACGCCGAGCGCTGGGTAAAGGATGGCATCGTTGAGGCTGGATTCCTGGATTACGTCAACGACAGCAGCAAGGTAACCTATCCTTGGTCTATGATTGATAAGATTACTCCTCGTCCACACGAGAAGGTACAGGCGATGCTCGCTGAGGATGGTTTCGAGGATAACAATACGATTATCACCGAGAAGCATACTTTCACCGCTCCTTTCGTAAATGCTGAGGAAGTGCAGTATCTCGTTTGCGAGGATACTTATACCAACGGTCGTCCGCCATTGGAGTTGGGCGGTGCGCTCTATACATCCCGCAAGACTGTAGATGAGGTTGAGACCATGAAGGTAACCACCTGTCTGAACCCTCTCCATACAGCGATGTCAATCTATGGTTGCATGCTCGACTATACCTTGATTTCTGCCGAGATGGCTGATGAGGACCTTCGTGCCTTCATCCAGAAGATCGGTTATATCGAGGCGATGCCAGTAGTAACAGATCCAGGTGTATTGAACCCATACGAGTTTATCGGCACCGTTATCAACAAGCGTCTGCCTAACCCGTTCATGCCAGATGCTCCTCAGCGTATCGCTACCGATACCAGCCAGAAGCTCTCTATCCGTTTCGGTGAGACTATCAAGAAGTATATCGACCGTGGTCTCGACAAGAGCAACCTTGTGTTGATTCCTCTGGTATTGGCAGGTTATGCCCGTTATCTCAAGGCATTGGATGATAACCTGAAACCATTCGAGCCATCTTCCGACCCATTGTTGGCAGAACTGCAGGCCATCGTAGCTCCTCTTGAGGTAGGCAAGGCAGATCAGGACTACTCTTGTCTCAAGAATCTCTATTCTCGCAAGGATGTGTTCGGACTCGATCTCTACGAGGCTGGCTTCGGCGAGCAGATTGAGGGCATGGTGAAGGAACTCTTCGCCGGCAAGGGTGCCGTAAGAGCGACATTGCATAAGTATGTTGCTGAAAGATAATTCATTTTTAAACTTATACATTATAATATATATATATGGAAAGAACATGGCGCTGGTTTGGCAAGAAAGATAAGATTACACTTGCACAGTTGAAGCAGATTGGTGTTGAGGGCATTGTTACCGCATTGCACGATGTTCCTCTGGGCGAGGTTTGGACACGCGAGAAGATTCATGAACTCAAGGAGTACATCGAGTCTTATGGCATGAAATGGAGCGTGGTAGAGTCTTTGCCTGTGGTTGAAACCCTGAAATATGGCGGTCCTGACCGTGATCATCAGATTGAGGTTTACAAGGAAAGTCTCCGCAACTTGGGCGAGGAAGGCATCAAATGCATCTGCTACAACTTTATGCCTGTTTTAGACTGGGCACGTACCGATTTGTCTCACGACAATCCTAACGGAGCCAACAACCTCTATATGAACTGGGGCGAGTTTGCCTACTTTGACATCTATATCCTGCAGCGTGAAGGCGCTCGTGAGGATTGGGCTGAGTTCTCTAAGGAGCACAAGTGGGGCAGAGACCTCGTGGCTGAGGCTGATGAAATCAAGAAGACTTCTACACCAGAGCAGGATCATGCCCTGGTAGAGAATATCATCATCAAGACCCAGGGCTTTGTATCGGGTAACTTCAGCGAGGGCGATTCAGCTCCTGTCCAGAAGTTCCGCGACCTATTGAAGCTCTATGATGGCATCGACAAGAAGAAGTTGCAGGAGAACATGAAGTACTGGCTGGAGGCTATCATGCCTATCTGCGATGAGTACGATATCAATATGTGTGTTCACCCAGACGATCCTCCTTATCCTGTATTCGGTTTGCCAAGAATCATCGGTCGTGCCGAGGATATCCAGTGGATGCTCGATGCTGTGCCAAACAAGCACAATGGTCTGACTTTCTGTGCAGGTTCATTCTCTGCCGGCGAGCACAACGACTGTGTGGCAATGGCGAAGCAGTTTGCTGACCGCACTCACTTTGTTCATCTGCGCTCCTGCTACATCTTCCCTAACGGCAACTTTACTGAGGCTTCTCACTTGGGTGGTCGCGGCCATCTCATTGAACTTTGCCGTATTTTCGAGAAGGCAGAGCAGGAAGGCAAGTGCAATTCCGGTCGTCGTCTGCCAATGCGAGTAGACCACGGTATGACCTTCACTGATGAGCCAGGTGGCGTATTCGATGAGAGCAATCATGGTCACAATGCCGGTTACACTCTCCTCGGCCGTATGTTTGCCATGGGTCAGATTCAGGGTGTCATCGCAACAGTAGATGATGAACTGGGCATTGAGTATAAGCAGCCGGGATTCTATGATTAGTTGATAGTTTATAGGCTATTAAGTGATTTGAAATTCAGGTTAGATAAAATACGAAAAAGGCTAGCGTGCGTTTTTGTATGCTAGCCTTTTTGTGCTGATTTTTTTGGTTATTGGCTAAAGCACCACTTCCTCAACATACTTCACCAGCGAATCTTTGCCGTTATGCAGATAGAAGTCTACACGAACCACGTGGTTGATGTCGGCATTTCCCTTCACCTTTATGTGTCGGGTCTTGCTGTACATCATCGTGTCGCGGCGTGAAGGATAGGATACGAGCTCGATGAGGTCTTTGGTAGAGTTGCTGCCCACATAATAGATTCCTACACTGTCTTTTCCGTTCTTGATAGCAGCAATCTTCGCCATCTTCTTGGCATGAGCCGCAGAGGTATCTATCGGGTAAAACTCGCTGGCAGCTACCGTGTCGCCGTCATGCTGGTCGGGTGCAAACTTGCAGCTGGTACCCATCGCAGTTATAAAGGATGTAGCAGCCAGGGCTGCCACAAAGTATAATATTTTCTTCATTGTTATTTCCTTTCTTTTCTTTAAAGAATCCTGTTTTGTTCGCAAAATGCGTTATCGGCTGCAAAAGTACAAAAAATAACTCGAAAAGCCATACCTTTTTTATCTTTTTCCTTTTAATACTTCGGATGGAGAGACGTGTGCTGAAACTGGGCGGGAGGAGTTATGGGGATAGTATGGAAGGAGCGGTATGGTAGATATGGATGAAATGGATGGAATGGATGGAATTCTGTGCAAAAATACAACTTTTCTCTGATACTGCCAAATTTGGGGGTGTGATAAGGAAATGTTTGAACTGTGCTTTCAGATTGAAAGTAGTTAAACTTCCTTACTCATAGTTTTGTGGGTGACAACTCATAGTTTTACGGGTAACAACTCATAGCTTTGTTCTCTTAAAGTATAGAGTTTAGCAGTAAATCTGGTGTTTACGAGGATTATGATGTTTTTACTGCAATGACTCAGTTCCTCAGTTCCTCAGTTTTTCTCTGACCCTTTACTTTTATCTTTATTTAGAAGCTTATTATATATATATATAATAAAATATAATTACTTACAATTTGTAAGTATCAAGTATACCCCCTAGAACAAAACTGAGGAACTGAGGAACTGAGTCATTATCGCAGTGGTTTAAGTACGTGTGATAGTAGTAACTCGAAAGCTCCAAAATAACTTTTTTCGCTCGTATTTTATGATTATCAATGAAAGGAATAATATTGTAAAATGCTCAATTATTTGCATGTTTCTCAATTTTTATCAGAAAACTCTTGCAGGTATGAAAATAAAATCGTAACTTTGCTGATGCAATAGAAATATTAATAACATTGGGATTATGAAGCAGGTAGAAGAAAGATATATCAGTTTGTTGACCGATTTCGGTTTCAAGCGAATTTTCGGATCAGCTCCCAACAAGGATTTGCTGATCTGTTTCCTCAACAGCTTGTTCAACGGAAGACAGGTTGTTAAGGACGTGAAGTATCTGAACCCGGAGCACGTGGGAGATGTATATACCGACCGCAAGGCCATCTTCGACGTATATTGCGAAGGAGAAAACGGCGAGAAGTTTATCGTGGAAATGCAGAATGCATACCAGACATACTTCAAGGACCGTGCCCTGTTCTATTCCACCTTCCCTATCCGTGAGCAGGCTCCCAAGGGTAATGAATGGGATTTCAAGCTCAACCATATCTACACCATTGCCCTGCTCAACTTCAATATGAACGAGGAAGCCTTCAATAAGGAAGAAATCCGCCATCATGTGCAGTTGTGCGATACTGCCACGCACAAGATTTTCTACGATAAGCTGGAGTTTATCTATGTGGAAATCGCCAAGTTCAACAAATCGCTGGACGAGTTGGAAACGCTCTACGACAAGTGGCTCTATGCCCTGAAGAATCTCTACAAGCTTACTCAGCGCCCTAAGGCGTTATGCGACAAGGTCTTCGACCGCCTATTCGAAGAAGCCGAGATTGCAAAATTCACTCCGCAGGAGCAGCGGGAGTATGAAGCCAGCAAGATGGCATATCGTGATATCAAGAATTCGATAGATACCGCCAAGCGAGAAGGTAAAGAAGAGGGCCTGGCTGAAGGCAGGGAGAAGGGCCTGGCTGAAGGCATGGAAAAGGGCTTGGCTGAAGGCATGGAAAAGGGCTTGGTAAAAGGCTTGGCTGAAGGCATGGAGAAGGGCATGAACAAGCGAAGCCTTGAGATTGCCAGAAAGATGCTGGCGAATGGTATGGATGCTGCCACGGTGATGGAAATAACAGGATTGTCGGAGAGTCAGTTACAGCAGCTGAAAGGATAAGGAACTGCCTGGAGAAACGAATGATCTCCGTGGCTGCATCTTTGACATCTATTGTGTTACCGACGATGGCAAGCATTTTATCGTTGAGATGCAGAACAGATGGGTACCTTTCTTTGCGGCTGCACCCTTTCGGCTAGCCCCACACGCCCTGAAGGGGCAGAAGCTCCTAGCCCAGGGCAACACCCTGGGTATTAATGAAATATAAACCAACGCCCTGTAAGGGCAAAAGCTTTAAAAATATTCGAATTTTAATCTATAGGCTTATGGTACATGTAAATGAAACAATAATTATACAGAGCTCTTCTCCCAAGATGGCAGAATGGGTGAAGAGACTGAAGGCTCATAAAGCTGAGCAACTGGAGAAGTTGCGCAACGTAGAGAAGTGTGACTTTGAATTTCAGTTCTGATGCGAGCCAATATATGATACCAGCCTCCCCTAATACTTTCTGATAACTTTTTCTAAAACTTTTCCCCGATTTTCTTGCATGTTTCGAAATAATGATGTACCTTTGCTCTAATAAAAAGAAGTATTTATGACAGGAGAAGAGATGAAAATATATCTAAAGCAAAGTGGAATTCCTCTTGCAACAATTGCAGAAGGTCTTGGAATCAGTCCTCAGAACCTGAATGGTAGGTTGAAGGCTAAAAGTCTGAAGACGGACTTTGTAGCGCAAATTAGGGCTGTCATTGATAGCTACGCATCCTCTCTGTCGACAGAAATGGAAGGAGACGTGATGGATTCGAATGTTAACGGCTCGAATAATATGGCAGGTCAGTCATCTGTAGATTTGGCCTTGCAGCGAGAGACTGAGGTTTTGCGCAAGCAGAATGAGTTTCAACAGAAACTGATTGAAGCACAGCAGAAACAGATTGCAACCCTGCTCGCTCTCGCAAGTAAGAACATTATAAATAATTGATATGAAAAAAATATTTTTATTCTTAGTTCTAGCTTTGTCCAGTATGAGTATTTGGGCACAGCATACAGTATATTGTGAAATAATGCAGTTTAATCCGGCAGGACTGGGGGCTTCGGTTATATCCGTAGACTTCGGGAATAAAGGGGCTGATGAGTTGGTAGACGAGAATGGTAAGAAGATTAAATTCAATTCCTCTATTGATGTACTCATGTATATGGAGAAAAGAGGATGGAATGTCGTGTCTGCATTCTCGGTAATACATGACCCCGGCATTTCCAAGGCTGTTCCTGTCGTTCACTATCTCATGAAGAAGATTGTCTCAGATTATTCTGAGATAATGAATGGTATCCATACGAAGAAAGCTACCACGCAACAAAAGCAGAAGAAAACTCTTGGGGATGATGGATACTTTAATTAATCCTGTAATGTGCAAGGAGTAACCTCGCTGCTGACGGCAAGTATCTCGGCTCTACGGTTGCAGCCAACGGTGCAGCCTCTTATGCTGTATCTGAGTCTTTGGTTATCGCCAAAGTGGGTAAGAATTCTATCAAGATTGCGATGAAATAATGATTGTGCAGAGCGTGCATCTAGCATAAAATCATATAAGTCGGGAAGATGCAGTAGCTTATAAGGAACTTCTTAAAGGTATGACAAGGGAAGAACTTATTGTCTATTATCAACCAATTAAAAATATAACGAATATGGTAGAAGATTATACAGTAGAAGAGTTGAATAAACTCATCAATGAGTGTCGGAAGAAGTACGAAAAGCTAGAAAAGAAGACCGTTATGAAGGCTCTGACTGGCGAGATTGGTACGAACTCCGCAATGGTTGAAGAGTTGGAGATACTCAATATCCACTATCACGATGAAATGGATGAGTACGATATCACTGCACCTGACCTGAATCCAGATCTTATCGATAACTTCAAGAGGGCAGAGCGTAATGGCAAGAACGTCATCTTCGAGGCACAGGAATATCTTAAGATCCTGGGAATGTGCGAAGAAATGTTCAACCAGAAGCTATGGGTCAACGAAGATGGCCACATATGCGATGAAGAAGGTAATAGACTTTCCGCCGACAGAGAGCATCGTGTATTTGAGGTCATTAAAGGCAGAAAATGATATATTTCTAGTTTTTCATAGCTAGATTTGTTTAAATGATTGTCCTCTCTTGCCCGTGAGGGTAGGAGGGGATTTTAAAAATGGCTTCGATTAGCCAAAACTGGGAACTTCGGCTCCTATAGTAATAATAAAAGCCCTACGCAACACGGTTAAGCGAGAACGATATGAGTGATAAATTAGTAGTAAAGATTCTTATGATAGCTGGGCATATTGCCACAGTCATATCAATACTGATTGTACTAGGCAATCTGTATACAGCTTTATTTGGTTCTGACTTCAGGGTCGGGGCTGCAATGGAAAGAGTACTCATTGGTATTGCCTTTTTCGTGTCATCTGTTGCACTCATTGGTTTTGCATACATAGTAAAACACGTGTGTGGAATAAAAGATTAGTAATATTATAGTCGTTTGTCACATTACTGATAGAAGGTTATTATATGTGTATTTATTAGGACAACATCAATGTGCTCAAATTGTCCTTGCAAAGGAAGAATAATAGTTTTGAGTGTCATGAATGAAAAATTATACATAGAATTATTATTGACTTTATTTTTATATATTAAAATAATGAGATTATGAAGAAGTTATGTTTTGCAATAATGATACTCGCTGGGGCATCCGTTGTTTCTTGTAGTAGCGGTGATGATGATGATACACCTAGTTGGTTTGTGCATAAGAATCTAACTAAGGCTGATGGTGCAGATCATTATAATGCTGATAGCAAAATAAATATTCATGTAACAGCTGATGGCTCTTGCATGCAAGTATGGAGGAAAGATAATTTTAGAGGAAATTCACATTGTTACGATAGTTTGCTCAAATAGTTTTAAGGTAATTAAGGTCTGTATAAATATCAGTTTTAGCTAAAAAGAAACACTATGAGTAAAGAAAAGTCTTTTAGTGGTATATATAAGGATGTTACATACGAAGATATTCTGTCGTATAAGAGATTCAAGAAGCTGTCTTTCCTGAAAGGCTATAGCCCAGAAGAGATAGCTAGGCATCTTTATGCCCAAGAAAATATATCGCAAGATAAATGGAAAGTTCTGAATATATTAAGCAAAGAGCTTTTCAATAAGAAAAGAGCTGAAGCTTATAAGCTGAAAATTCATAGTAATTATGATTATCTGTTAAACGAATTTGACAATAGAAGATTACCGGATGGTGTGTTCTCGGAGTCATTTGATAAAGGAGTTATTGCATGTGTAAAGGCAAAATCAGAAATCCCCTTCTATCAACAGTTTATCTGTGATTATTTTTTTGAATTCAATATTGACAGCATCATAGATTATGCCTATACATTACCAGAAGAACAAAAAGATATGTGTAAGACGTTGATTTATGCAGCTATACAATATTACAGAGATACCAATGACTCTAGAAAAATAATGTTGAATAATGCTCGACATAAAGAATATTCTAGTGATAAGGTTGATGACAGAGCCAAAAAAGACAAACTTATTTCAAAAATAAGTGAATCTGAAAATCATAGTGATGTTCCTGCCAAAGAAGTGCATCTTGACATGGTTTCCAAGCCAGAAGATCCTATTGATGCTAAGGAGAGAAAAGATAGAATCCGCTCTAAAGATGGTATTGATTATAGTGACCAACAGAAGAGAAACCAGGAAACAGGAGATATTGGCGAGAAATTAGTTCTTGCAAATGAAATCGAAAAAGCCAGAAAATGGGGGCTGTCAGAAGATTTGGTCTCTCAAATAAGAAGAGTCTCGTTGGAAAGCGATGACTATGGTTTTGATATACTCTCCTTCGACCAAAATGGAAAGGAACATTATATAGAGGTAAAGACAACCAAGGCTTCAAGCAACAGTTTGTCGTTTGTTCTCACACAAAACGAATTATACCATGCTAGAAAATATGGTAGTGCTTATTCTATAGTTATGGTATTTGACGTTGCGCAAAATCCTCGTATATGGGATATGGGAAATCCTTTTGTTAGTGAACCATGTAAAGTGAACATCAAACCGATTAAGTATTTGGTGGAAGTTAATGTAGATACGAAAGAATAATTATCTCTTATGTGAGGTGGTGAAGTTCTTCGCTGCTGACGGCAAGTATCTCGGCTCTACGGTTGCAGCCAATGGTGCTGCCTCTTATGCCGTATCCGAGTCTTTGGTTATCGCCAAAGTGGGTAAGGATTCTATTAAGATTGCAATGAAATAAGGATTGTGCAGAGCGATGCACCTACCGTAAAATCATAAAAAGTAAGGGGAAGAAGGTAAGTAACGTAAATTGCTCACTTTTTCCCCCTTTTTCTTGTTATTCTATAGTAAAATATAGTTTAAATATTAATGTTTTTGAAAAATATATCCGGCTATTCGTGGTAGCTGGGGAGTCGGCTTTGCTATTCAAATAATTAGTTGTAAATTCGCATAAATTTACACTATTATGTTGGATATTGCAGAACATAGACAAAAGTTGATTCTGAAGAACTTAGCTCAGCTAGACGACAGAATCAATGAGATACAAGAAGAGTGCATCATCTTGTATCTAAAGTCTTTTATAGGTGATGGAGCTGAACTGCTATCTCCATATCAGTTCTCTAATATTACGCATATCAAGTATGATACAGTAATAAATGTGTTGAAAAGAAAAGTGAAGTTCAAGCCTTACCAGCAGCGGCGGTGGTGTTATTGCATCCTTTATCATTGGGATACTATCATTGATACGCTGAATAAGAAACATGTTGCGGAGAGTAAAAATTTTGAAAAAGATAAGTTCGAAAAGAACTTCAATGAGGCTTTTTGGCACTGGGCTACGATAGGGAGAGACTTGAAACAACTTGACAAGTTGAAAGAGAAAGTAGAAGAAATGCAAAGCAATTTTTCACCTCGCAATAAATAATTGAACAACAACATTAAAAAATATCATGAGATTTAGTCGTGCATCAGTGCTTGCGCAGCTATTATAGAGAAACAATAACAATTAATAACTTAAAAACAGAGTAAAAATGAAAAATTCAACATGAAATTTAGGGGAGGCATTCCTCATACTGCTCTGCGGCTCAATGTCTCCGAAGTAAGGATTCACCCTGGAAAACTTTCAGGGGCCACCTCTTCTTCCAAGATTGAGGAAGTAAATTTAGTCTATCTTAAATGGAGAAGATATATGACTAAAATATTTTACGGATTGCCAATCTGGCTAGTGCAGACTGGACCGGTAAACATCGAGGTAGTTATTAACGTAGAATTCAGTGGCAACAGCAAAGTGGTTATTGATTCTGCTAGTTTCAAACAGTTAATGGATATGGAAGATGAGAATTAGAATAGATAAAATCGTCTTCCGTGATCAATCCAGAATGATTGTTGGTAAAGATGATGATCAGCAAAAGGAGAATGAAGAGAGTGAAGAGGAAGAGACTGGAACGGGGTCTGCAGGAGCGAGAGACAGAGCTCCTACGGTCGACTTGGAAGTGGTGAATAATCAATCTAAACCAGGAAAAGATGAAGAACATACACCGTCTTGTTTCCTATTGGAAGGCAGGGTTGTTCCTTTTGAACTTTGCAATGCCAAAGCAACAAAGATATTCCGACTACTTAGAGACGCTCAAATTCTGAATGATGATTTCAAGCCCGTCAACAAAATGCCGTGGTGGAAAAGAGGGGAACTTGCCGATATACTGGCGACGGAACTGAACATCCAGCACACCTGGAAAGTGTTTGGCATTTTCTGGGATATGGATGCAGAAAGTTTGAGAGGTGGATTCAATAAAGCTAAGGATCATGCTTATAAATATGATTTTGATGAGGAAATCATGGATATTTTGAGATAATTTTTGGTACGATGTGGTACGACCGTACTTCATCGTACCATAGCAGTGTCGCAGAATCGCCGTACATTTGCCCCCGGAATTCAGAACCGATATGGTCTGGGTTTCGGGGGCTTTTGTGTATAGACACATCAACCGTTGTGGGAGCGCCCAATTGTTTTAAAAAGGAATTTATAAGATGAAAGCAATGAAACCTTTTTATTTTGCTCATCCGCAGTACGGAAAACTGAGGGTGGTGGTGATTGGAGGGAAAATCTATTACTGCCTGATGGACGTGAAGAACATCTTCAAGAAGTCGGTTCAGAAACTCTATGAGACGATTGCTGACTCGGAGGGGGAACTGAAAAATCTGAACATCGTAATGATGAAGGATATGAAAATCAAGTATAACCTCTTCTTCGAGAACCAGGAAATGGGGAAGGAAGAAGCGGAGGCTGAGAACGTGAATGCGGATATCAACTTCTGCGATGAACAGCTGGTGAAGGACCTCGTAGACAGGCGTGTTGCTGCCGAGAAGATTGCGGCAAAATGGGTGATAGGGTTCGTCAAGAGCAGACTGAATGATGCCGAGAATGCTTCGCTCTTCGAGGCGAACGGGGTCCAGGAGATTTCGGATAACTCGCTGATTCTGCCTATCAATGTAAGTTATGGCTCAGGGTATATCATGATTAACAGCGAAGTGTTCGATTAATTGAAAAATGATGGAGGTAAAATGGAGATAGTACATGTAGTGGCAATTAATCCTTATCGTAAGGGAAATAAGGGGAAAGTCTTTTCTTACAATATCGATACTTATGATAAGGTCATCGGGTCGGAGGAAATCAAGAAGATGATTCAGCAGATTCGGGGTGAATTGCCGATTGACGGAGTGGATTTAAACGATGCGCAGGCGGTGAAGAAGGCGCAGGAGAGGCTGAAGAGCGAACTGCCTTTCTTCTGTCCGCACTACGGCATGTTCAAGAATAATGTGCGCAGACAGGAGAATGCCTTGCCAGAAAGCTTTCTCTTCCAGACGATTATCGATGTGGATGATAAGGAGTATGTGGAGAAGGCGATTGAGAAGGCGCGCGAACTGAACTGCTCTTCGGGGATATGGAACGGCTCGTTGCTGCATCTCTGCTATAGCGCTCGCAAGAAGCTGCATATCGGGATTAGAATGCCGATTGGGATGACTATCGAGGAGACGCAGAAGGCGTATTGTGAAGCGCTGGGTGTGCCTTATGATGAAAGCTGCATCACACCTGAGAGAATGATTTTCCTGACGGATAAGGACTCGGAAATCTACCGGTCTAAAATGTGGTGTGCAGTGCTGCCGGAGAGCGAGATACAGGCTCGAAGACAAGCGTTCCTTAATCGTGGGCTTACCGTGGACGGCCGCGGAAATGCAAAGAGCTCTTATAGCTTACTTGCCGGGGATTGCAAATCCCCAGGGACGCCTAGCGGGGATGCAATAGTTAATAGTAATCATAAAGTTCAAAATTCAAATTTCAAAGTTCAAAGTAATGAAAACAATAGACTTTCGGGCAATCATGGCGATTATGCTGCTCCTGCTGGCACTGCTGTTCAGCCTGCCCAATCTGGTAATAGCAATTATGCTGATGATTCTCATTTCGGGAATCCTGGAGGCAATCATGGCACTGGTGAACTGGGAGAGGCCAGTGAGAAGAATCTGATAGCCTTTGATCTGTTCGTGCAGTCGGCTGGGCTTGAGGGGATGGCGATAGATACCGTTGGGTCTCGGCACTCTTCGCTGCTCGCTATCATGAGCGCAGGCGCTTCGAGGGTGATGAGCGAGGAGGAACTGATGAAGGTGGTGAGGACGAAAATGCCAAGCTACTATCAGGAGGATGACTGCCATCAGCTAATACATGATTTCTATGCGAAATATGCTGACAGCTGCAAGCCGATGTCGAGGGATGTGATAAGGGTGAATGCGCTGGCGGAAAAACAGGCCAGCCAACAAGTTAATAGTTTACAGTTAACAGCCCTAACGCAAATCATGCAGTTCAAGGTTCATATCTCCAAGTTCAAAGTACCGACGAGGATTATCCTGACCCGCCAGCGATGCCGGAGAAACTGCCGAAACTGGTGGAACTGCTGATATCTCGGACACCGGAGGTTTATAAGCCGGCAGTGGCGCACGCTATCTTCCCACCGCTCGCTACGCATCTCTGGCAGACGAGCTTCCGATATATTGATAATGTAGTGCATGAGGCTACATTGTCTACGTGCTTGCTGGCTGGTACGGGTGCTGGTAAATCTTCTGTAAACAAGCCGATTAGCTATATTATGGAGGATATCCGGAAACGGGATGCGGAGAATCTGAAACGTGAGAAGGAATGGAAGGAGGAGATGACGCGCAAGGGCGCCAACAAGGACAAGCGTAAGCGACCGGACAACCTCGTTATACAGGAGATTGATGCCGATATGACCAATCCGGCATTCGTGATGCGTACCGCTGAAGCACAGGGACGATTTCTTTACACTTCGCTCAATGAGCTGGATCAGTTTGATGCTCTGAAGGGAACCGGAAACCAGCATTTCCGTATCATGTGTCTTGCCTCAGATAGCGACAACCAGTACGGCCAGACTCGCGTGGGAACTCAGAGTGTTACGGAACGTGTAACCATCCGATTCAACTGGAACGCCTCTACCACCATCCAGAAAGGACAGCGTTACTTCTCAAAAGTTTTGACAGATGGTCCGATAAGCCGCATCAATTTCTGTACCATTCCGGAGCGTGAAATCGGTGATGAGATGCCTGTCTTTGGTGATTACGATGATGCTTACCGAGAGGGGCTGAAGCCTTATATCGAGAATCTGAACAACGCCAGGGGGCTGATTGACTGTCCTGAGGCATTCCAGCTTGCCCTCAAACTGAAGGATGAGAATGCTGAGTTCTCGCGCTTGTCGCAGGATAGGGTTTATGAGAATCTTTCCTTCCGTGCCAACGTCATCGCCTACCTGAAGGCGTGTGTGCTGTATGTGGCGAACGGTTGCAAATGGGAACCGGAGATTGACGAGTTCATCCGCTGGAGCGAGCGTTACGACCTCTACTGCAAGATGCGTTTCTTCGGTGATGCCATCAAGAGAGCGAATGATACAGGCGAGAAGTCGAGCAAGCGAGGACCATCCAACATGTTGATGCAGTTGCCGGATGAGTTTACTTACCAGCAGGTGATAGACTTGCGTGTAGCAAACGGGATGAGTCAGAAAGGTACTTCCAAGATGTTGGGAAACTGGAAGGATCGCCATTACATCAGGGCTAAGGAGAACGACTCAGTTCCTCAATTCCTCAGTTCCTCAGTTTTTATTAAACTTAAATTCCGAAAGGAGAATTCATAGCGTATGGAAATAGTAGTAAAAAGAATAGCAAAGAAGAAGACTTATACGATAGGTCATCTTTATATCTTGAGTGATAAGGACGTGAAGCGTACTTGGCGTTCGGGGGTAAAAATTGGCGACAAGCGTATCTTTGAGCACAGCTTTGATATGGCGAAGTTGGACAAGGAGCATTACTTCTGTGATACCCTGGAGCCTACGTGGAGAAACCTCCTGGGCGTCGAACTGAAGCCGGAAGAGGAGGATGGACGGTACAGTAGGGTATCGGGCAAGAAAGCCCGCAAGATACCGGGTCATACGGCGATACCGGAGGGTTCATATCCTGTGGTTATCTCGAAATCGCCAAGGTTCAAGAAGTGGCTTCCGTTGGTGCAGGGTGTTCCCGATTTTGAGGGCATCCGCATTCATGCCGGTAATTATCCCGATGATACGCAGGGCTGCATTCTGGTAGGTGAAAATAAATTACAGGGTGCCGTCTTTAATTCCCGCATCTGGTTGCATCGGCTCATGAATGCCATTACCGCAGCGAGAGAACGGGAGGAGAGCGTTTGGATTACCGTTTTGTAATGTTGAATGTTGATTTTTGAATGTTGAGTGTTGAATGTTGGATGTTGAATTTTTAGTGATTAATTTTTAAAAACAAATTATTATGGTAAAGTCAGTTAATACAAATAAAGTAGAAATGGATAAGAAGGCAGCAATTGCTGTCGTATTTGAAAACCCTGAATTCGGTAAGATTCGTACCTTGACCGATGAGAATGGAGAACCGCAGTTCTGTGCAAAGGATGTCTGTGATGTGCTGGGATATAAAAGAGCAAGATGCGCTGTAGCTCAGCTAGTTAACCCACTTGACGCTGTAAAACACAGCGTCAAGGTATCGGGAAGCCTTCGTAAGGATGGAACCCCATCTAAACGACTCCAAAAGATGATCTTCGTTAACGAGAGCGGTTTCTATGCTTTGGTTCTCGGCTCTAAGCTTTCTACTGCCGTGAAGTTCAAGAACTGGGTTACGGCCGATGTGCTGCCACAGATTCGCAAGACGGGCGGTTATATCCCGGTACAGCAGGGAGAGAGCGATGAGGAGACAATCCGACATGCAGAAGAAATCCTCCGTGCTACGCTCAAGGAGAAGGAGAATCTGCTGAAGAAGCAGCGTCTGCAGATTGAACAGCAGAAGAAACTTATCGGCGAACAGGATACGGAAATCCGCCGCTTGAATGATGTGGTGGATGAACAGGTGGTTCGCAACGCCAAGAATGGTGAGAACATCATCCAGTTGGAGAATCAGGTGGGTAATCTTCTGCCGAAAGCGCTCTATAGCGATAACGTGCTCGATTCCGTTTCCTGCTTCACCACTACGCAGATAGCGAAGGAACTCGGTATCACAGCCCAGGAGCTGAACCGCTCGCTCTGCGCTCTGCATATCCAGTACTACCAAAGCGGTCAGTATCTCCTCTATGCCGATTACGCCCACATGGGCTTGGCCAAGAGCCGTACCCGCTACAGCGCCTTCCTCGACCCGAAGAGCGATGGCAGACAGGAGAAGATGGGCAGAGCCTACACCCATACCTATCTCGTATGGACCGAACGAGGACGAAAGTTCATCCACGACCTTGCTCAGCGATACTGGGAACTGTGTGAAGTTTATAGTTAATAGTTTATAGCCTCTGGTGTGTTCTTACATCAGGGGCTTTTTGCCTTCGGGGGACCAGCGATGGAATCGCTGGGGACGGGGACGAACGGAGGTAGGCCTTTTTTACCTTTAAAAGCCTTTTTACTTTTTTACCTTTAAAGCCCCTTCAGGTCGGTGATGATGGCCTGGGTGTAGGCTCTTATCTGAGATTCTGACAGATCGCTGATATGCTCGGGAGCGAGGGCGGCGATGTACTGGCGGGTCTCCATCTCTATCATCGTGGCGATAGGGAGGAGCTTGTGGGCTGTCTTGCCGATGGCTTCTATTGATAACTCGCCTTCTGTTGCCTGCTGGAGGTTCTGGAGATGGGAGGACAACTCTTGCTTGACGGTGCTGAGTATCTCGGCTTCTGCCTCCGGATCGCCTTCTGCAAAGGTCAGAAGGGGTGCAAAGCGGGAATTCTTATTGGATTCCTCTGCTATATCCTCTGCTTCTGATGCTGTATCCCTTGTTTTCTCTGCCATATCCTCTGCTGCTGATGCTGCATCCTCCAATCCGAGGATTTCTTTCAGCTTCTCTGTGCTGAACGGCTTGAAGAGGCAATCGTCGAAACCGGCTTCTTTCAACTCTCTGATGATGCTGGCATCGTGGGCAGTCATCGCTACTACCTTCATGTGGCTGTGGTTGATGTGCTGAATCATCCTGATGCCGTTCATCTCGGGCATTTCGATATCCATCATCATCAGCGCAGGATGCTCGTTGTGGAGCACGGTGAGCGCCTCGGCTACATGCAGACAGGCAAAGACTTGCCAACTGTCGCCTACCAGTTTCTTCAGCATCTCCTGAAGCAGACGGAGCTGCAACGGGTCGTCATCGAGCAGCAGTATCTTGTGATTTTCGAAATGGGGCTTGGCTGGGGCGAGCGGCTTCTGCTCTTCTGCCTCTTCTGCTGCAGGAGCGGTACCTAAGGCAAGCGGAATGGTGACGGTGAAGGTGCTGCCCTTGTCCTTGACGGATTCCAGACGCAGGGTGCCCTGAAGCAGATTGACCAGTTCCTGGGTGATGTTCAGTCCGAGACCGGTGCCCTCGATGCCCTGGGCACTCTTCAGACGGGTGAACGCCTGGAACACCTTCTGGCGCTCCTCGGTGGTCATGCCCTTGCCGGTATCCCTTACCGAGAAGGTGAGGAGGTGCTGGGGACTGATGGCTGCCTGGATGGTGACGCTGCCCCGGTCGGTATACTTGATGGCATTGCTCACCAGGTTGTTGAGTATCTGACGGATACGGAAGGCATCGGCACGGTAGTAGGTCTGCGGACTGCTGATGCCATCGAGCTCCAGATGCAGTTCCAGTCCCTTCTCCTGGCTCAGGATCTGCATCTCTCCGGCACACTGGCGGAACATGTCGGCAGGCGAGAAATCTACAGGGTTCAGCTTCATCAGTCCGTTTTCCAACTGGTGATAATCGAGCAGGGCGGCAACGAGCCGGGAGAGATGGGTGGCAGAACCCTTGATGCTGTTGAGACAGGAGATGCCCTGCGGGTTGTCGACATAATCCTTCATCAGGTCGATGAAGCCCGAGATGCTGGCAGCCGGAGCCTTGATGTCGTGGGTGATGGTGAGGAGCAGGCGTTCGCGCTGGTTCATGATGCGCCTGATTTCCTCGTTAGCCTCTTCGAGATTCTCGCGGTAGATGCGTTCCTTCTGCGTATCGCGGTAGATGTAATAGACGAGGATGACGGCGGCTGTGATGGCTACGATGGCAAGCAGACCTATCTGCCAGAGCAGATTCTGGCGAGCCTGCATCGCCTGGTTAATAGCCTGCTGCATCGCCTGACGTTCGCGCTGGTGGATATCGTTGAGCTGCTGGGAGGAGCGCAGGGCGAGGCGGGCATTGGTTATCTGCAGGTCTCTCACCTCGCGGTTGATGGCATCATGGTTATCGTGTGTAGACTGCTTCTCCTTGCGGTCAATCTGTTCCAGGATATCGGCTACGTTTCCGGCTAAGTTGACCGGGGTAGAGAGGGTATCGGTGACAGCCTGGTTGCTGTCGCGTCTGATGCTGAGCGTTTCGGCATGTTCCTTCCTGAAGGCATCGGCAAGGCGGCGGAAGAAGCCCTTGCGGGTTTTCATCACCTCTACGGTAGTGTTCTTTGCTACGTGGGTCTTGGGTGCCTTGGAATGCACGACAACGGAATCTTCGCCACTGTTGAGACTGTTCATCTTCTCGTGCAGATAGTTGTGGGATGACTTGCCCTGCATAGCGCGGGTAAGCTGCTGCAGATTGGTCTGTTCCTCCTTGAGCAGGTTGGACATGGTGCTGTCGGCTGCCTGTCGCTTTTCGATATAGTCGCGGGTTGCCTGGTTGATAGCGAGCACGGATGTGGTGTTGCGATATACCAGCCCTATCGCCAGAATCAGTACGATGGCGACGATGATGTAACCCAGGGCTACCTTGAAAGGAACGTTTGTTTGCTGCATCTTCTTATCTTTTAATGTTTTGAGTCTTTTTGCTATTTGCGTGCAAAGTTAATCAAAAATGCGGTATAAACCAACGAAAACAGGAGATAAATGCCAAAATCTGGTCATCTATCTCCTGTTTCATTGAAAGCGACGCGTAATTACTATTTTCTGAAGGTGGATTTACTTTGCTACGGTTGAATCCACTGTTGCTGCTGGTGCCTCAACAGGTGTTGCTGTTGTGTCGGCTGGAGCTACTGTGTCTACTGGTTCTGAACCTGCAACGCTTACCATTCTGTTACCTGCAAATACATTGCTAACTGATACCATTGCTACTGCTGCGATAACTGCAAATACTAACTTTTTCATAATTCTTTTGTTTTTTAATTGTGAATATTATTGTTTATTAATTCTCTTGCTGAAACTCATTTGCGAGTTCGCTAAATAATATCACAATAGGCGTGCCAAAAATCGATGAATTTGTTAAGTGTCTGATAATCAGAGGAGATGACGTTTCGTGCCAGAAACGGGGTGTGGGGAAAGTGGGGAAAAGGTGTAGAAAAATTCCCCAATATAGTGTGGAATATATTGGGGAATCGGGGTGTGGCATGTTTACTCCATGCCGTATTTCTTCATCTTGTTGTAGAGTGTCTTGCGGTCGATGGCAAGCAGTTGGGCAGCCTTGCTCTTGTTGCCGTGGGTGGCTCTCAGGGCAGCGGCGATGCTTTCCTGTTCCGACTGTTCGCTGTGCAGCTGCATATTGATTGGTCGGGCTGTGGAGGTCTGTGCCATCGTCTTCTCCAGTTCCTGGGCACCGATATACTTGCCACGGGTGAGCAGGGTGGCGCGCTTCATCACATTGTTCAGTTCGCGCAGGTTGCCCGGCCAGTCGTATGAGGCAATGATTTCGGAGGCTTTGGCATCCATTCCGAGCACATTCTTGCCCAGTTCCTGGTTGGCGTGCTTGATAAAGAGGTTGGCAAAGAGGAAGATATCGGCACCTCTGTCCTTGAGGGCAGGCATGTAGATGGTAAACTCGTTGATGCGGTGATAGAGGTCCTCTCTGAACTTGCCTTCGGCTACCGCCTGCGCCAGATTCTCGTTGGTGGCACAGATGAGTCGTATATCCACATCAATCTCCTGCGTGCTGCCCAGCGGACGGATTTTCCTCTCCTGCAAGGCTCTGAGGAGCTGCACCTGTACTTCGTAGTTGAGGTTTCCCATTTCATCGAGGAAAACCGTTCCGCCGTTAGCTATCTCGAAGGCGCCCTTCTTATCCTGTTCGGCTCCGGTAAAGGCACCCTTCTTATATCCGAAGAATTCAGATGCCGCCACCTCCTTAGGAATGGCGCCGCAGTCGATGGCATAGAAAGGCTTGTCCTTGCGCAGACTCTGTTCGTGGATGCTGCGCGCCACATATTCCTTTCCGGTGCCGCTGGCTCCGAGAATGAGCACTGACATCGGGGTTGGGGCAACGAGCGAAACGAACTCGTAGAGCTGTTTGGAAGCCTCGCTTTCACCTTTTATATATCTAGGCACCTCCGCACCTTGCTGCTCTTCTTGGGGCGCATCCTGCATGGTGGCAGATTCCGCACGCTGAGGGGCAGAAACCGCTGAAGCAGCCGACTGGATAGCCTCACGGATTTTCTCTAAGAGGATTTCGGGATGGAAGGGTTTAGCCACGTAATCGGTAGCACCCGATTTCATGGCACATACAGCATTCTGAACCTCTGCATAGCTAGTCATTACGATAAAAGGCAGGTGGGCATCGGTCTTTCTGATATGCTGGAGCAATACCAGTCCGTCGTGGTCGGGCAGGCGCAAGTCGGAAAGAACCAGATGGAATGCATCGCCGGCTCCCATCGCTTTGATGGCAGCGCCTACAGATGTTACCCTTTCTACATCGAATCCTTTCTTTTTGAGCCAAGTCTGTATCATTGTTCCGAATGCCAAATCGTCTTCTACAATCAATATCCTCTTCATAATGTTCTGTTTTATCCTCTTCTAAAATATCGTTATATATAACTTTGTGCAAAGGTACGGAAAAGTTATATGGAAAGCTATTTAATTCACATTATTTAGCAATAAAACCGACTAAAATTCTACAAACCCTGTTCTATTATCTTATTTTTAGTGAAAAGAACAATTGTTTTCGGATAAAAGCATGCTAGTTGCTTTATTTTTTGTATCTTTGCATAAGATAAATAAGATTTAGAGTCATGAATCCGATAGTACAAACCATCATATTGTCAGCTTCGGCGGTGCGCATGTTGCCGCATATCGCTCTGTATCTGCTCCATAAGAAGGAGATAGATGCCGACCTGCTGAAGGTGCAGGACAGGAAGCCTACGGTGCTCAACCTGATTAAGGCATGCACCCGCGAAAGGAGTTTCCGCAATCTGTTTTATTACCGCATGGGCGAATACCGTTCGGTTTTCATCAGCTGGCTGTTGCCTCCCGAGCGTACGATGACCATCTGGTGTCCGCATATCGGGAAGGGTGCGCATCTGGAGCACAGCTATGCCACCTATCTCAACGCAGAAAGCATAGGTGATGACTTCTACTGTCTGCAGATGGTGACGCTGGGCAACGGCAAGGGCGGCAGACCTACCATAGGAAATGACGTGAAGATTTATACCGGCGCCACGGTATTCGGCGGCATCCATATCGGCAACCACGTGACGATAGGCGCCGGTGCCGTGGTATTCCAGGATATTCCCGACGGGGCTACCGTGGTAGGGAATCCGGGGAGAATCATTCAGAAATAATCAATTTAAAGATAGAGAATATGAACTATGCATTGATCATAGCCGGAGGTTCTGGCAATAGAATGGGACAGGACATCCCAAAGCAGTTTATGCATGTAGACAACTGTCCTATCATCATCCATACGATGATGGCTTTTCAGAAGCATCCTGATATACAGGGTATTGCTGTGGTATGTCTGGCAGGTTGGGAAACGGTACTGCAGTCGTATGCCAACCAGTTCTGCATTACCAAGCTGAAATGGATATTCCCTGGCGGAAGCAATGGTCAGGAGTCGATTCACAATGGTATCTATGGCTTGAAAGAGGCGGGATGCGGTGATGACGACCTGGTGCTGGTGCATGATGCCGTGCGCCCACTCTTGTCGCAAGACATCATCTCATCCAATATCGCCATCTGCCAGAAGTATGGCTATGCCATTACGGGTATCAAATGTAGAGAGGCTATCCTGGAGAGCGAAGATGGTTTCACGACCAATACCAGTATTCCGCGCGACAAACTGATCCGTACCCAGACACCCCAGACCTTCCGTTTGGGCAATCTGATAGCAGCCCACGAAGAGGCTAAGGAGAAGGGCATCGCCAATTCGGTGGCATCCTGTACCCTGATGGCAGAACTGGGAGGCAGACAGATGCATATCGTGCCTGGTTCAGAGAAGAACATCAAGATAACCACCGTTGAGGATCTGGAGATACTGAAGGCACTGATGAAGGTTCAGCCTGAGGCTTGGTTAAAATAAACATGTTATGATAGAAAATTCACCATATAAGGAAGATATTGCGCGCCTTTTCCGGGAAGGTTTGGAATTGGAGCGTCTGCATGGCAAAACCATTCTTGTGGCTGGTGCTACAGGATTGGTAGGAGGCTGTGTGGTTGATGTGCTGATGCAGAATCCTGCCCGGTGCTACAAGGTGATAGCAGCCGGAAGAAACAAGGAACGTGCCCGACAGAAGTTTGCTGCCTATTGGGAGGATGAATCTTTCTTCTTTGCAGAGATAGACGTTACCCAGCCTGTCATCAAGAGCATGGACAGGATGATAGGGGAACCAGTCTATAATGAGTTGGCTGAGGGCGCTGATTACATCATCGATGCAGCCAGCAATGCGAGTCCTAACTACTTTAAGCAGAACCCTGTAGAGGTGATGAAGGCAAACATCAACGGCGTATCCAACCTGCTGGAATATGGATTGAGTCACCGCATGCAGCGCATGGTTTATATCTCTTCGGGTGAAATCTATGGCGAGGGCGATGGCTCTGAATTTAGCGAGAAGAGCAGCGGCTATGTGGATTGTGCATCGGTGCGTGCCTGCTATCCATCTTCCAAACGTGCTGCCGAAACGCTCTGCATGGCATACGGAGCAGAGTATGATGCCGATGTGGTGATAGCCAGACTGAGTCATACCTACGGTCCGGGCTTTACGGAGAGTGACAATAGGGTGTATGCCCAGTTTATCCGCAATGTTCTGAAGGGTGAGGATATCGTCCTGAAGAGTAAGGGTGAGGCTTTCCGCTCCTGGCTTTATGTGGTAGATGCCGCCCATGCCATCTTGCGCCTCCTGCTGGATGGCGAGAGGGCAAATGCCTATAATGTGGCTCATTCAGAATCGAATATCTCCATCCGCCAACTGGCAGAGCTGATAGCCCGGAAAGCGGATAGAAAGGTGGTGTTTGATATTCCTGAGGCGGATGCGCAGCAGGGCAATACCACGCCTATCACCAAGGCAACCTTCAGTACGGATAAACTCAAGGCTTTAGGCTGGAAACCGCTCTTTGATGTAGAAGAAGGTTTCGGACATACCTTGCAGGAAGTGAGGGAAGGCTAAAGCTTTCTTTTAATCTCATCCCATGTTTCCCGCTTTTCCATGTTCAGATAGTAGCGAAGGTGTTTCTCTACTCTCTGTTCTACGGGTGGAAACTTCATATAGTCGCCAAAGAAGTGGCGCAGATAGGTATCAGCCTGCTCCGGCAGCAAGACGGTGGTATCCTCGAACGGGAATTCCTTGCCCTTGCCGAGCCATTCCTTCGGGAAAATCTCCTTATAGTGGTAGGAACCTGTATTCACCAGTACGTTCTTCGCCTTATCGAAGTCATACCGGTGACTCATCTCGTCCATCTGCTGGATGAGGCGGTGGCGCATCTTGCTGCGGCAGAAGAAGGCGAGCGTCTTGATGGCAAAGCGGCCCCAGGTTTCCTTGTGCAGGAGCAGGGAGATGTACTCAAAGAAAGTATTGTGGGTGGTTACGGCATTCAGACGGTTGATGGTCTTCGAGTATTTGCGATACAGCGCCTTTGCCGTTTCCAGGTCATCGTCGGTGGCATCAAGAGGGAAGATATCTACGTAAAGACCGATGATGCAGGGACGCTCCTTCTCCTCAATAAGAGTGGTTTCTCGGTTCACGAGTTTGGAGAAATACAGAGGGTACGATTCGTTGTTGTAGGGAGTTACTACCTCGTATTTGCCAAAGTCTTCATGCTTGGCGATTTCGAGCAGACGGTCGTAGTCGGGGCGTGGCATCAGTACGTCGATGTCATCGTCCCAGGGAATCATTCCGTGGTGACGGGCGGCTCCGATAGCGGTGCCGGCACAACAGTAATATCTGAGGTGATACTTGTTGCAGATTTCGATGAAAGCCTTCAATATATCGAGTATTGTGGCGTTCCATTCCTTCTTGATGTTCTTAATATCCATACTTTTTTCTGTTTTACGGCTGCAAAAGTAAGCAAAAAGTTTTGAACTTCAAACTATTTATGCTACTTTTGCATTCTAAAAAGTAAAAACAAGTAATATTCCATATTTATCAGATAGAAACGATGGCAGAATCATTAAAGGAAAAAACCGCCAAGGGATTGTTCTGGGGAGCGATGAACAGTGGCTCTACCCAGGTACTCAATATCCTCTTTGGCATCTTCTTGGCGCGTTTGTTGTCGCCAGCCGATTATGGTATCATCGGCATCCTCACCATTTTCACCCTGATAGCGGGCAATCTGCAGAGTAGTGGGTTTACCCAGGCACTGGTGAATATCAGGAAACCCACCGACAACGATTATAACTCGGTGTTCTGGTTTAATGTCCTGGTGAGTCTTACCATGTATGTGGTGCTCTTTTTCTGTGCGCCGCTGATAGCAGATTTCTTCCATCAGCCTTGTCTCACCTCCCTGTCGCGCTTCGTGTTCCTGAGTTTCTTCATCTCTTCGTTTGGCATCGCCCAGAACGGATATATGATGAAGAACATGATGAACAAGGAGATTACCATCGTTAATTTCATGGCTCTGATCAGTTCGAATGTCGTGGGACTGGTACTGGCATTCAACGGCATGGCTTACTGGAGTCTTGCCTGGCAGCAGGTTATCTTTATCCTCGTGCTGAATATAGGAAGATATTATTATACGGGATGGCGCCCGAACTTTCATATTGATTTCGGACCGGTGAGGAAGATGTTTGGATTCAGCGTGAAACTCCTGGTTACCAACATTATCAATACGGTGAGCAACAATGTATTGACCTTTGTCTTCGGCAGGTTCTATCCGATTAATGATGTGGGTAACTATAGTCAGGCATACAACTGGGACACCAAGGCTAATTCGTTTGTTGCCAATACGGTGGGACAGATAGCGCAGCCCGTCTTGGCTTCTATCCAGGACGATAAGAACCGCGAGTTGCTGGTGTTCAGAAAAATGCTCCGTTTCACGGCATTCCTTTCTTTTCCATTGATGTTTGGCTTGACCCTGGTATCACGCGAATTCATTCTGATTACGATTCATGAGAAATGGATAGCCAGTGTGCCGCTGTTGCAGATTCTTTGTGTGAGCGGTGCCTTTATGCCTATTTATACGCTCTATCAGAACCTTGCCATCAGCAAGGGACGTTCTGATGTGTATATGTGGTGCAACATCGGTCAGGTAGTGGGGCTGCTCGCCTTGGTATTGTTCTGTCATCAATATGGCATCCAGACCATGGTGATAGCCTATACCGTGTTTATCATCGCCTGGCTTCTGGTCTGGCAGTGGATGATGAAGCGTGTTGCCGGATTGCGGTTCCTGGATGTGGCAAAGGATATACTGCCATTCATGCTCTGTGCGGTAGCCACGATGGTAGTTACCTATTTCATGACCCGCAGCCTGCAGAACATCTATCTCCTGCTGCTGGTTCGTCTGCTGGTTTCAGCCACCATTTACTTCTGTATCATGAAACTGCTGAAGGTGCAGATATTAGAAGAGTGTATAGCTTTCTGTAAGCGAGGTAGATAAGATTCACCCTCTTGACAGGTACCCCCTTTTTGATGAGCTTGATGATGAGTCGGATGAGGCAGCTCTTAGGCTTGTAGTCGAGTGCCTGATCCACCTTTTCGAAGGCTACCTGTGCGTTTGCTGCCCAGCGGTAGGCATTGACGATGCCTATCTCTGTGGCTCTGAGATACTGATGTTCCGTATCGTTCTGCTCGAAGAAATCGATGAGTCGGCGGGTTGACTTGAAGTATGACAGGAGATTCTTTTCAGAGATGTTGTGATTGTAGGAATTCTCATTGTCGGTACGGTAATAATATACTGTATCATCGATGTTCACCTTTTTGCCGTAGAACATGAACTGGGCATTCCAGAAAAGATCTTCTGCATAGTTGATTCCCTCTTCAAAGAATATCCTGTGCTCCATGATGAGCGAACGCTTATAGATTCTGCCCCACAGCCGGTTGGTGATGATGTTCTGGCAGACAAGCAGTTTGAGCAGCTTCTCATCAGAAACATCAAAAGGTTTCTGGAGTATTCCTGCTTTTCCATCGCACCATTCCCGGTAGCCGCCATCAATCAGGTCGGCATGGCTACTATCTGCCTTTCCTGCCAGCTTTTCAACTGCATCTTCCGGCAGCATGTCATCGCTATCGGCAAATAAAAGATAGTCGCCTGTAGCCGCCATCAATGCCGTCTGTCTTGCAGCTCCCACGCCCCGGTTTCTGTCGTGGTGGATGATGCGTACCTGTTGTGCTCTTCCCGGATATTCTTTCAGGAGCGATTGTAGGATACCGATACTTTTATCGGGGGTACAGTCATCTACAAAGATGTATTCGATAGACGCATACGACTGCTCGAACAGTGAACGGGCGCACTGTTCGATATATTTTTCTACTCCATAGATAGGGGTTAAGATACTTATTTTCAGCATGATGGTTTTAATCTAAGATACTTTTTTGTCTTGTCGGGTTCTCTTTTTTTATCTTGTGAGATACTCGAATATCAGCGTGCTGTTATAGAAGAACAGGAAGATGGTGATAATGGCGAGTCCTCCACGAAGATAAGGCAGATATTTCTCCTTACAGTTTCTGATGATATATCCGATACAGATCGGAATGATGAACGCCCAATGGGCAGCCATGATATAAACCTCGTTCAGTCCGAATCCCATGACCAGATGAATGAAGGCATCGCATGCCACCCATGAGGCAGTGAGCCAGAGAAAGGCCGATCTTCTTCCCATCCAAAAGCCCATACACAGCAGAATCACGATGATACCCTCTATGATATAAGGAACGGGTGTCTGGTATTTCACGAATATCGGGCGGTGGCTGTGGATATCTTCCAGCAGATGCTCCCTGTGCAGGATAAGCGATTCGCCAAAAACGTTTTCTACCAGTGATTCTGAACGGGAGATAGACATATCTGCCCATGAAAGCATGCCCCGTTTCTGGATATTTTTGCCAGCGATAGCCTTATCGTGTTTTTGCTTCTGGTCCATCTTAGCCCTAAAAGTACTGTCTTTAGCAGCTTTCTGAGCCACGAGCCGTTCTCCTTCCAGACGGTTCGGAATAATGAATGCCTTGTTCTGATAAATGCCTGCAGCACCTATCAGGAGGGTAGGCAAGATGATGCCCAATGCCAGATATTTCGGGCGGAAGAGTTTTTTGCCATTGGTAAAGAGGGCGGCAAGGAAGGTCTTGGCGCCATTGCTCAGCGTGATGCCTGCCGTGAAGAAAAAGAGCAGGGCTGTTTGCCACCAAGGCATGCTGCGGTGTTCCTGCTGCTGTTTGCCTGCCAGATAAAGTGTCATCGACAGGAAGAAAAGCGACATGCCGAAATGGTCATCTACAAAGGTGACGAGCAGCACGTAGGCAAAGGAAAAAAGCATCGCCGTGAGCACATTGCTGTCTATAGCCTTCAGCTGCATCACCTCTCTGAAGATTCTTCTAAAGAAGAGGGTGGAGTAGGTGGAGAAGAATGTCATCATCACCGCCACGATGGTAGTTGCCCAGTTGCGGGAGGTGAGTTCTATCAGCCAGCCGTTCAGTAGCGAGAAAGGATAGAGGAAGAAAGGGAGCATGGGATGGCGATACTCCGTGTAATACACCTTCCACTTCGAGAGGGTAAGGTAGGTGTAGGGGTCGAAACCTGAAATCTGAAAGTTCTTGGTGAAGAGCGTCCAGAATCCTGCTTTCGGTTTGCCGAAATCATCAAAATGATAGGTTATCATCAGCACATTGAAGGCGATGATAACGATGAGTGTAATCAAGGCAAAGAGCCTTTCTTCTTTTTTAATTCTAAATATATTGTTCATTCTCTGATTATTTTTTTGCTGGGCTGATGCATGCCGCATCTCCTTCTTAGCGCTGCAAAAGTAATTGTTTTTTCTGAATATTCAAAAAGAAAGGCTCTATTTTGTGTCTTTTTTCTGATAAAAACGGAGTTTTATTTTGTATTCTCTTTTATTTGGTGTATCTTTGTCGCAATGATGATGAAAAAGTCATCAGGACGGACAGTTGGATAATAAAGATAAATAATGACAATGAAACATGCTTTTTTGATAATGGCTCATGGCAGTTTACCGCTTCTGAGGGTATTGCTGTCGATGCTCGATGATGAGCGCAATGATATATTTCTGCATATCGACCGGAAGTCGGATATGCTGGATGGTGCTGAACCGCTGGCTCTTTCCAAGGCACGCCTCTTTGTATTGGAACAGAGGGTGGATGTGCGTTGGGGAAATCTGAGCCAGATTAAGGCGGAGTATGTGCTTTTCGAGGAGGCTTTGAAGCATGGACCTTATGCCTACTACCATCTGCTGAGTGGTCAGGATTTACCTATCAAATCGCAGGATTACATCCATCAGTTCTTTGAGGAGCATCAGGGTAAGGAGTTTGTGGGCATCAATCATGGTGAGGAATTTGAATGGGATTGCCGCCGGAAGATGATGCGTTATTGGCTATTTACCAGTCTTACCCGCTCGAAGTATGGGGCTTTGAATGCCATTACCAGGCGACTGAACAAATATCTTTCGATGCTGCTCATGCCGTTCCTGCATCGCCAGAAGATGGATTTTGCCAAGGGTGCCAACTGGGTGAGCATCACGCAGGCATGCGTGGAGTATGTGGTGAGCCAGAAGCCGTTTGTATTGAAAAGATTCAATTATACCTTCTGCCCTGATGAGTTCTTCCTGCAGACCCTGGTATGGAATCACCCCGACTTCCGGGCCGCCCTGTATTCTGAAAAAGATGAATATGAGGGCTGCATGCGACTCATTGACTGGAAACGGGGCAATCCGTACGTCTGGACTTTGGCAGACAAAGAGGAGCTGGAACAAAGCAACCGCCTCTTTGCCCGTAAGTTTGATATGAAGCATGAGGATATCATCCGCTGGATCAAGGCTTCTTGCTAATATTTATCCTAGCATGTAGCCTGCCAGCAGATATCCGTTGCTTATCCACAGATAGAGGGTGATGGCGAGCATCAATCCTCTGAAGGCCCATTTCAGGTTCTTTCCTTTTGCCTTGAGCGCCAGGAAGGCGATGGCGATAGGAAGGGCATACATATAGTGGGCAGTCATGATATATACCTCGTTGATACCGAAGCCCAAACCGATATGGAGGGCAGTATCCATCAGGAAGAATGTCAGGGTGAGCCAGAGGAACTTTGATTTTCTTCCGGCAAGGATGCCAAGTAAGAAAAGCACAACGATGCATGCCTCTACCACATAATTGACCGCAGACTGGTATTTCACGATAACCGGACGGTTGCGCAATACATCGCCCAGAAGGTTCTGCTGGTGCAGCATGATGCTTTCACCGAAGAAATTCTCGACCAGAGTTTGCGAGCGGGAGGTCGTCTTGTCGGTCCAGTTCATAAATTCGCCCTTGGCGATAGGCTTGCCCGTGTTCTTGTTCCATATCTGTTTATGGTCACGAACATATTTGGCATGCGCTTTATCCTTGATGATTTTCCTGACGGCAGCTTCTACCTTTGCCGAGTCTTTCACGCCAGTGCTGTCGCGGTATTGCTGGTAAATCTTGGCTGTGGCTTCCTTGTTTTTCTTCATCTTAGCCTCGTGTCTTGCCATCTCATTAGGCCATACGAAGGTGCGGTATTCCCATCTGGCGAAAGCCCACATGAGTGCGGCAGGAAGGATGACTCCTATCAGGAAGTATTTGATACTGAAGAACTTTCTGCCATTGGTGAAAAGGGCGGCAAGATAGGTCTTCAGACCATTGTTGAGCGATACGCCCGCTGTAAATACAAAGAGCAGGATAGTCTGCCAGATGGTAAGCTGTCTGCCTTTCTTCATGCATACGCCTGTGATATACAGGGTACAGAGGAGTATGATCATCGACATGATGAAATGGTCGGGTACCATCGCTGAAACCATCACATAGGCAAAAGAGAAATAGAAGGCAGAGAGTAGATTGGCATCAAAGCGCTCTGTACCAATCACTTCTCTGAATATACGGTAAAGGAAAATGAAGGAATAGAAGGCGCAGAACACCAGGATAGCTCCCACGACAAACTGAACGCAGTTGATGCCGGTAAGCATCATCAATCCTTGATTTATCTGATTCGGGATATACATGAAGAACGCCAGCAGCGGGTGGCGGTATACGTTATATTCTGTGTCCCAGTGAGATACGATGCTATAGGTAAGCGGGTCGAAACCTGCCACATGGAAGGTCTTGACAAAGAGTTTGTGATAATTATCTGTAATCTGCGAGAACTGGCTGTGGTATTTGATGACAGTCAGGGCATTGAGGGCACATGCTATGATGAGTGCGACGAGTGCTGAAACTCTTTCCTCTTTCTTGATTTTAAAAATATCGAATATCTTTTTCATATCTTTCTTTTATCGTGTTTTGGGAATCCCCTTATTTCTTCAGGAAGAACCTTACCAGGAGGAAGTTTACCGGGATGCAGATGCAGAGGGTGGGTATCATAGCCAGCTGTTTGGCTAGACCCAAGCCTACGAAGAGGTTGAGGCAGAGGGTCTGCATCGAGTAATTGACAATGTGGGAGAGGGTGAATCCTGCTCCGCGCTTGGCATTCGCCTTTACCTTAAATGTATAGCGGGTACTGGCGATGAAATTGAAGATGAAACTCACGATATAGGCGATGGTGTTGGCGGTGGTAGCCAGACTGTGGTCGCCCATGTTGGGGATGAAATGGGTCAGTGCCGGCATCATAGCCAGGTAGATGACATATTGCAGTACCGTAGCCAGTCCGCCTACGATTCCGAATCTGATGACTTCGCCCAGCTTCTCTCGCTTGGCATCATCCATATTATTTATCTTGTTCTTGATATTCATGTTGCAAAAGTACTTCAAAATCTCCAAATTACCAAATATATCCTGGTATTATTTATCTCAGCATCTTTCCTTTTCCGAAGAGATAAGCCAGATGGGTCTTCTCCATCATCTTGGCGATGCCGATGCTTCCGGCTATGGCAATGAAAATGGTAACGAGGGCGAAACAGATTTCGCTCCTGTCCCAGCTAAAGAGGGGATGATAGAACTTGGCTGCCATCGTAAAGATGGGGTGGAAGAGATAGATAGGAAGCGTGTTGCGGCCTATATATAATAAGGTGTCCTCTGTTTTTCGGATGCAGGTATTATCCTGTAAGCGGATGATGAGGCTGTGTATCCACATCAGGGATGAAATGCAGCACCAGCAGGAGAAGACGATGGCGAGCGTGCCCCAGTCGTACCATTCTTCCAAGCCCAGCAAGTTGATCCAGAGCAGCAGGGCTACCGGTGAAGGACGGAAAATTCTGTCAAAGCCGATATAGCATTGTCTGAGTACCGCTCCGATGAAATAATAGGTGGCGGCACTGGGCGAAAGAGCGGGTGTCTTGGACAGGAGCAGGAGTAGGGTGGCGAAGATAAAGAGGCTTGTGGTGGTGCTCATCGTCGTTTTTCCCTGTCTGAGGGTTCCCCAGGTTGCTCCCTTGAAACTGACGTAATAGAGAATGCCGCAGATAATCATGGTCTGGATGAACCAATAGGGACCGATGGAAGTAACGAATATCTTCTCGCAAATCTGAGAGAGTGACAGTTCCGTGATGCCATCTCTCACCGGCATGAAATAGGAGAGGACCGAGAATCCTGTCACCATGATGACGTAAGGCAAAGCGAGACACATCAGGTATCTTCCCATCTCCTTTGGACTTTTCTCAATATTCACGAGATAGCCCGTGATGATGAGGAAGGTAGGCATCATGAATGAGAGAATGCCTGCCTTGAGTTGGGGATATGCGTTGCCGAAGCTCACGATATGAATCAATATCATGAGAATAATGAGGATGGCTCTTATCCAGTCGATGTCTGTATTCCTTTGTTTCATAACAAGTTAATGTATTGTAAGTCAGTAAGTTGGTATACTTGATACGGCGTTTCGCCGTACATGGGTACTTGGCAAGATGGTTCGCGACTCCGTTAGGCTTTCCTGTCTTCCGTTATGCGTTTCTAAATTCTAAAGGGCTTGTAATGACCTTTATCGGCATAGGCGAGCATCTCCTTGTCGCCTCGGCTGTCGCCAAATGCTTCTATCTCGTATTGCGTGCGGTCGAAAGATAATGAGGGGGTACCGTAGGCATTGGCGGTAGTGGTGGTCAGTGCCTCGCAGATGCGATGCACCTTTTCCTCGCCATAACAGTTGTTGCTCTTGAACTTGCCGGTAAGTTTGCCGTCAATCACTTCTATCTGGGTGCCTAAAACCCTGACTCCATCCAGGCCGCGAACTTTAAAGAACGGGCGGACCCAATTGTCGATGCTGGCACTCACGATGAAAACCTGAGCACCTGCAACTAGGGCTTCGTGTACCAGCGTAACACCTTTGGGGCGTAACAGATGCTGGTATTCTTCGGCAAAATCGCGACAGAGCGCATCAAACTTCTCGATACGCATGCCGGCAAAAAGATGGGCAAAGATGAGTTGCTTCGCCTTCCAGTTGGGAAAGAGATGTAACTTCATCAGTACCAGGAGCGGACTGTACATCAGGAAAACCATCAGAAAACGACCGGTACCCTTGGCATATCTGATGAATTCCAGCAGGGTATCGCTTGTTGTCAGCGTTCCGTCGAAATCGAAACAATATAATTTTTTCTTCATTTTCTTATACGATATAAATAAGGATCAGGAAGGAGAGCAACCAGGCGAGCACGATAAACTGGGTGATGCGGTCGCGCAGGATAATCTTCGTCGGGTCACCACTCTTCTGGTCTACCACAGCAATCTGGATGTATCTCAGCAAACCGACCAGCACAAAGACACTCGTAAGATAGAGATTCTCGGTATGGAAATTCTCGATGACCTCCGGACTCACCGTATACATGATGTAACATACCAGGGTTACGGAAGCCGTAATCGTGATAGCCTGGTTGATGAAGGTGAGGTTGTAGCGGATGGTATTCTTGCGGGGAGCCTCGCCCGTCTTCTCCATGCGTAGCACATCATCGCGGCGCTTGGCAAAACTCATGAAGAGGGTGATGAGGAAGGTCATCAGCACAATCCACTTGCTGAGTACGATGCCCGTAGCTACACCACCTGCCAGCAGACGGAGTACGAAACCGAAAGCTACGATACACACATCGATGATGGCATATTGCTTGAATTTGGCGCAGTAGCCGAGATTCAGAAGCCAATAGAAAATGATGATTCCCATCGTCTCCCATGAGCCGAGCAGGCTGCATACACCCATAGAGAGGGCAAACATCAGGAACATCAGTCCGTATGCCTGCTTGATGCTGACCGCTCCCGATGCTATCGGACGATGACATTTGACCGGGTGGCGGCGGTCGGCCTCCACATCATAGATATCGTTGAAACAATAGATGCTCGATGCGGCAAAACTGTAGGCGAAGAAAGTAATCAGACCCGCCAGCAGAGCATCTGTATGCAACAGGGCGCCGCCAAAGAACAGCGGTAAGAAGATAAAGCCATTCTTGATCCATTGTTTTGGGCGAACCAGTCGCAGCAGCGCAGCAAAACCTTTACTGTCTTCCAATTTATTCTCGTTCATAAAACTCCTATTTTTCTTAATAAATAAACTCCTTTTTACTTGATAAACTTAGCTAACTCTTTAGAAATCCATCCGGTTATCTTGCTCAGAATCCATGCTGCAGGCAGGGTGATGCCTATGCAGATGAAGAAGGTAGGCCAATAGCCCAAGTGATGCGGTTCTAGGTATTTCAGCACGAAGTGGATATGGAGCAGATAACACTCCAGACTCAGCGCTCCCACAAACATGAACCCCTTGTTAAACCAGCTCGGTGTGCGGCGGAAGATGCGGTTCAGCAGCAGGATACTCGTGATGGTGAGCGGGATATAGAGCATGCGTTCCAGGAAGAGCGGAAACATGCCGTGCTTCTCCTGTTCCAGGAAGATGCTCGCCAGCAGCGTCATCAGGAACATGAGCCATATCATCCATATCGAAGCGCCGTCGAGTGTCTGTTTCTGTCTTACCATCTCACCCATGTTGATGCCGATGAAGAAGATAGGCACGCGGCTCCAGAAAATCTCCAGATGTCCTACAGCCTGATGTATCGGGGTAACATATTGTACCAGGATGCACCACATGATCATCACCACCGGCAGCCAGCGGTAGATAGGATGGCGCTTGATGAGTTCCATGTAGGCAGGGGCAAAGAGATAGAGCATCATCGTAGCCGGGATGTACCAGAAGTTGAGCTCATCATGCAGCCAGAAGCCCCAGTTGATGGTTATCTCTCCAAAGAGATAGATCCAGTTCCAGGTGCTTCCGCCCTGGAAAGAAGGGATATAGAAGAGGCAGGCTATGATGAGCCAGGTAGGGTAGATGCGCAGATAACGGCGGATGAAGAAATGCTTGGCAGAAGGATTCTTCATCCACGAGAACCAGAGACCTATTCCGCTGAGAAAGAGGAACATGTCTACACCGACATTGCCCATTCTGCGAAGCCCGAAAAAGGCATCTTCTCTAGGCAATGCCACATGAAAGAGGATGATGAACAGCATGGCTGCTCCCATCAACTCGCCGCGAAACCGGCTGATATTCGCCAGTTCTATATCTTTAATCTTCCAATTCATGCTGGTATTTCTTTTTTGTTTATTATGGGGGACAGGCGATGGAATCGCCTGGAACGGGGGCGCGCTTGCTGCTTTTTTTCTTGCTGCTTGCTTCTTCTTCGTTCTTTCTTCTTCCTTTGTTCTTCCTATTGAAGAGGGTTAGGGCTTCGGGTTTGGAATCTTCTTCATCAGTTGGGTGAAAAGCCAAGCCAGGCAGATGCTCGATATGATGTAGAGGAGCAGGCCAGCATAGATGTCGCCCTGACGGCTGATAGGGATGAATATCTTGCGGGTGATAGGGTGGCATACGAAGAGAGCGGCGGAGATGCTGCCCATCCACTCTAATACCTTATAAATACCTGATAGCCAGCTGATGTTCTGGAGCAGGTCGGCTACCAATACGCTCAGCAGACAGAAGAAGAAAGGCACGAAGGTCCAGCCAACCATGCTGCCGCTCAGACTGTAGATAAGCGAGATGCAGAAGATGCAGCCAAAGAAGTTGGTGATAGGCGAATGGAACGTCATGAGTATCTTTTCGCCATATCTGGCATAGAGTATGCCCAAACCGAATGGCAGCATGCCGCCCATGAAGTTGTAGCGGTAGCGGTTCATCACTTCACTCTCCGGATTGTCAAAGCCCAGGAGAAGTTGGATGACGATGCAGATGGCCATCAATCCTACGGTCCATCCCCAATGGCGGCGATAGAGCAGCAGTCGATAGACGATGTAAAGTTGCAGCATCAGACCGAAGAACCAGTACGGACCCGGCCAGATGATGTTATCCGGATTTGGCAATACATTATTGAACATGCCCAGCATCGCAACGATGTCGAGCGCTGCATAGTGGTGAGAGCCAGGCGTGATAAGGTCGAGCATCGTGAATGCCACGAAACCTACTATCATCATCTTGAAGAGTTTCAGATAGTGATAGCGGATAAAGTGGAGCGGTTCGCGCCAGTTGATGCTTCCTGTAAGTTTCTTGCCCGAGATGTTGTACATTCTGGTCTGCTGTTCGGTAGAGAGATGAGGTTTAGCCTCGTATTTCATCACCAGTCCGTAAGCACTCAGAAAGAGGAATACGGGTACACCATAATGACCGAAGAACGAGAGCAGGTGCACAGGCAGGTTGAGGTCCATGCTGACCATTACCTGGTTCAGCCAGTCAACATTGTGCTGGAAGTATTGATACTCGTTCTCCTTGACAATAGGTCCCAGCCAATGGCAGTAGTTATGCAAGAAGATGCCGATGATGGCGAGTCCTCTCAGGGCATTGCATGCCGGGCGTGATAGAATAGCACTATTCATAATCAGTTTCTCCTTTCTTTCTTTTTTACCTTTTTACTTTCTTCCTTTTTTATCTTTTCCAGATGCGCATCACGAAGTTTGTCGTAATCGGCAGAGTTTTTGAGAATACGTGGTCGCATCTCGTCATATTTCGAACTCAGGATGTTATATTCCTCCTTATAGGTAGGTGTCTCAATGCCAGCCAGATACAACAGAAGATGAGGCAGGGCATCGGTCATGAAGCGCTTGTCCTTAGCCTTGCGTATCTGACGGTAAATGTCGCGGTGATTTCTGATATATTTTGGCGAACAGTATATCCAGAACGGAATTTCAAACTCATAGTGAGCCAGCGGCCAGTCGATTTCTGCAGAATGGTTACGGCAGATGAAGCCTCGGTTCTCTTCGTAGCATTCCTCGCCATGGTCGGGCACGTAGATGACGATGGCATCCTGCTTCTGGAAACGCTTCACAATCTGGGCTACGATAGAGTCGTTGTAGAGGGTAGCGTTATCGTAATGACTCAGCATCTTGCGCTGGGCATTGGTCAGTTCAGGGCGCTTGTCTTCATAACTGCTTGCCCAGAACCGGGCTTGCTTGGTGCGGTAGCGCTGCTTATAGTTTACATGCTGGCCCATCAGGTGGAAGATGGTGAGGTTGTGCTCCTTCTGGAAGTTCTTCAGACTGTCATCATAATCCTTCAGCAATCCGTCGTCCAGGTCGTGGAGTTGGGTGTTGCGATGGTCAAACTGAAGTTTGCTCAGTTCCGGGTTGTTCAGGAAGAAACCGCCGCTGAAGTCGTAAACCGCCTCCTTTGCCTGTGGCAGGAATTCGTTGGTGATGAAGGTTACGTTGTAGCCTGCCTTTCGGAACACTTCAGGGAAGAGCGGATAGTCGCACCATTCGCCTTTCTCGCCTACCACATGGGTAGAGAGCATGTTCTTGAAAACGAAACTGGTCAGGTTCCAGCAGGTTACCACATCGGTAAACTTGGTGAGTTTGCGCGATTTCTCCAAGGCTACCTGTTGTGGAGTGGTATCCATAAAATAGCCGTACTGCTGGGAATGATGGCGGCCGAAGCTTTCGCCGATAATCAGCACGATGTTTGGCGAACGGTAGCTACAGCTGTCAACCTTTACTTCGTGGGCAGCATGAATTAGTTGGGTAACCTGATGCGCAGCCAGCTGGTTGGCATAGATACTGAATTGGAGTCGGTAGACAGGCAGATAGAGTACAGCATGATCCTTTTCTGTCAGGATATGCTCTACTTCGCCTATCGTTCTACCGTTCATGAGTTTATGGTAAGCCATCTTGTTGTGCCAGGAGGTGCAGCATCCTATGATGAAGATGATGAGGCATAGGATTCCGAAGCTGGCAGGCATGGCTGCAGTCATGCGTGGGATAGCCTTCAGCCGTTTCTTGACAGAAGCCAACTCCAGAACGGTAATGATGAAAACGTATAGCTTGATGAGTTGCTTGCGGAAGATGGCGATGAGAATCTGGATGAGAGCCAGAAGCAGGATCCAGCCCACACTACTGAAGAGAACCTCGGCAGAGATGAGGGCTGAGAGGAAACTGCTAGCCTCCGAACTGTTGGTCTCGCCCACCAGCATCAGCATAGAAGGGTTGAGCGTAGAGCCGAAATTCACATAGCAATAGGTGTCGGCGGCAGCTGTACTATATAATATAAGGTATAGTACGGCACGCAGACCCCAGCGCACCTTCTTGGGGAAGATGGCGACAACGGCACACACAACATAGAGGTCGACAAAGAGTTCCAGGAACAGGTTGTCGTATAAAGTCCCCTTGGCAGGTGTAGTCACGATAGAACTGATCATGCCCAGCAGGTACATGAACACAAAGAAGTTGGCATTTCTGCGTATCGGCGCAGAAGCCACGTTCAGACACTTCTTAATGATTTCTTTCCAACTCATTTTTTGCTGTTTGTTGTTTAAATATGATTTTAAGCGTTTTCGGAGAGAGGGATGCCTAGAGCTGCCTATAGTTTCTGACAGCCAGTTGCTCGATGCATTCCGGCACCATTCCCCTGATGCTTTCCTCCTCTTTGATACGCTTTCTGATTTCTGTGCTGCTGATGTTGAGCAGTGGAGTTTCTACGATGGTAACGCCGTCAGGCACATTGCCTATGTTGGCTCCCTGACGCGGATAAACCACGATGGGATAGTGGGCTAGAATGTCGTCGTGGTGGTACCACTTGTCGAAAGCAGCCCAGTTGTCGCCACCGATCAGCAGGGTGAACTCGTTTTCGGGGTAATCCTTGCTGATGGCTTGCAGCGTGTGCCAGGTATAAGATGGCTTAGGCAGGCGGAACTCGTAGTCGCATGCCTTCAGTTGTGGCTCGTGCTCCAGCGCTTTTTCTACCATTTCCAGGCGCAGCTGGTCGTCGAGCAAGTCGGTAGCGGTCTTCTTGAATGGGTTCATGGGCGAAACCATGAACCACACCTCATCCAGGCAGGCCTTCTCGCAAAGGCTTTTCGCCAATGCAATATGGCCCGTATGGATGGGGTTGAAGCTACCGCCAAAGATTCCTACCTTCTTCATTTCTTACTCTGCGTCTAGGAAGGCCTTGACGAGCTGATAAACCTCCTGCTGAGCCTTCTCCAAGTCATCGTTTACGACCACGTGGTCAAACTGAGGGGCGAAGGTCAACTCATAGCTTGCCTTGGCAAGGCGCTGCTCGATCACCTCAGGCGCATCAGTATTGCGGCCAACCAGACGGCGGCGCAATTCCTCTACCGAAGGTGGCTGGACAAAGATGCTCAAGGCACGCTCGCCATAAAACTTCTTGATGTTTACACCACCCTTCACGTCAACATCGAAAATCACCGACTCGCCCTTGGCAAGCTGGTTTTCTACCTGTGACTTCAGGGTGCCGTAGAATCTGTCCTGGTAAACCTCCTCGTACTCCAGGAACTCGTCAGTCTCAATCTTAGCCTTGAATTCCTCTGGAGAGAGGAAGAAATACTCTACACCATTCTGTTCTGTACCGCGTGGAGCACGAGAGGTGCAGCTGATAGAGAAAGCCAGCTTCAATTCCGGGTGCTCTTTCATCAGCCAGTTTACTATTGTGCTCTTACCGCTGCCCGATGGGGCGCTGAAAATTAACAATCCGTTCTTCATTTTTTCTTCTTCTTTTCTTTATTTGCTGTTTGATAGGGGGCTTTTTGGACAGGCGATGGAATCGCCTGGAACGGGGGCGAGGCTTTCAAAAACGCCACTTGAGGGGGCTTTTGAGGCGGCTCTTGAAGGGAGAGAGGAGGTGCCTGTCTCTTGTTTAGAGGGCATTCAGCACCTGCTCCTTGATCTGCTCCAGTTCGTCCTTCATCTTCACCACGATGTTCTGCATCTCAGCCTGGTTGCTCTTAGAGCCGGTGGTGTTGATTTCGCGTCCCATTTCCTGTGCGATGAAACCGAGTTTCTTTCCTACACCATGACCTTCCTCATTCATGGTCTCGCGGAAATACTTCAGGTGGTTGGCAAGGCGCTGCTTCTCCTCGCTGATGTCGAGCTTCTCGATGTAGTAGATGAGTTCCTGCTCCAGGCGGTTCTTGTCGTAATCCACATTCGGAATCTGCTGCAGGCCGTTAACGATGTTCTGTCTGATCTTCTCCACGCGAGCCTTCTCGTATGGTTCGATGCTAGCCAGAAGAGTCTGGATATTATCCACCTTCTCTGTGAATTTCTTCTGGAGAGCGGCTCCTTCCTGCTTGCGGAAGGCTACGAGATGGTTCACAGCCTCGCAAATTGCATTTTTTGCCACTTCCCACTCCTCATCGCTCAATTCTTCCACATCCGTCTTCGTTGTTACATCAGGAAGACGCAACAGAGTGCTGTACCAGTCGGTTGGCTCAGGAATGCCTGTTTCAGCCGAAATCTTCTTGATTTGCTGGTAATAATTCTGTACAAGCGCCGCGTTGATAGGAGTGGCATCTGTAGTAGCATCCTTATCAATCCAGATGGCGAAGTCAACCTTGCCTCTTTCTAGATTTTTAGAGATATACTGACGGATTTCCATCTCCTTCTCTCTATAGAGCGGAGCAATACGAGTAGAGAGGTCAAGCGTCTTGCTATTTAATGACTTTATCTCTACATTAATCTTCTTTGTTTTAAAGGCCGCGGTAGCTTTTCCGAAGCCTGTCATTGACTGTATCATATAATCTTTCGCGTTAAATTTCTGCAAAAGTACAAAAAAAAGCGAGAAAATGAGTATATTTGCACCTTATTTAAGAATATATTTTTTAATTATGTCGTGTATTTTGAATATTGAGACGAGTACGGACGTGTGCTCAGTGGCAATTAGTGATAGTGGACAGGTGATTTTCAACCAGGAAGATCACACAGGTCCGAACCATGCTGTTAAGTTGGGTGTGTTTGTGGATGAGGCTCTTGATTTCCTCGATTCTCATGGTCTTCCGCTGGAGGCTGTGGCGGTAAGTTGTGGTCCGGGTTCCTATACCGGATTGCGTATCGGTGTGAGTATGGCGAAGGGCATCTGTTATGGTCGCGGTGTGAAACTCATCGCTGTTCCAACACTCGAACTGATGGCAGTGCCTGTATTGCTTGGCGAACATCCTGAGGAGGAAGACGCTCTCATCGTACCTATGCTCGACGCCCGCCGCATGGAGGTATATGCCGAAGTGCTCGACCGCGCCCTGAAGGTGGTTCGCCCTATTCAGGCTGATATTGTGGATGCTGATACCTACAAGGAATATCTGGACCAGCATCATGTATACTTCTTCGGAAATGGCGCTGCCAAGTGTATGGAGACCATCAACCATCCGAATGCTCACCTCGTAGAGGGCATTGAGCCTTTGGCTAAGAATATGGCTCCGCTGGCAGAGAAGCGTTTTGTAGAGGGCAAGTTCGAAGATGTGGCATATTTCGTGCCTTTCTATCTCAAGGATTTCGTGGCTAAGATGCCAAAGAAACTGCTCTAGAATTATTGATTATATAAAATGTTGTAAGAATGAATATAGAAGGATTAGACTATAATACCCAGAGAGCTAAGCTCATTCTGCCTGAGTATGGCCGTGAGATTCAGCAGATGGTAGACCATTGTCTGACGCTTACCGACCGTGAAGAGCGCCAGCGCTGTGCAGAGACCATTATTGCAGTCATGGACCGTATGTTCCCTGAGAACAGAGGGGTAGAGGACCATGAGCAGAAACTCTGGGACCAGCTTGCCATCATGAGCAATTTCCAGCTCGACATCGATTTCCCTTATGATGTATCGGATGCTGTGAAGATAGCAACCAAGCCGGAGCCTTTGCCATATCCTATGCAGCACATCCCGGTGCGCCATTATGGAGCTATGCTCTTCGAGATTTTCGAAAAGCTGAAGACGATGGAACCAAGTGAGGAGCGCGATAAACTCGTGGAGCTTACTGCCAACCAGATGCATCGCGACCTGGTAACCTGGAGCCATGGCTCCAGTGATGTAGCCAAGGTAGCTTCCGATCTGGCACGTTTTACCGATGGCAACATCCAGCTCGATCTCGATACCTTCGTTTTCGAGAAGATTGAGGCGCAGCCTAAGAATGTAAATAATAATAAGAAGAAAAAGTAATCCACATTATTATATATAGTAGACAAGCTTATGGAGTCTTTTATCATAGAGGGCGGTCATCCGCTCAAAGGTACTATCACACCTCAGGGCGCCAAGAACGAGGCCCTGCAGGTTATCTGTACCACAATCCTTACCGACGAGCCTGTGCGCATCACCAACGTGCCGGACATCCTGGATGTGAACAACCTGATTAAGTTGCTCCAGGAGATAGGTGTCAAGGTAACCAAGCACAGTCGTCACGACTATACATTCCAAAGTGATGAGTTGAAACTCGATTATCTCGACAGTCTGGAGTTTGTGAAGAAATGTTCTTCTCTTCGTGGTAGTGTGCTCATGATAGGTCCGCTGCTCGGTAGATGTGGCAAGGCTACCATAGCTCAGCCGGGAGGCGATAAGATAGGTCGTCGCCGTCTGGATACCCACTTCCTGGGCTTCAAGTATCTGGGCGCCAACTTCGTTCACGATGATGAGCGTAATGTTTATCAGATACAGGCTAAGAAGCTGAAGGGCTGCTATATGTTGCTCGATGAGGCTTCGGTTACCGGTACTGCCAATATCATCATGGCATCAGTATTGGCAAAGGGCACTACCACCATTTATAATGCAGCTTGCGAGCCATATATCCAGCAGCTCTGCCATCTGCTCAATGCGATGGGCGCTCAGATCAGCGGCATCGCCAGCAACCTGCTCACCATCGTGGGTGTTGATAAACTGCATGGTGCCGAGCATCGCATCTTGCCTGATATGATTGAGGTAGGTTCGTTCATCGGCATGGCGGCAATGTGTGGCGAAGGTGTGCGCATCAAGAATGTGTCTGTCAAGGATTTGGGCATTATTCCTGATGCATTCCGCCGCCTGGGAGTGAAGATAAAGATAGAGGACGATGACCTTGTGATTCCAGAACAGAAACATTATGTCATCGATTCGTTTATTGACGGCACCATCATGACGCTTGCCGATGCCCCTTGGCCAGGACTCACTCCTGACCTTCTTTCCGTGCTCCTCGTAGTGGCTACCCAGGCTCGTGGCAGCGTCCTCTTCCATCAGAAGATGTTCGAGAGCCGCCTCTTCTTCGTGGATAAACTGATTGATATGGGTGCGCAGATCATTCTCTGTGATCCTCACCGTGCTGTGGTGGTTGGTCATGACCATAAGATCAAACTGCGTGCTGGCAGAATGACCAGTCCTGATATCCGTGCCGGTATTGCCCTGCTGATTGCTGCCATGAGTGCCAACGGTACCAGCCGCATCGCCAATATCGCCCAGATAGACCGTGGTTATGAGGATATCGAGCATCGCCTTAATGCGCTGGGTGCCAAGATTACCCGTGTCAGTGATTAATCAATGTTAAATGTTAAATGTTGAATGTTGAATGATTAGACGCGATGAAGTATATAAGATAGGCAAGTTGGGAAAACCTCATGGCGTGAAGGGCGAGATTACTTTCGCCATTACAGATGATGTTTTCGACCGTGTAGATGCCGAGTACCTGGTACTCGACATCGATGGCATCCTCGTGCCTTTCTATTTAGAAGAATATCGGTTTAAGAACGATGAGAATGTGCTCGTGAAGTTTGAGGATATTGATACCCAAGAGCAGGCACGCAACTATACCGGTTGCGAGGTTTTCTTCCCACGTCATCTCTCTGACAGTGATGAAGAGAACATGAGCTGGGCAGAAATCATCGGTTTCCATCTGGTAGATGCTGTAAGCGGCAAGGTGGTAGGTACCATAGAACATGTAGACGATTCCACCCTCAACCTTCTTTTCGAGGTAACAACCGATGCAGGTGATGAAATCCTCATCCCTGCCAGCAATGACCTCATCGAAGAGGTGAGCGCTGAAAAGAAAGAAATCAGAATGGCGATTCCGGAAGGATTGCTCGACTTATAAAGTGAAGAAATATGAAGAAACAACAGATATGTATTCTCGGTTCTACGGGAAGTATCGGTACACAGGCGCTTGATGTCATCGAGCAGCACAGTGACCTTTACGAGGTATATTGCCTCACCGCCAACAACCGAGTGCAGGAACTTGCCGAGCAGGCTCGCAAGTTCCATCCGGCTGCTGTGGTCATAGCCAATGAGGCTCGCTACGAGGAGCTGAAGGATATGCTCAGTGATGAGCCTGATATCAAGGTTTATGCCGGTGCTCAGGCGCTTTGCGATATCGTACAGGCTGAGCCTATCGATATGGTGCTGGCTTCCATGGTAGGCTTCTCGGGCCTGGAACCAACCATCCATGCCATCAAGGCGCGTAAGAAGATATGTCTTGCCAACAAGGAAACGCTGGTGGTAGCGGGTGAGTTGATCTGTAATCTTGCACAGGAATATCATGTGCCTATCCTCCCTGTTGACAGCGAGCATAGTGCCATCTTCCAGAGTCTGGTGGGTGAGGGCGACAACGAGGTAGAGAAGATTCTTCTGACCTGTTCGGGTGGTCCTTTCCGTAATTATACCCACGAGCAGTTGGAGAAGGTGACTGCTGCCGACGCCCTCAAGCATCCTACCTGGGATATGGGTGCCAAGATAACCATCGATTCGGCTTCGCTCATGAACAAGGGCTTCGAGGTGACAGAAGCTAAATGGCTCTTTGGGGTTCCGGCTGACAAAATTGAGGTGCTTATCCATCCGCAGAGCGTTGTGCATAGTGCCGTTCAGTTTGTTGATGGTGCTGTCAAGGCTCAGTTGGGTGTGCCAGATATGCGTCTGCCTATCCAGTATGCCTTCTCTTTCCCTCAGCGTCTGCATCTGAATGGCGATCGTCTCGACCTCTTCAAAACGCAGGATTTGCAGTTCTTCAAGCCTGACTATCAGAAGTTCAAGTGCCTGCAACTGGCTTTCGATGCCATCAGAAAGGGTGGTAATATGTCGTGTATCGTGAATGCAGCCAACGAGATAGTGAATGCCGGCTTCCGCAAAGGTGAGTGTGGCTTCCTTCAGATGGCTGATATCATCGAAGAGACGATGGCGAAGGCTACTTTCGACAGTAATCCCGACCTCGATGTCTATCTGCAGACCGATGCTGAGGCTCGCCGCATAGCTACAGAGCTGATGCACAAGTAATAGTTTATAGTTAATAGTTTATAGTTAATAGTTAAAATGAACGTAGGATATAGGGCTAATCATAAAGTTCAAAGTTCCAAGTTCAAAGTTCAAAGTAAATAAATGGAAGTATTTTTGATCAAAGCGTTGCAGCTGATGCTGTCGCTTTCCATCTTAGTGTTGCTCCATGAGGGCGGACACTTCTTCTTCTCCAAACTCTTTGGTGTAAGAGTGGAGAAGTTCTATCTGTTCTTCGACCCTTGGTTCCATCTCTTCGAGTTCAAGCCAAAGAATTCGGATACTACCTATGGTTTGGGATGGTTGCCGCTCGGAGGATATTGTAAGATTTCGGGTATGATAGATGAAAGTTTCGATACCGAACAGATGAAACAGCCGGAACAGCCATACGAGTTTCGCAGCAAACCGGCATGGCAGCGCCTGCTCATCATGATTGGTGGCGTGCTGGTCAACTTCGTGCTGGCTCTCTTCATCTATTCCATGATTCTGTTCCATTGGGGCGACAATTATGTGGCTACCCGCGATATGAGTTATGGTATGAAGTTCAATACCGAGGCTAAGGCATTGGGCTTCCAGGATAAGGATATTCTGGTAAGCACCGATCTGGGTGAGTTCAAGACCTTTGATGGCGATCTGTATCGTAATCTCTCTGAGGCTAAGCAGGTCAATATTATCCGTCAGGGCAAACCGGTGACGCTTAATCTGCCTGGCGATCTCGACATGCTCAGTATGATTAAGAGCAGTCCTCGCTTCGTAGATGTGTATGTACCGCTGCAGATTGATAGTGTGATGAAGGATTCACCTGCCAGCAAACTCGGTTTGGTAAAGGGTGATCAGATTCTTGCTATTAATAATAAAAAGGTAGTCTCTTTCAACGAATTTCAGATTGAATTGGGCAGAGTAGAGGATGTGCTTGCTTCGGCTGAGACGCCGCAGGATAGTGCCAAAGCACTTATGGCTCAGGTTACTTATCTCAAGGCTTCTGGCGATACCGTCAAGTCGAGTGTTCTCCTGAAGTCTACAGAAGAGGGTGTGAAGTTTGGTTTCTACAATCATCCTGTCATGCTCGATTATAAGATTACTCATGTCAACTATGGCTTCTTCGAGAGTTTCCCTGCCGGCATCAAATACGGCTGGAATGTCTTGGCCGGTTATGTGGGCGATATGAAGTATGTCTTCTCTAAGGAAGGTGCCAAGAGTCTGGGTGGCTTCGGTGCGCTGGGCAGTCTCTTCCCATCTGTATGGGATTGGCATGCATTCTGGCTTATGACAGCGTTCCTGAGTATCATTCTTGCCTTCATGAACATTCTTCCTATCCCTGCTCTTGATGGTGGACATGTGTTCTTCCTTCTCTATGAGATTATCACAGGTCGCAAACCGGGCGATAAGTTCATGGAGCGTGCTGAGTATATTGGTTTCGGCATACTGATTCTTCTGCTTGTCGTGGCCAACCTGAACGATGTATTGCGACTCTTCGGCATCTTGTAATGCCGGGGAATCGCGAAAATAAAGGTCTAAAAAAAGAGGGTGTGTCATTAATTTATGACACACCCTCTTTTTTTGAGTTTATTCTTTTATACGTATTATACGTATCTGATAATCTGTCCTACACTAACCTTCTTGTCTTTGCGGTAGCCGTTGAGTCTGCAGATCTGCTCTACAGATACGCCGCGCTTTTCAGCGATAGAACTAAGCGTTTCGCCTGGCTTCACCTTGTGGTAGAGCTTCTCGTGGCCAGCAGGCAGTTCGTAGTATCTTCCCACTTCGCCGCCGTTAACCTGCTCTCTGGTGTAACCACCGTTGCCAACCTTGCCGCGGGCAGCATTGGCATCAGCTGATTCGCTTTCGTAGGTATTACGGTTAAAGCTGTAGAAGTCGCCTGTAACGTCCTGGTTGCGGAAATCGAAGAAGAGTGCCGGGTTCAGAGCCACACCACAGAGACGGGTCTCAAAGTGGAGATGCGAACCGGTACTTCTACCCGTATTACCACCCAAGCCAATCACATCGCCGGCTCTTACCTCTTCGCCCTCAGTAACGAGCTGCTTAGAGAGGTGACCATAGATGGTCTCCAAACCGTTGTTGTGACGAATCACGATGTACTTACCGTAACCACCACCTTCATATCTTACGATGCGAACTCTGCCTGAAAAGGCTGAGCGGATTGAGTCGCCAATATAAACCTTGATGTCCATACCTTTATGTTGGCGGCCAAAGCTAGCACGGTAACCGAAGTTACTTGTGACAACGCGACTAGGAGTTGGCATGCAGAAATGACGGAGATCGATGCGGAAGTGCTCAGGCAAGGTTGTAGCCCTGTGAGCGTACTTGTTGGAGAAATCCTCATACAGCTCGGCTGCAGGGTTCTCTCTGTCTTCAATCATTCGATAATGCGACACAGCGAGTGTGTCGAGCGATTTCATTCTGTGGTCTACAGGTGCCTGTCTTGCCAACAGATCTTGTCCGCAAACGGGAGAAGCTGTTAGCGCCAACAATGCAACGACCGAAATTTTCTTTATACTCTTTTTAAAACTCATACTACTTTTTCTATTTTCTTTTTTAGGTTCGTGTCAACAGCGCAGAATCATACAAGAAATTCTGCAAAAACCACTAAGGCAAATGCCTTCATGTAGCGGTTTTGTTATATAGACGTTGCAAATATAACAAAAAAACTTCAAAAAACCAAAGTTGTTAAAGCCAAAAGGGCGATATTTAACGCCCTAGCCTTTTTTTTAACTTACATTAGAAAAATGAGATGCAAGGAGTTGACTTTTAGTACGTTTCATGCTTTTGTAGCATTCTCAACAGAGCCACGGCAGGAGAATGCCCCATGAAAATATACTTTTTTACCTCCGGACTGGTGAATCGGAGGCATTCCTGATAAGCGCGGTAGAGGTCGTTGAGATTGATGGTAAATTCCTTACCCGATGACTCTCTGATACCGATAATCATCTTTGCCGTTACATGCAGTTTGACGTATCTGATGCCTGTTGCGCTTTCTATTTCCGTAATGTTTTCGAGAATGGCTCTCATTTCTTCCAGGGTTATTTCTGGTCGCGGCTCCCTGATAGCCGGCTTTCTTCTTCTATCCATAATTATACTTTTTACTTTTGGGACAGGCGATGGAATCGCCTGGAACGGGGGTGAGGCTGCTTGATAGCTGAAGCCACCTTTTAGCCTTGCTTTCTGATAACAGGAACTGCTTTTGCTTGCTTTCTGATAGCAGGAACTGCTCATGCTTGCTGCTTTAGCTGATGGCTGCCCAGTTGATATGGGTTTTCTTCAATTCCCTGAGGCGGTTCCAGAGCAGGGCGTTGTGAGGAGCATTGCATTCGGGATCGTTGTCGATGATTTCCTGTGCTTCTGTGCGTGCCAGTTGTACCAGCTGACCATCTCTGGCAATATTCGCTATCTTCAGGTCGAAAGCCATGCCGCTCTGCTGCGTTCCCTCCAGGTCGCCGGGACCACGGAGTTTCAAGTCGGCCTCGGCGATACGGAAACCGTCGTTCGTATCGCACATGATATCAATACGTTTGCGGGTTTCTTCTGAAAGCTTATAGTTGGTTACCAGAATGCAGTAGCTCTGGTCGCAGCCTCTTCCTACACGGCCTCGCAGCTGGTGCAACTGGGAGAGACCGAAGCGCTGTGCGTCCAGGATAACCATCACAGAAGCATTGGGCACATTTACACCAACTTCTATCACGGTGGTGGCAACGAGAATCTGTGTTTCGCCCTTTACAAACTGCTCCATCTCTACCTCCTTTTCGGCAGATTTCATCTTGCCATGAATCTTACTCAATTTGAATTCCGGGAATGCCTGTTTCAGCGTTTCGTAACCTTCTTCCAGGTTCTTCAGGTCGCTCTTCTCGCTTTCCTTGATCAGCGGAAAGACGATATATACCTGTCTGCCGAGATTAATCTGGCGGCGGATGCTCTGATAGAGGCTAGTGAGTTGGGTATCAAACTTATGTAGCGTCTGTATCGGTTTTCTGCCCGGTGGCAGTTCATCAATCACGCTCACGTCCAGGTCACCATAAATGGTCATGGCGAGGGTGCGGGGGATAGGAGTGGCGGTCATCACGAGGATATGAGGCGGATTCTCGCTCTTGTTCCACAGCTTGGCTCTCTGTGCTACACCGAAGCGATGCTGCTCATCGATGACGGCTACGCCTAATCTTCTGAAAACCACCGGGTCTTCGAGGATGGCATGGGTGCCTACCAGAATCTGGATGTCGCCCGTAGCCAGGTCGGCAAGAATCTTTTCTCTCTTCTTTCCCTTTACGATGCCTGTGAGCAGTTCTACCCGGATGTCCATTCCCTGCAGGAAGTCGCAGATAGTTTGCAGATGCTGCTCGGCAAGAATTTCGGTAGGTGCCATCATACATGCCTGATAACCGTTATCCAGCGCAATGAGCATGGTCATGAGTGCCACGAGCGTCTTGCCCGAACCTACATCACCCTGCAGAAGACGATTCATCTGTCTGCCGCTGCACATATCGGCTCTGATTTCATGCATCACCCGTTTCTGTGCCCCTGTCAGTTCAAAAGGCAGATGATGGGCATAGAACCCGTTGAAGATATCGGCGATGCGGTTGAAAACATAGCCCCTGAACTTGCGGCGCTGGTCGGTGGCATACCTTATTATATTAAGCTGCACATAGAAGAGTTCCTCAAATTTAAGGCGTACCTGTGCTTTCTGCATCTCCTGATGGGAATGCGGATAATGAATCATGCGGATGGCTGCATCGCGCGAAACCAGATGCAGACGGTCTACGATATGGCTGGGCAGCGTTTCGGGAAGAGGAGGAAGGATGGTGACCAACTGCTTGGTCATCTTCTCTATGGAACGTGAGGTGTAGCCACGTTTTCTCAGGTTCTCGGTAAGCGAGTAGTAGGGCTGCATGCCCATCTCTGAAATCTGGAGATTGGTGGCATCGTCCATATCGGGATGGGTAAACTGGAATCTGCCGTTGAAGATGGTTGGCTTTCCGAAAACGAGATATTCGGTTCCCACCTTATAGGTCTTCATGATGTATTGGGCACCGCGATACCAGATGAGGTCAGCCACACCGTAGCCGTCTGAGAAATGGGCTACCAGCAGTTTGTTGCGCTTGCCGGTATCAATCTCATCGTAGCTGAGTATCTTGCCTTTGAGTTGTACAAAGGGCATGTCGGCATTGAGTTCGCTGATGTGGAAAACCTTGGAGCGGTCTACATATTTATATGGATAGTATTCCAGCAGGTCACTATAAGAGTTGATGCCGAGCTCCTTGCTCAGTATCTCTTTCTTCTTGGGTCCTACCCCTGGCAGGAACATGATGTCTTGGTCTAAAATACTATTCATAATGATGCAAAAGTACAACATTATGGCAAAACAGCCAAAATGTTTAACTCTTTTTTTCCGCAATTGTGGCTTTTTTATTTGTTTATATTGATTTTTCTTCGTACCTTCGCACCGAATAAGATTAAAACTTTCATGAATAGTAAGAAAAGATATATGGTGATAGCTTTGCTGGCGCTTCTGGTTGTGTCGGCAATGGCATATAATGACGAGGCTAAGCCTTGGACCTTCTGGAACTGGAAGTATGGCTCCGTTTCCAGACCGGGTATTCATGCCGATCTGACGGGTATGAAGAATGTAGGTATGGGCGGTATCTGGCTGATGCCGGTACGTGAAGCCGGTGAGCGTCTGGAATTTCAGGACGGGGTGGCACAGCTGTCGCCTGAGTTCTGGAAGATGATGGATTATTCCTTCCAGCTAGCCGACTCTCTCGATTTTGATATGGGCATCCATGTCTTGCCTGGCAATCCGCTTGTCCTCCCTGCTGAATCGATGCAGAAGGTTGTCTGGACCGATACCATCGTGAAGGGCGGAAAGAAGATTGAAGGCTTGCAGATGTGGCAGCCCGAGAGTTATAAGGACGGAAAGATGCAGTCTGCCGGAAGCGAAGGTGGATATTATCAGGATATTGCTGCTTTTGCCATCCGCTTTAAAGGAAAAACGGGTCCTGCCTGGCGCAACGCAACCGATTCGGCTGCCCGGAGCGAGGCGGTGCCGATGACTGATGTGCTCCCCTTGAAAATGGAAGGGGGAATGGTGATGGGTGTCATGGTGAATGGTATCTTGCAGAATAAGTTGCCTAAGGGCTCCTGGTGCCTGTTGCGGATGGGACATACCTCAACGGGACAGACTCATGCAACGGATGGGAAAGGTATGGGACTTGAGGTGGACAGGTTCTCACCGTTAGCTGTAAAGAAGCTTTTCGATTCCTGGTATGCGCCGTTACTGAACCGTCCGCATGGCGATGTGGTGTCGTATCTGTATATCGACCCGAGAGAGTGGGGCAGCCAGAACTGGGGCTGTCAGTTTGCCGAAGAATTCAAGGTGCGCCGCGGCTATGACCTCATCCCCTATCTTCCTGTCATGGCAGGTGTCCCGCTGGAGTCGGCTTCCCGATACGAACAGGTACAGAATGATATCCGTCTCACCATCGAGGAACTGGTAAAGGAGAAGTTCTTCCAGACCTTCACCCGTCTGGCAGAAGAACAGTATGTTGAGGTTTCTTGTGCGCCTATCCCGCGTACCGATCATCCCGACGATATGTTCCGTGCCGTAAGCAGAGCCCATATCTATAATGAAAATCCGGTCCAGGCTGTGGCTTGTACAGGAAACTATGGCGCACGGAACGGAACGCCCGCCTTGCTCAAACCTTTGATAGACCGCCACCTGGCGCTTGGCATCAACAGGTTCATTTTCCAGCATGATATTGTCCGGCATCCAGAGGCTCGAGGTTTCATGGATTACATCACCATGTGTCAGCATTATCTGCAGCAGGGCAGACCGGTGGTTGATATCGCTGTGTTTCATCCTTCGGGAAACCCCGAACAGAAGAACAGCTATCGTGCCCCTCGTGGTTACAAATACGATTTGATGAACAAGAATGCCTTGCTGAAATGGAATTTCGAATATAGTCCGAAAGGTAAACTGCCTGGAAATCAGGATTATCGCATTCTCGTGGTTTCGCAGCCGGAGAGCTCTCTCTCTGCTGAGATAAAAGCGAAACTGGAGGAATTGCGTGAGGAAGGCATCGTCATCATCGACAAGCCTTATCAGGCGAAGAACTTCTCGCAGTATGGCATCGATCCGGATGTCATACTGCCTGAGAATATGGATTATGCCCACCGTCTGGTTCTGGAGGCAACGGGCAGGAAGGATATCTATTTCCTGATTAATCAGGAGAATAAGGAGCGCCAGATTACGGCAACCTTCCGTACCGGTACTTCCAGAATCCGCCAGATAGTGAACTTGAACTTGCCAGCTTATGGCTCAGTCTTCGTCATCCTGTCTAACAGGGATGACATGCAGATTATCAGCCCAGCAAAGCTTCCGCTACCTTGATGTCGAATGGAGTGGTAATCTTGATGTTCTCACGGTTACCCTCTACCATTGCAACCTGACAGCCAAGACTTTCTACCACCGAAGCATCATCGGTAAACTGTTCCTTGTATTCCTGGTTGAAAGCCTGCTTTGCCAGACCGATGTCGAAGGTCTGGGGAGTCTGCACCACGCGGTAATCGCTGCGCAGCACGTTCTTTCCGCCTCCGTGCTGGTCGATATAGCGCAGGGTGTCGGTTACGGCATATACAGGGATGGCTGCATATTCTTCGCGAGCCGTCTCGAAACATTCCTCGATGACTTCTTTAGATACGAATGGGCGCACGCCGTCGTGAATACCCACTACGCCATCTTCATCATCAGGAATGAGTGCCAGTCCGTTTTTGGATGACTGGAAACGGGTGTCGCCACCATTGGCTATCTGGTGCTTGATGCTGAAATGATGCTCCTCGCAGAGCTGGTGCCAGTATGCCTGCTGACTCTCCGGCAGAACCAGGATGATGTTCAACGTAGGGTCATATTCATGAAAACGCTCTATGGTGCGCATCAGGATAGGCTTGCCCGCTACCGGCAAGAACTGTTTTGGAATCTCACTTCCCATGCGGAGGCCCTTGCCTCCGGCTACTATGATTACGTAATCCATTTTTTAAGTGAAGAGTTAAAAGTGAAGAGTGAAGAATTCTAATCCTGCCTTTCTTCACTCATTGTTATTATTTGCTCTGCATGAGATGATCATACATCATGCCATCCTGCAGGGCAGCTACGGTTTCCTTGCTTACGAAATAGCTCAATATCTTATAGGCGTATGGGAGGGTTGCGGCAGGACCTTCGCCTGTAATCACGTTGCCGTCTTCCTGGAAGAGGGTGGCGGTATATTCGGTGTTCTCGCCGAAATACTGCTCAAAGCCAGGATAACAGGTAGCCTTCTTTCCTTCGAGGATGCCTGTGCTTGCCAGAACCATTGGGGCTGCGCAGATGGCACCGATTCGCTTGCCAGCCTTGTGCTGTGCGATGAGCGCCTGGCGCACACCTTCGTGCTCGTTCAGGTTTGTACTTCCTGGCATTCCGCCCGGAATCATCAGCATGTCAGCATCTTCAAAGCTGGCAATATCCTCAAACTTCAGGTCTGCCTTGATGGTAACACCATGCGATGTTTCTACCCATTCAGTACCCGTTACACTTACAGTCTTGATGTCTACACCACCTCTACGGAGGATGTCTACCGGAGCCAATCCTTCGATTTCCTCGAAGCCATTGGCAAGAAATTCATATACCTTAGCCATAATTTATTTGTTTTTTGTTTTGTTATTCAAATAATATGATTACCTTTGCAAAAGTAAGAATAATTATTGAAATAACAAAATAAATGGCACAGCAACATTTAAAATTCGCAATATTTGGTAATGAATACCAGGCTAAGAAGTCGGCTTCGATAGAGAAAATCCTTCTTTATCTCGAAAAGAAGGAGGCTGAAGTTTATGTGGAGAATGCTTATTACGAGTTTCTTACCCGCGACCAGCATCTCGATGTGAAGGCGGCCGGGGTGTTCGAGGATTACAACTTCGATGTTGATTACGTCATCTCTATGGGTGGTGACGGTACCTTCCTGAAGGCAGCGAGCCGTGTGGGAGCCAAGGGTACGCCTATCATCGGTGTGAATATGGGCAGATTGGGCTTCCTTGCCGATGTGCTGCCTAGTGAGATAGAGTCGGCGCTGGACAGTCTTTATGCCGGTGATTGTCTGATAGAGGAGCATGCGGTGATTCAGGTGGAGGCAGAAGGTGGCATTCTTGCCGGCAATCCGTTCGCCCTCAACGATATCGCCGTACTGAAGCGTGATGATGCTTCGATGATTTCCATCCGTACGCAGGTTGATGGCGAATTTCTTGTTACCTATCAGGCTGATGGACTGATTGTTACCACGCCAACCGGTTCTACGGCATACAACCTATCTAATGGCGGACCTATCATCATTCCGCAGAGTGGCAGCATCTGTCTTACTCCGGTGGCTCCTCACAGTCTGAACATCCGTCCTATCGTCATCAACGATACGGCAGTCATCACGCTCGATATCGAGAGCCGCAGCCACAACTATCTGGTAGCCATCGATGGACGCAGTGAACGTATGACGGAGGAAACCCGCCTTATCATCCGTAAGGCTCCTCATAGCATCAAGATTGTGAAGCAGCGCAACCAGCGTTATTTCTCTACCCTGAGAGAGAAACTGATGTGGGGGGCTGACCAGCGCGAAAGATAAGTAGAATAAGAAAGATAATATAGAATAAGAAAAGAGGTATATCCCGAAGACGAATCTTGGGTATACCTCTTTTTTCTTACCTAAAACAACTAACTAGTAACCTTGTATGTACTAAAACTACCTTTAAAACAAACCTAAACCTAAAAACATAAACCTTAATAAACCTAAAAACTTAAAACTAAAAAACTTAAACTAAAAACTGAAACTATTCTTTGAACTTATTTGTTATATTCTTATCTGATAATCACTTTCTTTCCCTGGTGGATGTAAACACCATTCTCTGCAGGCTTCTTACCCAATTTCATACCGCTAAGCGTATACCATGCATTGTTTGTTGTGGTATTGCTTATGGTTGGAGTTCCTGTGATGCCTGTTGGTGCCCAGATAGCGGTAACATCTTTGCAGGTGTATTTACCATTACTCATTGTAGTGGTAATCTCATAATACTTGGTGCTGTTGCCAGCATTCAAGTCTACAGTCTGCTTCTTGCCTGTTCCTTTTCCCTGATTGAAGATGATATTTACGATAGCATCCTTGCTCTTGATCTTGAAGTCCATATAGTACCACTTCTTTCCATTCAGAGCCTTGGTTGCTGTGACAGCAGTACCTGGCCATTCTCCAGTGAGCTTTTCGCTGGAATTCCATGCGTAGAAACACATGGTAGAACCCCAGTTTTTTACCTGGTCTGCATTGGCATATACGGTGATGGTATATGGCTCGAATGCTTTGACTGTATAATTGTAGGTACGGATACCTGTTACTGTTCCGTTGATAAGCAAGCCAACCTTCAGGGTGCAGGTGTTGTCAATATTGATGGTGCTACCTGTAGTAACCTGCTTGCTCTTGGCTGTAGGGTCTGTGCCGTCAGTGGTGTATACCAGTTTGGCATTGCTGTTCTGGCTCACAGCTGTAAGCTTAGCCTTGAAACCTTCTTCGTATTCGCCGGTTGGTATATTGCACCATGCGGTTTCTGCTGATTTTGAAAGATAATAACGATAGTGGTATCCTTCAAGAATCTGTGCATAATCAGTGCTTGGAGTATATGCCTTGGTGTTGTTTCCAACAACCACGATGAGCTTAGCCTTGTTGCCAGTAGTCTCATTGGCAAAGCAAGTGGTCTGCGCCATCTTGTTGGTATAATTGCTCATGTTGGTGATGCCTGCAAGTTTGCGGGCTTCAATCATGCTCTTGATTTCCTGTTTGTATGCTCTCCAGTGTGGCTGGAACACGCAAGGAGTTCCCGGCATGGCGAGCATATAGGCATTGGCAGCAAGCGTATCTCGCTTAAGAGGATCCAGCGGCTCATCTGCAGAACGGTATTGCATGTCGTGATTCTCTACGAATGTGATGGCATACTGACGGTAAACTGGGTCATGCATCAGATTGTAATCGCTCTTCAGTTTCGACCAGTTTGGCGATGAAACAATCTTATTGTCTTTTACGCCTATTGCGTCACGTACATTATAACGGAACTGGAAGTCGAAGGCAGCACTCTTCTTATTGGTACTGTTGATCCATTTTTCTGTATTTTCGATACCATCCCAATATTCACCAACAGAGAATTTTACACCTGTTGCATCATTGTAGTCAGCTACGTGGGTACCGCTGAAACCCTTTACCATGTCGTAGCGGAAACCGGTATATCCTATATCCTCCTTCAGGAATTTCAGATATGCCTTGATAATCTTCTGTACGTTCTCGCTCTTATGGTCAATATCACGGCATCCTCCAAAGTCGGTTCCCTCATCATAGTTATTGCTGAGGCTTACCCCGTCTTTTTTTGCCTGTGTTGCTGTTTCTCCATCATCATCATTCTTGCAGATATCGGTAGACAACATTTGGTAGGTCACTCCCTTGTAGGTTTCTGCAGGGAAGGTATACCAGCCGTCTGTATTGCGATGATTGACCACAACATCTGCTATTGCGCCTATGCTGTTGGCTTTGAATTTGGCAATCAGACTTCTGAGTTCAGCCTCAGTTCCGAATGAGGAATTCTGGTTGAAATAATAATATGGCTTATAGCCCATCACCTTTGTGGTTTCGATGCATTTACCGCTTTGTGGGAGCCATACAAGGTCGATGAATCCTTTCATATCATCGGCTTGCTTCTCTAAAACAGTCCATTGGGAGTAGTCGTAAGAATCCCATGAGAATCCTTGCAGCATGACGCCACTGTAGTTAGCAGGCCAGCCTTGTGCAAACATATTGATGCTTGCCAGTAAGGCGATGAGTGTAAAGTATATCTTCTTCATAATTATCATTGTATTTTGTGATTATTATTTTATGTTTAATTGCAAGTTGTATTGTTATACGTTGGCAAAGTTACGATTTATTTCATTAGCTTGTTCAAAAATTGATGCAAATCAAGCGAATAAATTGTGCAAACGTTTGCATTCCGGTGCGCTTTTCTTCTATTATATAATAAGGTATATGTAGCTTTAGAAGATAATTATTATTAAAAAACTGGAAAACATTTGGCGGTCTCGTTTTTTATTGCGTAATTTGCGTTGCGTAAAAAGCGCAATGAACGTTTGTGTAATGAATGATAACAAGATATGGTAAGATTGAACAATCCTTTTGTGGTATATGGCTATAAGGGCGCAGAGTATTTCTGCGACCGCTTCTTTGCAAAATGGCTGGAAAGAGGAGGAATCATAGCCAACTGAGGAAATGAAAATTGCGTCCCGATGCAGCATTTGCTACGTCCCGATGCAGCAAAAGATACGTCCCGACGTAGTAACAGATACGTCGGGACGTAATTTCAGAAGCATCCTGGTTCCCATCAAGTGAGCCTCTTTCGCATCATGTACGTCATTGCGCAAGTTCATACGTTTCATTGAGTCTACGGATACGACTGCGCTGGGTTAAGGATACGACTGCGCTGGGTTAAAGATACGACTTCGTTGGGTGGAAGATACGACTTCGTTGGGTTAAAGATTCGACTGCGTTGGCTGAATGAAGCACTTGATGTTGCAGAATGAAGTGGTTGATTTTGCAGAATGAAGTACTTGAATAAGGCGGTTGATGTTACTGAATTTTCAACTATAAGTTGACTGAACTTTAGCATGCGGTTCAAGAACGGGCTGAAGGCCCAAAAGCTCCTAGCCCAGGGCGATGCCCTGGGCTAGGGGCTTCTGCCCCTTCAGGGCGTGTGGGGCAAAACTTGCGAAAGTCCAGCTAGCCTCTACTTATTCCTTCAATTTCTGGATTTCCTCCAGTGGAAGTTCGGTGGCTGTTGATACTTGCTCATCCCACGTTTCACTCCTTTTCGCAAAGACTTTTTAAATCTGTTTGTAAAGTCAATAGAGTATTTCATTCTAAGCACTGTTTGATTAAGTCGTGAGCATCTTTTGCATGATATACTCTGCCAGCTTTAACATCTTCTAGGGCTTCTTCAATTCCACTTTTCTTTTCGGTTTGAATAACCCAGCCAAACTTCTTTGCCAGTTCCTTTAATAAGTTGAAGTCAACTTGCGGAACAGTTATAGTTGTTTTTATATTATTTATAGCTACATCCATATTGCTTTCCTTTTAATGTTATTTCTAATTTGCCGCAAAGATACGACTTTTCCTCGTAACTTCCAAGGTTTTAGGGAAAAAATATTTGAAAAGGATTGGGAGAAAATGAAAATAGGCGACTCCCGGAATTGAGAGCCGCCTATTGAATATTATTCTTTAATCTTCTAATAATCTCCAAATGTTTAGGGGGATATTATTCTTCCTTGTTTTTTAGCAAGTCCATCATTTTCTTCATATCAGGCAAAGCCTTGCGTAACCTTTCAGGCATGTCATCCAACGTCTTGTAGGTAGCAACTCCCATCGGCTTGCTGTAGTCTCGAACAGCATATTCTGCATAAGAGTAGTTTGCTGATTGGCAAAGAATGATTCCAATAGACGGATTCTCGTGTGGCTTACGCACCTTGTCGTCGAGAATTTGGAGATAGCCAAAAAGTTGCCCAAGATAAGAGGTCTTAAACTCGCCAAGTTTTAGCTCTATGCAAACCATGGCGTTCAATTCTCGATTGAAAAACAGCAGGTCTGGGAATTGTTCAACACCATAGATTTCCAAATGGTATTGGTTGCCGATGAAAGCAAAGTCTCTGCCAAAGGTCATGATGAAATTCTTGATGTTCTGAACGATGCTTTGTTCTACAACTCGTTCGTCGACATCTATTTTTTCGCGTTCCCCAATCTCTTCTACATTGATAAAGTCAAGTAGATATTCATCCTTGAACATTTCTACTGCACGTCGAGCTTCCCTAGGATTGTTGATGGTCCTGGTAAAATTGTTAGGCATGCGTCCTTGGCTATGGTAAGCATCCTCCTTTATAAGTTGGCGGAGCTTCTTTACGGAAAGATGTTCCTCTACAGTGCGGTGAATATAATAAAAGCGTGCCGAAGTTTCTTTTGGTCCACTAATGATGGCAGAGTGGTGTGTGAATGGTACTTTAAAGAAGTCCTCAATAGGAAAATCTGGAATATTAGAAATAGATAAAGTATGGAATATATCTATCTGATTTTCACTATTTTGTAATTCAGCGGTTGCAACCGCTGAATTCTCAAAGCACAATTCGGCGGTTGCAACCGCCGAATTGCTGTCAAGCATATTCCATGCTTCATAAAAACGTCTCATATCCTTCATTTGAGTTTCCGAGAATCCTCGAAGACCTGGTAGTTCCTTACGAAGTTGTTCGCTGATGGATGCTAATGCGCCCTCGCCCCATACTCCTTTGCGGGTATGTTGTGAAAGATATTTTCCGATGGCAAAATATAAAGCAAGTTGTATGCGGTTCACACCTTTGGCTGCTTCATATTGTCCTTGAAGTATGGCTGTCTTTATAGCGTTGACAGCATTTTTATATTGTATCAAACTATCCATAGAGTAATGTTTTAATTTGGTCTTCTAACAGAAGGCATACGGATTTTGGGACAAAGAAAATGCAAACGAGCGCAAAGAAAGCTTGCTTTCAATTTGCCGAGTGCAGCTTTTCGTATGCAAAGATACGACTTTTCCTCGTAACTTCCAAGGTTTTAGGGAAAAAATGTTGAGAGGGGGATAAAGAAAAAATAGGCGACTCCCGGATTGGAGGAGAGTCGCCTATTCTATGAGTTTTTAACCAAATCAGTAAAGTTCGACCAACTTTCAACTTTGAATCCTCTTAGATCTCTGACTGATTTCTTAAACCACTCTATTTTAGAAAGCTCCATAACTGTTTTTACAAGTGCAGTCAAATCATCATTCATCGTCATGTATGTACTGCCTTGCACCCACTCGAAACCATTCTTCTTTAGAAGCTCTTTTATTTCGTAGTAAGCCTTGTTGTAAGGTTCGCCATAGTATTTCTGTAAATCAGAAATTACCATATCAAATGCTAGTGCGTACATACTGCCTCCTTTGCTGGCTCAAATAAGTCCTTATATCCAAAGAATATGTTCCCATCTGCGGTTTTTGCGGAGATGACAATTCCTACGAAAGGATTGTTCTCAACTTCAATCACTTCACCCTGTGTCCAGTCTTTGGCATGTGTCAAGTCTGGAGATATTAATACTTTGTCGCCTGTTCTCATAATCATAAAATATAAATGTTGTACTTATTCGGTGCAAAGATACGACTTTTCCTCGTAACTTCCAAGGTTTTAGGGAAAAAATACTTGAAAAGGGGGAGGAGAAAGAAAAAAATAGGCGGCTCCCGGAATTGAGAGCCGCCTATTGAATATGAGATAAAAAAGAGTTATTTACTTGATTTCACCTGTGCCTGCAGTGAAGTTAAGAGTAACCTTTTGAGCAGCCTTTACATTTACACGATTCTGGTCGTCACCACGGCCACGATATTCAATCTTGCCATCGAATACCATAAACTCAGACTGCCACCAATCGAAGCCATCAACGCTTACACACATACGAAGCTCTGCATCAGCAGCGAAAGCAGGAGACTCGAATACTCCGTCTTCGGTAGTAGGAATGGTGAACTTGTGAGAATCTGCAATGTTCCATTCGCCAGCAGCATCACCCATGAGATATACATTTGGCTGAAGCACTGTTAAGGTTTTTGTAGAACCATTCTGAACCTTTAGGAGATACCAACCAGCCTTACCTACAACAATATTACCATCTGAGCTACTGGTAATGTTTGCACCTGCTTCATCATTTATGGTAGTACCGGTGTAACCGAAGTCATCACCCCAATCTGCCTGAGGAGCAAACTTTAACTGCTCGCCCTCGTGGAGATAGATAATAGTCCAGAAGTCTTCCATTGAGCTATGGAAAGGAACCAACTGTAACCACTTGTCACCCCAACCATAGTTGCTACCTGTCAAGAAGAGATCAGGCTTAACCTCTTTGATAGTGTATGTCAGGTTGTTCATGTCGAGTGTTACAATCCATGTACCAGCACCTGGAATAACCATGGTCTGCAATTCACCCCAGCTGTCGCCGTTATAATAGATGTAACCAGAACCATCTTTGCAACCATTCTCTTTACATCCTAAGGCACCTTTATTGATGTCATCCCAGCTGCCGCTTATGAAGTTGCTACCTGCAAAGAACTTAAACCAGTTCTCGTCTTTCTCTGTAGTTACTTTTACCTGATATACGCCTTCTGCAATTTTGTTCATCCATATAGGATCTGTATTGTCCCACTCTGCTTTGCCATTTAAATGTCCTAGCATATAGTAGCCCTTCTCATCAAGTTGAGGTGTTGCTGTTGGAGTGAGTTTACCTGTAGTTTCACCTACAGAATTAATGGCAACGGCATCGCCTGATGCCAAGTTGACAGATACCTTTGACTCAACTTTCATATCACGTGCAACGCTGGCGCGTGAATTATTCTGATTGCAAAGAATCTTCTCTAATTCTGCTGCGTTTACCTGAATGTTGTTGCCATTGATTTCACCATTGATGGCTTCACCATTCACTTTCAGACTTTTAAGCGTGTAGCCGGTTACATTTGCATCTGTTGTATTGACAGTGACGAGATTGATGACTCCATCTGCGTCTGGCATACTACTCTCTGCTTCAGGACCCGCTGCAAAGGTGATTCCGTATTTTGCAGCTGAGGCTTCCTGCTCATTGGCCTGTGGGTTTGCCCAATCATCGTAGTCGCCGTTGCAGCTGGCAAGTGTAACACTTGCCAAGACTGCTAAGCTATATAATAATGTTTTTTTCATTGTGCTTTGGTCTTAATTATTTAACTTCTGCTTTATTAGTATCGAAGTTGACATACAACTTCTTACCTGCGGCGGTTGATACACTGTAATCAGCGCCAAAGGTCTCTGCCCAGTTGTTTGGCATATCTTTATTTCGCCAGAAGATGTTACCTTTATAAATGGTGAACTCTGTACGATACCAGTCAATATCACCCACCTTGACAGATACACGAAGCTCTGCGCTGGCAGTGAATGCAGGAGAAACCCATTCGCCATTCTGGTCGGCTGGAGGAGTTAGAGCTACGTCGTCTGCAAAACCCCAAGTACTTTGACCTATACAAGCACCAATCAGGCAAACCTGAGTCTTGTAAACAGTCATTGTCCAGTCAATGTTCTTCTTATCTTCTGTAATCTTACCCTTGAAATAGAGGGTGTACCAGCCTGCGTTAGCTACCTTGATGTTTTGGTTATCACCTTCAGTGACACCTGCTTCGGCTTCATCAACGATTGTAATACGGTTGAAACCACGGTAGTCATTGTTCTTTGTACCCCACTTGAATTCACCACCTGCTGGCAGGTAGACAATTCCATAATACTGTCCAGGTACACCTTGTACCTCAGGAATAGGTTTCCAGCTCTTCCAGCCTTCCTGGATAGAACTTCCTATCAAGTAGAGGTTATCTGTGAACTCAGCGTCAGGAGCCTTGTAGGTCGCCTTTACAGAAGGCAAAGTAATTACATTTGAGAATGTCTGACCATAATTAGGGTCTGTAGTACCACCAATAACCGCACGAAGACGGATGTAAACAGGCATTTCCTCAGGAACGCTTGTGTCAGGATGGGCATCCTGGAAAAGTGCAACCACAGCACTGTTTACTTCAGATGCGTCAACATCCATATTTGCTCTTTTGTAGAATGTTTTCAACTGGGTGTGAGTTACAGTTGAGTCGTTCTTGAACTCTGGATCGATAGAGACCTGTACATAGTATTCTACTCCGTAAGGTGCTCCACCATAGTTTGGCTGAGAACATGTCAAGTTCAGAGTTTTTGCACTGGCGAGGTCGTAAGTATTGTTTTCTGCAATAGCAGGAGTGTTCAACACAAATTCCTCATCAACATGACTCAAGTCCAATGTTGGGTTGCTGTCTCTATCATCATCGCATGATGTAAAGAGCAAAGGAAGAACCATTGCTGGCAGCAACATGAATTTATATATCTTTTTCATAATTGATTTCTTTTATTTTAAATCTGGTTTCCTAACAATTAGTATTTTGGATTCTGCGTCATGTTAGGGTTATTCTTTGTCTCATTGCCTGGGATAGGATAGATGTCGTAGTATGACTCAATACCAGATCCGTTAGATACGCCGCCCTTGAAATTCCAAAGATACTTAGAACCTGTGAACAATCCAAAGCGAACCAAGTCTGAACGGCGACGACCTTCCATGTAGAACTCACGGCACCATTCGTCGATAAGAGTCTGATCATCTACAGTTGTTGCCAATGCAGTACGATGGGCACGATCCTGAACCTTCTTGATGTCTTCCAAACCGTCCTGGCTACCATTGAGGCGGTACTTAGCTTCAGCACGGGTCAGATAGATTTCTGCCAAGCGGAACATTGGGAAGTCGGTATCTGAATAGTTCTGGTGGTGCTGTGCTTCACCATCTGCGTGGAAGTTGCTCCACTTAACGATTGATGCACCATTCAGAGGACCTGTAATAGCATCGCCTGGTGTCAGAGAACGTACTTTGCCATCGCAGCCACCTATACCCATATAGAACAGGGCACGATCGTCTTTAGCCTTTGCGATAACATCTGCAGTGCTGATATGCTTCTCGTTATCCTTAGCAATAACCTGCTCTTTGGTAGGATTATTTATGAGATCTTCTTTCTCAGCCTTTGGAATATCCTCCTCGTTAGGGAAGAACTTCTTTACCAAGTCTACACGTGCAAACAGACATTTCCAAGCATCACTTGTACTTACGTAAGGCATGCCTGCTATGCTGGTAGCATTTACAAGGTAAGAAGTACCTGCATAAGCACGAGTCTTAACACCATCCTGACGGATAGGGAAGATGATTTCCTTCATTGCTTCTGGGTTTTTGTCATTATCGCCCATGAACAACTGCTGGTAACCGCTGTAGCCATTCTTTGCTTCACGGCAAAGATCATATTTCTTGCTATCGATAATCTTGTCGCAATAATCGATAGCCTTCTGGTAATCCTTCACCTGACCATTGGTATAAACGGCAGAGTTAAGAGCCAAACGGGCATGAAGTGCGTATGCTGCACCACGGTCAGCACGTCCGAAATTCTCACTATTATCATAAGCGCCCACCTCAGCCATCAGAGGCTCAATGGTGGTCAACTCATTATCCAACCACTCGTAGAGATCCTTGCCGCTCTTCTCGGTAGGGAGCTTGTCGTCGAAAGTATCCTTGAATGGAGCCTTGCGATAAAGGTCAAGGAAATAATAGTAGTTCAAGGCACGGAGGAAGCGAACCTCTGCAACTTTGTCTTCTTCCAGTTTGCCAGTCTGCTCTGTGATAAACTGGTTGTACAAGGTGATGTTGAAAATCAGACGCTGGTATGTCCAGTTTACACGAGCATTATCCTTGGTCCAGTTCATGTGGGTAATAGGAGCTATGGCTTCATTGTCCTGGTATGCCCACAGAGTTTCGTCTGTCATCAACTCTTGTAAGTTGAAAACTGTACGGATAAATCCGCTTTCACCTTCATCGCCACTTAAGTCTGCTATACCTGCAGGACCTTTCTGACCTGTAAGACCAAGAGTAGCATACTGCTTAGCCAAGAGTCCCTCTACTGTGTATGTTGGGTAATTATGTGGGTCAACAGACTTGATGTTCAGTTCGTCTGCGCAAGAGACAAAGCCCATGCACAACATACCTGCCATTGCAGTCTTAATCAATATTTTTTTCATAATAGTCTCCTTTAAATATTTTAGAAGTTAAGATTCAAACCAAGCTGGAAGCTTATTGGACGTGGGTAAGGATTGCTGTCGATACCGCTGCTTACCTCTGGGTCGATTCCCTTATACTTGGTAATGATGAATGGATTCTGGACTGTGAAGAAGATGCGTCCACTGCAAATCTTCTCTGCACCTACCTTGATCAAGGCTGGGAAGCTGTAGCCCAATGTCATGTTGCTACACTTCAAGTATGAAGCATTGCGTACGAAATAGTCGCTGGTATTGGTTGGGTTTGTTGCTGTACCCGTGAAACCAAGATTAACAGCTTCTGTTGTCGTATTTCTGAAGGCACCACTTGCGTTGATTTCGTTCAGAACTGCTTTGCTATTCAAGAAGTCGTAGTATACATAGTTGCCGATTGATGCATGGAAGGCTGCACTGAAGTCCCAGTTCTTGTAGATGAACTTGGTAGTGAGACCCATGATGACATCAGGAGCTGGGCTCTTGTAGCAATAACGGTCGTCATCATCAATTGTACCATTTCCGTTACGGTCAACATAAGCACCCTCGATAGGCTTGCCGTTCTCATCGTAAACCTGCTGGTAAACATAGTATGAATTGATTGGCTGACCAACCTTGTTTACCTGAATCTTGGTGTTGTTACCACGAGATACTTTGTCGCCTGTCCATACCCAGTCTTGCAAACCTGCTTCCAATTCTGTGATTTCGTTGTGGTTCCATCCTACGTTATAAGTAACGTCCCAAATGAAGTCCTTTGTAACGATAGGCTTAACGTTGAATGCCAACTCAATACCGTAGTTCTCCAAAGAACCGATGTTCTTCAGAAGTTGGTCACCAAAGTTTGTACCACCGGCAATGGCAACGCTTGCCAAAAGGTCGGTTGTCTTACGATAGTAACCATCTACATTCACACCGAAACGACCATTGAGAGCAGTAAAGTCGAGACCTGCATTATAAGTTGTTGTCTTTTCCCATGTCAAGTCTTGGTTGCTTGCTGTTGGGCGTAAAGTCTGGTAATAATTATCACCGAATGGATACTGTGCATAACCATTGCTGACCCTATACAGAGTAGAATAGTAGAAGTCATCAATACCATTCTGCTGACCGGTCTTACCCCAGCCCAAACGGAGTTTCAATTCATCGAGCCATTTTGCATCCTTCAGGAAAGGCTCGTTGTTGATCTTCCATGCAAAGGCTGCTGCTGGGAAGTAACCCCACTTCTTACCCTTTCTGAAACGAGAAGAACCATCGGCACGGAATGTAGCTGTAAACAAATAGCGATCGAGCAAGTTGTAGTTAAGACGTCCGAAGTAAGATACCAGAGAGTTGTGGGTTCTCCACATTTCGTCATCTTTGCTTACTGGGTCATGCTCGTAATTCCACTTGCCTTCTGTTGTTTCATACAGAGGATTGTTGTCTCTCAAGTACTCATCGATACCTGCTCCGTAGTTATAGCCAGTTCTGTGATAGTGGCTCTGCTCTGCACCTGCCATGATGTCGATGTCATGAACACCAAACTTGTGTGCATATTCTGCAAAAGCTTTACCTTCTATGCTATATTTATAGGCGTGGTCATAGCCATAATAACCAAAATAGTTGTTGGAGTAAGAATACTTGGAAATAGTTTCATCCTGCTTACCATCTGTATACTGGGCACCGATGGCAGCATGCAAATGCAAGTCTTCGAAACCATGAATCTTGTAGTCTACCTCAAGGTTTCCTGAAATATCATTAGACTTGGCGATACACTTGTAGTTGTCAAGAACTGCCACAGGGTTCTGTGGCATTTGAGCCTTTGCAATACTTGTCCAGCTAGGATCGGTAACTTTGTCGTCCTTAGCCTGCAAGTACTGGAAATATCCACCGACGCATTCATATGCAGCATCATCTACGCGAACAGGCTGTGTAGGATCCATCGTAAGTGCGCCACCGATGGCATCACCAACCTTTGCATAACGGTCCTTCTCGAACATATACTTCGCTGTTAAGTTAACGTTCAAGTGCTTGTCGAGGAAGGTAGGAGCTACGTTGATAGATGTGTTGAAACGCTTCATCCAGGTAGTCTTGACGATACCATTGTTATCTTCAAAACCTAAGCTAACACGATAAGGCATGTTCTTCAGACCGCCCTGAATACTGACGTTGTGATTGGTAGAGATAGCTGTGCGGAAAATCTCATCCTGCCAGTCGGTATCGGCAGTTCCCAAACCGCTAGTGTCAATACCCAGATTGGTAAGAGCCTGCTTGTATTCGCTGGCATTCATTACCTTATATTTCTTCTGGACGGTAGACAATGTTACATCGCCATTATAGGTAACAGATGGTTTCTGACCAGAACGTCCCTTCTTGGTTGTAATGATGATGACACCATTAGAAGCACGGGAACCGTAAATAGCTGTAGCAGAAGCATCTTTCAATACGGTGAAGCTCTCGATATCGTTAGGGTTGATCATAGCCAAGACGTTACTCATACCCTTGTTGGTATTGTTGTCAATAGCCAAACCATCGATGACATAGAGAGGGTCGTTGGAAGCATTCAGAGAGGCACCACCACGGATACGAATCTGTGCACCGGTACCAGGTTGACCGCCACCAGTCTGTACATCTACACCGGCAATCTTACCTACCAACATATCAGAGGCACTGCTTGTGATACCCTTTGACATCTCATCTGGCTTGATAGCTGTAACAGAACCAGTCAAGTCGTTCTTCTTAGCGCGACCATAACCAATGACAACGACCTCGTTCAAAGACTTCTGGTCGTCAACCAAGGTAATCATCATGTTAGATGTTGCTTTGATTGTTTTTGGTGTCATTCCAAGATAGGTGAAAGTAAGATTTGCACCTGGCGCTGCATCAACTGAGAAGTTACCATCCATGTCGGTAATGCCCACTGCCTTACCGTTAACTGTAATGGTAGCACCCATGATAGGCTCACCAGAAGCATCCTTCACGTGTCCCTTAACTGCATTTGTCTGCGCAAAGGAACTCACCGTCAGAAGCAGACCGCTTGCTAGGGTCAACGCTCTGAGAGGCAATTTAATTTTTACCTGCTTCATCATTTGCTCGATTTTTAAGTTAATGTATTATATTAAATTATTTACTTTTTCTTCTTTTCTTCTTGGCTTAAGTTGTTGTCGTTCCTACTCAAAATGCCGTTCTGGCTCTTTTCGGGGTCTTTCTGGCATCTTATTACTTATATTATATTATATAAGGTAGGAATGGGTCGCTTGCCCATAAACTTGTCGTTTCTGTTTGCAAAATTAAGTTCTTTTCTCTAATGTTGTACTATTTTTGTGTTAATTCCGTTATTTATTTTGTGCAAACGTTTGCACAGAATTTACTTGATTTATGTCAATGAATTCTGACCAATATTGAGGATATTTCGTAATTTTGCAGCACAACTAATAGCAATGGGTGATAAAGAAACAATAACAATGAAAGATATTGCTCGCGATCTGGGCGTAAGTGTTGCCACAGTGAGCCGGGCATTGAAGGACAGTTCTCGTATCAGTACTGCCCAAAAGGAGCGTATTCAGAAATACGCACGTGAACATAACTTCTTTCCTAATTTCCTGGGTGAAGCTTTAAGACATAATAAGGTGAAGCCGATGAAGGTGATTGGAGTTATTGTGCCTCAGGTGGTACACTATTACTTCATGTCGGTGCTTTCGGGTATAGAGGAAGAGGCTAGAGCCAGAGGTTACCGTGTGATGATGGCGCAGAGTAACGAGCGCTACGATAAGGAGGTGGCCATCTGTGAAGACTTCTATCAGAACAAGGTTTGTGGCATCATCGTTTCGCAGGCGAAGGATACCAAGCAGTATGACCATTTCGAAAAACTGCTGCAGAATGGGGTGCCGCTCATCTTCTATGATAGAATATGTACGGGCGTTAACTGCTCGCGAGTGGTGGTAGATGACTATATGGGTGCCTTTACTGCCGTTACCCACATGATTGATACGGGCTGCAAGAAGATTGCCTTCTACGGCTCGCCGATGAATCTGGAAATCTCCAAGAACCGATATAACGGTTATCATGATGCGCTGGTAAAGCATGGCTTGACGGAGAACCCTGACTGGGTGAAGATCTGCGATGACCGTGCCAATGCCGAAGCAATAACGCCGGATATTCTGATAGAGGAAGATCGTCCGGATGCTTTCTTCGCCATCAATGATGATACGGCAATCGGCATCCTCTATACCGCCAAGCGGATGGGGTTCAAGGTGCCTGAAGAAATCAGCATCTGCGGATTCACCAATGGTGACCGTGCCAAGGCGTGCGACCCGATGCTTACTACGGTTGAGCAGCGAGGTGTTGCCGTAGGCGAGGAAGCTGCCAATATCCTGATTGGTCAGGTGGAAGGCTCCATCCCTAGAGATGATGTGGAGAAGAGAGTGGTGAGAACACGACTCGTGGTGAGAGGAACTACTAGATAATGTTGAATGTTGAATGTTGAATTGACATTCTTTTCTGAATGAATATAAATAAAAGCATAACAATATGAAACAAAAACCTGATTTAAGTTTCTGGAAGCTCTGGAACTTGAGCTTCGGATTTTTCGGAGTACAGATTGCCTACGCCCTACAAAGCGCCAATATCTCCCGAATCTTTGCAACGTTGGGTGCTGACCCACACAACTTGAGTTATTTTTGGATTCTCCCTCCTCTGATGGGAATCTTGGTTCAGCCTATCGTGGGCACGTTGAGCGATAAGACATGGTGCCGCTTCGGTCGCCGCATCCCTTATCTCTTTGTGGGTGCTACGATTGCCGTCCTGGTAATGTGCCTGCTGCCGAACGCCGGTTCGCTCGGACTGACCGTGAGCGGTGCGATGCTCTTCGGTCTGATAGCGCTGATGTTCCTCGATACGAGCATCAACATGGCGATGCAGCCGTTCAAGATGCTGGTAGGCGATATGGTAAATGAAAAACAGAAGGCAAAGGCTTACTCTATCCAGAGTTTCCTCTGCAATGCCGGTTCTGTAGCCGGATATATCTTCCCGTTCCTCTTTACCTTCCTCGGTATCAAAAATTATGCTGAGAAGGGTGTGGTTCCTGATTCTGTCATCTGGTCGTTCTATATCGGTGCGGCTATCCTGATTCTCTGTGTTATCTACACCACGATGAAGGTGAAGGAGTGGAATCCACAGCAGTATGCGGAGTATAATGAAGCGAAGAGTGAAGAGGAAAGAGTGAAGAATCCTAATGCTGAGGCTTCTGAAGACAAGGCCGGTTGGATTACTTTGCTGCGCAAGGCGCCATCTACCTTCTGGAAGGTGGGACTGGTTCAGTTCTTCTGCTGGGCTGGTTTCCTTTATCTCTGGAATTATTCTACGGGAGCCATCGCTGAAACCGTATGGAATACGACCGATCCTGCTTCTGAAGCATTCCAGGAGGCAGGCAACTGGGTGGGCATTCTCTTTGCAGTTCAGGCTGTAGGTAGTGTTATCTGGGCTGTGATTCTCCCTCTGTTTAAGAATACGAAGGTGGCATACGCTGTCAGTCTGGTTATCGGTGGTGTGGGTTTTGCCCTGATACCATTCCTGCATGACCAGTATCTGCAGTTTATTCCGTTCCTGATGATTGGTGCCGGTTGGGCAGCCATGCTGGCGATGCCTTTCACCTTTGTTACCAATGCTTTGCAGGGATATGGTCACATGGGTGCTTATCTCGGTCTGTTTAACGGAACTATCTGTATCCCTCAGATTGTGGCTGCCATCTGCGGTGGAACTGTCCTGAGTCTGGTGGGTTCTCATCAGAGCGATATGATGATTGTGGCAGGTATTCTGCTGATTGCGGGTGCGCTGTCTGTGAGTATCATCAAGTATAAGAAATAGGTGTAAGTAACAGAGTGAACGATTAATTGATTGTTTCTACGGAGTGGGGAATGTGCAAACGTTTGCAAGGTTTGTGTGAGAAAAAATGCAAATTTCTGATACGTTTTTCATACGTTTTTCTTACCTTTGTAGCAGCAAATATAAATTATAACATTTTCAAGAGCCTTTAAGAGTCTTATGACAGTACAGTTTAATATTGAGTATAAAGCAATGTTCGGCGAACAGATCGTCGTAAACATTCAGACGGAGGAAGGTGAACTGAAACTTCCTCTCGAGACAACAGATGGTGAAAGATGGGCATGCGACTGGTGTGTTGAATCACCAGAAAAATCGTATACCTATTATTATAGTGTAGAACGTGAAGGTAGAGCAGTCAAGACCGAATGGCTTATGATTAAGCATCAGCTCGAAGTAAATGCCAAGAAGGCTGCGGCTTATACCCTTTACGATCATTGGAAGGCTATGCCTGAGGATGCTTACCTCTACAGCAGTGCCTTTACCGATTGCATCAATCATCAGGTTCCACAGGAGATGAAGCCGGAAACGGGCAGCAAGATTGTGCGTCTGATAGTCCGTGCTCCTCAGCTTCGCGATGGTGAGCGTCTGGGTGTATTGGGTGCAGATAAAGCTTTGGGTGCTTGGGATGTGCAGAAGATTCTTCCGATGACTCAGCATACCTATAATGAATGGGTGGCTGATATTGATGCGACTCATCTTGAGGACAGTCATCTGGAGTTTAAGTTCGTGGCTTTCAGAAATGCAAAGAACGAGCTTCTCTGGGAAAACAGCATGAACAGAACCGTGGATTTGCCGGAGATGAAGGCAGGTGAGTTGGTATCTTATGAACTCGACCAGGCTTCCTTCGCTCAGTATAACCGCAAACTTGCCGGAACGCAGGTGCCTGTATTCTCATTGCGTACCCGTAAGAGTGCCGGTATCGGTGACTTCGGTGACCTGAAGACCATGATTGATTTTGTGGCTTCTACCGGTCAGAAGGTGCTCCAGCTCCTTCCTATCAATGATACCACCATCACTCATACATGGACTGACAGTTATCCATACAGTTGCATCAGCGTCTTCGCTATTCATCCGCAGTATGCCGACCTCCATGCTCTCCCTGAGCTGAAGAATGCCAAGGCTCGTGCTGAGGCTGAGAAGACACGTGCTGAGTTGAACGCACTGGATAAGATAGATTACGAGAAAGTAAATGATTTCAAGATAAATTATTTGCGCCAAATCTTCAATCAGGAAGGTGAAAAGATGATGAAGACAGCCGAATACAAGGCTTTCTTCCAGGATACAGAACTGTGGCTGGTTCCTTACGCACAATATTCATACCTGCGTGATAAGAATGGTACGGCTGATTTCAACCAGTGGCCAGATCATCAGGTATGGGATGAGGCTGAGCGCAAGGCGCTTGCCGACCCTAAGACTGCTGCTTACAAGAACGTGGCGTTCTTCTATTTCGTACAGTTCGTACTGGACCGACAGATGCAGGAGGCTCACGAGCATGCCAAGACTAAGGGCGTTATTTTGAAGGGTGATATTCCAATCGGTGTAAACCGCAATGGTTGCGATGTATGGACGGAACCTAAATACTTCAACCTCAATGGTCAGGCGGGTGCTCCACCAGATGACTTCTCTGCCAATGGTCAGAACTGGGGATTCCCTACCTATAACTGGTTTGAGATGCTGAAGGATGGCTGCCAGTGGTGGAACCGCCGTTTCAAGAACATGGCAAGATACTTTGATGCTTACCGCATCGACCACGTATTGGGCTTCTTCCGTATCTGGGAGATTCCGGTACATAGCGTACATGGATTGCTCGGACAGTTTGCACCGGCGCTTGCTATGAGCCGTGAAGAGATAGAAAGCTATGGTTTGCACTTCCAGGAAGACCGTTTCACCCGTCCGTTCATTACCGATTGGGTATTGGACCGTGTGTTCCATGAGCGTGCCGGCGAGGTAAAGGAGAAGTATCTCGACCGTCTGGATGACGAACGTTATCAGATGAAGCCTGAGGTAGATACCCAGCGCAAGGTAGAAGCACTCTTTGCTGACGCAACAGATGAGAAGGAACTCTGGCTGCGTGATGGCTTGTATGCCCTGATTAGCGATGTACTCTTCGTACGCGATCATACCAACCCTGGCGTCTTCCATCCACGTATCTCAGCCCAGCTCGACTTTATCTACGAGTCGCTCTATGATAATGACAAGGCTGCGTTCAACCGCCTTTACAACGACTATTTCTATCGCCGCAACAACCAGTTCTGGTATCAGGAGGCGATGAAAAAGTTGCCTAAACTGGTTCAGGCTACCCGCATGCTGGTTTGTGCCGAAGACCTCGGTATGGTGCCAGACTGTGTGCCTTGGGTAATGGACGAGTTGAAGATATTGAGTCTGGAACTCCAGAGCATGCCAAAGGATCCATCGGTTAAGTTCGGACATCTGAGCCGTAACCCATACCGCTCGGTATGTACCATTTCGAGCCACGATATGCCTACTCTGCGCATGTGGTGGGATGAGAATGTCCAGCGTACCCAGGAGTATTACAATACGATGCTCTACCGTCAGGGACCAGCACCTCATCCACTCCCAGGCTGGTTGGCTAGTGACATCATCAGCCGCCATCTCACCTCTCCATCCATGCTCTGCATATTGAGCATCCAGGACTGGTTGGCTACCGATGAGGCTCTCCGTCTACCAGATGCCGATGCCGAGCGTATCAATATCCCGGCTAACCCTAAGCATTACTGGCGTTATCGCATGCACCTCAACATAGAGGATCTGGCTGCTGACAAGCGTTTCGTGCAGAGTATCACCGAAATGATTTCGCAGTCTGGAAGAGTCTAACTAACATGATTATATATACAGTGCAAACGTTTGCACACTCATTTGCAGAAAAATACCCTCCCAAAACGTGGAGGGTATTTTTGTTTTTTGTATCTTTGCACTATCTTAAGAATAAACAGATAATGATTGAGATAAACTAACGAAGATTCAAAAACAAGAATAAACAACAACTGAACAGTATGAAAAAACTGAATGTATTAGTGATGGGTCTCTTGCTTCCTATGTTGGCAGCAGCCCAGACCATAAAGTCGCCTAACGGCAATGTCTCGGTAACATTCTCTTTGACCGAAAAGGGACAGCCTACCTATGAGATGAGCTATAAGGGAAAGACTGTATGCAAGCCATCCCACTTAGGATTGGAACTGGCTAAGGATAAACATGCCTCTAAGGGCATGGAGGAAACCAGCCTGATGGATGGTTTTACTGAAACCGGCAGCAAGACATCGACCTTCGATGAAACCTGGAAGCCGGTATGGGGCGAGACCGCTACCATCCGCAACCATTACAACGAGATGGAGGTAAACCTGAACCAGGCTGCTTCTAAGCGTAACATCACCATCCGTTTCCGTGTATATGATTATGGTATGGGCTTGCGCTATGAGTTTCCACAACAGGAAAGTCTGAATTATTTTGTCATCCAGGAGGAGCATACCCAGTTTGCCATGGCAGGCGATCATACCGCTTACTGGATTCCTGGTGATTATGATACACAGGAGTATGATTACAACATTACTCCATTGACAGGCATTCGCCCAATTATTGCGAAAAACCGTGAAGCTTACAAGAGTAATTCATCTACCACCGTCTTCTCTGATACCGGTGTTCAGACCTCTCTCCAGATGAAGACCAAGGACGGACTCTACATCAACATCCATGAGGCTGCCTGTCTGGATTATCCTACCATGCATCTCAATCTGGACGAGAAAACATTGATCTTCGAGTCTTGGCTCACTCCTGATGCTGTAGGCAGAAAAGGATTCATCCAGACACCATTCAATACCCCTTGGCGTACCGTGATGGTAAGTGATGATGCCCGTGATATGCTTTCATGCAAGTTGACATTGAACCTCAACGAGCCTTGCAAGATTAAGGATACATCCTGGATTCATCCTACCAAGTACTGCGGTGTATGGTGGAACATGATTGTGGGTACCAAGACCTGGAGCTATACCAACGATCTGCCATCTGTGCGTCTCGGTGTAACCGATTACAGCAAGTGCAAGCCTAACGGTACTCATGGTGCAACCAACGAGGAAGTGAAGCGCTACATCGACTTTGCAGCCAAGAACGGTTTGCAGGAAGTATTGGTAGAAGGCTGGAACGAAGGTTGGGAAGACTGGTTCGGTCATCAGAAGCTCGATGTTTTCGACTTTGTGACTCCATATCCTGACTTCGATATCAAGATGCTCAACGAATATGCTCACTCTAAGGGCGTGAAACTGATGATGCACCACGAGACTTCTTCTGCAGCTCTCAACTACGAGCGCCACATGGAAGATGCCTTCAACCTGATGAACAAATATGGTTATGATGCCGTGAAGACCGGTTATGTGGGAGATATCATCCCAAGAGGTGAGTATCACTATAGCCAGTTGATGAACAATCACTACCAGCGTGTCATCGAGACCGCTGCCAAGCATCATATCATGGTAAATGCCCACGAGGCAACCCGTCCTACAGGTATCTGCCGCACCTGGCCTAACCTGGTTGGTAACGAGAGTGCACGTGGTACAGAGTATGAGGCATTTGGCGGTAACAAGTCTTATCATACCGTAATGTTGCCATTCACCCGTCTGCAGGGTGGTCCGATGGATTATACTCCTGGTATCTTTGAGACCAAGCTTTCTGAGTGGAGCAACAATAAGAGTTATGTTCATACCACCCTTTGTGGTCAGCTTTCGCTCTATCTCGTAATGTACAGTCCGCTGCAGATGGCTGCCGATCTTCCAGAGCATTATGAGAAGTACGATGATGCCTTCCAGTTCATCCGCGACGTAGCTTGCGACTGGGATGACTCCAAGTATCTGGAGGCTGAGCCAGCCAAGTATATCACCGTAGCCCGCAAGGCAAAGGGAACCGACAACTGGTTTGTAGGCGGTAAGACTGATGCAGCCCGCACAGCCGTAGTAAAGCTCGACTTCCTGGATAAGGGCAAGAAGTATGCTTGCGCTATCTATCAGGACGGCAAGAATGCTGACTACGAGAAGAACCCTAAATCTTACAAGATTGTTCACAAGACTGTGAAGAAGGGTGATGTTTTGAAGATTAATGAAGCACGTGGTGGTGGTTTCGCCATCTCATTGCTCGCTAAATAAGCCTATAATTTCCGTATTTCCGTCCAACTGTCCGGTTGGTCGGAAATACGCTAAAAATGAGCGTAGATAATCTGTCACACTTTTCTTCGCTCAGTTCGCTTTAATGTCCTGTATAACAACAACTTAACAATATGAATATCCAAAAACTAATAATTGCAGCATTGACAGCAACCGTTTTACCAACTTCATTGAATGCCCAGCAGACATTCAATGAGATGATGTATTCCAAGGAGAAAACCATGTTTATCCTGAATGCTCCAACAGCCCAAAAGTCTTCTGTAACCCTCCGACTTTATAAGCAAGGTCAGGGAGGAAAGGCTTATAAAACGCTGAAAATGAAGAAGTTGGGCGATGAACGCTGGGAGGCTACTGTAAAGGGCGACCTCAAGGGAAAGTTCTATACCTTTGATATTGGCAAGGGTGAAACACCAGGTACATTTGCCAAAGCAGTAGGTGTGAACGGAAACCGTGGCGCCATCGTAGATTTGTATGATACCGATCCATCTGGATGGGATCAGGACGTGCGTCCTGCTCTGAAATCGCCAGCCGATCTCGTTATCTACGAGCTTCACGTGCGTGATTTCTCCATTTCTCCTACATCCGGCTTGAAATATAAGGGTAAATATCTCGCCCTCACCGAGCCTAAGGCCATCGAATACCTCAAGAATCTGGGCATCAACGCCATCCACTTCCAGCCTGTATTCGATTTCGCTTCTATAGATGAGACCCGACTCGACAAACCACAGTTCAACTGGGGTTATGATCCGAAGAACTATAATGTGCCGGAAGGCAGTTACGCTACCGACCCTTATTCTCCAGCAACCCGTATCAAGGAGTTCAAGGAGATGGTGATGGCGCTGCATAAGGCAGGCATTCGAGTGATTTTTGATGCCGTATATAACCATACTTTCGATATCAACGGCAGCAATTTCCAGCGTACCTATCCTGATTATTATTATCGCAAGACCAAGGATGGTAAGTATTCTGACGGTTCAGGCTGTGGCAACGAGACTGCTTCTGAAAAGCCTCTCATGCGTCAGTATATGCTGGAGAGCGTGAAATACTGGATAGACGAATATCATATCGATGGTTTCCGTTTCGACCTGATGGGCGTTCATGATATCGAAACCATGCAGGTTATCCGTGAGATGGTAAACCGCATCGATCCTAGCATCTATATTTATGGTGAGGGATGGAGTGCAGGCAGTTGTGCTTATCCTACCGAGAAACTGGCGGTGAAGGCGAATACCCAGCAGCTCAAGGGCATCGGTGCTTTCAGCGATGATATGCGCGATGCGCTCCGAGGTCCTTTCTCTGATGACCATCAGGGTGCGCTCCTGGCTGGTCTTACAGGTCAGGAGGAGAGTCTGAAGTTCGGTATTGTGGGTGGCATTGCCCATCCGCAGGTGGATATGACAAAGGTGAACTATGACAAGAAGCCCTGGACCAACAATCCTACCGAGCAGATCAGTTATGTAAGCTGCCACGACGATATGTGTCTGGTAGACCGTCTGAAGGCAAGCATCGCATCTCTTACCGACAAGAATATCCCTGAAGCAATACGTACTGCCGAGTTGCTCCGCATCGATAAGCTTGCGCAGACCTGCGTATTCACTTCACAGGGTGTTCCTTTCATCCTTGCCGGCGAAGAGATGCTCCGCGACAAGAAGGGAGTACACAACAGCTATAATTCTCCTGACAGCATCAACCAGTTTACCTGGACCAATCTGCAGAAATATCCGCAGGCGTTTGCTTATTACAAGAGTCTGATTCAGCTCCGCAAGAAACATCCGGCCTTCCGTCTTTCTACAGGCGATAAGGTACGTCAGCATTTGGAGTTCCTGCCTTGTCAGCAGACTTGCCTCGTAGGTTTCCAACTCAAGAATCTGGAGGGCATTGATGCGTGGAAGAACATCATCGTGATCTATAACTTCAATAAGGAGGCAAAGAAGATGCAGATTCCTGAGGGTAATTATACCGTGGCTTGCTGCAATGGTATAATCAATGAGGAAGGCTTAGGCTTTGTTTCGGGAAAGGAAGTTGAGGTTGCCCCTCAGTCAGCCCTAATACTTTATCAGAAATAGTTTATATATATAATAAGGTGTAATATGAAAAAGATAATAGCTTCTTTATTGCTTATGAGTAGTGCAATAAGTATGAATGCAGCGGTCAACGTGAACCGCATTGAACCTACCGACTGGTATGTGGGCATGAAAGATGCTTCACTCCAGTTGATGGTGTATGGCAAGGATATCAAGAATGCCGATGTAACGGTAGACTATCCGGGTGTGAAGGTAGATAGCATCGCCCGCCTTGATTCTCCTAATTATCTCCTGGTTTATCTTAACCTCGATGGGGCAAAGGCTGGTGAGATGACCCTCAACTTCAAGCAGGGCAAACAATCGAAGAAGGTAAAGTATGTGTTGAAGAACCGTGAGATGGCGGGCGACAAGCGCATCGGTTTCTCTAATGAGGATGTGCTCTATATGCTGATGCCAGACCGTTTCGCCAACGGCAATCTGAAGAATGATGCCTTTAAGACGATGCGTGATAAGACCTGCAACCGTGCAGAGCCTAGTCTGCGACATGGTGGCGACCTGGAGGGAATCCGCCAGCACTTGGATTATTTTAACCAATTGGGTGTAACCGCTCTGTGGTTTACCCCGGTTTTGGAGAACGACAGTCCAAGCAACGGCAAGAACAGCAGTTATCATGGTTATGCTACCACCAATTATTATCGTGTAGACCCACGTTTCGGAACCAATGCCGATTATAAGCAGCTGATAGATGAGGCTCACAAGAAAGGTTTGAAGATTGTGATGGATATGATTTTCAACCATTGCGGCTTCGAACATCCTTGGGTTGCCGATATGCCTTCAAAGGACTGGTTCAATAAACCAGATTGGCTGGCTCCTGAAAATCAGACTGCCGAGCATCAGAAGAACATCGGTACGGTGGATGGCGCTGCTAAGGTGAACGATAAGTATCTGCAGACCAGTTATAAGCTGACTCCGGTACTCGATCCATACGCCAGCAAGGTTGATCTCACAGAAACCGTAGACGGCTGGTTCGTTCCAACTATGCCTGACCTCAACCAGCGTAACCCACACGTTATCAAGTATCTGATTCAGAACAGCGAGTGGTGGATAGAGAGTGCAGGTATCGACGGCATCCGTATGGATACCTATCCTTATGCCGACCGCGATGCAATGGCACACTGGATGAAGGTGCTGGGCGAGGAGTATCCTCACTTCAATACCGTGGGTGAGACTTGGGTAACCGAACCTGCCTATACTGCAGCATGGCAGAAGGACAGCAAACTTTCAGAGAAGAACAGCTATCTGCCAACCGTTATGGATTTCGCCTTCTTCGACCGCATCAACAGTGCAAAGAAAGAGGAGACCGATGACTGGTGGAACGGCATGAACCGTCTCTATAATGTGTTCTGCTACGACTATCTCTATCCTAATCCAAAGAGCGTAATGGCATTCATCGAGAATCATGATACCGACCGCTTCCTGGGTGAAGGCAAGGATACCCTGGCTTTGAAGCAGGCGCTGTCATTGCTTCTTACCATCAATCGCACTCCTCAGCTCTATTATGGTACAGAGGTGCTGATGAACGGTACCAAGAGTGTAACCGATGGCAATGTACGCAAGGACTTCCCTGGCGGTTGGGCTGGTGATAAGCACAATGCCTTTACTGCAGAGGGTAGAACACAGGCAGAAAACCAGATGTTCAACTGGCTCAGCAACCTGTTGCACTGGCGTCAGGGCAATGAAGTGATTACCAAGGGCAAGCAGACCCAGTTCTGTCCTCAGAAGGGTGTTTACGTAATTGCCCGCCAGTATAAGGGTAAGAATGTGATGACGGTTATCAACGGCAAGAACGAAGCAAACGAGCTGAATGTTTCCCGTTATGCAGAGATTATCGGTTCTCATGACAAGGCTACGGATGTTACAAATGGTCGCACCGTTCTTATCAATAAGAACGTAAAACTCCGTCCTCGCCAGAGCATGATTCTTGAGTTCTAAAGACTTAGTATCAGTCACTTGATACTTTCATATCTCAGCAGGCTAACGCAGTTATCAGTGTTAGCCTGCTTTTTTTCATAAAAATATTCTTTCGTTTCAATTATTCTTTGTAAATTTGCAGCAGAGTTAACGAAATAGCTTTAGAATGATAGAAGAATTAGGCAAATGGCTGTTAGATATAGCAAAATATATTGTTACAGCTTATGTTTTAGTGAGAATGTTTGGTAATGATGATGGTTCGATTTGGACTTTAATAGGAGCAGTCTTTTTTGCAGCTCTTACGTTTGGGACAGGGTTATATCTTATCAGACGAAGTGAAAATAAAAAATAAGAAAGGTAAATAATATGGATTACGGATTATTAGGAATGTACTTGTTCCTTTCAGTTATAGCTATAGGCTCATTGGTTTATGTGAAGATAGAGGATCACAAAGAACAAAAAAAACAATAGCTATGAATTGGAATCTTTTTAGTATGTATATCGCTCTTGCTTTGTTAGGAGTTGGTATGGTCATCTATGCAAAAATAGAAGACAGGAAGAAAGGAAAATAATGATTAGAAGATACATTCTAACCTTTATAGCAGCATTGATCGTTACCTTGAGCAGTTGGGCGCAAGGTGGGCTGCCTAGTCGCTATAATGTAAGCTATCTCAATATGGCTGCAGGTATGCCGAATAATTTTGCTGATGATATCTTTCAGGACTCTTACGGCTTCGTATGGATCAGTACGCATGGTGGTGGACTGGTACGCTACGATGGTTTCAATTTCATGAACTTCGGTTTGGGGGCTCCTGGTATCAGTCTGCGAAGCAACAGCTGCCGCAATACTTGCGAAGATCATTTCAAGCGCCTTTGGGTGGCTTTTGAGGAAGGTCCGCAGGTGCTCGACCTCAAAACGATGCAGCCTGTTGTTCCACCTTGTGAGAACAGCCAGGTAGAGGCACAACTCAACAAAGTATTCAAGAACCTTTGCACCCGAACATATTGTGATGCAAAGGGCAATATATGGATGCTTTCTTTCAACCAGCTTACCCGTTTCGGCTTTAACGAAAAGGGCGAGGTGAACAGCGTCTTGTCCACATCCTATCCTTATAATGCTCCCGATCTTGGAATCTGTGATGTCTATCGCAGAGGGACGGTTGTATTATGCAACAATGGAGTAGTGAGCGAGTTTTCTGTGAAGAACAATCAGCTTGTAGCAAAGAATATCTCATCCCTGTTCCCTCCGCTCGAAGGTCGGTATGGGGGGGCGCTTATTTATTATCATGGTAAGATATGGATGGGTACGAATCGCGGATTGTTTAATAGTGGCAAGCAGGAATTCCATTGCTCTGCTACCGACCATTCGCTCCAGCACGAAGTAGTGACGAGCCTTGCCGTTTCTCCAGATGACAAACTTCTGGTAGGAACGCTCTGTGGCGTAGATATCTTCAATGATAAGACCGGAGAGATAGAACATTGGAACACTGCTACGGCTGTGAATCCGCTGAGCAGCAACTTTATTAACAGTCTTTTCTCTAAGAACGGACAGATATGGGTAGGTTCCGAGACAGGTGGTGTTATCAAGTTGGCTCCACGTCAGCTGATTTTGGAATTCTACCGTCACGACCCCGCCAACCCAGGCAGCATCTCTCCCAACGCAGTCAATGCCATGTATGCGGCAGCTGACGGAACCCTGTGGGTAGGAACTGTAGAGGGAGGTCTCAATGCCTTGACTCCAGGCAGCATGAACTTTGTTCATTATACGGTGGCAAATTCCGGTTTGCCGCATAATACCGTCTCGGTTCTTGCAGCCGATAACCGCAATCAGCTCTGGATTGGTACCTGGGGAAGGGGCTTTGCTGTGATGAATCTCAGTCAGCCGGGCAAGATTATTCCTCTGGTGATAGATGCTAAGCATCAGCATTTACTTAACTTTGCCGGTGCCTTGGCTTACGATCCTATCAATGATGGTATGTGGCTCGGAACCAATGATGGTCTCTTCTTCTATGATATGAAGCGCCGCCAACTCATCGAACCTTTCAGGGGATGCCAGAATGTGCGCGGCTGCATTGGTTCACTGATAACCCGAAAGGGCAAACTCCTGATGGGTTGTGTGCGGGGAATGGTAGAGGTCGACCTCAAGTCGCGTGCTCATGGCAAGGGCGATTTCGCTGTGACGTATCATCAGTATAAACTCGACAATCCGAAGAGTGGAGTCTTCGATAAGATATTGTCTTTCTGCCAGGCTAAGGATGGAAAGATATGGATGGGCAGTAACGGCTACGGTCTGTATTGCTATACCAGCGATAAAAACGGAAAGACTCAAGTGAAGTCGTATACCACCAATAACGGACTTGCCAACAATATCGTGAAGGGTATTGTAGAGGATAACCAGGGTATGTTGTGGATAGCTACCGATAACGGACTCTCTATCTTCAATCCGAAGACCGAGGCTTTTTGCAGTTTCTCCCGTGAAGATGGTCTGATCAGTTCGCAGTTCTATTTCAATGGTGCCATCCGCAATGCCAAGGGCGAAATATTCCTGGGCACCGATGCGGGTATGATGGCTGTAAAGGGCATAAACCGTTCTGTGCATCAGACGGGTAAGTTGTGCTTTACCGAACTTCTGGTAGATAACCAGCCTGTCTTTGCCGGCAGCGATTATCTGGAAGAAGATATCTCCATCGCCAGAAAGTTGCGTATCCATGAGAGTGATAAGTCGTTCACCCTCTTTTTCTCAGCGCTCAATTATGGCTGCGAGACACAGGGCGTGTACCTTTATCGCATGAAGGGATACGAGAATGAGTGGGTTCAACTCAAGGCTGGTCAGCATAGTGTGCGTTATTCCACTCTGCCAGCTGGAGACTATAAGTTTGAGGTGAAATATATCCCATCTATCAATTCCGACAAGGAGCAGGTGATCTCTGTAGAAGTTCAGATTACTCCTTATTTCTGGAAGAGCTGGTGGTTTGTTACCCTTATTATAATAGGTATCATCGCCTTGCTCCAATATGCTTATGTGCGCCGTCTCAACAAGATGCGCGAAGAGGAAGTAGAAGCTCTGTACCGTCCTATCGAGGCTGCGATGAAGGAAAGTGATGAACCTGAAAAGCTGCAGAGTCGCATCCAGATGATTCTGCAGAACCAGAAGCGTTATCAGGACAGTCAGAAAAAAAGCATTGAGGCTGACAGGAAGATGGTAGAGGAGACTATGCGTCCATTCATGGAAGAAGTGATGGATGTGATGGAGAAGAATTACGATAATTCGGAGTTTGGTGTACAGGAACTGGCAGATACCTTGGGTATATCCCGCAGTGTACTGAGCAAGAATCTCTCCAAGGAGACAGGCTTGCCAACAGCCCAGTTTATCCGTAACTACCGTCTCGACATCTCGCGCAAGATGATGGCTGATAAAACTTCCAACCGAAATATTACGGAGATAGCCTACCGTGTAGGCTTCAACGATCCCAAGTATTTCACCCGTTGCTTCACCAGGCAGTTTGGCATCTCGCCAACTGCATATAAGGATCAGTTGGATTCTCAGGGTTCAGATATGGCATAGTTCTCCTTGGATTCTTCGGAGAAATAATGTTCCTGGATGTGATAATTTGTTAAGTAAACAAAATAAAACCGAGGGGTTGCTTGATATAAGTCAAGTAACCCCTTGTTTTGTATGTGTGGGTACACAACTGGTGGATAAGCACGTAATATCCTTAAAAATCCACTGTTTATGCGTTTTGTCCACCTATAAAACCCAATTGTCCACCCAAGATAATCCGGTTAATTGTACTTTTGCCACTGAAAAAGGATTTAAGAATTTTAAATAACCTATTTGAATAGTAAACAAACAACCTAAAGGCGTTAAGTTATGAAGTTAAGAAAAACTTTACTTTCGTTTGCTTGTGCTATCATGGTGGCATTAAGTTTCACTGCTTGTGGTGATGACTGGGGCCGACAGGACGATCCTGCTGGCGGACAGATTTACCCATCTAAGACAACAGTGGCAACTTATGACTTTGAGTATTCAGAAGAGAAACCTGAGTATTCAGACATGATAAGTCACGATGAGTCATGTGAGGTGACCAATGATGAGACCCTCGCAAGTAATGTATTGCACATCAATGGTAAGGGTGGTGCCAAGATTGCCAATCCTTTCAATGGTGTGAAGTTGCAAAATGGTGCTGCCATCACTTTCGCTGTAAAGATTGATGCAGCCGTAGCTGAGGACGGAACAGTCGCAGATGTTGACTTGACCCGACCTCTTATCTCATTTGGTTCAGATGAGAAGGATGCTGCTGGTAATGATATCAGTGCTCACTTCTATATCACTGCCAATGGTCAGGTGGTTTACAACAAGCCTACCCAGTTGCAGAGTTTGAACCTGAATGAGAATGACCCTTCTTCTGTGAAGACAGGTATTCTCTCTCCTAATGAGTGGCATTTCGTAGCCCTTCAGCTTTCTACTGAAGGTTACCAGCTTTACGTAGATGGTAAGAAGAGCCTTTCCGGTTATCAGACATCATCAAGTGCTACCTCTTTCCAGTACAAGACTTTGGTTGATTCCATCAACTCTTTACCTTATTTATATATAGGTGGAGACAGCAAGTTGACAGCCGAAGAGACCAATACCGTTTCCATCGACAATGTTACCCTGATCCGTAACATGATGGAAGAGAAGGATTGGAACAAGACCATTGGAGGTAATGGTGGTGGTGATGAAGCTTTCAAGAATGTAGAGTTTGTGAAAGAGGATGGTACTCCTACTACCGAAATCGGTACTTCTGATTGCTCTGCTGCTTGGTGGACAAGCTTCTCTGACTACTATCGTATTCCTGCAAATGGTTCTATCCACTTGAAGTTTACCAACCATACATCAGGTGCTGGCAACTGGAACAACTGGAACCTCTGTTTGAGTACAGATGATGTACGTAATGGTGGTAATTATTCAGAGTATTTTGTTATCCGTAGCGATGCATTTGGTTGGGGTAGTTCCTATGCCTCAGGAAAGTGGGATAATGAAGGTTATCCTGCCAATGATGATGAATGGGCTGTGTTCCGTCAGGATATGGAGGGTGCCAAGGTAGATATGACCATTTCCCGTTCTGGTACAGATATCAAGGTAGTAGCAGTGGCAACCTGTACAAATGGCAAGGTTTACACCGAAAGATTCACTGCTCCTTGCAATGATGCCAATGAGGTTCTCCGTGCCTTCTTGATTGTTGATGGTTCTTATCTTGTCATGGATACCAACGAGTGTCAGGCACAGACTGCTGTAGAAGTTACAACCAGCGAAATCGGAACTTCTGATTGCTCAGCCGCTTGGTGGACACAATTCTCTGATTATTTCCAGATTCCTTCCGGTGCTTCATTGCACCTCGGTTTCACCAACCATACATCAGGTGGTGGTAACTGGAACAACTGGAACCTCTGTGTCAGCACCGATGATGAGCGTGCTGGTGGTAATTATTCAGAGTATTTTGTTATCCGTAGCGATGCATTTGGCTGGGGTGGTTCTTATGCCTCTGGAAAGTGGGATAATGAAGGTTATCCAGCCAATGATGATGAGTGGGCTGAGTTCCGCCAGAATATGGAGGGCGCCAAGGTAAATATGACCATTTCCCGTTCTGGTACAGACATCAAGGTGGTAGCTGTAGAGACCTGTACTAACGGCAAGGTTTACATCGAGAGATTTACTGCTCCTTGTAGTGATGCCAATGAGATGCTCCGTGCCTTCCTGATCGTTGATGGTTCTTATCTTGTGATGGATCCTGCAGCTTGCTATATTGGAAAGCCTTTGTATTAAACGGAGGCCGAACTTCAACAATAACATTAATAGAATAAACAATGAACAATAACATATTGCATAAGTTTTTCTTGACCCTGACACTGGTGCTCCTTACTTTAGGAGCATCAGCACAGGTTACCGTATCTGGTAATGTGTCAGATGAATCAGGTGAGCCTATCATCGGTGCTACTGTTATGGAAGCATTGACAACCAATGGTGTTGTTACTGATTTCGACGGTAACTTCAAGATTCAGGTGAAGAACGAGAACGCTACTTTGAAAATCTCTTATATCGGTATGGTTGCTCAGAACATCCGTGTAGGCAATCAGCGTAATATCAAGGTGGTTCTCAAGGACGAAAGTCAGAAAATCAATGAGGTCGTAGTCGTTGGTTACGGTCATCAGAAGAAGGAGAGTGTCGTAGGTGCTATCTCTCAGGTTAGTTCAGACGACCTCTTGAATACCCCTACAGCCAACGTAACACAGGCTATTGCCGGTAAGATTCCAGGTGTCGTAACCACTCAGGTATCTGGTGCTCCTGGTGCCGATGACGCTACCATCAACATCCGTGGTCGTGCAACCTTCGCTGGCGACGGTGCTCCATTGGTCATGGTAGATGGTGTAGAGCGTGCTTTCTCTCAGGTGGCTCCTGATGATATCGAGAGCATCTCTGTATTGAAGGATGCTTCTGCTACAGCCGTTTATGGTGTGCGTGGTGCGAATGGTGTCATCCTCGTTACTACCAAGCGTGGTAAGGATATGAAGCCAGAGGTTAGTTTGACCAGCAACTTTATGTGGGGTACTCCAACCCGTAAGCCACACTATCTGAATTCTTACGACTCTGTAACTCTCCTCGAGGAGGCTCTGAAGAATGATGGTCTTCCATCACAGTATACAGCTTCTGACATCGAGATGTACCGCAAGAGCTGCGCCGGCGAGTTGACTGGTGCTGATGCGCTTCTCTATCCTAATGTAGATTGGTATGATGAGGTGCTCAATAACTGGGCTCCTTCTCAGCGCTATAATGTAAGTGTACGTGGTGGTACGAAACGTATGCGCTACTATGTATCTGGTGAAATCTACAACCAGGGTTCTCTGATCAAGAACCTCAGCCAGGATACCTACGGTAACTCTTCAAGCCCAGGCTACAACCGTTACGCTTTCCGTGCCAACATGGACTTCTTCCTCTCTAAGGATTTGACATTCAGCGTAAACTTCGGTACTCGTTTCGAGAACCGTCATGGTTCAAACACTAACGAGAGTTCTACCAACTATGATATCTTCGCACGTATCAACCATACTCCAGGTTGGATCTTCCCAGTATCTTATGAGGTACAGAATGGTGAGACTACCAAGACTCTCTATGGTGGTACAGCCGTATATCAGGACAACGTAGTAGCTGCCCTTGCCAAGGGTGGATACTATCGCGGAACCAATACCATCAACGAAACCAACTTCATCGCAGACTACAAGATGGACTGGTTGACTCCTGGTCTTTCTGCCCGCGGTATGGTTTCATTCGACTATGACTCTTATTATAAGAAGACATTCGGTGCAGCTTTTGCAACCTATGAATTGAACGACCGCAACAACTTTACAAGTGCAGATGCTTATACCAAATATAATGTAGATGGCGACCTGGCTTACTCTAAGGGTTCTTCTACAACTTACAAACTCTATATGGAGGGTCAGATCAACTACGCCCGCAAGTTTGGTAAGCACGACGTTACAGGTATGGTACTTTACAACCAGAACGACTACCGTTACAATTCAGACCTGGCTAAGCGCTATCAGGGTCTCGTAGGTCGTGTAACTTACGGTTATGATGACAAGTATCTCGCTGAGGTTAACGTTGGTTACAACGGTTCAGAGAACTTCCTCAAGGGCAAGCGCTTCGGTTTCTTCCCTGCATTCTCACTCGGTTGGCGTGTAACTCAGGAAGAGTTTATGAAGCCAACAGAAAACTGGTTGAACAACTTGAAGATCCGTGCATCTTACGGTGAGGTTGGTAACGACGTTTATACAGTAGGTGGTGTGGCTCAGCGCTTCCTCTATGAGGAAAAGTGGAACCAGATTACAAACGATTACTACTTCGGTAATACTGGTACAACCGGTATCTTCGAGAGCCAGTATCCTAACTATGGTGTAACCTGGGAGCGTGCCAAGAAGTTCAACGTAGGTTTGGAGTTCGGCTTGTTCAATGGTATGCTGACCGGTAACTTCGACTACTTCGTTGAGAACCGTAACGATATCCTGACAGAATATTTGAGCCGTCCACAGTGGGTAGGTGTAACGATGGCTGCCGGAAACCTCGGTAAAACTCAGAACAAGGGTTACGAGTTGGAACTCCATCACTTCAACCACATCGGCAAGGACTTCACCTATAATGTAGGTGTTACCTTCTCTCATGCAGCCAACAAGATCAAGAATATGGATGAGCCTGCTTACAAGACCGCTTACCGCAAGCGTGAAGGTCACCCAATCAACCAGTACTTCGGTCTGGTATGCGAGGGCTTCGTAACACAGGCCGACTTGGATAATCCTAACTTCCCTGTATCAACCTACGGAAACGTAAAGGTTGGTGACCTGAAGTACAAGGATATGAATAACGATGGCTTCATCGATGACCGTGATGAGACATTCATCGGCTACAGCGATATTCCAGAGAACACATACGCTCTGACACTCGGCGCCAACTATAAGGGCATCGGTTTCGAAGTAATGTTCCAGGGTGTAGATCATGTATCCCGTTACTACGACAGCGATGCGATGTTCGCCTTCCAGAACAACGGTAAGGTAAAGGATATCCACCTGAACCGCTGGAACCCTGCAAAGAGCGAGGCAGAGAACCTGGCAACAGCAGAATATCCATTGCTCCATTATGGAAGCAACGGTGACCACAACCAGCGCCAGAACTCATTCTTCCTGAAGAACGGTTCATTCGTCCGTCTGAAGAACATCGAGTTGAGCTATACATTCCCTAAGGAGTTGATTAAGCATATCGGTATGAGCAATGCCCGCTTCTACATCAATGCCAACAACCTCTTTACATGGGATCATCTCGACGACTTGGTTGACCCGGAGAGTAACGGTTCAAACCGTTATCCACTCTTGAAGACCGTCAACGTAGGTTTCAATGTCGTATTCTAATTCAAGAACATTCAAAAAGAATCGAAAATGAAGAAATATAGTATATTTGCTTTGGCGCTCGTTATGGGAGCAATGACGCTCACCTCTTGCGAAGACGCCTTCGGCAATTTCCTCGACAAGCAGCCAAGCAATGAGTTGACAAAAGCTGAGGTGTTGGGTAACTTCACTCTGTTGGAAGAGAACCACAACGATACTTACAACTTTCTGCTTCACGGTGCCAACCGTGTGAACAACTCATGGATGGATGCAGCTACCGACCTGGCTGAGTCAAGTATCGGTACATCTGGTACACGTACCACATTCAATATCGGTAACTATTATGGTGGTGGCGGTGCAGCAGAGCTGACTTCTCCTTGGGAGAGCCGCTATCGTGGTATCCGCAAGTGCAATATCACCATCAACACATTGGAGCAGGACACAGAGAACAAGCTTCGCCCTGCAGATATTGACGTAGAACTTTACAATTCACGTAAGGCAAACTATATTGCAGAGGCCCGTTTCCTCCGTGCCTATTTCTACTGGGAACTGTTCCTCCGTTACGGTCCGGTGCCATTGGTAACTACCGAGCTCGACCCTAACGGTGACCTGATGACAGGTTATACAGAGCGCCCTGACCTCAAGACCTTCATGGATTATCTCTTCAAGGAGGTAAAGGAATGCGAGAGCAGTTTGAAGACTTACGCAGAGACCAGCGATGCTACCTATGCAGGCGAGGTGAACCAGCCTACAGCACGTGCCCTCTATGTTCGCATGATGCTCTACATGGCAAGTCCACGCTACTCAGCACAGAGCGGTGTTACCTGGCAGCAGGCTGCAGACGCAGCTGCGGGCTTCATCGCTGACTATGGTGAGAATTATAGATTGGAAGACCGTACCAACGGTGGTGTAGCAGCCTACAACAATGCCTGGTTGCTCAACACTTATACCGACAAGAACCCTGAGGTTATCTTCTTCCGCAACGATGTAGCCATCGGTTGGAGCGGTATTTCTACCGATACTCCTGTAGGTGAAGGTGGACAGGGTGGTCTTTGTCCAAGCCAGAACCTCGTAGATATGTATGATATGGAAGATGGCTCAGCTCCTTTCAAGCAGTATGATGCAACAGGTGCTCCGGTTTATGTAAACGGCAAGCCTGTCATCAACGAAGAGAGCGGTTATACAGAGCAGAAGATGTGGAAAAACCGTGATCCACGCCTCGCAGCTACCGTTCTTTACAATGGTTGTGAGTGGGGTCAGGCTACCAGCACCAAGACCAATGTCATTGATGTGGTTTATGGTCATCGCGATAATCCTATCGGCAACCAGAATGCTACTCCAACAGGTTACTATGTACGCAAGTATATTCCTGAGACCATCCTGAGCAGCAACCACAGCGGTACAGCCAAGCGCCTCTGGAAGATCTTTACCTATAGCGAACTGCTTCTGAACTATGCTGAGGCATTGAACGAGGCTGACTATGCAGGCAACAAGACACAGGTTTGCAACCTGCTCGACCAGATTCGTCATCGTGGCGGTATCATCGGCAATGTTGCCGATCGTGCAGACTTGAATTCCCAGACAGCTATGCGCAATTTCATCCACAAGGAGCGTACCATCGAACTCGCTTTCGAGGAGCACCGCTGGTGGGATGTACGTCGCTGGAATGTAGCAGGCGATGCGCTCGGCCGTGATATCTACGGTGTAAACGTGGCAGCAGATGGCACCATTACCCGTAAGGTAGCCCAGCAGCGCAAGTGGCAAGACAAGTTCTACCTCTATCCAATCCCAGAGGCTGAGGTTTGGAAGATTGGTCAGGACTTCCAGAACGATGGTTGGAAAGAATAACTCTTTTAATGATAGAATCGTATGAATAATATTCAGAATATATATAATAAGGTATCTTCATCAAGCAAAGTCTTGATGCTGAGTGCACTTCTCTGTGCTTCAAGCTCAGTCTTGGCACAGGAGCAGGTGCTCAAAGGCCGAATCGTCAACAGCCAGGGTGAACCAATCCCTGGAGCTGTTGTCAACGTGGCAGAGGAAAGCCGCATTGCCCTGACCGACAAGGAAGGTTACTTTACATTGAAGAAGGTAACTCCTAGCGATGAAATCTGCGTAAGTAGCGTAGGTTACAAGAATGCGCAGGAGAAGGTGACCACTTTTGACGGCACATACGTCATCAAGATGGAAGATGATGCTGACGAGTATGAGCATCTCGCTCCTGTTCCTTTCGGCGAGCAGAAAAAGAAAATCTTGACTGATTCCCGTTCGGTTGTTTCAGGCGAGGAATTGCAGAAGCATCCTGTTACTATTCTTCAGAATGCCTTCACCTCAACACTGAATGGTGTGCAGACCTACGAGTGGTCTTCTGAGCCAGGATGGTCGGAGAGCTTCCTCTTTATCCGTGGTATCCGTACCACCAACCAGAGTGCCCGTTCTCCACTGGTTATCGTGGACAACGTAGAGCGTGACCTCTCCTTCCTCGATGCTTATCCTATAGAGAGCATCACCGTACTGAAGGATGCTGCCGCTTCTTCTATCTATGGTATGCGTGGTGCCAATGGTGTGATTATGGTAACTACCAAGCGCGGTAATGCCGGTAAGACTAAGATTGATTTCACTCAGGAAGTCGGTTTCCAGACCCTCGCCAACAAGATGGAGGTTCAGAACTCTTACAACATGGCGATGACCCGTAACCAGGTACGCTATCTGAGCGGTATGGATCCGATGTACACCCAGGATCAGCTCGACAACTACAAGTATGTATGCAACGGTGGAAAGTTTGCTGACGATGATATCCGCAAGTATCAGTACTTCAATACATCTTGGGCAGACCAGTTGTATCGTGAAGCTGCACCGCAGTATCGCACCAACCTGCAGATTAGTGGCGGTAACCAGCGTGCCCGCTACTATGTAAGCTTCTCTTATCTGCGTCAGGAGGGTATGTGGAATACCGAGGGTACTGAAATGAATGATGGTTACAGCACACAGCACGTACTGAACCGCTGGAATCTCCGTTCTAACATTGATATCGATGTATCCAAGTATCTGAATGTATCTCTCGACTTGGGTGGACGTATTGATAACATCTCTCAGCCTACTGAGGGCGTGTTCAACCTCGTTACCTTCGGTGTAATCGAGGCAAACCCTATGGCTCCTACCCATAACCCTGACGGAAGTATCTATTCTTCATCTACAGCCAACAACCCGGTACGTTACCTGGGTGGTTCTGGTTTGGAGAAGAACCGCCGCCGTAACTTGTATTCTACCTTGAATGCCAAGTACGATTTGAGTCCTGTATTGAAGGGCTTAGGCTTGTTCGGTACAGTCAGCTTCGATGCATACGAGACTTTCGAGTCAACACAGACTGCTCAGATGGATTCATGGAACTACGACTACGATAACCTGGCGGTTACCGATGTCAGCCAGTTCAAGTATACCAAATATACAACCAAGGCAGCTTTGAGCAACCCTTCAGCTAATCAGCGTGGTTACTACTACAACCTGAATTTGTTTGGTGGTGTAAGCTATAAGAACAGTTTTGGTAAGCACAATGTAGATGCCCGTGCCTTTGCCCGTTACTACCGTAATGAGGAAGCTGGTTCAGATTACTCTACCCAGCAGAGTGCATCTTCAAACCGATATCTGGCATACAACTTCCAGGGAACATACGACTATGCCAACAAGTATATCGCCTCAGTCAACCTCTCTCATATGGGATGTGACAACTTCTCACCAGACGACCGTTGGGGAACCTTCTGGGGTGCATCAGCAGGATGGGTACTCTCTGAGGAATCCTGGATGAAGAAACTTGGTTTCATCAATCTCTTGAAGCTTCGTGCTTCATACGGTGAGGCTGGTCAGTCAACCACTGGTGCAGGCCGTTACCCATATCAGAGTATCTATGGTACAGCTACCAATTATGTTTTCGGTTACAATGCAACCAATATTAATGGTTATGCTGAGAGCAAGACCGGTAATGCCAACAGTAAGTGGGAAATCTCCAAGATGGTAAACCTCGGTGTTGACTGGAACCTCTGGAACAGCAAACTCTATGGTAGCTTCGATATCTTTAAGGAGTGGCGTTCTAACATCCTGGTATCCCGTTCTACCATTCCTGAGACTATTCTCGGTGTGCCTGTGGCACAGGATTCATACGGTAAGGTTGAAAGCCGCGGTTACGAACTCGTTCTCGGGCATCGTGGCAATATCGGTAAGGATTTCAAGTACTTTATCGAGGGGCAGCTTACCTTCAATACCAACAAGATTATCGATATCGATGAAACTGCACCAGATGTAGAGTGGCAGCGCAAGGCAGGTCATAGAATCTATGACAACACTTCGGTAGCCGAACTCTATGAGCAGGCTCAGACAGGTACCAACCGTGTGGGTGGATGGAACATCTATAAGTTCGACCAGTGGGCTTCAGATCCAAACCTGATTGCTACATCAGCAGAGGATGCTAAGGCTCATCCGGAGAAGTATCCATACAACAGTTTCTCTAATGGAGCACAGCAGTTGGGTACAGCGGTGTTCAAGGATATCAATGGTGACCGCGTGATCGACTCAAAGGATATGGTGCCAGATTCATACACCATCATTCCTGAGATGATTCCAACCTTCAATTTCGGTTTCGAGTATAAGGGTTTCGATGCACGCATGATTGTGAATGCTTATCTCCGTCGCTCTGTATTCCTTTCACCAGCTATCAGCTACAGTGGTTGGAGTAACATGGGTACCCATGAGGTAACAAAGGCTTGGGGTTACTATACTGATGATCCTTCTGATCCTCGCAACGTGAATGCTACTTATCCACGTCCTGTATATAATGGATTTGATGCAGTTGATTCCGACCGTGCTACAGGTTCTTATCAGAACAATATCTGGGTACGTAATGGTAACTTCTGGTCTATCCGTAATATCGAGGTAGGATACTCTCTGCCATCTAAGTTGATTTCTAAGTTGTGGATGACTAAGTGCCGCGTTTACTTCAGCGCTTACAATATTGCTACCTTCAGCAGTCTGCCAGATGATGTAGACCCAGAGAAGCCATTGAGCTACTGCTGGTGGTATCCTAAGACAAAGTCATTTACATTTGGTATTAACATTGGTTTCTAATCAATTTTATCAAAAACGAATATGAAAAAGATATTAGTTAATATATCATTGGCGATGCTGGCTGTAGGAGGTATGACCTCCTGCAGCGACATCCTCGATAAGGAAGTCGACTTGACTTATACCGACGAGAACATCTACAGCAACTACGACCGTACCCGTGGTGTCTTGGCAAATGCCTATACCTATTTGCCTGATGCCTTTGCGGGATATACTGATGGTCAGTTCCGTGCAGCTTCTCGTGACTGTATGACCGATAATGCCCTTTCTTACTGGAATGTGCATTACTATCACAGTGTGTTGAACGATTCATACGATGCAAAGAACCACTGGTTTGCCAATAGTTATTGGAGCAACGATCTGAAGGGCATCCGTGTCTGCAACGACTTCATTTCAAAGGCACGTGAGAGCGTAATCGGAAATGCAGAGAAGAGCGGTGACGACAACAAACTCTGCGACCGTTACAAGGCAGAGGCGCGTTTCATTCGTGCCATCCTTCATTTCGATATGATTGGCTATTTCGGTGCAGTGCCTATCGAGGATCATGTGTTGGATAATGCAGAGGCTGCTTCTATTGCCCGTACTCCAGCTCCTGAAGCATTGAAATGGGTAGCTGATGAATGCGATGCCATCATCCAGAGCGGTGCGCTCCCATTCCGTTACAGCAATGAAAATGAGAACTGGGGACGTATCAATGGTGCTGCTGTCTATGCATTGAAGTCAAGAGCATTGCTCTATCGTGCTTCTGCACTGAACAATCCTACAAATGATGTTACCTGGTGGCAGGAAGCTGCTGATGCAGCCCTCGCTTTCATCAATGCCAACAAGAGTTCTGCCAACCCTTATCGCTTGTACACTACAAGCGATAACAACCCTAACAAGAACTATTATGAGTGCTTCACCAGTACCCCTCACCTGAACCCTGAGTATATCCTCAGCCGCAGTGAGTGGAATACACGAGAAATTGAGATGTTCAACACTCCTTGTGGTTTCTCCGGTAATGTGAACTCTACCGGTCGCGTAAACCCTACACAGAATCTGGTTGATTCTTACGAGACCATCAATGGTCTTCCTATCGATCAGGATCCTTCTTACAACGACCAGGATCCATACAAGAACCGTGACCCACGTCTGGAGCAGACCATCTTCCACCAGGGAAGTATCTGGGGAGACAAGAGCCAGGACGAGGAGCGTGCAGTGGATGTATCTGTAGGTGGCAAAGACTATCAGGATCTTCATGGTGGTACCACTACCGGCTACTACTCTAAGAAGTTCGTTCACAATATGAGCTTCAAGAACCCTACCACATACGTTACCGCTTGCCCTATCTTCCGCTATGCGGAGATTCTGCTCAATGCTGCTGAGGCTTTGAACGAGGCAAAGGGTCCTGAGGCTGCCTACGACTATGTAAACCAGGTTCGTGCCCGTGTGGGTATGCCTGCTTACAAGGGTATGACCAAGGAACAGCTTCGTGAGCGTATCCGCAACGAGCGCCGCATCGAGTTGGCTTTCGAGGATCACCGTTTCTTCGATGAGCGCCGCTGGAAATTGTTTGATGGCAAGAGTGCTGCTACAGAGAAGAGTGAGCCACGCTACAAGCAGGTTTACAACATCTATAGCGTTGTTGTAACTCCTAATGAGAGCCAGGTATATACTTATCGCAACGATAATACCCATCCTACTCGTGCGTTCTCTATTCCTAAGAATTATTACTTCCCAGTGCCTGATGACACTTACAAGAAGAATCCTAACTTAGGACAGAATGCAGGTTGGGAACTCTCTGATGCTCCTAAGAAGGACGACACCACTGAAGGTGGCGAGACTACTGAGGGTGAAACAACCGGTAAGTAATCTTTGTCAATATACATTATATATTTTAGGTGAGGTCTATGGCGAAAACACCATAGACCTTCCTTGGTTTTAAAAAATCATATCTTAAACTTGAAATCGTATGAAGAAGTTATTACTTTCTGTCATGAGTCTGATGGCGATGAACGGAGCTATGGCTCAGACGGCTGTCGGCGATAATGATCTGGCTAATGCATACGCTACCCAAACGATAACAGGGCGCATCGCTGTGCATGACCCTTCTATCGTGATGGATGTTACGGGCTCTACCACCAACCCTAAATATTATATCTACGGTTCGCATCTGGGCAGAGCCAAGACTTATGCTACGGGCAACAATCAGATATGGATCACCTTCAAAACGGGTGAGGAGAATGCCGGAACCCGCTACAGTCTTTTTGCTGACGTGAATGGTAAACTAGTGAACTTCAAGGACGCTTATTCCACCCAAATGGTGAAGAAGGTGAAGAACTATAAGGGCGAGGAAGTCGATTTTCCTAACTTCGATGCCCATGCCTGGCAGGCGAAAGGCAATAATGTGAAAGGCATGCAGTGGGCACCAGACGTCATCTACAACAAGACCATGAAGAAATGGTGTATGTATATGAGTCTGAATGGCGACAACTGGTGCTCTACCATCGTGTGCTTTATATCCGACGACCTCGAGGGACCTTGGATTTATCAGGGACCAGTGGTATGCTCAGGCTTTTCGGGAAGATATGCCCACAATGGTTTCGCAGCCTCAGGTGACTGGAAGAATACCGACTTGGCGATTGCTACAGGTTGCACATCCCTGCCTCAGCGATACAACACGGACGAATGGAGTCCTTATGGTCCCAACTGTATCGACCCATGCGTGTTCTATGATGACGATGACAATCTCTGGATGAGCTATGGCTCATGGTTTGCAGGCATCTTCATGATTAAACTTGACAAGGAGAATGGTCTTCGTGACTATACTTATACCTACCCATACCAGGTGAAGGGAGTAACAACTACAGCGGGAGCGGCAAATGCAAATGCTACCAGCGACCCCTATTTCGGCAAGAAGATAGCTGGTGGCTGGGGTGTTTCCGGCGAGGCAAGCTATATCCAGAAGGTGGGCAAGTATTATTATCTCTTTATGAGTTATGGCGGTTTGACGGCTGCCGGTGGCTATCAGATTCGTGTATTCCGTTCAGAGAAACCTGACGGACCTTATAAGGACTGTCTGACCTCTACGGGCATTGATGCCATGTATGGCAAGTATATTCTCAACTTCGGTGGCGATGCCAAGCGCGACGAGGGTGTGAAACTCTTCGGCAACTACCAGTGGGAAACCATGCCTAATGCAGAACTGGCTCAGGGACATAACTCAGCCATCGTAGACCATAAGGGACGAGCACTCATCGTTTACCATACCCGCTTCATGAACAGAGGTGAGGGGCATGAGGTTCGTGTACATCAGCTCTTCGTTAACCAGGACGGTTGGCTGGTTGCTGCTCCTTACGAGTTTAGCGGCGAAACTTATACTGATAATGATATTGCTACCCAGCAGCTCTATGATGCAACAGAGGTAGAGGGAGATTATCAGATCATAGCTCATCCTTACCGTCAGAATACAGCGGCAATGGCTTATGAGAAACCTGTTACCATCCATCTCAATGCTGATGGTTCTATCTCAGGCGAGTATACCGGTAAATGGGAATTGGTGAGCGGTACAAGCTACATCAATCTTACCTTGAAGGGTGTTGCTACAGCCAATGCAGAGGTGAAGTTCAAGGGTGTGCTTACCGAGCAGACCATCGATTATACCAATATCAAGGCGCTCTGCTTTACAGCCCTCAGTTCTTCTGACGGTTTGGCTACATCAGGTGGTGCCAGCTTGCAGACTCGCGGCTTGAGTATCTGGGGAAGCAAGGCTGATGCCAAGGCGGCTATCAAATATACATTGGATAAGACCAGCGTTCCTTTCGCAGATGGTGCAACTTTGAATTCAAAGCCAAAACTCCCAACAGAGGGGCATCTCGGTGCTACCATTTCATGGAAATCAAGCAATCCTTCTATTCTGACCGATGAGGGCGTAGTGAAGGGCAAGGGTAAGGTAACCATGACCATGACTATCAGCAAGGATGGTTATGAATATACTAAGGATTATACCTTGAACATCGATGCTGATGCTGAGGAAACGACTCCGGTTTACTATCCTGTTTCTGCACAGAAGAATACAACGAATGCCTATGCTACTAACCTGAGCCAGGATTATACTGTGAAGGCTGGCAATAAGGCACAGTTTAAGTTCTATAACTATACTGTGGGTGCAGAGTTTTACAAGAGTTGGGTATTGGGTGTTTCTAACGTAGCTCATGGCGCTGTTGGCTATAAGGAGTATGTTATGTTACGCAATGACAACTTTGAAAATATTGCCTGGAGCAACACAGGATGTGTCAGCGATTACAACTGGGATACATTTGCGAAGGATATGAATGGTTCTTTGGTAGATATGACCGTGGAATATGCAGCTACAGGCGCATTCAAGATGACTGCTGTGATTACCACAACGGATAATAAGGTGTATCATTATTCATATACAAAGACTATTACAGATAAGCCGTCTGAGATTAACGTGTTCTTTACCGGTGAGAACTCTTACATCGACGGCTCAAGCCTTTCTACAGGCATCTCAAACCCTATCATCATTCAGAAGAAGAATGATGGCAAGTGGTTCAACCTCTCCGGTCAGCAGGTAGACAAGAGCTACAAGGGTGTAGTGATTGTGAACGGAAAGAAATTTGTGAACAAGTAATTCTCTTATATATATAATAAGGTGTAATTATATGAAGATTTCTAAAATACTTTTGGGAGCAGCAATGATGATTGCTGCTCCTGCTGTTAAAGGTGGTTGCCAGATGATGGCACAGAATGCTCCGCAGGAACCGATTGTGGTAGATACTCCTTTTGTCCACGACCCTGTAATGGCGTATGAGAATGGCAAGTACTATCTCTACTGCACAGGTCATGGCATCACGCAGATGACTTCCACCGACCGCAAGCATTGGGCCATTGCTCCTCAGGGCGTGCTCAAGAACAGCGAGATTCCGGCATGGACGCATGATAGTGTGCCTGGTTTTACCACTCATATCTGGGCTCCGGATGTCATCCGTTTTAAGAACAAATGGTATCTGGCTTATTCCTGTTCCACCTTTGGTAAGAACACATCTGCCATCGGCTTGCTGAGCAATACTTCCTTATTTGATAAGGATGGATGGAAGGATGAGGGCTGCCTCGTCGCCTCCAAGGGCGATAGAGACAACTGGAATGCCATCGATCCGAATTTCATCGTTGATGAGAAGGGAAATCCTTGGCTTACCTGGGGCTCTTTCTGGGATGGTATCCAGATGATCAAGCTGGATAAGAAGACGATGCATGTCAAGAAGGGCGCCAAGCCTCAGACCATCGCCCGCCGTCATGCCGTAGGCGATGCATCAGCAGAACCGAATCCTACTTCTAAGTTTGCCGGCACCAATGCCATCGAAGCTCCTTTCATCATGAAGCATGGTGGTTATTACTATCTTTTCGTGAGCTGGGATTACTGCTGCCGTGGCATCAAGAGTAACTATCGTGTTGCCGTGGGCAGAAGCAAGAAGGTGGCTGGTCCTTATCTGGATAAGGAGGGTAGGGACATGCGCAATGGCGGTGGCACCCTGCTGCTGGAAGGTGACAAGAAGGAATATGAGGCGATGGGCCATTGTTCAGCCTACTCCTTCTCCGATGGTGATTACTTCTTCTGTCATGGTTACAGCGTACCAAAAAATGGTGCCAGCATTCTGGTTCAGAAGAAAATCAACTGGACGGAAGATGGATGGCTGACGCTGGAATAAAAAACATTTGTAAAATATCTTTTTGGTATGTTGCTTCAATCTTACGTTTGTAAGCTTTTCAAGAAGTATACTGCTGAAATGTTAAAACTGAGTTAAAATAGCGTTTATTCCGCTACGAACAGCAAAAAATTGATTTCGTAGCGAAATAAACGCTATTTTCTTTCGCTATTTCCTATATATGCATAAGGTATTTGACAAGATTCTAAAAACAAATTGGTAGATTATTTTACTGTTAAAAAAAACACGGACAAATTGAATTTGTCCGGCTCTTTTGTCCGGTAGCTTGTAAGTTATTAAAAATGAGTGATTTATAAAGATACGGACAATTTGTCCGGACAAATTCAATTTGTCCGTTTGTTTTTTTTAGCCCTTTTTTGCTTGAAAACAATGGATTTTGGTGCCGAAACCTATGAGATGCTGGGAAGAAACCTATGAGTTATGATGAAAGAAACTATGAGTTGTGGGGGAGAAAACTATGACTTATTTTTTTTAACAATTCAAGATGGTTTGAAACCCTTGGCTTATCCAAACGAAATAAGCATCAAAAAATCCGAAACAGATAACTTGGTAAGCTTCTGTTTCGGATTTTTTCTTTATTCTTCCTTAATCTTCCAATCGCTGATAGTGCGCTGGGTGCTGTCAAAACTGATACCGATTTTTATTAGTCGCTTGCCCTCTGTATGATATGGCAGCATATAGCCTTTTTCGTCTATTTGTGCCAAAGCCTCATCAGCACTCTTATCTACCTTCAGTTCGAAGACGTAGATTGTATCTGGCATGTGCATCACGGCATCAGCTCTGCCTATGGCACTCTTCACCTCTGTGCGGATATAGATGTTGAGGAAGCTGAACATCAGATAGAAGATAGTCTGATAATGCTTCTCGCTGTGATTCTCCAAATCATATGGTATCGTAGCCATATAGGTGCGCATGTGCTCCAGTGCCGCCTCGATATCGTTTCGATAAACCGCCTTGCAGAATCCCAAGAGGAAGGCATTGTTGTCAGAACGGCGAGGGTTCACATAATGAAGAATCAATGAGTTGAGCAGTCCGTCGCGTACCTCCTTGTTTGGGATGCCCAGCGTATATTCCTGAAACATCGGTTCATATTTCTTGATGGTCAGATAGCCGCTCTGGTAAAGCAATGGCAAGGCTTCTGTCATTTCCTCTGTTGATTGGTCGAAGGAACTCAATACTGTCTCTTGACTCTCAAAAGTAGAAAGATTGACATGATACTTATCCAAGAGTTTCAAGAGGAAGGATGGAGTGCCGGAACCAAACCAGTAAGGAGCAATCTTGCCTGCATTCATTGCCTTTACAAGACTGAACGGATTGAAAATATCTTCTGATTTCTCGCTGAAATGATAACCGTCGTAGAATTGCGTCAGCTCTTTCAGGCACTCCTCATACGTCATGTTCAGTGCCTCGCCCATAGCCTCAATATCTGGTTTCATCTGCGTGGTAAGCTCGGTTTTGCTGATGCCGCAGATGGCTGAGTACTGGTCAAACAGACTGATATTGTCGAGGTTGTTGAGTTCGCTGAAGATGCTGAGCTGCGAGAACTTGGTGATGCCCGTGATGAAGGTGAACTCCAGGTAAGGATCGAGTTTTTTCAGAGGACTGTAGAAGTTCTGCATAATGCGGCGGAGCGGTTGCAGGTTTTCCTTTTCATGTACCACATCCAGCAATGGGGCATCGTATTCGTCGATGATGACAACAGCCTTTTCGCCCGTCTGCTCATAAGCACGCTTTACGGTACCATCCAACCTTTCGTTAGGGTAAATTTCCCCTTCTCCTTTACCATAAAGTTTCTCGTAAGGCAAAAGCTGCAGATTCAGATAACTGTTCAAGCCATCTGCATCAAAATGCTTGGCACCGCTTAAATCGAAATGGAATACAGGGTGCTTCACCCATTCCTTCTCGTATTCAGCAATAGTCAATCCCTCGAACAGTTCCTTTCTTCCCTCGAAATAGGCCTGGAGGGTAGAGGCAAAGAGCGACTTTCCGAATCGTCTTGGACGGCTCAGAAAGATATACTTCATACCTTTTTCTCTGAAATCCACGATGTATTTGGTCTTATCTACATAGAGATAACCTTTCTCGCGAATTTCTTCAAAAGTCTGAATTCCTACAGGATATTTATTTACTATTTTTGCCATAATTCTACATGCCTTACGTTTTGCGCTGCTAAGTTACAAAGAAAATCCGAATTAACCAAGCATAATGGTTAAAAATAAAATGCTTTGTAAAATAAGGCATCCGGAATACCCCAAAACATGTAAAATAAGGCACTCTGATGAGTTAAAAACATGTAAAATAAGGCTTTCCTCATTATTTTTTCTTACCTTTGTTCGCCCCGAAAAAACAACGGGATTGGGTTGTGGAAAGGGGGGAAGAGAAAATAGAGATAAATTTAAATATAAGAAATGAACAAATTAAAAGCATTATTGGGTTTCGACCCAAAGACTACTACGGTCAAGACGGAGTTGATAGCTGGTATGACTACCTTCCTGACCATGTGTTACATCCTGGCAGTAAACCCTACCATTCTCGCCACTACGGGTATGGACAAGGGAGCTCTCTTTACTGCCACAGCCATCGCTTCAGCCATCGCCACTTTCCTGCTGGCTTTCATGGCAAAGTTGCCTTTTGCCCAGGCTCCTAGTATGGGACTGAATGCGTTCTTCGCCTTCACCCTTTGTCAGGCTATGGGCTTGACCTGGCAGCAGGCTTTGGCGGTATTGCTCGTAGAGGGTATCATCTTCCTTGCCATCACCTTCCTCAATATCCGCGATAAGATATTGGAGTGTATTCCGAAGAACCTCCGATTCGCCATTTCTGCCGGTATCGGTATGTTTATCGCCTTTATCGGTTTGAAGAATGCGGGCATCATTACTGCCAATGCGGATACTTTCGTGCAGCTCGGCAAGTTTACACCAGTCAGCATCCTGGGTCTCATCAGCATCCTGCTCTGCGGCTGTCTGATGGCGAGAAGAGTGAAGGGCTCCCTGTTTATCGCCATCATCATCTCTACATTGATTGGTATTCCGATGGGCGTAACCCAGTTCTCTGACAACTGGATGCCGGTATCTACTCCTCACAGCATTGCTCCTATCTTCTGCCAGTTCGATTTCACCGGCTTCTTTACTCCTAAGATGTTCATGGTGGTATTCTCCCTGTTGCTTGTCAACATCTTCGATACTATCGGAACGGTTCTGGGATTGGTTTCCAAACTCGGTGTCAAGGAAAATGAGAAGGGCGAGATTCCGGGTGTGAAGGAGGCGATGATGAGTGATGCCATCGGTACTACAGCCGGTGCATTGCTGGGTAGCTCTACCATTACCACTTATGTGGAGAGTGCTTCGGGCGTTGCCGAGGGTGGAAAGTCGGGCTTGACATCTTTCTTTGTGGGTTTGATGTTTATCCTGAGCATTTTCCTGGCTCCAATCTTCCTCCTGATTCCGAGCGCAGCCACCAGTGGTGCCCTGGTAATGGTGGGTGTATTGATGATTGATTCGTTCAAGAAGATTGAGTTGGAGGATATTTCCGAATCATTCCCTGCCTTTATCACGATGATTACGATGGTACTCTGCTACAGTATTGCCGATGGCATCTGCCTTGGTATTCTGAGCTATGTATTGATCAAGATGATGGTGGGCAAGTTCAAGGATCTGAATCCTACGCTGTATATCCTGAGCATCTTCCTGCTCTTCAATTATGTTTTCGGTTAATTAAACGACAGATAAAAAACGAGGCGGCAATCTGCATCACGCAGGTTACCGCCTTCTCTTTTCTAACTAACTTTCTTATCAACTATTCAAAATGTTATTACCTATATATGGATCCCAGAGCATTCTGCCCTGTGTAGTCTGTTATTTCAAACGGATGATATTCAGCGAGCTGGCTGGAATCTCTACCGTTGCACCATTCTTCTCTGTAGTTACGTAGTTTTCTACAGGATAGATATTGGTAGGATTGTCGATGGTGTTCTCCTCCAGACCATTCTTGGCAGAAAGGCGGATGAGCTTGCCATTCTTGATTTCCTTGCCCTGAAGATTGATCTTCGCTGTGGTGTGCTCGGTGCTGGTGTTGGCAATCTTCAGGATTACTTCGCCCGTCTGTTCATCAAGTGTGGCTGTAGAGAAGATGCCAGGAAGGGTGTTTGCCTTCAACTTGGTAGAGAATATTTCCTTGCCATCCAACTTGGCGAAGATGCTGTCGCCTACTACTTTCAGCTCGATGTCATACCACTTGCCGGTTTCGATGCTGCCTGGGGTAGTAGCTATCTGACTCTTGGCACCATTCACGATAGACTCCACACCATGCTGGGTGTTGTTCCAGCCACCAAGGTTCAACCAGCAGTAGTTGTTCTTATCCACGTAGTTAAAGATGATGAGGAAACCCTCGTTTCCGGCATCCTTCTTCGCGCGTACCTTATATATATAGCCATTGCTGGTAATCTCGCCTGGGTTCAGACGGATGCAGCTTTCTTCGTTGCTGGTCTGCTTGATGAGGCTACCCTCAGTCTTCCACTGTCCACGGATATCGGTAGGCAACTCCTGCAAGGTCATCGGCAGCGCCTTTCCGTTCTCATCGCTGTATCCCTTGTCCTCGAAAGAAACCTGAGTGCCCCATGTTCCCATACCTACACGGCAGATAGCTGGCTTCACCTGAGTCTGCTCATATTTGTATGGATTCTTCTGGTTCACCTTCAGTACACGGGTACCGATGTTGTTTGCCATCACGTTCTGAACGTAGTAAGATGGAGTTCCGAATACCTTGTCTGATGTATACTGAATCATATCCGGTGCCCACATACGGTTGTTGAGGTTGGCGAAGATAGGAGCGTAGGATGCCATGGTCACGATGTCAGAGTTGTTCTCGATGCCCATCATATAGACTGCCTCACCGAGTGCTGCATCGAGCGAACCCATATTGCCGAAGCCCTGGGTTACGGCATATTCACCTACATAAATCTCGCTGCCCTTGCGGTCGTAGTTATCATACTTGTTGAAGTTCTCGGCAAACCAGGCAGGATTTCTGTAGTAGTGCTCGTCGAGGAGTTCTACGCTTTCGTTGCTTTCCCACTTAGGATTGTCATCGCCCCAAGCCACCACGTTACCGATGAGGTGCATCTTAGGATATTTCGCCAATACAGCATCCTTGAACTTCTTGAAGCGCTCGTAGTAATGATCGCTCTGAGCCGCAGGATCCGGCTGGTTGTTCTCATTACCAATCTCCAGATACTCGATATTGTATGGCTCAGGATGACCGTTCTTAGCACGGAGCGCACCATATTTAGAGGTAACAGGACCGTTGGCATACTCCAGGGCATTCATGCACTCATCAATCCAAGGCTGGATGCTGTCTACAGGAGTCATGCCGCCGTGCCACAAACCAACATTCACAACATAGAGAGGCTTGGCGTTCAGATCCTCGGCAAGCTGCAGATACTCATCGAATCCCATACCATCGCTGGTACGGTAGCGCCAGTTTACGTTCTTATGGCCCGGACGTTCCTCGATAGGACCGATAGTCTTCTCCCAGTGGAAAGCATTCTCAGGAGATTCCTGTCCCTCTACGTAGCAACCGCCAGGGAAGCGGACGAACTTAGGATGGATGTTATAGAGAAGCTGAGCCAGGTCAGGGCGCAAGCCATTCTCGCGATTCTTGAAAGTAGGAGGGAAGAGGCTTACTACATCGAGAACGATGGTACCCTTTCCGTCGGCTACGAGTTCGAACTGAGCCTTGGCGTCGTTTCCGTTGGCTGTCAACTCAGCCGTATATTTGGTCCACTTCTTGCCAACCTTGGCATTGAGGGTGGTTTCTGCGTAAACCTTGTCGCCCTTAGCGTTGGTGAGGCGAGCCTTCAATCCGCCCTTGTAGCTACCCTTAGCCCAGAAAGAGAGTTTATAGGTTCTGCCCTGCACGGCGTTGATTCCCCAGAAACCTTCGTTGATGAGAGAGGCTGTAGCTGCAGGCTTGGCAGCGATGGTAAGCTGGAGTGCCTTGCCCTGTGCATTGTTGAGCAAACCCTTATTGATGAGTTGTGCATTGATTTTTGCACCTTCCTGAGCGGCAGTTTTCCAGGTAGGAATATTCTTGTCATCGTCTTCGAAAGAACGGTTACTGATGAGTTCGGCATAGAGACCGCCATCTGCAGCATGGTTGATATCCTCGAAGAAGATACCATAGAGGTTAGGAGATACCTTGATACCTGGGTTAGAGGCATCTACATTGATGGTAACCTGTGCGTTGGCTGCCAAAGCAGAGGCCAACACTGCTGAAAGTAAAATCTGTCTTTTCTTATTCATTTCTTATTCTTAGGTTTGTTTGTTTACTTGTTGGTTGGCATGAAACCAAGCTAAGCCTGAATTCATACCGCTATTAATACACAGTTGCAAAAGTACACAAAAAACACAAAGAAGAGGTGGACAAAAAGCGAATTATAGTGTAAAAGGTGGATTTTCTGATGAAAATCCACCTCAATCATTACTATTCTCTTTAAAAATCTTGCAAGACTTGTTACCTGCGATATAAGCTACGTATGCTTTTATTTGATAGTGAGGATAGGCTTTCTGCATATCTGCTGCATAAGCCTTCACCTGTTGGGCATCTTCTAGGTGTGCCTCTTCCAATTGATCAACAATGCCTGCGTCTTTTGACTTGAAATATTTAAACTCAATGATGCGGCAGTCGTTGTGGAATGATGTACCAGGAATGCCGGTCAAGACTAAGTCGGCACGCCCCGATGGCAAGTTCTGTTCTATGGCGAATGTATAGCAATTGCTCAAGTAGCGGCTCAGTAACTCGAAAAATGAACAGCGAATGAAATTCTCGTTCATCTTGTCAAAGGCTTGGGCTGGAAGCTGACCTAAGTATTCCTTAACATAGTTATGGAATAATGGCTCTAGTTCTCTGTCTCTGACAAATGCCTCGTATGCAGGAACAAACTTACGGGCATTGTCGCTGATACTATTCAATTCGTTGTAGTAACTCATATATACACTCTTGGTCGTCAAGTTTGGCAAAGCCATTTTGTAATTGTCCTTCAGGGTGGTCATACCCAAGTAGTAGAGGCTGATAGGGTAGAACTCTGGGGAGAAGAACTTTTGCTTGTTGAACTTGCTGCGTAAATCGGCTTGTGAATAGTACAATTCTCCATCCATCAACAGGCTGTCTAGCATTTCTTTGGCATTGTCAAGCGTGATGGTCAATCTTCTTATCCAACTAGTGTCAGTGCGCAGGTTCTCATCTACCATTTCCGTAGGGATGCCGCCTTTCAGTTCTGCAAAGTTCTTGAGGAAGTAAGTCAGAATGGTAGAGTTAAATAATGGTTCTGCATTTGGTAAAAAGTGGTAACCATCATAATTGTTGAGTATCAGAGTCCATAATTCCTCGAAAGAGGCTTGAGGGCCATATTTATTGATGACATACTTCAGATATTGGGCTGCTTCCTCATGGGTAAAGCCCAATAAGTTGGTAAATTCAGGCTTCAGTGTCAACATCTCTGCGATGTTATAGCCACTGGTTAAGTCATCCATGGTGACAGGCAGTACTCCAGTGCAGAAGCAAGTACGGATGGTGCCTTCGCCAATGCCAGCCTTGATAACCTTGAAGAAAGTTCGTAGGAAACTTTCCCCTGTGGTCAGGTCCTGGTACAGCGAGTCCTTATAGACAACTAGTAGCTGGTTGGTAAAGTTGTCGTATTCATCTATTAATATATAAAGAGGTGGAAGATTATGGGAAGAGATAAACTCGCATACTTCAACCAACATGTTGGAGGCATTGCCATCCTCTCTGAACCTGAAATCTCCAAAAAGGTCTCTGTTGCGTTCCACCAATGTACGGAGTGGACTGCAATTCACGGCGTTGAAGTTCTTTTCGATATCTTCCTTCTTGCTGGCAACGGAAGTTGTGGAAAAGTCATATCTTACCACAAGATATTGGTTGTGCTCGTTTGTTGGGTGTTCGCCAATCCAAGTTCCACCAAACAATTCTTTGAATTGTGTTGCCATGTTACGGTCGTAATAGTGAGCCAACATGGAAACGAGCAGACTCTTTCCGAATCTGCGAGGACGGAGAAAAACTGGTGCTTTGTAACGCTCAAGCAGTGGAATATAGTTGGTCTTGTCCACATAATAATATCCCTTGTGGCGAATCTCAGCAAAGTTCGCCACAGCGTATGGAACGGTAATATCTGCTTGTGAATATGTCATGGTCTATCTCCTTTTTGTTGCAAATGTACGATTTTTATTTATTACTACCAAATAAAATCGAAAGATTTTGTTTAATATAGTAGTACCAATCCGGCAAAAGCCGAGTAGAGTATCATGCGGATAGGATTGATCTTCATCACCTTCACGCCGATAAAGGTGGCAAAGAAGAGGGCGATGGAGATGTAGAAATGCCAGGGATTGGCTGGCGTAGAGAAGTTCTCGCCATTCATCAGGAGCAGGGCTGCGGCTCCCACCAAGCCGACGATGGCAGGACGAAGACCGATGAAGATGCTCTGGACGGCTGAGGTGTTCATATACTTGTACAGCATCTTGCTGATAAGAATCATCAAAACCAAGGATGGGAGAACCAGCGCAAAGGTCGCCATGGCACTTCCGAGTACAGCCATCATGCCACTCATGCCGGCATTATGGACAGCTGTATAGCCACAATAGGTAGCGGTGTTGATACCGATAGGTCCCGGTGTCATCTGAGAAATAGCAACCACATCGGTAAACTCTTGCATCGTCATCCAATGATACTGCGTAACAACCTGTCCCTGAATCAGGGATATCATGGAATAGCCACCTCCGAATCCGAAGATGCCTATCTGAATGAATACGATGAAAAGCTGAAAAAATATCATCATTATGTTTTAAGCGATTTACTTTTTTACCTTTTTACTTTTTTACCCTTTTACCTTTATTCCGTTGGCTGGATAAACTGTCCATAGATGTAGCCACCTACGGCAGCTGCGATAATCACCCAGATTGGGTTGACGCCCAAAAGCCAGATCAGAAGGGCGGATAGAATAGGAATCCAGCAGTTGACAAGCGAAATACCGGCACTCTTGGCAAGCGAGAATGTAGGTACGGCTATCAATGCCACGACGGCAGGACGGATGCCTGCAAACATGGCAGCAACAACCTTGTTGTCTTCAAACTGATGGAAAAACATGGCTATCGCTAAGATAATAAGGAACGATGGCAACGAAGCGCCGAGGGTGCAGACGATGGCTCCCGGTGTCTTTGCCAACTTATATCCGAGCAGGGAACTCATGTTGATGGCCAAGGCGCCCGGACAAACCTGGGTAGTAGCAATGGCATCCAAGAATTCCTCCTTCGTCATCCAATGATGCTTGTCGACGACTTCGGATTCTATAATAGGAATCATGGCATAGCCACCACCAAAGGTGACTATGCCAATCTTCGTAAATGTTTTGAATAATGTAAGATAACTTACGCTATTATTCATTTTTTACCTTTTTATTTTTTTACTTTTTCAAAGCTCTTTCTTCAATCCACTGACGTGCATTGACAAATGCCTCAATCCAAGGAGTTACCTCATCGTTGCGGCGGTCAGCTGGATACCAGGCGTTCTGCCATGGGAAGATGGCACGCTCCAAGTGTGGCATCATAGCCAAGTGGCGGCCATCTGCAGAGCAGATACCTGCTACATTGTAGTCACTGCCGTTAGGATTACCTGGATACTCAGCGTAGTTGTACTTCGCAATGATGTTGTAGTGATCCTCTGGCTCTGGCAAGTAGAAACGGCCCTCGCCGTGAGCTACCCAGATACCGAGCTTATCACCGCTCAGGCTACCGAACATCACACTGTCGTTCTGAGGAATAGTCAGACCGAGGAATGTGCTCTCGAACTTCTTGGATGTGTTGTGGCAGAGGTGTGAACGATGCTTGTGCTCAGGATTGATGAGGTTCAACTCAACCATCAGCTGGCAACCGTTGCAGATACCGAGTGAAAGGGTATCCTCACGGGCATAGAACTTATCGAGTGCCTCTTTAGCCTTAGGATTGTAGAGGAATGCACCAGCCCAACCCTTGGCAGAACCGAGAACATCGGAGTTAGAGAAACCACCGCAGAATACGATGAAGTTTACATCCTCCAGAGTCTCACGACCAGAAATCAAGTCGGTCATCATCACATCCTTTACATCGAAGCCGGCGAGATACATAGAGTATGCCATCTCACGCTCACCATTGGTACCCTTCTCACGGATGATAGCTGCCTTGATGCCAGATGGCTTGCGACGGTTAGCGTCGAGGCTGTAGCTAGCGAGGGTTCCCTTGAAGCCATAACCGAAGTTCATCTCGATAGGCTGCTTCTTATAGTTGGTGTAACGCTTCTTAGCCATACCGTTCATGCTCTGCTTGCGGTCGAGGAGGTAAGATGTCTTATACCAGTCGTCGCGCAAAGCATCGATATCGAACTCGTGCTCGAAGCCTTCCTTCTTGATGATAATCTTGCGGAGCTCAGGAGCTGGATAACCAATCTTGGCATAACCGATACCGTTCTCATCGAAGAATGCTTTCAACTCGTCCTTGTGAGCATCGCTTACCTGGATGACAACACCTGGGTTCTCTGCGAAGAGAGTCTTGATGATGTCGGCATCTGCGATGTCGTGGAGGTTGATCTTCATACCGCCCTCTACGTTGGCGAATGTCATCTCGAGGAGAGTTGTAATCAAACCACCGGCACTGATATCGTGACCAGCCATTACCCAGCCGCGGTTGATGAGTTCCTGTACAGCGTTGAAGCAGTCAACGAAGTACTCTGGGTTCTTGACGGTAGGAACATCGCTGCCCACCTTGCCCAGACTCTGAGCGAAAGCAGAACCACCGAGACGCTGCTCGTCGAAACTGAAGTCGATATGGTAGAGGCTAGAGTTCTTGTCGTTAACGAGAACTGGGCTAACCACCTTCTTGACATCTGAAACCTCACCACCAGCACTTACGATAACGGTACCCGGAGCGATGATCTTCTCGCCGTTAGGATACTGCTGGGTCAAAGAGAGAGAGTCCTTACCTGTTGGTACGTTTACGTGGATGGCGCAGCAGAAGTCTGACAAAGCCTTCACACCCTCGTACAGACGGGCATCCTCACCCTTCTGGCTGCGGCAAGGCCACATCCAGTTGGCTGAGAGGCTGATGCTGTCCATGCCATCTGCCAATGGAGCCCATACGATATTAGTCAATGACTCTGCTACAGAGAGTACAGAACCTGCCTTAGGATCGGCAAGACCTGCCTGAGGTGCATGACCCATTGCAGTTACGATACCCTTCTCGCCACGGTAGTCGAGTGCTACGACACCACAGTCTGAGAGTGGCAACTGAATCTGACCCTGACCCTGCTGACGGGCAATCTTACCTGTTACGGAACGGTCTACCTTGTTGGTCAACCAGTCCTTACAAGCCACAGCCTCCATCTGGAGAACACGCTGCAAGTACTTGTCGAGGTTATCAGCAGAATAAGTTACATCTTCATATTTACGCTCTACGGTCTCATCTACCATCACAGTCTTAGGAGTATGACCGAACATCTGAGCTACATCGAGGTCGAATGGCTTTACGCCGTCAGCCTGCTTGAAGCTGAAGTGAGCATCGCCTGTAGTCTCACCAACCACGTACATTGGAGCACGCTCACGGTCGGCAATCTTCTGAACCTCGCTGATATACTTCTCGTCGATGAGCAAGCCCATGCGCTCCTGGCTCTCGTTGGCGATGATTTCCTTGGCGCTCAAAGTCTTGTCACCGATAGGCAACTTAGACATGTCGATTTCGCCACCGCACTCTTCTACCAACTCAGAGAGACAGTTCAAGTGACCGGCTGAACCGTGGTCGTGGATGCTGACTACTGGGTTCTCATCGTTCTCAACAAGTGCACGAACCAGGTTGTAGGCACGCTTCTGCATCTCAGGGTTGGCACGCTGAACAGCGTTCAACTCGATACCATTGCTGTAACGGCCTGTATCTACAGAAGAAACAGAACCACCACCAAGACCGATGCGATAGTTATCACCACCTACTACGACAACCTTGTTGCCCTTCTGTGGCTCACCCTTCTTATAGTCACGCTTCTTGCCGTAGCCTACACCACCAGCAAGCATGATTACCTTATCGTATGCATACTTCTCACCATTCTCCTCGTGCTCGAATGTAAGCACAGAACCGGTGATGAGAGGCTGACCGAACTTGTTACCGAAGTCAGATGCACCGTTGGAAGCCTTGATCAGAATCTGCTCTGGAGTCTGATAGAGCCACTTACGTACTGGCATGATGTCTTCCCAGTCGCGCTCAACATCGCTCTTGCCGTTGTCATCCTTCAGGCGAGGATAAGCAGTCATGTAGCAGGCTGTACCTGCGATAGGCCATGAACCTACACCACCACCCATACGGTCGCGGATTTCACCACCCGTACCGGTAGCAGCACCATTGAAAGGCTCTACGGTAGTAGGGAAGTTGTGGGTCTCAGCCTTCAGAGAGATAACACTCTCGATATCTTTCACCTGGAAGAAATCGCTGGTAGTCTGATCGGCTGGAGCAAACTGCTCGATAACAGGACCCTGAGAGAAAGCCACGTTGTCCTTGTAAGCAGAGAGGATCTTGTTAGGATTCTCGTTGGTGGTCTTCTTGATCATGTTGAAGAGAGAAGACTCCATCTCCTTACCGTCGATGATAAACTGGCCGCCGAAAATCTTGTGGCGGCAGTGCTCTGAGTTGATCTGTGCGAAACCGAAGATTTCGCTGTCGGTGAGAGGGCGTCCGTTCTCTTTCTCCAGCTTGTGGAGATAAGCCATTTCGTCCTCGCTGAGGGCAAGACCCTCTTCCTCGTTGTACTTTTCGAGGTCATCGACGTACTTGATAGGTTCTGGCTGGTGATTCACGGTGAACACATCCTGTCCGATACCGTTGTACATACGCTGGAGCATAGGGTCGTGCTCAGCGTCTTCGCTATCTACAGGGAAGTACTCCTCGATACGCGAAATGCCGTTAAGACTCATGTTCTGAGTAATCTCAACGGCATTCGTACTCCAAGGAGTAATCATTTCACGGCGTGGGCCGACATAGAAGCCCTGCAACTGCTGGGCGTCCTCTAAAGTCGCGTCACCATAAAGCCAACAAAGTTCATTGATTTCGTCCTGAGATGGTTTGTGGTCAATCTCGGTCGCAATCACACTCTTAGATGGAGTTCTAAAAAAAAGAATCATACTTGCTTTCTTTTATATTATTAATGTATTTATTTCTTTTCGAGTGCAAAGATAGTGCAATTTCAAGACACTACAAAATAAAACACTGTTTTTTATGTTTTTTTTGTTGAGATTTGGGCTATTCTTACCTTAAGAGGCTACATTTGACGGTTTAGCTATAAGAAAAGTGCTTTCTGTTGCCTTTTTTGGTTAAAAAGGTGATAAATAAAGATTTAGAGGTTAAAAATGTCTAAATGCATTTGACAAATATTGTTTATTCGAGTCTTATCTGTAACTTTGCAAGTGAAAGAAGTGAATCAGTTTCTATAATGCCCTAAAATGTAGAAGCTTCCGGATAACGGATAAAAGCCGGGAGAACTCTAATATAATAGGAGGAAGAAAGCGACGTTAAGATATACTATAATCAATTAATAATAACAAGAAAATTTAAATTAGAAAGAATATGAAACAGACAAAGTTAATGGTAATGGCAATGATGGCTGTAGCTCTGATGGCTACTAGCTGTGCAAGTAAGAAGGATCTTCAGAATTGCCAGAATGAGAATAAGGAATTGTCAAGCAACTATCAGGCTACCAAGGAAAAACTGGCAGCTACAGAGGCTAGTCTGGCAGCAGCCCAAGAGCAGCTCGCTACTGCAAAGAGCGATTACGCTAAGTTGCAGAACTCGCTTGACAAGAGTTTGAACAATGCGAGCCAGAACAACGTGAGCATTGAGAAACTCGTTGACCAGATCAACGAGAGTAACCAGTATATCCGTCACCTGGTTGAGGTAAAGAGCAAGAGCGATTCGCTCAACATGGTTCTTACCAACAACCTGACCCGCTCTTTGAGCAAGGAAGAGATGAAGGAGGTTGATGTTCAGGTTCTGAAGGGTGTAGTTTACATTTCTCTGGCTGACAATATGCTCTATCAGAGTGGTAGCTATGAGGTGAACAGCCGTGCTCAGGAAACATTGAGCAAGATTGCTAAGATCATCACTGACTACAAGGATTACGATGTGCTCGTAGAGGGTAATACCGATAACGTACCAGTAAGCACTACAAGTGCCAAGATGAAGAATATCCGCAACAACTGGGACCTCTCTGCTCTCCGTGCAGCTTCTGTTGTTCAGTACTTGCAGGATCACTTCGGTGTAAATCCTAAGCGCCTTACTGCTGGTGGCCGTGGTGAGTACAACCCTGTAACAACTAACGATACAGAGGTAGGCAAGCAGCGCAACCGCCGCACTCAGATTATCATCACTCCTAAGCTCGACCAGTTTATGGACTTGATCGACAAGGCTCCAGAGGAGAAATAAAAAGGCTATTTAAAGGTAAAAAGGTAAAAGGGTAAAAAAGTAAATAGATGAGGCATCAATGAGTTGTTAAAGACTTATTGATGCCTTTTTAGGTATAAATATACAGATTTTATGTTTTGAGTACGTAAAAAAGTGCTTTTTGTTATCATTTTGCTAGAATTATTCTTAATTTCCTTTCTTTTCTTGATTATTTTTATTAATTTTGCAGGCAAAATATCAAGGGGCCACTTGGCTGCCCTGATCATTGTACATTGTAAATTATTAATTATACATTATATTGTGTTATGGAAAAGATTAAGATGACAACTCCATTGGTAGAGATGGACGGTGATGAGATGACAAGAATTCTCTGGAAGATGATTAAGGACGAACTCATTCTTCCTTTCGTTGATTTGAAGTCTGAGTATTATGATCTCGGTCTGCCTTATCGCGACCAGACCAACGACCAGGTAACCATCGACTCTGCTGAGGCGGCTAAGAAATATGGCGTGGCTGTGAAGTGTGCTACTATCACTCCTAATGCACAGCGTATGGACGAGTATAAACTCCACAAAATGTGGAAGAGCCCTAATGGAACTATCCGTAGCATCATGGACGGTACCGTATTCCGTGCTCCTATCACCATCCCAAGTATCCACCCTTGTGTAAAGAACTGGGAGAAGCCTATTACCATCGCCCGTCATGCTTACGGCGATGTATACAAGAGCGTGGAACTTCGTGCAGATGAGCCAGGTACAGCCAAACTCGTGTTCGAGGGTAAGAGCGGCAAGAAGCAGGAGATAGAGATTCATTCTTTCGATGGCGCCGGAGTTATCCAGGGCATGCACAATACTGATAAGAGTATCCGCAGCTTTGCTCACAGCTGCTTCAAGTTTGCCATTGATACCAAGCAGGATCTCTGGTTTGCTACCAAGGATACCATCTCTAAGACTTATGATGCCCAGTTCCGTAAAATCTTTGAGGAAGTATATGAGAGCGACTATAAGGAGAAGTTTGCAGAACTCGGCATTGAGTATTTCTATACATTGATTGATGATGCAGTGGCTCGTGTTATCCGCAGCAAGGGCGGCTTTATCTGGGCTTGCAAGAACTATGACGGTGATGTGATGAGTGATATGCTCAGTACAGCCTTCGGTTCTCTGGCGATGATGACTTCCGTATTGGTTTCTCCTGACGGCAAGTATGAGTATGAGGCAGCTCACGGTACCGTGACCCGTCACTACTATCGCTACCTGAAGGGTGAAGATACATCTACTAACCCAATGGCTACCATCTTTGCATGGAGCGGTGCGTTGAGAAAGCGTGGCGAACTGGATGGCATCAAGGAACTTCAGAACTTTGGCGACCAGTTGGAGGCTGCATGTTTCGATACATTGAACGACGGTATCGCTACCAAGGATCTCGTAAACCTGATGGAAGGTGTTGAGGCTAAGGCTGTAAACTCAGCCGGCTTTATCGCTGCCATCCGCGAGCGTCTGGAAAAGCGATTGGCATAAAAACAATAAGACCTGGGGTGATTAACCTCAGGTCTTATTGTTTTAGTTATTTTTAGTTTAAATCTTGATTCTTTTTCTTGCGTTTGCGCAAAGCGTCTGAATAAACCTTAAACAAATCAATGCTCAGCAAGCCATACTGTGGTCTTGCCTTGCTTGTTTAATTCCTCTTTGATGATTTCACCGATTAAGGGAATTGCATTTACTTTATCTTTCATACTCTTTCAGTTGTGTTATATGCTCACTTATAGTTATATCGGGTGCAAAAGTAGTATTTCTGTTTCTAACTAGCAAAGAAACATGTAGCGAATTTGGAACACTAAGTTAAAATGTGTAACAAAATCCCCGTTTTTTTATATTTTTTTCTCTAAAGAACTAAATGTCACGAAATTGTAACCGAATGTAACGCTTATTACGAAAGAAAAGTCGTAATTTTGCAGCGATATTTTAAATAACATGAAATATGGAAGAGAATATGAAAAGAATACTTGTTGTTGATGATGAGCAAGACTTGTGTGAGATTCTGAAATTCAATCTCGAAACAGAAGGATATGAGGTAGAAACTGCCAATTCTGCAGAAGAGGCTTTGGAGATGGACATCGCTTCGTTCGACCTGCTGCTACTGGACGTCATGATGGGAGGAATGAGCGGTTTCCAGCTGGCTAAGCAGTTGAAGGACAATCCGATGACAGCCAATGTTCCGATTATCTTCCTTACAGCCCGTGATACGGAAAACGATACGGTGACAGGATTCAATATCGGTGCCGATGATTATATCTCGAAACCTTTCTCTATACGAGAGGTGATGGTCAGAGTGCGTGCCGTCTTGCGCCGTACGGCTGAACAGGCTGGCGATGCTGATGAATCGAAGATCATCAACTATCAGGGACTGCAGTTGAATCTGGACAAGAAGACGGTGAGCATCGATGGTGAGGCTATCCCTTTCACCAAGACCGAGTTCGAACTCCTGCGTCTTTTCCTCGAAGAGCGCGGCAAGGTGTTCTCCCGTCAGGAACTTATCGACCGGGTATGGCCTAAGGATGTGATGGTACTCGACCGCACGGTGGATGTCAACATCACCCGTATGAGAAAGAAGATTGGTAAGTTTGCCAAGTGCATCGTTACCCGTCTGGGGTTCGGTTATTATTTTGATGCGTAATTAAAATGTTTAAGTTAAATAGTGTAGGTAGAAAGTTGTACTTCAGTGTGCTGGCGGTGTTCCTTGTGTTCGCTGTCAGTTTTATCGTGTTCCAGCAGGCACGAGAGAAACAGTATAAAATAGGTACGCTTACTATCAAACTGGAAAATTATAATGAACTGCTGGCAGAAGATCTGGCGCTCTCTCCTGGTGAAGGAATTATTCTGCAGGATAGCCTTCACGATAAGAATTTAACTGTGGCTCAGGAGAAGTTGCAGGCTTTTGTACGCGAACATGAAAGCAAGGATCTTCGTGTTACGCTGGTGCGCCCTAACGGTAAGGTGATTTATGACAACATGAGTTCCGACTATGATCATTTTGCCAACCATGCCAAGCGCGAGGAAATAGCAGAGGCCTTGAAAAACAGGGTAGGCTCAAGCGTGGAGCGACAGTCTAAAACCCTGAAGCATGACTATTTCTATGTGGCTTCTTATTTTCCGGAAAGCAAGCTCATCATCCGTACGGCACTACCTTACAATAATGATTTGGCTAAGTCGCTGCAGGCCGACCAGCATTTCATCTGGTTTGCCATTGTAGCCGTCATTCTGCTTACCATCGTGCTCTACCGTTTTACGGACCGTCTGGGTAAGAATGTTTCCAAACTGAGCATCTTTGCTTATAAGGCAGACCACAACGAGAGTCTGGAGGTGGAAGATCTCGCCAAGTTCCCTAACGATGAGTTGGGCGAGATAGCCGAGCGCATCATCAAGATGTATAAGCGCATACAGACCACCCGACGTGAACAGGATGTACTGAAGCGGCAGCTTACCCAGAATATTGCCCACGAGCTGAAGACTCCTGTGGCAAGTATCCAGGGTTATCTGGAAACGATACTCGACAATCCGCATATCAATGAAGAGATGAAGTCGCAGTTTCTGCAGCGCTGTTATGCCCAGAGCGAACGCCTCACCTCTCTGCTCCGCGACATCTCAACCCTGAACCGGTTGGATGACGGCTCGGATATGATAGATTTCGAGGCGGTAGACATTACGCAGATGGTGAGTGAAATAGCCCATGAGACGGCGCTGGAAAGAGAGTCGCACAAGATGACTTTCGAGAATATTCTTCCCGACCAGCATATTATCGTGAAGGGTAACCGCAGTCTGCTCTATAGTGTGTTCCGCAATCTTACCGACAATGCTATAGCTTATGCCGGTGAAGGGCGTAAGATAACGTTGAGTGCCAAGGAGCAGGGCAACAAGTGGCATTTCATCTTCTGTGATAACGGTCAGGGAGTTCCTGCCGAGCATCTCTCCCGTCTTTTCGAGCGTTTCTATCGGGTAGATAAGGGACGCAGCCGCAAGATGGGTGGCACTGGTTTGGGTCTTGCCATCGTCAAGAATGCCGTTCTCCTGCATGGCGGAACCATCCGTGTAAGTAATCAACTGGAAGGCGGCTTGAAGTTTGAATTTACGCTTAAAAAGTAGGAATATGGCTATCTGTTAATCGGAAACAGTTTACTGGTGAACGATAGACTGCTGACTAGCCGTACGCTCGCCAGTTGGCTGTTCTATAGGAACAGTCAGCGTAAATGCCTGAATTATTGTTGTAAGTAAGGGATAAGGAAATACTCTTCACTCTTCACCTTTCCTTCGGAATCCCCAGTGTTTATGGGCGTTTTGAGGGGTGAAGAGTTCTTGGGCACTCTTCACCCACTCTTCACCACTCTTCACCTTAGCTGGTTCGGCAGAGGATGTGTTATAAATTTATGATTCACCCTTTTCTTGTTGTTGGATGAGTAAGGATATGTTGTTTGAAGAGCTAGGATATGTTGTTGAGGCAGTCTGTATCTTCGGTCGCACAACAGCTGTTGTGCGCTTGTATAACAGCTGATATGCGCATGCACAACAGGTGATGTGCATGCGATGGTCAACTGTTATGCGCCAACATCCTGACTTATGACACACCCTCCTTAGAGAAGCCTAGCGGTCTTGCGTTGCAATTTACGCCTGTTGGTCTTTGGAATCGGTGAAGAGTGGTAAGCGGCTCCGCGTTTATACCTTGCATAATTCAAAAAAAAGCAGTAACAGCTG